>OAZW01000189.1_pt1 | contig 87970 bp, 77 predicted proteins | sample 1495231 | NCBI WGS metagenome assembly OAZW01 (sample SAMEA2580062, study PRJEB22360) | human gut metagenome | reverse complement strand
ATTTTCAACTGTTTGAATTCGCGAAGCGAATGAGTTTTGAAAATTTAGCATGACCAATTTTTTTGGACTCAACGTACGTGGGGTGAAGGGGGTGGTTTGGAGGGGCAAGGGGCCTCACGATGCCCCTAAGCCCCTCCGAGAGCAATTATAAAAGCTTCAGCTTTTAAAAAAATTTTAAAGATTCCTCTTTAAACAATAAATATAAAAGCGTAGCTTTTAAAATAATTTTCTCCCCCAACTACTTGAAAAAAGTTTTTATTTGAGTTATCATATACATATTAGCAGAAGAGACAAGCGAGTGCTAAAAATAAATTATAGATTTTAGGAGGCTTATATATATGAAATTGAGACCACTTGATGACAAGATTGTCATTAAAAAGATTGAAAAAGAAGAAACTACTGCTTCTGGTATTGTTCTTCCTTCTTCAGCAAAGGAAGAATCAAATATCGCAGAAGTTATTGCGACTGGCAACAAATTAGATACAGACGAAGATATGAAGGGACTTGTTAAGGTTGGAGACAAGGTTATTTTCTCTAAATACGCAGGAAATGACATTGAACTTGACCACGAAAAATATACTATAATTAAGTTCCAAGACATCTTGGCAGTTATTGAATAAGTCTTATTGAATAAGGAGAGATGATAAAAATGGCAAAGGAAATTAAATTTTCAGAAGATGCTAGAAAAGGTTTAATAAAGGGAATTAACACTCTTGCAGATACAGTAAAGGTAACTCTTGGACCTAAGGGCAGAAATGTTATCTTAGACAAGGAATATGGCACACCTCTTATTACTAACGATGGTGTTACTATTGCAAGAGAAATTGAATGTGAAGATAAATTTGAAAACATGGGAGCACAACTTTTAAAGGAAGTTGCTACTAAGACTAATGACGTTGCAGGTGACGGTACTACAACAGCTACTCTACTTGCTCAAGCTATCATTAGAGAAGGCATGAGAAACCTTGCAGCAGGTGCAAACCCAATGGTTCTTCAAAAGGGTATTGCTAAGGCAGTTGAAGCTGCAGTTGAAGAAATCAAACACTTCTCAACAGAAGTTTCTTCAAAGGAAGCTATTGAACAAGTTGCTTCAATTTCTGCTGCTAACGAACAAGTTGGAAAACTTATTTCTGAAGCAATGGAAAAAGTTGGAAACGACGGAGTTATCACAGTTGAAGAATCAAAATCTATGGGAACAAGCCTAGATGTTGTTGAGGGTATGCAATTTGACAGGGGCTACCTATCTCCATACATGGTTACAGATTCTGACAAGATGGTTGCAGAATTAGAAGATCCATACATCTTAATTACAGACAAGAAGATTTCAAATATTCAAGAAATCCTTCCACTATTAGAACAAGTTCTTCAACAATCAAAACCACTTCTTATTATCGCAGATGATATTGATGGCGAAGCTCTTGCAACACTAGTTGTTAACTCACTTAGGGGAACACTAAATGTAGTTGGAGTAAAGGCTCCAGGCTATGGCGACAGAAGAAAAGACATGCTTCAAGATATTGCAATCCTAACAGGTGGACAAGTTGTATCATCTGACCTAGGTCAAGACCTAAAGGATGCAACAATTGAAATGCTTGGATCAGCTTCAAAGGTTAGGGTTGAAAAAGAACTTACAGTAATTGTAAATGGAGCAGGCGAAAAATCTGAACTTGAAAACAGAATTAGCCACATTAAAAACCAAATCGAAGAAACAGATTCAGAATTTGATAAAGAAAAATTACAAGAAAGACTTGCAAAACTTTCTGGCGGAGTTGCAGTAATCCAAGTTGGAGCAGCAACAGAAGTTGAACTAAAGGAAAGAAAGTTAAGAATCGAAGATGCCCTAGCAGCAACAAGAGCAGCAGTAGAAGAAGGAATCGTTGCAGGTGGTGGAACTGTATTAATTGACTCAATTGACGCAGTTGCAAAAGTAGTTGACGAGTTAGAAGGCGACGAAAAAACAGGCGCTAACATTATCCTAAGAGCCCTAGAAGAACCACTAAAACAAATTGCAGAAAACGCAGGACTAGAAGGCTCAGTAATCGTAGAACACGTAAAGACAAAAGAAGCAGGAATCGGCTTCGACGCATACAAGTCAGAATACGTAGATATGAAAAAAGCCGGAATAGTAGACCCAACAAAAGTAACAAGATCAGCACTACAAAACGCATCAAGCGTAGCATCAATGATCTTGACAACAGAAGCAGCAGTAGCAAACATAAAAGAAGACGCACCAGCAATGCCTCCAATGAATCCAGGTATGGGTATGATGTAAAGCTAGTAAATAACATGGCAAAGCCATGTTATTTACGGTCTTCACTACGAAGTCGAGCGAGAGCGAAGACTGAGTAGATGAAGAAGCTTATCCAGCGAGCGTAGAAAATTCGACTGAATAAGGAGAATTTTCAAGCGAGTCGGATATCAAGAAACCAACTAAATAGAAAACAAAAAGTAGCCTAAAAAACAAAAGGCTACTTTTCTGGTTTTCACAGCGAATGCAAGCGTAGGCGAAGCATGAGCTGATGAAAAATCTTATCCAGCGAACGATGACGATGCGACCGAAAAGGGAGCATTGTCGAGAGAGTCGGATTTGTAAATCAATAAACAACCTAATCAAAGGCAGTCACAAAGTTGACTGTCTTTTTTAATTTCAAGCAAAGTTTATGAAGAACCTTATCCAGCGAGAATAAAAGAACACAGATTGTTTGACAAGCAAAAATCTGCGGGCAGACTTATCAAAATTTCTTACAGAAATTTGATCAAGTCTCAGCCAATGCGACTGAATAAGGAGAATTTTCAAGCGAGTCGGATTAAGTAAATATAGTAAAAACCTTAAACAAAGGCAGTCACAAAGTTGACTGTCTTTTTTAATTTCAGTAAAGCTGATGGAAAATCTTATCCATCAAAAATAACAAATATTTAAAAGCATAACAAAACCTTCCCATGTTTAAATCTTACCAATAAGAGTAAGAATATTATGAGGTGTTTTATGGATATTAAATATATTAAAGCTTTTAATGACAATTACATTTGGACTATTGAGAAGGGCGGCAAGATTATTCTTGTTGATCCTGGCGATGCAGGTCCTGTTATAGATTATTTGAAGGGCAGAAAACTTGATTATATTCTTTTAACCCACAAGCACATGGACCACGTAGGTGGCCTTGACGAACTTAAGATTAAATACGGCCCAAAGGTTTATGGACCTAGGGAAACTAGTGAATACAACGACGTGACTTTAAAGGACGGAGATGAATTTGATCTTCTTGGAGAAAATTTCAAGGTTATTTCAACTGGAGGTCACACTGAAGACCACATTTCTTATCTCGTTGATGGTAACTTGTTCTGTGGAGATGCCCTCTTCCTTGCAGGTTGCGGCAGGGTCTTCACTAAAGACTATAAAAAATCTTATGAGGGTCTTAATAAGCTAAAGAGCTTAGCTGATGATACTGTTGTTTATCCTGCTCACGAGTATTCTCTTGCCAACTTAGAATTTGCTAAGTCTGTAATCTCTAATGAGGACTTGGATAGGGAATATGAAAGGGTAAAAAAATTAAGAGAAGAGGATGAAATCACTCTTCCTACAACAATTGGAAAAGAGAAAAAAATAAACCCTTTCTTCTTGGCAAGGGACTTAGATGAATTTATAGACTTTAGAAACAAAAAGGATAATTTTTAAGAAAAAGTAAGCAAAATAAAAGTGCTGGCTATTACAAAAGCCAACACTTTTTTGTTTACAAAATTTTATCAACCAATGCCACCAAGTATTGCGCCTGCTATTAGGGCTACTATGGCAGCTGTTACATATACGTATTTTGCTAATGGATAGTACCAGGATCCAATTCCTTTTGGGGATCCTTCATTGACTGCAGCAAGAACATAGTCTTTGCCTGCAACCCAAAGAAACATTATGCCTGCAAGGGCTGCTCCCAGTGGGCAAATGTAAATGGAAACTACGTCCATCCAACCACTTACTATTCCTTGAATTAGAATTGCAACGACACAACCAACGATGTGGATAATTGTAGTTGCAAGAAATCTTGATGCATTGAATTTTTCTTGTAGGTAGGCAACTGGTGTTTCGTAAAGGTTTATTATTGAAGATACGCCTGCAAATAGAACGCAGATGTAGAAAATCATTCCAATAATTCTTCCAATAGGCATGCCGTTAAATACATTTACAAGGAAGATAAACATAAGACCAGGGCCACCAGTGTCGAGTGGTGCATCAGCTGCTGCCATTGCAGGGATGATTACAAAGGCTGCCAAGAGGGCTGCTATTGTGTCAAAGACTGCAACATTTCTTGCTGATGATGGAATACATTCATTTTTAGGAAGGTAAGATCCATAAATTACAGTTCCTGATCCTGCTACTGATAAGGAGAAGAAGGCTTGCCCAAAGGCAAATATCCAAACCTTAGGATCCTTTAATCCATCAGGATTTACTGTGAAAATATATTTATAGCCATTTGCAGCACCTGGAAGAGTGCAGATGTAGAATGCAAGTCCTACAAATAAAATAAATAGGGCTGGCATCATAATTTTGTTTGCCTTTTCAATTCCACCAGATACACCCATTACCATTATGGCAAAGCTTGCAAGTATTGCTATTACTACCCAGGTGTTTGCACCAAAGGCTCTTGCTGTTAAACCAAAGGTACCACCGATTACATCCATATCTTGTCCCATTTCATAAAGGTGACCTGATAGAGAAAGGAAGGTATATTTAAAAATCCAAGCCATTACACAAGTGTAGCCTATAGCTAGTGCCAAAGAGCCAAGAACTGGGATAAGACCAATTAATTCGCCAGGCTTTTTATTGCCAGTTCTTAATTCTGTACATTTTCCAAAGGCGCCAACTGGTCCAGCTTCGGCTGACCTGCCTAGTGCCATTTCGGAAATTACTCCTGTAGAGCCTATTAAGGTTACAAAGATAAAGTAAGGAATGAGAAAAGTCATCCCACCATATGTTGAAACCATTATAGGGAATCTCCAAATATTACCCATACCAACTGCAGAGCCAATACAAGCTAGTATAAAGCCCCATTTGCTTTTAAAACCATCACGAGTTTTTAAGTTGTTATCCATAATTTTTCTCCTTAAAGGGTAATTTGCCCCTCAATTAAGAGGGGCTTATTTAATTTTTTGTATTTATAAAAAAGTTTAGAGAAATTTATTTTTCATCTTCAGAAGGTTCATAAGTTTCAAGGAAAGCGTGGAAGTGACGCATTGGAAGGTTCTTTCCCTTGACTATTCTAATATTAGGAATAGTAGCACGATCTTCATAAAGAGCCTTAACTGCTGCGATTACATAATCCATGTGTTCCTTAGAAAGTTGACTTCTATTTATTGCAAAACGAACTACGTTTGCTACTTCAGCTTGTTGTTCTGGAGTCTTTAGGTCATATTCCATTGAGTAGTTACCAAGTTCTGCAGTTCTAATTCCATATCTTCTTATTAATTCCACAGAGAAGCCTTGACCTGCAAAAGTTTCTGGTCCCCTCTTGTTGTCGAAGAATTCGTCCATGTTGATATAAACACCGTGGCCACCTGCAGGAAGTACAACTCCCTTAACGCCAGCCTTGTAGAAACCTTGAGCAAGGTATTCACATTGCTTAACACGAGCATCAAGATAATCAAACTTAGCTGCTTCATAAAGACCTGCAGCAAGAGCCATAATATCTCTACCACTCATTCCACCATAGGAGTCGTTTCCGTAAGAAGAAATTTGTTTAACTTTTAGGAGGATACCTACGTCAGTTTTAACAGTGCCGTCTTCGTTAAAGTCAGAGAACTTCTTCCAGAATAGGCCCTTATCTCTAAAGGCAAGTACGCCACCCATATTTGCGTGTCCATCTTTTTTAAGTGATGCAGTAAAACCATCGCAGTAAGAGAACATTTCTTTTGCGATTTCTGGAATTGACTTGTCAGCGTAACCTTCTTCATTAACCTTGATGAAGTAAGCATTTTCTGCCCATCTAGCAGCATCAAACATATAAGGTATATCATACTTGTGGGCAATTCTTGAACATTCTCTCAAGTTTGCCATAGAAACTGGTTGACCACAAACTGTGTTGTTAGTGATAGTAGTGTAAATTAGTGGCACATTTTCAGGTCCTAACTTAGTGATAAGTTCTTCTAGTTTTTCAGTGTCCATGTTGCCCTTAAATGGATTCTTTTCATAATGACCATTTTCAGGAACTTCCCAAAGTAATTTTTTATTGTATAGGTTTCTTGGAATTGAACCCATTTGTTTAATATTACCTTCAGTAGTGTCAAAGTGACCATTTGAAGGAATAGTATAAATCTTTCCTGGTTCTCTTGCGTTTAATATTTTTTTGACAAGTTCGAATAAAACAGATTCAGCTGCACGACCTTGTTGAATGATAAAGGTATTTGGTCTTTCCATTTGGGCAGAACCACCATTAAATAGGCCGCCTTCATATTCGCAAAGGTAAACTTCGTCCATCATTTTTTCAACATCTTCGCAGTCAGTTCTTACAAGGTCGATGATTCTTTTTTGATCGTCGCCTCTTTCGAATACATCCCTAAAGGCATCGAGAAGAACATAGTAGCCCTTGTTTCTACCATAAGATTCATCTCCTAAGAACATTGCAGACCATTGAACATCTGTCATGGCTGTAGTTCCTGAGTCTGAAAGCATGTCAATAGTTAACATTCCTGCAGGAAAAGCAAATTCATTGTAGTGAGTAGCCTTAAGAGCTCTTTCCCTTTGTTCAACTGTAACATTTGGAATATTTTTTGTTACATAAGTGTAGGAATGTGGTGTAGGTACGTCTAATTGATACTTCTTCATAAAAAACCTCCATATAATAATAAAAAAGTTATAGAGGAACCCCGGTCATTAATATAAAATTAACTAGCGGACAGTATCCTATAGAGAACCCCGGTCATTAAAAATTTAACTAGCGGACAGCACTCCAGATAATGTTTATTATCTATGCAATAGTTTACATTATGAAAAAATAATTGTCAATAATAAACTGCATCAATACAAGCTTTAGCTAGGGTTATAAAATATGAAAAAACATTTGCAAATCAAGAAACAAAATAAAAAAAAGACCTCCAAAATTGGAGATCTTAAAAATCTTACACTTTATTTTTCAACTGAAGCTGAGTAGTTCTTTTCGATAGAGTCATCAAGCATCTTTGTAAATTCTTCGGCAGTTTGATTTACATTAAGTCCTTCAGTAAGGGCTCTTGAGTAGGAAGCAATTACGCCCCTGTTTTTTCTAAGCTTTTCGTTGGCGTCATCTCTTGAGTAGCCACCAGATAGGGCAACAATTCTAACAGTTTGGTCAAAGTCGTAAAGGTCTTCGTAAAGATTTTCTTTTTCTGGAAGAGTTAACTTAAACATTACATAAGTGTCCTTGTCTAATTTTTTAAGTTCTTCCACAAGATATTTTTTAAGGACTTCTTCGATTTCAGCCTTGTCCTTAGCGTGGATATCAACTTCTGGCTCGATAATAGGAACAAATCCTGCTGCAGAAATTTTCTTTGCGTAGTCAAATTGTTGTTCAACAACTTTTTTAATGGATTCTTCGTTGAGTTCCTTTACAACAGAACGCATCTTAGTTCCAAAAATATTTCTTTCCTTTGCATTTGCAAGAAGCTCGTCAATGTGCTTGAAAGGTTTCATAAGTTGTGCGCCGTCTTTTTCTACATCAAGTCCTTCGTCAACCTTAAGGATTGGAACTATGCCCTTTTCTTCCCAAAGATAGTCGGCAGTGAACTTGCCATCGATTTTAGAATTCATAGTAACCTTAAATAGGATTGCAGCTAAAATTCTATCAGATGTAAAGGCCTTATCCTTTATAATTCTCTTTCTCATTTCGTGAACTTGTTCAAACATTTCTTCTTCGTTTGAATAAGCATCTTCAGTCACACCATAATTTAATAGGGCCTTAGGTGTTGATCCACCAGATTGGTCAAGAGCAGCAATGAAGCCCTTGCCATTTTTCATTCTTTCAAATTGTTCTTTGTTCATTTTTACCTCCAAAAGTCTAGACTTCTAATTACTTCTAATTATATAATAAGTAGACATAGTTGACAAATGACAAAATTTTGAGGTGAACATGAAGTATTACGCAGTTAGAATAGGAAGAAATCCTGGCATCTATCACACCTGGGATGAGTGCAAGCGAGAAACCATGGGCTTTAAGGGAGCAAGTTTCAAAAAGTTTTCCACTCGTGAAGATGCTGAGGCCTTTATAAATGAAATAGAAGAAGACAAGAAGGAGTCAGCGGAAAAGGACGAGCTTGTAGTTTACGTCGACGGATCCTACAGGAACAGCGACAAGTCACACTCCTATGGAGTCTACATGTTTAATGATGAAGAAGAATACACTTACTCAAAGAGATTTTTCAAGGACTCAGACATGAGAAATGTGTCGGGAGAAATCAAGGGAGCCATGCGTGCCATGGAAGAAGCTGCAAAGCTTGGCAAGAAAAAAATCTACCTTCACTACGACTACGAAGGCATAAGGTCATGGGCACTTGGTTTTTGGAAGACTAATAAGGAAGGGACGATTTATTACAAGAACTTTTACGATTCTATAAAGGACAAGCTTGAGGTAAAATTTATAAAAGTAGAGGCCCACACTGGGGTCAAGTACAATGAGTTAGTTGATAAACTTGCAAAGGAGGCAAAATGAGAAAATCTTGGGATGAATATTTTATGGAGATAACTGAAATGGTTGCAACAAGGTCCACTTGCGACAGGGCCTTCGTGGGCTGCGTACTTGTGAACTCTGACAACAGGATAATTTCAACAGGCTACAATGGATCAGTGACAGGCAACCCCCACTGCGACGAAGTTGGTCACACTATGCGTGACGGACACTGCATAGCAACTATTCACGCAGAAATGAATGCCCTCTTATATTGTGCAAAGGAAGGAATTTCTGTAAAGGGCGCCAAGGCCTATGTTACACATTTTCCTTGTCTTAACTGCACAAAGGCCCTTATACAAGCAGGCATAAGAGAAATAATCTACCACGAAGCCTATAGGGTGGATGACTACGCCATGGAACTTTTAAAGAAGAACAAGATAGGGTTAAAACAAATTTAAAAATTTTATAAAGTTGATGAAAGACCTGGGAATATTTCCTAGGTCCTTTTGCTTTAGGTCAATTAATAAAAAATTTAATATATTATAGAAGAAATTATATCAAGTCATAAAGGGATTGAGATTTTTTATTTAAAAGTTTTTTTATCCACAAGCTGGGTAATTAATATTTGCAAGAAATTATATTTAGAATATTATTTAAAACATAGGAGGTAGAAATGAAAAACTTTTTAGAAGAGTTTAAAGAATTTATTGCCAGAGGCAATGTAATTGATATGGCATTTGGTGTTATTATAGGTGCAGCTTTTGGAAAGATAGTTTCAAGCCTTGTAGAGAATATTTTAACACCGCTTATTGGAATATTAATTGGTGGAGTAAGTTTTACTGATTTAAGTATTACAGTAGGTAGTGCCGAAGTTAAATACGGGGTATTTTTACAATCAGTTTTTGATTTTCTAATAATAGCATTTGTAGTATTTATCATGATGAAGCAAATTACAAAAGCTACTAGCAAGTTTAAGAAAAAAGAAGTAGAAGCTGCTCCTACAGAAAAGGTATGTCCTTTCTGTAAGTCAACTATTGCCATTGGTGCTACTAGATGTCCACACTGCACATCTGAACTTGGAAGTGTAAAATGAAAGAGTGGGCTTTAGTCCTTGAAGGTGGCGGAGCAAAGGGCGCTTACCAAGTAGGTGCCTACTTCGCCCTTATGGAAATGGGATTTGATTTTTCAAAAATTGTTGGAACTTCTATAGGTGCCTTTAATGGAGCCATGTTTGCTCAAGGAGATGCCTATGAATGTTTTAAGGCCTGGAAGTCTTTGGACTTTTCTGCCTTTGAAACTGAGCTACAAGAAATAGAAAAAGATGATAATTTATTTTCTAAAATTGTAGATAAACTTAGGGAACACGATATAAAGATTCCAGAACTTACAAGGTCGCCCTATCCACTTTTTAGACTCGTGGATCAATTTATTGACGAGGACAAGCTTAGAAATTCAGATATTGATTTTGGAATTTGTACAGTAAATGTATCAGATTTAAAAGTTGAAAAACTCTTTAAAAAAGATATAGAGAAGGGACTTTTAAAGGACTATGTTATTGCTTCTTGTTATCTTCCCTTTTTTAAATTGCAACGTCTTCATGGCAAGTACTTTATTGATGGTGGATTTGCATCGCCTGCTCCTATGGAGATGATTGACGATGATATGGATATTGTCCTAGTGAGACTTTCAAGGCAACCACTTAAAAATATTGAAAGGGCAAGTTATATTATTAAGCCAAATAAAAATCTTGGATCATCTCTTGGCTTTGACAGAGAGAAGGCTGACGATTTAATAAAACTTGGCTACTTTGATGCCTTTAGGGCTATTAAGGGCCTTAGGGGAGAGGACTACTATATTATGCCTATTGATGAAGAGGAGAGCTTAAAATATATTTACAGGCTCCTAAGGGACAAGGTTAAGGAAAGTGAAAGTAAGATTGCAAGGATAATCTTTGAAGACTATGCTCCAAAGCTTGCAAATGAATTGGAAATGCCAGAAAACTTTAGGTATGATGAGCTTCTATACATGCTTCTTGAAAGAGAAGGCAACAAAAGACAGATTGATAGGTTTAGGATTTACACAGTAGAAGAATTAATGAGGGAGATAGAAAATGTCAACTGACCAAGACTTAAATTTAGAAAAAATTAAAGCCAAGGTCCAAGAAATAAAACCCATGCCCGTTGACGTGAAAAATAGGTTTTCCGTCATGATTCCTCTTATAAAAAGAAATGGTGAAATTCATCTACTCTTTGAGGAGAGGGCTTTTACTCTTAGAAATCAACCTGGAGAAATTTCCTTCCCGGGAGGTAGGATTGAAGAGGGAGAAAGTCCAAGGGACGCAGCTCTTAGGGAGACTTCAGAAGAGCTTTTAATTTCAGAAGATGAGATTGAAATTTTTTCTGAGGGAGACTTTGTGGTAAATCCATATGCAGCAATTATTCACAGCTTCATTGGAGAAATCAAAAGAGACTTTGACAAAATCTCTCCATCATTAGATGAGGTTGAGAAGGTATTCACAGTTCCACTTTCCTATTTTTTAGAGACCAAACCCAAGTCCTATAAGATCGACTTAAGGGTTGAAAGGAACGAAGACTTTCCCTACCACTTGATTCCCAATGGTATAAATTACAAGTTTAGAAGGGGAAGAGAAGAAGTCCTCTTTTATGAATATGATGGACATATTATTTGGGGCTTTACTGCCAAGCTGGCTAGGCGTTTTGTAGAAAAACTAATGTCTTAATTTTAAAAATTAAAAAGATAAAGCTTAGAAAAATTATTTTGTTTTAATTTTTTAAGCTTTTTTATTTTTTATAGGAGGGCAAGTCTCTTATTAGAAATAGGGCTTAGAAATAATTTAAAATTCACTTACTAAAATTTTATTTTTATCAAAAAATTAGCAAAATAAGGAAAACTTCATAAGATTTTGTAACACAAACGTAATATTTCATAAAGAATCCCTAATTTTCAGGCTTTGAGAGAGAATTTATTTTTATTTTAAAATAGATTTAATTTATATAAATTATAAAATGGCTTAACTAAGCCCTTTGCCGAGAGATTTACAAAAAAGTTACAAAAAAATTGACAAATCTTATTTTTTTTAATATACTCTTAAAAGATTAGAAGAGGTTACAAAGTAGTAACAAAAGCTACAAATTTGTAACTGAATTTATGGAGGTAATATTTTTGAATAAAAAGAACATTTTTAGAAATGCGAAATTTATATTGATTGCCTTAGCTCTTGTGTCAATCCTAACAATGGGTTTTAGCACGGCTCTAGGTAAAGACGTTGAACTAAATATAAATGGAAAGACTAAGACAGTTTTCACATATGAAAAAACAGTAGGAGACTTCTTGGAAAAAGAAGGCATTGTTCTTAAGAACAAGGACCTTGTAAGTCCAGGTCTTGATGAAGAAATTACTAAGGACACTAAGATCCTTATAACTTCACCAAAGTCCTACCACATCAAAGATGGAAACAAGACATTAATTGCAGAAGCAAATGGATACACAGTTGCTGATGTACTTGAAAATCTTGACATAAAACTAAACAAGCTTGACAGAGTTTCCCTTCCTCTTGATGAAATTGCTAAGCAAGGAATGGAAATTAAAATTGATAGAGTTGTTGAAGAAAACTTAGTTAACAAGGTTGAAATTCCTTTTGAAACAGAAACTCGTGAAAACAATGAAATGTTTAAGGACGAGAAAAAAGTAATCACTAAGGGACAAGTTGGAGAAAAGGTAGAAAACCTAAAGAACACTTATGTAAATGGAAATTTAGAATCTACTGAAGTCCTAAAAAGTGAAATTACAAAAGATCCTGTAAAGGAAGTTGTAGAAGTTGGAACAAAACAAGGCTCAGCTGCTCCTAATGGAAAGTCAGCTAAGAGAGTAATTGTTATGCAAGCTACTGCTTATGACCCAACTGCAGGTTCAAAAACTGCTATGGGAACAAGAGCAAGAGTTGGTGCAGTTGCTGTTGACCCTAGGGTTATCCCACTAGGTTCAAAGCTTTACATTGAAAGTATGGATGGTTTCCCAACTTACGGTTATGCTACAGCAGAAGATACTGGTGGAGCAATTAAGGGAAATAGAATCGACTTATTCTACAGCACAAGTTCCCAAGCTAGAAATTTTGGAAGAAGAAATGTAAAAGTTTATGTACTTGATTAAGAGAGTCCTGGTAACAGGACTTTTTTTATTGGCTTTTTTAGTTTGAGAGACTAAGTCTTTAAAAGTTATGAAGCAAGAAATAATTTTTAAAAATTTAAACTTGCAAGCTTATTAAGACTTTAAAGAAATTCAAAAACTATGAAGTAATAAAAAATTTATAGGGAGTAAAAATAAAGTAAAAATAATTTTTAAATTTGTGATTAGTCGTTTAAAAGAACCAATATTTAACTTATAATGTATATGAGGATGATTTTATGAAATTAATTGAACATGAACTCGTCGATAGATATATTTATTATTTGCAAAGATACATCCCCTATGACAAGCAAGAGGCTGCCAAAGAGGATTTTTTAGATATACTGAGAGATAGACTTCCAGAGATTTACACAGAAGAAGACATAAAAAAAGAATTAAATAGGATGGGGAACCCCTATGAGTTTGCAGGAGCCTATAGTGACCCAGGTAACTTCCTCTTAAGTGGAAAGAATTATGAAATCTTTAAGGCCTTTTTAAAGATACTTTCAATTTCTGCCCTTATTGGGCTTGTAGTATTTACTTTTAACTACTTTAGACGCTTTCAAGGGACAGGTTTGTTTGACATCTTAAAGAGCCTTGTAGTTAGCATTTTCATCTTGAGTCTTTTGCCATCATGGATTTGTGAAAAGATTAAGACTACGAAGATCTTAAGAGCCCTTATGGATGAATGGGACATAGAAAACCTCTACGAGTCCAAAAAGTTAAAGCTCGAGGTCTATGAGATAGGCCTACTCATGGTGAAGTTTTCCATGTACTTTATGCTACAAGTCTACATCTTGACTGCCAGCATAAATATTTCCATAGCTACTTATTCCTTTGTAATGATTTTATTTTTTATAAATGTGGTATCTGTGAATTTTAAATTTTCAGAGAACACAATTTTTTCAAAGACAATGTATGTGGAATATTTCGTTGACATATTTAGCATCATTAGTTTGATTTTTTTGACAAGCTATCACATGCCAAGGGTCTTCGCCATAAAGATAATAATCCTATGCAATATTGTTAATTTGATTTTAAACTCTTACACTATTTCCAAGTCTAAAAATATATTGCTATCGCGAAAAAAGAGAAAGAAAAACAGAAGAAGAAACAAAAAAGACAGAGATTAAACTCAGCGAGTAATCCCTGTCTTTTTTCTTATAAAAATTTAAGCAATATTTTCTTTTAGGTATTTAATAATGTCAAGTGATTCATAAAGAGGCTTGTCTCCAATGAAGAGGCAAGGCACTTGCTTTTTGCCGCCTTTTTCAATTAAATATTCACGAGCTTCTTTATCTTGGTCAATGTTTTTTATTTCTACAGAGTCAATGCCTGCATCTTCCATGAAGGCTTCTACCTTTTTACAGAAAGGGCAAACTGTTCCTACATAAAGTGTTAATTTTTCCATAATATCCCTCCAAATCTTTTTTACCCAATTAAAAATAAAGAAAACAAGGGCAGTATTTAAAAGATATGAGATTTTTGGTATAATAACATAGATTCGAGGTGATATTGTGGGATTTTTTGACAGTCTTGATGGCAATTTAAATGACCTAGTTGGTAATTTAAATTATCTAAAGAAGAAACTTGTGACTGAGTCGCAAGAAATTAAAAAGGCAGCAAGGTTGAAATACGAACTTTTAAATGAGGAGAGAAAGCTAAGCGAAGCCTTTGAGAAGCTTGGCAAGCACCAATACTATGCCCTTAAGGGTGAGGGATCTGATCTCGATGTAAGTGAGACCTTGCAAGAAATAGATAGGTTAGAGTCAAGAATTTCTTCACTAAAGATGGGCCTTGACTTAAGTGAAAAGACATCTGGCATAAATTTTACAGAAGATAATACTAGCCAAGATGCCTATGGGTCCTCTTCAATTTTTGTAAGAGACGAAAAAGATCCTTCTCATGAAGAAGACCAGGGCTCAATAATTTTTATAGAAGAAGATGAAGATGAAAATAGATAAAGAATTTGTTGAAATAGACGGTATAAAAACTGCATATATTAAGAGGGAGGGTGGCGAGAAAGTCCTTGTCATTCTCCACGGTTGGGGTGCATATATTGAATCAATTATGCCGATTTTTAATGCCATCCCAGAGGGCTACACAGTTTATGCCTATGATGCGCCAGGCTTTGGCGACAGCGAAAACCCAAAGGAAGTCATGGGGACCTATGACTACTATGAATTTCTCTTAAAGTTCCTTGATCACTTTAAGATTAAGAAGGCGACTTTTGTGGGTCACTCCTTTGGTGGCAAGACCCTTACAATTTTGGGGTCAAGAAACAAAGACAGGGTTGAAAAGCTTATAATAATTGATGCCTCAGGAGTCCTTCCCAAGAGAAAGCTGTCCTATTATGGCAAGGTATATTCCTTTAAGGCAGCAAAAAAATTCTATATGCTTACTCATGGCAATAATGAAGAGGCCATGGCAAAGTTTTATAAAAAACATGGGTCTGATGACTACCAAGCAGCAGATGGAATTATGCGAAAGTGCTTTGTAAAGGTGGTAAATGAGTCCACAAGAGATGAATTCAAAAACATAGATGCAGAAACACTCCTTATTTGGGGAGATAAGGATGAGGCAACTCCTCTTTATATGGGTAAGATTTTTGAAGAAGAGATAAAAAACTCTGGGCTAGTTGTCCTAGAAGGAGCTGGACACTATTCCTACCTCGACAAGTTTGGTCAGTTTAATGCAGTTATTAATTCGTTTTTAGATTAGGAGATTTTCATGGAATATTTTTTACAGAGACTGCCAATTTACTTAATAGATTTTGTAATCATATGCCTGGCACTATATTATTCCCTAATTAGGAGCAACTTTCCCATTCACATGCTCCAATTAGAGGGCTATGACAATGATGAATACAAGACTTTTTTAAAGAACAACAAGGAAAAGATGAACAAGTTAGTCTATAAGCTAGAGAAAAATCAAAAGACTCCCATAGTTTGGACTGACAGGGCAAAGAGGCTTTTAAAGAAGCACAAGCTTGTAAATTTTATTGCCTATGTCCTTGTAGTTATCTTTTCACTGGGTCTTTTTGATGGGTCAGGATCCTATGTCATTTCAATTTTAGCTACACTAATCCTGTCATTTTTAATTTACTTTTACCAATACAGGCTGCTAATCTTGACAAATAAGTGGGCAAAACCTACTGAAGACAAGATAAACATGGGCTTTTACAAGTCAGCTCAGGCAAAAATAAAAAAATTCAAGGAAGAAGAAGGTTTAAAGGTCCTTGGAATCACTGGATCCTTTGGCAAGACTTCAGTTAAGTTTATATCAGACACAATTCTATCCGAAGGACTAAGGGTTAAAAACACACCATCATCCTTTAACACTCCTATGGGGCTTTCAAAGATCATCAACAACGAACTAGAAAGGGACAGGGAAGTTTTCATAGCAGAGTTGGGAGCAAAAGTTCCTGGAGAAATCCACGAAGTTGCAGAGCTTGTCCAACCAGATATTGGGATAATAACTGCTATTGGGCCAACTCACATGCATCTTTTTAAGACAATTGAAAATATACAAAAAACAAAGTACGAGTTAATTGAAGACCTACCAGAAGATGGGATTGCAATTTTTAACTACGATAATGACTATGTTAAACCCCTTGCAGACAAGACTAAGAAAAAGACTTACAGGTATGGAACTAAGGACTTTGACAAGTTAGATGTCTACGCAGACGATATTAAGGTCAATGAGACTGGGTCAGAATTTGTCCTCCACATCAAGGGAGGAGGACAAATCAAATGCTCTACAAGACTTCTTGGAGTTCACAACATTTCAAACCTTCTTGCAGCGGCGACTGCTGCTCATGTCTTGGGACTTAGCCTAGAAGAAATCCAAAGGGGGATTTCCAAGGTTGAGCCAGTGGAACACAGACTTTCACTTATTCCATCATCAAACAATACCATAGTTATTGACGATGCCTTTAACTCAAACCCAGTGGGATTTAGGGCTGCTCTTGATGTCTTAAGAGAATTTAAAGACCACAGGAAGATAATAATAACGCCAGGCATGGTTGAGCTTGGAGATATGGAAGAAGAAGAAAATAGAAAAATAGGTCAAGTTATGGCAGATGTCCTCGATTTTGCAATTTTAGTTGGCAAAAAGAGAACTCTTCCAATCTATGAAGGCCTTAAGGATAAAAACTTTGATGAAGAAAAAATTTACAGGGTTTCTTCACTAGACGAGGCAACTAAGGTTCTCGCAAAGATTTCAATGGCGGGAGATGTCGTTCTCTTTGAAAATGACCTTCCTGACAATTACAATGAGGAGTGAAAAAATGGAAAATATAGGTGTAATCTTCGGGGGAAGATCCGTTGAACACGAAGTTTCTGTTATTACAGGAATGCAAATTATTGAAAACATGGATAAGTCTAAGTACAATCCAATTCCAATTTATATTACAAAAGATGGCAAGTTTTTGTCAGGAGAAAGCTTAAAGAACTTCAAGGCCTACAAGGATCAAGACTTCCACGATGGAGTAGAAGTTTTCTTCAAGCCAGAATATGGCAACAAAAACTTATACTATGTAAAGCACAATCCAAAGAAACTTTTTAAGGCAGAATATGATTCAATAGAAGTTTACCAAAAAATTGATGCAATATTCTTTGCCCTTCATGGAACCTTTGGAGAAGATGGATGTACCCAAGGACTTTTTGAACTTATGGGCATGCCTTACACTGGCTGCGGAGTTATGTCTGCTGCTGTTGGCATGGACAAGGTAATCATGAGAAAGGTCTTTGAATCAGAAGACATCCCAATGACAAAGTACAAGTACTTCTACAGGGGAGAACTTAAGAACCTAAAGGGTCTTATAGAAAAGTGCAAGGACTTAAACTTCCCACTTTTTGTTAAGCCAGCTAACCTTGGCTCATCAATAGGGATTTCAAGAGTAGAAAATGCCCTTGATCTTTCAAAGGCTCTTGAAGTTGCAGCCCACTACGACAGAAAAATTATTGTAGAAGAAGCTGTTGTAAATCCAAGAGAAATTAACGTGGCAGTCCTTGGTTACGAAAATGACCTAAGGGTTTCTGCAGCAGAAGAACCTCTTGGATTTAAGGACCTTTTAAAGTATGAAGACAAGTATGTTTCTGGATCTAAGGGAGCTAAGTCATCTCAAAAGCACCAAAACAAAAAACTTCCAGCAGAACTTAAGCCAGAACTTGAAAAAGAAATTAAAGAACTTGCAAAAAAAGCCTTCTCAGCAATTGATGGTGCAGGTGTGGCAAGGATTGACTTCCTAGTTGATGGCGACAAGGCCTATGTAAATGAAATCAACACCCTTCCAGGTTCCATTGCATTCTACCTTTACGAGGTTGATGGACTTATGATTAAAGATTTAATCACAAGACTAATTGAACTTGGCAAGGAAAGACACAGTGAGAGAGCTGCAAATAACTATTCAATTGATTCAAATTTATTTAATATGACAAGTTATGGAGCAAAGATTTAATGATTAAAGAAAAGATTTTAGAACTCATTAAGAATTCGAAGCCAAGGACAAAAGATGATCTTGCTAGATTATTTAAAATTAAGAGCAAGGAGAAAAAAGAATTTAATAGGATTCTTGAGGAACTTGAAAAAGAGGGCTTAATTTTCATGGACCACAGGAAGAAGTACAGACTCGTGGACAATGACAAATTCTTTTTTGGAAAACTTCAAACAAATGCCAAGGGTTTTGGATTTTTAATAAGCGAAAATCTTGACGAGGATATTTATATATCAAAAAACAACCTTAAGGATGCTTTAAATGGAGACGAAGTCATCGTAAGAAGATATAGGGACTCCTTTGGCGACAAGCCAGAGGGCAAGGTCCTATCAATTGTGAGAAGGGTTAACAGCAAATTCGTTGGAGTCTTTCAAAACAAAAAGGACTTTGGCTTCGTTGTATCTGATGAGAGCAAGATGGCCATGGATATTTACGTTCCTAAGAAGAAATTCAAGGGAGCAAAAAATGGTCAAAAGGTTGTTGTAAAAATAGAAAAATGGCCAGAGGCAAACAAAAAACCTGAAGGAAGAATAGTAGAAGTCTTGGGCTACCCAGAAGACCCTGACGTTGATATTCTTTCTGTAGCAGCAGGCCTAGACCTTCCCATGGAATTTTCCAAAGCTGCCCTATCTGAAGCCAAGTCTCTTCCACAAGAAGTTAGGGAAGAAGACCTAAAGGGCAGGAGAGACTTAAGAGATCTTATGACTTTTACAATTGATGGAGCAGACTCCAAGGATTTTGACGACGCAGTTTCTCTTGAACTTGCAAAAAATGGAAACTACCTCTTAGGAGTTCACATTGCAGATGTTGCCCACTATGTTGAAGATTACTCTGCCATAGATGAAGAGGCCTTCAAGAGGGGGAACTCAGTTTACCTTTTAAACAAGGTTATACCAATGTTGCCCTTTGAACTTTCCAATGGAATTTGTTCCCTTAACGAGGGTGTGGACAGGTTAACTTTGTCTGTTCTTGCAGAAATTGACAAGAAGGGTCAAGTAATAAAATATGAAATCCTTGAGTCTGTAATTAATTCTAAGAGAAGGCTAGTTTATGAAAATGTCTCTGACTACTTAGAAAAAAATATTACACATGAATCCCTAAAGGGACTTGAGAAAACCCTAGACAAGATGTATGAACTTGCAAAAATTTTAGAAGACAAGAGGGAAAATGGTGGCGCCATAGACTTTGACATACCAGAAGTTATCATTGAAGTTGACGAGAGAGGTTGGCCACAAAATATCCACAAGAGGGACAGGAGATCTGCAAACAAGCTCATAGAAGACTTCATGTTAATGGCAAATGTCTGCGTGGCAAAGGAATATTATTTTAAGAAAATTCCATTTTTATACAGGATTCACGAGAGACCAAAGGATGAAAAAATTTCAGAGCTCAACTCTTATTTGAGACCACTTGGCTACATGATTAACTTTGATGAAAAAGTTGAGCCGAGAGATGTGCAGAAGGTCCTTGAGAAGGCAAAGGGGACTAAGGAAGAGATGTTTATCTCCACAATGACTCTAAGGTCCATGGCAAAGGCAAGATATTCTGAAGTAAATGACATCCACTTTGGCTTGGCCTTTGACCACTACTCCCACTTCACTTCTCCAATAAGAAGGTATGCGGACCTCACAATCCACAGAATTATAAAAAAGAAAATCCAAGGCAAATTATCTAAGGGAGATCTTACAAACTTAAAGGCAATCTTGCCAGACATAGCAGAGCAAGTTTCTAAGACAGAAAAAGTTGCCCAAGATGCTGAAAGGCAAGTTGAAGACATCAAGATGGCCGAATACATGTCTGAGAGAATTGGAGAAGTCTACAAGGGTAGGATTTCATCTATCACAAACTTTGGAATGTTTGTTGAACTAGACAACCTAATCGAAGGACTTGTGGGCTACAGGACCATGGATGGCTACTACGAATTTGACCAAGACAACTACAGGGCAATTGACTACAGGACTAAAAAAGAATTTCACATTGGCGACGATGTTACTATAAAAGTTGTAAATGTTGACCTCAACATGGGCAACATTGATTTTAAAATGGTAGGTGATGAAGATGAGTAAGGAAAAAAACGATGCAATAGCAAACAATAAAAAAGCCAGCCATCTTTATTTTATCGAGGACACTTATGAAGCAGGGATTGAACTTGTTGGGACTGAGGTCAAGTCCATAAGGGCAGGCCATGTCAACATCAAGGATGCCTACTGCGACATCAACAAGGGAGAAATTTTTGTATCAGGCATGCACATTTCGCCCTATGAGCAGGGAAACATTTATAATGTTGACCCCATGAGGAAGAGAAAACTCCTCATGCACAAGGCAGAAATCCTTCGCCTTGAAAAAGTTAAAACTCAAGAGGGCTACACAATTATTCCCCTAAAGGTTTATCTAAAGAGGGGAAGAGTTAAGGTCCTAATAGCCAAGGCAAAGGGTAAGAAGCTTTGGGACAAGAGAGAGACAATGAAGAAGAGAGAAGTAGACAAGAGACTTCGCCAAGCAACAATGTATTAATTTTTCTTAACTTGCGATTTGATAAAAATTAATTGCAGGAAGTTCATTAAATTTTGAAAATTAAAAATTGAAAATAAATTATAATTTTACGCTCACTTGTGGGCGTTTTTTTATTTTGCATTTAAAATCAAAGAAATTTTATTGACAAAGAAAAACAGTGATGCTAAACTTCTATTTAGATAGATATCTAAATAGAAGGAGGGGTTTTAATTGTGAAAAAATTTTTCAAATTATTTTTGCTAGGGATGATATGTTTTGTATTATCACAGCTGTGTCTGCGATTGCCTCTCTTGAAATTATTGAATAATAATTTATGGCTCAACAACTTTCAAAGTCTTTATCCACTTTTTTATGGATTTTTGATCACACTAAGTGCTGGACTCTTTGAAGAGGGCGTAAGATTTATTTTTAGGGATAAGTTTTTAAAAGAAAGCAATAGCAAGTCAGATGCAATTATTTTTGGACTCGGTCATGGAATTGTAGAAGTAATATTTGTTATTGTTGTGAGTTATAGCAGTTTAAGCCTAATGACTAGCTCTGATATTTTTTTAGGACTATATGAAAGATTATTAGCGGTAATTTTTCATATTGGTATGACTGTATTAATATGGCTTGGATTTAATAGAATGGAAAAATACAGATATTTAATTCTAGCGATTTTTTTACATGGTTTTTTTGATTATTTTATAATATTAAAGAATATTTTTGGATTTAGTAATTTTATTTTGTACGGAAGTTGGACTTTGCTTTGTATATTCATCTTAATTTTCATTTTTAAAATTAATTTAGGAGGGAATAGAAATGAAAAAATTTAAAATTTTAACTTTAACAGCTATTGTATTACTTTTGGTTGCCTGTGGTTCTAAGACTAAAAAAATGTCAGATGAGGATTTAAATAAGTATGAAAAAGAAGCTCAAGCTGCCATAAATTTAGTCAATGAGAAAAAAACAGATGAATTTATTGATTTGACAGAAAAATCACTGGGATTTAAAAAAGAAATTTTGGAAGAAGCCTATAAAAATCTTGATGAAAATGGAAAATTTGTAGAATTCGGTGACGCTAAGGGAATCTATGAAGAGGATAAGAATTCAGGATCAACTTATTCTACTATTTTACAAAAGGTCAAGTATGAAAAGAAGGATGTCCTTTTTAGAGTAAGTTTTAATAAGGATGATAAAATAGTTGGAATATTTTTTAAGTAAATTGAAAACAAATTATTAATTAACGCTCACTTGTGGGCGTTTTTTTATTTTTAATTATCTTATTAGCTTTTAATGATATAATAAGCCCAGGTGATATTATGGCTTTTATCGAAGTTAAGGACCTCTCAAAAGTTTACACAATTGGAGAAAGGTCTGTCATGGCAAATGATAAATTAAATTTTGAAATAGAAAAAAATGAGTTTGCAATTATCCTTGGTGCATCAGGTGCCGGCAAGTCAACTTTTCTAAATATCTTAGGAGGTCTCGACACGACCTCTTCTGGTGACCTCTTAGTTGATGAAAAAAATATTGCAAAGTATAGTGAAAGAGAACTTACTACTTATAGACGTTATGACATGGGCTTTGTCTTTCAATTTTACAATTTGATTCCAAACTTGACTGCTCTTGAAAATGTTGAGCTTGCCAGTCAAATTGTAAAGCATGCCAAGGACCCAGTTGAAGTTTTAAAGTCTGTGGGTCTAGGCGATAGGATGGATAACTTTCCATCACAATTATCTGGTGGAGAGCAACAAAGGGTTTCAATAGCTCGTGCCATTGCAAAAAATCCAAAACTTTTATTGTGTGATGAGCCAACAGGTGCTCTTGACTACAAGACAGGCAAGCAAATTTTAAAACTCTTGCAAGATCTTACTAGGACGACAGACACCACTGTGGTCCTCATAACTCACAACTCTGCAATTAAAGATTCTGCAGACAGGCTAATTGAAATTTCTGATGCCAAGGTTAAGGATGTTTTTGTAAACGACAAGCCAAGGGATATTATGGATATAGAATGGTAGGTGGAGGGTGAAAGCTCGCGACAAGGATAATCTCAGGGAGATAAAAAATTCTCTTCCAAGATTTATCTCAATAATGATAATTGTCTTTCTCGGCGTCTTTGTCTTAATTGGACTTATTTCCACAGGCAAGATTATGAGAAATACAATTGATTATAAAATTGAAAAATTAAATCAAGAGGACATAAAGATTTCCGTTCCCATTGGACTTGAAGCTAAGGACCGACAAATTATTGAGGATCAAGAGGACATCAAGGAGCTGGAGTATGGCTACGACAAGGATGTCTTTCTTGCAGGTGACCCAACTGTTATAAAAGTTTTAAACATGCCCTATGAAATTTCCAAGCCAGAAATAATTGAGGGAAGAGAGCTTAGGGGTCCTGATGAAATTATTTTGGACTCCAGGATGAAAAAGGCTGGTAGCAAAATTGGGGACACAATAAGTTTTAAGGAAGACAATGACGATGATGATGACAACGACCTAAAGAGGCTTTCCTTTAGGGTTGTTGGCTTTGCCAATTCTCTGGACTTTCTTCAAGAAAATAACGCAGCCCACTCTGAAAGAGGCTACGGACAAATTTCTTACTTTGCCTACATTGACGATGGAAACTTTTCTGGAGATCCAACTCTTGCCAAGATAAAATTCTTGGGGACTGAGGGCTTAAAGACTTCAGACAAGGATTATGTTGACTACATGGACAAGAAGAAAAGGGCCCTTAAAATTGACTTGAAGTCTAGGCCAAAGGAAAGACTTGCCTCCATCCAGGGAGAAATTTCTGGTAAGATCACTGATGCAGAGGACAAGATTAGTGATGCCGAAACAAAATTGTCTGATGCAAAAGACAAGTTAGTCAAGGGTCGAGAAGACTTAAACAAGGGAAAGTCCGACTACAAGAAGGGTCTGGATAAGTACAATGAGGAAAAGGACAAGGCAGAGTCAGAAATTTCCAAAAACAGAAATAAACTTTACAAGGCATCTGTGGAAATCGATGATGGAGAGAGAAAGTTAATCGATGGATACGAAAAATTATCTGATGGTAAGAAGAAACTTGACCATGCCAAGTCTGAATTAAATTCTGGAAGAAAGAAGCTGACAGAGGGTAAGGAAAAGTACCAAAAAGGCCTGGGAGAAGTTGAAGCTTCAGAAAAAGCCCTAAGGCAAGGAGAAGACCAGCTAGCCGATGGCAGAAAAAAACTTGATGATGGCTGGGACAAGATTGAAGAATCAAGAAAAAAACTTGCTGAGGGCATGAAAAAGTATGAAGAGGGAGAAAGAGACTACCAAGCTGGTATGACTCAACTTGAGGCTGGCAAAAACAAATTGGTTTCCCAGATGGGGGCTTCTTCCTATGAAGATGCTGTAGAAAAAATCTACGCCCTAGACAAGGCCTTGGAAACTGGAGGAGATCTTCTTAAAAAACTTCCGACTATAGAAGATGAAATTGCAAAAACTTCTTCCCAAATAAGCCAAGTGGATAGGGGTCTTTCACAAATTGATGGTCAGCTTTCCGCTTTGAAAAATTCTTTAAATAATCCTAACCTTACTGACGAAGAGAGAAAAAATATAGAGGGACAAATTGCTGGACTTGAAGGGAAAAAATCAGAACTTGAAAAAAATAAGTCTGACTTAAATAGAAAATTAGACTTCCTAAAGACATCAAAAGAAGAAGTTGACAAGGCTTTGGAAGAAATTAAGAAGGAAGTCCCAGGTGGAATCACTGGCAACTTGTCTGACTTAAAAGCAAAATTAAAAGAAGGCAAGGTTGGGATTGCTGCTATCCAAGAAAATGAAAAGAAACTTGCAGCAGGCAGGGCCACTCTTGATGCCAGCAAGAAGCAAATTGAAGATGGAAAGAGGCAACTTGAAGAAGGAATTGCCGAGGCAGAAAAGGGAGAAGCTGACTATGCCAAGAGCAAGGATGAAATCGAGAAGAACAAGAGAAAACTTCAAGAAGCCAGAGAAGAATTAGCAAAAGCAAAAAATAAAATCAATGAATCTGAAGAAAAATTAAATAAGGGGACTGCTGACTACGAGTCTGGCAAAAAAGAATACGAAGGAAAGTATGATGACTACGTGGAAGGCAGGGAAAAACTTTCAAGGGCCAAGGAAAAATACTTATTAGGGAGAAATGAACTAGATAGGGGCCAAGAAAGACTTGATAAGGAATTAAAAACTGGCAAGAGCAAGTTAAATGATGCCAAGTCAAAACTCTACAAGGCAGAAAAAGATTTGAATAAGGGCGAAAATGAATACAAAGATAAGTCCCAAGAAGCTGAAGAAAAAATTGCTGATGCAAGAGAAAAGATTGCTGATGGGAGAAGGTACCTCAGCCTAGTCAAGCAACCTCGTTACACAATCACACCAAGGCACCTAGAAACAGGCATCAACACCTATCTTGATTACGCAAAGAGAGTTGACGGCCTTTCACTTATCTTCCCAATATTTTTCTTTGCCATTGCCCTTTTAGTTTGCTTCACAACAATGACTAGGATGGTGGATGAAAACAGGCTTGTCATTGGGGCCTACAAGGCTTTGGGCTACACCAATAGAGAAATCGGCAAGAAGTTCTTCCTCTATGGGTCCCTAGCATCCTTAATTGGTGGTACCTTGGGAGCAATTACTGGGTCCTATCTCTTGACCTATATAATTGGGAACGCCTACTCGACAAAAACGATTTTTGAAAATAAATTGCTGATAAGCATCTTTCCTCTAAGAATGATCTTCGCCATTGCTATTGGATTTTTATTTACCAGCGTGGCTGCCATGATAACAGTTAATAAAAACTTGGAAGAAAAAACAGCCAGCCTCTTGAGGGCAAAGGCACCAGCCAAGGGCAACAGAATTCTCTTGGAAAAAATTCCCTTTATATGGAACAGGATGAGCTTCCTATCAAAGGTAACTGCAAGAAACCTATTCTTGTCAAAGAAGAGGATGTTTATGACTCTTGTTGGGGTTATGGGTTGTGCAGCCCTCTTAGTCCTTGGATTTGGAATTGCTGAATCGGTAAAGGACGTAGAGACCCTACAATTTAAAAACATTTTGAAGTACGACATATCTGTCCTTTATGACAGGGACCTTGACCAAGATTCCTTTGAAGAATATAAGAAGTCCTTGGCAGAAAAAAATTTAGATTACACAGAAGTCTACGAAGAATTTTTCACTGTAGACTACGATGAAATCGACCAATCGGTGAATGTAATAGTCCCAAGTGACAAGGAAGACTTCAAAAATTATGTGTCACTTTTTGACAAGGACACAAAGGAAGAATTAGAACTTCCAAAGAGGGGAGTCATAATAACAGAAAAGTTGTCCAAACTTAAAAAGTTAAAAGTTGGCGACCCACTAGAGATGAGAGACGTCTATGGAAATGAATTCGAAGTAGAAGTCGCTGGCATCAGCGAATTTTATATAGGTCATAATGTCTACATGGATAGAGACTACTTTGAAAAAGTAACAGGATCAAATTTCAAGGCCAACACCGACCTCATAAAAGTTCCTAAAGACTTTGACAAAGATGCTTTTATAAAATCCACAATAGAAAAGAAGTCCGTCTTTAACATTGGAAATGTTGACGACATGAAGGACATCTTAAATCAATTTTTGTTTTCAATAACTAAGGTTGAGATAATAATTCTAATAGTGACAACAATTTTGGAAGTTGTAGTCCTCTACAATCTTACAAACATTAATATCGAAGAGAGGATAAGAGAAGTCTCAACAATAAAAGTCCTTGGCTTTTATCCAAGAGAGACAACCTCATACATTTACAAGGAAACCTATATCTTGGCAATAATTGGAATAATCATAGGACTCTTCGTGGGGAAAATCCTCCACTACTCAGTCCTTCAAATAGTAGTTCCATTTATGGCCATGCTGCCAGAAGACTTGAGCCCAAGACCCTTCATATTGGCAGGAATAATAACAGCCCTTGTAAATACGCTAATAATGATAATCTTCCACTACAGGATAAAGAAGATAAACGCCTTAGACGCATTGAAGTCAAACGAATAAAATTTATGATTTAAGATTTAAGATTAGAAAATAAAAGCTGATAAACAAAAAGCAAGTGTAAAATAGCACTTGCTTTTTTAGTGGGAACTTCCAAGATAAAAAAGAGTTAGAACATATTGAAGAATTATAAAGATTAATTAAAATAAGTAATAAATTAAATTTATATTTTTAAATCTTTCAAAGTTTTATATACTTGCGACTTAATAGAAAATTACAAGATAAATATTTTATTATAAATAAGAGGTAAAAGAAAAGTTGGTATAAATTCCTTTTGATAAATTCATAAAGCCCGCTTCCTAGTATGTGCTATAATAGGATAAATAAAATGGGACGAGATGAGAATGTTAGTATGGAAATACTTGGCAGAATTTGTAGTTATTTTAAATGTGATATATCAGACGTATTGGATTATAGAAATAAGTGAGAGTTTACATTAGAATTCAATATTATATTTATAATTATGGAGTTTAATTAATGACGGTAGAAATCATGAAAAAGATATTAATAATTGAAGATGATAAAAATTTAAATAAGGGGCTTTCCATAGCCTTAAATAAAGACTATGAAGTTTTTTCCGTAAGCACAATTATTGAAGCTAAAAATTTTATTGATGATGCGGATTTGATTTTACTTGATATGAACTTACCAGATGGAGATGGACTTGAAATAATAAAATATACGAGACAATCTTCATCAATTCCTATTATAGTTTTATCAGCAATTGATTTAGAATCATATATAATTTCAGCCATAAATTTAGGGGCAGACGACTATCTAACAAAGCCTTTTTCTTTGGGAATATTAGAAGCAAAGATAAAGAGAGCTTTTGAAAAAATAGTTTCTAGTGATTTAAATATTTACAAGAAAGATGGTCTAGACTTTAATTTTAATGAAAATACTTTTTATGTAGATAATAAAAATATAGATCTCACAAGGACAGAGACAAAAATTTTATACTACCTGATAAAAAATAAGTCTCAAGTTATTACTAAAGAATTACTATTTGATTTTGTTTGGGGAATAGATGATGAATTTATCGACCAGAATACTCTTAGTGTCAATATTTCTAGAATAAGAAATAAATTAAAACCCTATGACCCAATAGAAACAGTCTTTGGAGTTGGATATAAATGGAATTTTTAGTAGGCATTCTAGTAATTGTAATCGGAATTATTTTATATAAATATATTGTCTTGAGAAGTGAAATGAGTGAACTCTCAGACTATATTGATAAGGCTTTGGATGGAAATTTAGAAATTACAGAATTTGATGAAAAGGAATTATCTAAAATAAAATCAAAGCTCATTAAATTTCTATATTCAAATCAAGTAAAAGAAAAGAAGATAAGTACAGAAAAAAATAAAACAAAAGATTTAATTGCAGATATATCACACCAAACCAAGACACCCATTACCAACCTTTCTCTATACATTAGTCTTTTAGAAGATGATCCGAAAGACGAGTATATTGAAATTATAAAGTATGAACTTAATAAACTAGAATTTTTAATTCAAAACCTAGTAAAATCTTCTAGGCTTGAATCAGATATTATTTCCTTACAAAAACATCAAGCAAATTTAAAAGACATAGTAGAAGATGTTTTGAGAGAATTTAAAGTAATATTAGATGAAAAATGTATAAGCATAAATTTAAAAGACGAAGACTTAATTTTCAATTTGGACGAAAGATGGCTTAAAGAAGCTATCCACAATCTTGTAGATAATGCTATAAAATACTCGCCAAAGGGATCTACTATTAATATTTCAATTTATAAATCTTACCTAAACTATAATCTAGACATAGAAAATGAGTGCGAAGACATATCAGAAGAAACTTTGCCAAAGATATTTGAAAGATTTTATAGAGGAAAAAATTCCGTTTCAAAGGATGGTTTGGGTTTAGGTCTTTTTATAGCCAGAGAAATTATAGAAAAGCATGGCGGAAATATAAGAGCGTCTTTGGATAATAACAGAATAAAATTTTCAGTAGACTTCCCCTTGTGAGAAGTCTTTTTTCTTACAAAACTGTAAGAAGTCTTGTAAGTACTTTGTAAGATATGAATGTTATATTAAATGTAAAGAGGTGATAGATATGTTAAAAGTAGAAAATTTAAAAAGATATTATAAATCAAATGACGTGGAAGTAAGAGCTCTTGACGGAGTATCTTTCGATGTGGAAAAAGGAGAATTTATTTCTATAATAGGAGCATCTGGATCTGGTAAATCAACCCTATTACATTTATTAGGAGGACTTGATTATCCTACAAGCGGAAAAGTTTTAATTGATGATACCGACATTTATGCATTGAAAGATGATGAGAGAACTATTTTTAGGAGAAGAAATATCGGTTTTGTCTTTCAAGCATATAATCTTTTACCCATGTTAAATGTATATGAGAATATAATTATTCCCTTTGGTCTTGATGGGGACAAAGTAGATAAGAAATATGTTGATTCCGTAATAGACATTCTTGAAATAAGTGATCAAAAATATAAAATGCCTAATGAATTATCTGGCGGACAGCAACAAAGGGTTGCCATAGCAAGAGCCTTGGTTACCAAACCATCTTTAATTCTAGCTGACGAACCTACAGGAAATTTGGATTCAAAATCATCTTCCCAAGTTGTTTACTTACTAAAAAAGATTAATAAAGAGCTTGGAAATACTATTCTTATGATTACTCACGATGATGCCGTAGCTCAAGCTGCAGAAAAAACTCTAAGGATAGAAGATGGAAAGCTGGTGGGAAAAAATGAAAGTCAAAAATAAAGCTTATATAAGGAGGCTTGCAAAAAACATTTTAAATGCGAATAAAAGCAGGAGAAATATTCTTTTATTAGCAATCGCTTTGACTTCTATACTTTTTACAAGCCTGTTTTCTGTAGCCTTAGGTTTAGGAAAAAGCATGGAAACCCAAACGATGAAAACTGTTGGAACAATCAGCCATGGTTCTTTTAAAGAACTTTCTGACAAAGACATAAGTATTTTATCCAAGGATAAAGACATAAAGGAATTTTCAATAAGAGAGAAAGTTGGTATTCTTGATGATGAAAAAATAAGTGCAGAACTATCCTATATAGATAACAATGGATTTGAATGGTCGCTAATAGAAAAAGTTAAAGGGAAATTTCCTGAAAAAGAAAACGACGTATTTATAGATTTAGCAACTGCTAAAAAGTTAGGTTATAAAGGAGAAATTGGAGAAGAGATAGAAGTCCCTTTCACTATAGAAAAACCTTACACAGGAGAAATTATCAAAAAAAGAAGTGATAAATTTATTATATCGGGGACTTTTCAAAATCCTATTGATTCCAATGTTGGTGTAGGACAAATCTATTTATCAAAAGCTTATGTAGATAAATTAGCTCTTCCAGAAAATAATAATGACGTGGAAGTAATGCTAAAGAATTCCTTTATGATAAGGAATAAGCTTTTAAAAATTGCAGAGAGAAATGGTTATAAAGTTGTAGAGGACCCTGGAAATTTATCCGAAAAGGAAATAAGGATCGGTGTAAACTTTGCTTATATTTTTTCTGGTGATAGTAGTTTTGATTTTAAAACATTTTTACCTTTCTTAGCTTTTTTAATTTTGGTAATAGTCGCAGGCTACTTAATAATAAACAATATTTTTAAGATATCCGTAAATGAAGACATTAAACTACTGGGACTTTTAAAAACAATTGGAATGACAAAGCCGCAAATCAAAAAACTTGTTCATCTTGAGTCTTTAGCAGTAGCACTTCCGTCAATAATAGTTGGAGATTTAGTAGGAATTTCTATCGGAAAAATTATTTTAAATAAAATATTTGCAAATAATGATATGTTAACGGATGTAAAATTATCTCTAGCGGTAATAATCATAATTATCTTATTTTCGACAGCCTTTACGTTGCTTACAGTATTTATATCAGTGATGAGACCTGCAAGGTATGCAGCAAAAGTTTCTCCAATAGATGCCAGCAGATACAATGAAATCGAGATAAAAAGTAAATATAAAAGCGAGGATATATCTTTAGGCAAGCTTGCTAGAAGACAGGTTTTCTCAAATAAATTTAGATTTATATCGATAGTTCTTTCTATTAGCCTATCTGCAGTTATTTTAAATAGCGTTTTAACTTATACTGGCAATATTGATTTAGAAAAGGGAATTTCTGATGTAATTGTAACAAACTATAATATAGCAAGCCCAAAATATTTTAGGTATATGTACTCAGGAAGTGAGGACGGTATCAAGGATAATTTCATTGATGAAATAGAAAATCAAAAGGGATTTAAAGGTGGTGGCGCCTTATATTCCTATGGTTATGAGTACGATTATCCAGATATTAAAATAGAAGATCATAAAGTCGCTCCAATCTTATTAGGAATAGATGACTATCTAATAAACAAACAAAAATTTATAGATGGAGTGTTTGATAAAGAAAAATGGCAAACAGGAAATTATATTATAATTGGAGAATTTGGTAATAAAAAATCTTTATTCAAAGCTGGTGATAAAATAAAGATTAATCTTAAAAACAAGGTAAAAAAAGTCCAAGTGATGGGCAAGGTTGAATATAATTTTTCCAATGGACTTAGATATTTCCCTGTAATTAAGGAAGATATAAACGACGAATCTAGTCCTACTTTAGGTTTGGAATATATTTATATGAAGCCGAATGAGTATAAAGAGCTCACAGGAGATAAAAGTATAATGTCCTATGGCTTTGATGTGGAGGATAGTGAAAAAGAAAATTTTGATAAGTTATTAAAAACTTTTGAAAATGAACCAGACTTTTCCTATGACTCAAGAGATCTTCAAATAAAGTCTTTTAAAGATTTCAAAAATCTTATAGAATTTGTGGGTTATAGTTTATCTATAGTATTGTTTTTAATTTCTGTACTGAATTTTATAAATGTTATTGCTACTGAAATTTTGAGAAATATGGTGAACTTATCAATTCTTGAAGCAATTGGAATGACAAAGAAAAATATTAAAAAATATTTGGTGAAAAAGAATTTGATTTATTCTTTATGTGGCTTAGTATTTTCTTTCATCATCATGCTTCTTGTAGATAAATACATCTTGATAGGTTTTATGGAACAAGCTAAGTGGACTTCCTATAAATTTGTAATCATGCCACTTATACTTGTCAACTTTGTAAATATAATCATTGGGATAATATTTACAGGTAGATTCTATGAAAAGCATAGCAATAACAGTCTTGTAGATAGAATAAGAAGTTTAGAATAAATATGTTTTAAGTTGCTATAAATAAAAAAAGGATGTGAGAATTTAAACTCACATCCTTTTATCGTGCCGCCCAAAGACTTTCTAATTCAGTTTTTCTAAAATCCCTAATTCAATGATTAAGTCTTCTTAATTTTTTACCTCTAAACTCATTTCTTTTATTCAATCTTCTTATCCTCTTACTCTCTCGTTATCCTTATCATAAAATACCCTGTCGCTTAATATTGCTTCAAGGCTTCCTGCTTTTGTTTTTATTTCTACTTTTTTACCTTCTACTGCTGCTTCTTTTTCTATCATGCAGTATCCAATGAATTTTTCAAGTGTGTAGCCGTAAGTGAATTTTGTTACTCTACCAATTTTTTTGCCATCAACTAGGACTTCGTCGCCTGGTTCGACTTGACCATCTTCTAATAATTCAAAGCCAAAAAGATCTCGTGTAACATTTTCTTTTGCCTTTAGGAGGGCTTCTTTGCCAATAAAGTCACTGTCCCAAGCTATTGTCCAGCCATAACCAACTTCTAGTGGGTTTGCGCCTTCAAGGTCGCTCATAAGAACGTAGCCCTTTTCACCAGGAAGGCTGCCAATTATTACATCACTTGTGATGTTCACGAGATCAAATTCTTTTCCAGCTTCTTTAATTTTTTCTTCTAAGACGTCTTTTTTGTCTGACTGAACGTAAAGTTCGTAGCCTAGTTCACCTGTGAAGCCTGCTCTTGCTACCATTAGGTCCAAATCGCCAAGAGAATTGTCTTCGATTGTGAAGAATTTTAAATCTGAAATGTCCTTGTCTACTATTTTATTTACAAGGTCCTTGGACTTTGGTCCTTGTATAGCAAACATTGTTAGCTTGTCTGTGATGTTTTTGTATTCAACATCAAAGCCATTTTTAAATTTGTCAAACCACTCAATCATCTTGTCAATGTAGAGGGTAGAAATTAAAAACTTATCTGCTTCTAGTCTAAAGACAATTACATCGTCAATGATTTTGCCTTCTTCGTTTAGCATTGTTGTATAAAGTGCGTGAGTATCCTTCATATTTTTTATGTCATTTACAAAAACTTTGTCCAAGAAGTCGGCAGCGTCCTTGCCCTTTACATCTAGGACTTGGTGAGTAAAGTCATAATAACCAACGCCTGATCTAACAGCTTTATGTTCTCTTCTTCTTAAAGCATCATTTTTCATAAAATCACTTTCCTTTATCGCTTTAAAACAATATCCTATGCTACTATGATACCCAAGTAAGTTTTTAAATAACAAAGCGTGGAAGTCCAGTGACTTTTAATTTTTATTTTCCTAGTAAAAAATTAATGACTAATAAAAACTTAGTCAAAAAATATAAGTTTTTAAGTTAAGGGGAGTTAGTGTATATACACTTGACTTGTCCTGCCTACTTCTTTGTAATATAATTTTAAGCAAAATTTATTAGGAGATTGGTGGAATTGAAAAATTTGGAAAATTTAACTTTGGAAGAAAAAATTGAAATATTAAAAAAATTAAAGAAAGAGAGAGATGCAGTTATACTTGCACACTTTTATGTTGATGAAGAGATCCAAGCTGTGGCTGACTACATAGGAGATTCTTTTTTCTTGGCTCAAAAGGCTACTGAACTAAAAGAAGGAACCATAGTCATGGCAGGAGTCTACTTCATGGGAGAAAGTGTTAAGATTTTAAATCCAAGCAAGAATGTTTTGATGCCCGACCTTGAAGCGGACTGTCCCATGGCCCACATGGTGAGCATTGAAAAAATTAAGGAGATGCGAGACAAGTACGATGACCTAGCAGTTGTAACTTACATAAATTCTACTGCAGAGATCAAGGCCTACTCAGATATTTGTGTGACATCTTCTAACGCTGCAAAGATTGTAAATAAATTAGAAGAAAAGAATATATTTTTTGTGCCAGATAAAAATCTTGGAGCTTATATTAAAAAGTCCTTGCCAGATAAAAATGTCATTTTAAACGACGGCTACTGTCCTGTTCACGACGAGATAGACCTTGAAGATGTGAAGGCCTACAAGGGCAGGGTAAAAATTTTGGCTCATCCAGAATGCAGGAAGGAAGTCTTAGACCTTGCCGACTTCATTGGGTCTACAAAGGCAATTATTAATGAAGCAGGAAAGTATGATGATGTTTTAGTTGTCACTGAAGAAGGAATTTTTACTGAGTTAAAGAAAAAATATCCAGAGGTCAAGTTTAGGAAGCTTGCCAAGGGACCAATTTGCGATGACATGAAAAAATTAAGTGTAGATAAAATAATTGAAGTCTTAGAAGAAAATAAAAATCAAGTGGAAGTACCAAGAGAAATTAGGGAAAGAGCTTTGAAGCCACTAGAAAAAATGTTGGAGTTAGGTGCATAGGATGAAAAAATTTGATGTTTTAATTGTTGGGTCAGGTCTTGCTGGAGTCAGCACTGCCCTAGAACTAAGTAAAGATTATAAAATTGGTCTTGTAACAAAGAAAAAGTTAGAAGATTCAAATTCTTATCTTGCCCAAGGTGGGATAAATGTATTAAGAGATGATGACGACAGACAAGTTTTCATCGAGGACACCATGAAGGCTGGTCACTACAAAAATGATTTGAAGTCTGTTGAGACCATGGTGGAAAAGTCCAAAGAGGCAATTGAGTTTTTAATGGATCTTGGAGTTGAGTTCACAAAGAAAGATGGTCAGCTTGATTATGCAAGAGAGGGCGGCCACTCTGCATCAAGGGGACTTCACATTGACGATGAGATTGGCAAGGGAATCTTGGATGTCCTTTATAAAAGGCTAAGAGAAAGATCAAACATAGAAATATTTGAAGACACTCCCATACTTGACCTTATTGTAAAAGATGGCAAGTGCTATGGTGCAAGGTCTCGTGATGAAGTTTTTATTTCTACAAATGTTGTCCTTGCAACTGGTGGACTAGGTGGACTCTTTGACAAGTCCACAAACTTCCCACATATCTCAGGCGACGGACTTGCCATGGCTATAAAAAATGGTGTCAAGATAAAGGACATATCTTACATTCAATTTCATCCAACTTCCCTTTATGAAGAAGGAGTGGAAAGGCAACTATTAATATCTGAATCTGCTAGGGGAGAAGGTGCAATCCTACTTAATCACAAGGACCAGAGATTCACAGATGAAATGAAGCCAAGAGACATAGTGGCAGGTGCCATAAAAAATGAAATGGAAAGAGAAGGAGTAGACTTTGAATACTTGTCTATGAAGCCCCTTGGAGAAGAAAGAATTCCCAAGAGATTTCCTATGATTTTTGATGAGTTAAGGGTCAGGGGGATAGACCCAAGATACGAAAACATTCCAATAGTTCCCTGCCAACACTACACCATGGGAGGAATAGAATGCGACATAGAAGGAAGGACTAACCTGGAGGGGCTCTTTGTAGTTGGCGAGGCTGGTAATGTTGGAATACATGGTTCCAATAGACTTGCCTGCAATTCGCTTTTAGAGTGCCTGGTCTTTGGAAGAATTTTGGCAGACTACTTAAATGAAAATAAACTTGAAGAAAAAGAAATAGACTTTACAATTGACACAAAAGACCTTGATGGAGAAGATAAGAAAAAAATTATTTTTGAAAGGATAAGAGAAGATGAGAGAGCTAAAGCCAATCTTAATTGACAAGTATATACTTGCAGCTCTGCAAGAAGACATGACAAGTGGTGACATTACCACTGATGCCATCTTAAAGGATGAAAGGGCTGAGGTAACTTTAATAGCCAAGGACAAGGGAATCCTTGCAGGACTTGATGTCTTTAAGAGGGTCTTTGAAATCTTAGACCAAGAAGTGGCTTTTGAATTTTATTTTTCTGATGGCGACCAAGTTAATAATAAGGACTTAATTGGAAAAATAAGTGGAAGAGCCAAGGCAATCCTTGAGGGAGAAAGGACAGCTCTAAACTTCTTGCAAAGGATGAGCGGGATTGCAACTTACACAAAGAAAATGCTTGATGCCCTTGACAGCGACCATGTGAAAATTCTCGACACAAGAAAGACTACACCTAACATGAGGATTTTTGAAAAGTATGCAGTGACACTTGGTGGAGGCTACAACCACAGGTACAATTTATCTGATGGAATTATGCTTAAGGACAACCACATAGATGCAGCTGGTGGAATAAGAGAGGCAGTTGAAAAAGTGAGGAGGCTCAATCCCTTTGTAAAGAAAATTGAAGTTGAAGTAGAAAATTTTGACCAAGTTAGGGAAGCCTTAGAGGCAAAAGCTGATATAATAATGTTAGACAACATGGATATAGAAGAGATAAAAGAAGCCTGCAAGATAATTAATAAGAGAGCCATCATCGAGTGCTCGGGTAACATTAGCCTTGAAAATATTAATTCTTATAGGGACCTAGACATTGATTATATTTCTTCAGGTGCAATCACTTACGGTGCAGGGGTCCTTGACCTATCCATGAAAAATTTGAAAATCTATTGAGGGAGATATGTTAGATACAAAATCAAGAAGAGAAGACTTGTTAAAATTTTTATACGAAAATCAAAAGCCCGTGTCGGGAGAAAATTTGGCAAAAAAATTTGATGTAACGAGACAGGTTATAGTCCAAGACATGGCAATACTCAGGGCCAGCGGCAAGGATATTGTCTCAACCAATAGGGGCTACTACTTAAATGAAGCCAGGACCCAAAAAGTTTTTAAGGTCAAGCACAGTGACAAGGACATAAAAAAAGAATTAGAAGCCATAGTAGACCTGGGAGGACTTGTTAAGGACGTCATTGTCCACCACAAGGTTTATGGTGAAATAAAAAAAGATTTAAATTGTTCATCAAGAAGGGACATAAAAATTTTTTTAGAGAAGATGGATGAAGAAAAATCCAAACCCCTTGACGTCTTAACTGGTGGAGTCCACTACCACACAGTAGTAGCAGAAAACGAAGAAATCATGGAGGAGATAGAAGTTGTCTTGGGGGAAATGGGATTTTTAATAGAGGACTAAGGAGTTAGGAAACTAACTCTTTTTTTATTGTAAAAATTTACATTACAAGGGATAAAGATTAAAAAGTAAAATAATTTACACAAAATTTACAAAAGACTTCTTGGCAATTTACAATCCAAATCTATAATGACCATGAAATAAAGAATAAATTAAATTTTGAAAGGATGAAAATTAATGAAGTTAAAAAGTTTTGGAAAAGTTGCTATGGTTCTTGGTCTTGCTGCAAGTCTTGTTGCTTGTGGAGGAAACAAAAAGGAAGAAGCCACTGCAAATGCTGGTGGAAAAGATGAAGGAAAGGCTCTTGGAAAAATTAATGTTATAACAAGGGAACAAGGTTCTGGTACAAGATCAGCCTTCACTGAACTAACTGGCGTTCTTGTTAAGGATGGAGACAAGGAAACTGACAATACTTATTCAGAAGCTGCTGTTCAATCTTCTACTGATGCAGTTCTTACTGCAGTACAAAATGACGCCGCTTCCATTGGTTATATTTCTCTTGGATCTTTAAATGACGATGTCAAAGCCCTAAAGCTTGAAGGAGTTGAAGCCACTCCAGAAAATATTAAGGCAAACACTTATAAGCTTGCAAGACCTTTTAACCTTGCTTACAAAAAAGATGTAGATGAAAAAGCTATGGACCTTGTTAAGTTTGTAATGTCTGATGAAGGACAAAAGATTTGTGAAGATGAAGGTTACGTTGGAGATGCAAAGGGAGAAACTTACGCACCAATTGATAACGATGCAAAGTTAACTGTAGCAGGTTCAACTTCTGTCACTCCTCTTATGGAAAAACTTGTTGAAGCCTACAAGGCAAAGAACCCTAAGGTTGAAATTGATATCCAATCTAATGGTTCATCAGCAGGCATGACTGCTGCAATGGAAGGAACTGCACAAATTGGTATGGCATCAAGAGAGCTTAAGGACGAAGAAAAGAAGGCTCTTGACTTCACTGTTATCGCAAGGGATGGTATCGCAGTTATTGTAAATAAAGAAAACCCTGCAGAAGATGTAACTATGGATAACTTAAAACAAATCTTTACTGGAGAATTAACAGATTGGTCAGAACTTGCAAAATAAAATGCAAAGGAAATAAAATGGAAAATATTAATATAAAGGCCCCTCGAGATGACAAGAGGACCAGGACATTTTCGTGGGAAGAAGTATCTAAGTACTTCTTCCTACTTTGTTCTGTTCTTTCAATTTTATTCTTACTATTAATTTGCGTATTTATCTTCAAAGATTCAATAGAATTTTTGACTAAGCTAGGAGTGAAGGATTTTATCTTAAATGACTCTTGGGCACCTATGAATCAACCGCCAACTTATGGAATCTTATCCATGATACTTGGCTCAATAATTATTACAGCCCTATCATGTTTGGGAGCAGTGCCTGTTGCCATTATGGTGGCAGCCTACTTGGCCTTTGACTGTCCCAAAAAATTTTACAAGATTTTAAAACCAGGACTTAATTTAATGACAGGGATTCCATCAATTGTTTATGGTTTCTTTGCCCTAACAATTATTGTTCCTATGAACAAAAGTATTTTTGGTGGAAATGGAATGAATATTTTAAGTGCGTCAATCTTACTCTTAATAATGATTCTACCAACAATAATTTCTATGGCAGAGGCTGCTCTTAGGACTGTGCCAAAGTCTTATTATTCAGGTTCACTTTCTCTTGGCGCAAGTCACGATGAAACTATAACAAGAGTTATGATACCTGCTGCAAGATCAGGAATCTTTGCAGGGATAATACTTGGAATTGGACGTGCTATTGGTGAAACTATGGCAGTAATCCTCGTTGCTGGTAACCAAACAAGACTTACACTTAACCCTCTCAAGGGAATTAGAACTATGACTACAAATATTGTTTTGGAAATGGCTTATGCTGCTGGAGATCACAGACAAGCCTTAATAGCAACAGCAGGAGTCCTATTTATATTTATCTTAATAATAAATACAAGCTTCTTCATAGTTAAGAATAGGAGAGAAAAAAATGACTAAAGTAATTGTCCTAGGTCTCTTGGCCCTCTTTATAATTTCAATTCTTGGACTTCACTTTGTTGGGAAGATGTCCTTTTATAAAATAACTACAAGACTTTTTTCTGCTATGACTCTTGGAGTCCTAGTATTTATAGTTTTGTTTGTTGTAGTAAAGGGAGCTATGTCCTTTAAACCAAGTATGCTATCTCTTAAGTATTCAACAGAAAACCTCTCCATGGGTCCAGCCATTGTAACAACACTTTTAACAGTTGTCCTTTCAATTTTATTGGCATCACCTATAGGAATCTTTACTGCCATCTTCCTAGTTGAGTACACTAGGGTAGAAAATAAACTCGTAAGGGCAATTAGGCTTGCAACAGAAACTCTTGCAGGCATACCTTCCATTGTCTATGGACTTTTTGGGATGTTGTTCTTTGGACTAAAATTAAAAATGGGATTCTCAGTGATTTCTGGTGTCCTAACAGTTTCTATTATGATTCTGCCAATTATTATTAGAGCAACAGAGGAAGCTTTAAAGTCAGTTCACCCATCAGTGAGGCAAGGTTCACTTGCCCTTGGTGCTGGTAAGCTTAGGACAATCTTTAAGGTTGTGCTACCAATAGCAATCCCAGGAATTTTATCAGGGATAATTTTATCTGTAGGCCGTGTAGTTGGAGAAACTGCTGCCCTTATGTACACACTGGGAACGGCAACATCTCTTCCAACTTCTCTTAAATCATCTTCAAGGACCCTTGCCCTTCACATGTATGTACTTTCATCTGAGGGTAAGCACGTTGGAGAAGCCTATGCAAGTGGCATGGTCCTCTTGATTTTGGTTTTAATAATTAACTGGTCTTCCACAAAACTTGCAAACAAACTTAGTGAGGTTGAATAATGAATAAAAAAATGAGCGTTAAGGACTTGAATCTTTACTACGGAGACTTTCAAGCCCTTCACAATATAAATTTAGACATAAAAGAAAAGGAAATTCTTTCCTTTATTGGACCATCAGGTTGCGGCAAGTCTACCCTATTAAAATGCTTAAATAGGATGAACGACCTAGTCCTTGGCTGCAAGATTGATGGAGAAATAAAACTTGATGGCGACGACATCTACGCCAAGAATTATGATGTAAATAAACTTAGAAAAAGAGTGGGAATGGTATTCCAACAACCTAACCCCTTTCCAATGAGCATCTACGAAAATATTGCCTATGGACCAAAGACTCATGGGATAAAAAACAAGGCTGAGCTTGATGAAATTGTTGAATCATCACTTAAACAAGCTGCCATTTGGGATGAAGTAAAAAATGATTTAAAGAAGTCTGCCCTTTCCATATCAGGAGGCCAACAACAAAGGCTTTGTATAGCAAGAGCTCTTGCAGTTAATCCAGAAGTAATTCTAATGGACGAACCAACATCTGCCCTTGACCCAATTTCTACAGGAAAGATTGAGGACCTTGCCCAAGATCTAAAGGACAAGTACACAATTGTAATGGTAACTCACAACATGCAACAGGCATCAAGAATATCTGATCAAACTGCCTTCTTCTTAAATGGAGTTATTGTTGAGAAGGGAAAGACTGTGGATATCTTTACAAATCCAAGGGAAGAAAAAACGGAATTATATGTAACAGGAAGGTTCGGCTAATGAGAAAAAGATTTGATGATGAATTAAGGCACTTAAATGACTTGGTTTTAGAGATGGCAAGTCTAAATGAGTCAGCCATTAAAAAGGCAATTTCACTTTTAGATGAAAAGAATAAAAATATTGCAGAAGATGTCATCCATGATGAAGAGAGGACAGACCAATACGAAAAGACTATCCAAAACCAATGCCTTAAAATTTTTGTAGAGCAACAACCAGCAGCAAGTGACCTTAGGAGGGTCTCTTCTGCCTTAAAGATGATTACAGACTTAGAAAGGATTGGAGACAATGCAAGAGACATTGCAGAAATTTGCATGGGCCTCCCAGATGACTGTGACACAACAAGCCTCCCTCTTATAAAAGAAATGGCTGAGGCCACAGTAAATTTATTAAATAGGTCCATTGATTCCTTTGTAAATTTAGATTTAGAACTTGCAAAAAAAATTGATGACGAAGACGACCTTGTTGACAATTATTTTCTAATGATTAGGGACCAATTAATTGATATAATTAAGGCAGATTTTGATCCAGGGGCTGCCATTGACTTTATAATGATTGCCAAGTACCTGGAAAGAATTTCTGATCACGGAGTTAACATTGCTGACTGGGTAATTTTTACTGTAGAAGGTTCAAGAACTTAATAAGAAATCAAAATTTATAAGGATGATTTTATGCTAATTTATCTTGTTGAAGATGATACATCGATTTTAAAATTAATTGAATACTCACTAAAGACTAAGGGCTATGAGGTCAGGGCCTTTGAAAGGGGCAAGGACTTTTTTAAAGTTCTTGAAGAAAGAAAAGCTGACCTCGTCCTCCTTGACATAATGCTGCCCGACATGGATGGTATTGAAATTTTAAAAAGACTTAGGGAGAGAGAAGACACAAGGGATACTTGGGTCATAATGATAACTGCCAAGACCTCAGAATACGATGTGATCTCTGCCCTTGACGAGGGAGCAGACGACTACATCAAGAAGCCCTTCTCTGTCATGGAACTTTTATCAAGAGTTGGGGCAGTGGAAAGACGTGCTGGCAAAAAAAATTTGGACACAGGAGTTCTTGACTACAATGGAATTGTCATTAAGGACAAGAACAGGTCCGTTAGCATTGATGGAGTCCAAGTTGACTTTAGTTTAAAAGAATATGAAGTTTTAAAATACTTAATTTTAAATAAGGACATAGTTATATCTCGTGAGAAACTCTTAACAGAAATTTGGGGTTATGATTATGAGGGAGAAACTAGAACTGTGGATATGCACATAAAATTAATAAGGGACAAGCTTGGCGACAAGAGAGGCTCAATCAAAACTATTAGGGGTATTGGTTACATGATGACCAAGGAGGAATAAGATGAAGAAAAGATTTTTCAGATACCTCCTTGGCATTTCCCTCTTGACCTTATTTTTATCAACTGTGGCATCCATGTTTATTTTTTATTCTGGGTACGCAAATAGGTCCAACGAAGACCTGAGAAATATCGTCATGACTATGGGGGAAAGTCTCAACAAGCATGAAGATGACATAGCTTACTTAGAAGGACTTGCAAACAAAAAATTGGATTTCAGGATAACTTTGATAAGAGATGACGGACAAGTTCTTTACGATTCAAAGAAGGATGTAAAGCTCTTGCCATCTCACAAGGATAGGCCAGAATTCATTGAAGCAAAACGACTTGGCTATGCCCAAGTGGAAAGATATTCTAATACCCTTTCCAAGGACCTCTACTATGTCAGCCTAAGGCTTGATGATGGTAACATGATTAGGATCTCCAGAGAGATGGACAACTTAATTGGTGCCTTCACCAAGGTTCTTCCTCTTGACATCTTAATGTCTCTTGTAATTTTTGTCCTTGCTGCCCTTGTATCAGGAAGGCTAACTAAAAAGACCTTTGATCCACTTAACAGTCTTGAAGAAGACCTACTTAGTCTTGACACAAATATTTTTCCAGAGCTAAGTCCCTTCATCAATAGGATAAAAAAACAAAAGATAACTATAGATGAGAGCTACAGGGAGATTGAAAGAGAGAGGGACACAATTAATACAATCCTAAAAAATATGAGGGAGTCCCTTGTTATTGTTGACGAAAATAAAAACCTCTTGGCAGTGAATGACTCTGCAAGAAAAATTTTTAAGTCAAAGAGAGAAATCCTTGGAGAAAATATAATCAACCTAATAAGAGATGAAGAAATTTTAAAAATGACTGACGAGGCCCTTGTGGGTAAGAGCATCGAAGCCATAACAAGAATTGGCGACAGAGACTACAAGTACTATGTAAATCCAGTCTATGAAGACAAGAGGGTGAGGGGACTTTTGATCCTCTTCATTGATGAGACAGAAGAGATTAGGGCCCTAAGACTTCGTGAAGAATTTTCATCAAATGTCAGTCACGAGCTAAAGACTCCTTTGACATCAATAAGTGGTTTTTCAGAACTTCTTGTCAACAACTTAGTAGAAGACAAGGACAAGGAAGGATTTTACAAACTAATTTATGATGATTCCAAGAGGCTCCTAAGTCTTGTTGAAGACATTATGAAAATTTCTGGACTTGAAAATGCAGGAGACTATGACAAGGAAGAAGTCGACTTAAGAGAAATTATTTCTGAAGTCCTAAAGGGATATGAAAATTTGATTGAAGAAAAAAATCTTGAAGTTAAGCTTGAAGGACAAGGCACTGTCTTTGAAAACAGGACCATGATCTGGGAACTCTTCTCCAACTTAATTAACAATGGACTTAAGTACAACAAGGAGGGGGGAAGGCTCGATGTAAAAATTTCTGAAGAAGAAAGAGCCTACAAGATTATAATTGCCGACACAGGAATTGGAATCCCACAAGAAGACCTTACAAGGATCTTTGAAAGATTTTACAGGGTGGACAAGTCTAGGTCACGCAAAGTTGGTGGAACAGGTCTTGGCCTATCAATAGTAAAACATATCTTGCAAAAGATTGGTGGCAAGGTAAAAATTTCTTCACAACTAGGTCAGGGAACGACCTTTGAATTACTTTTAAACAAGCAAAGTTAATAAAATTTTCAAAAGCTTTTAATAAAAGAAAATAAACTTAATTGACCTATAGGGGTTGAACTTAAAAATCAACCCTTATAGGTTTTTTTGGTATGTAAACTTTCTATACAATAAAAACTTCTTAAATCAATTTAATAGGGCTTAAAGGTATACAAGATTTGGGATACTATAAGATTTTCAAAATTGAAATCAAAAATCAATTTATGTTATATTAGCTATTGATGATAGATGTAATCAAAATCAAAGCATGAATCATTAACAATATTAAGATTTATTTCAAGTAGCCATAAATTAGTAAATAATTGATTTTAAATATCATTGTATTATTGAAAAATTATTTTAAAATTTTGCTTAATTAGGAAATTTTTTAAAAAAATGATTGTAATTTATAGATTATTGGGTATAATGAAGGCAAAGAAAAAATTTAGGAGGTTTTTATAATGAATAAGAAATTAATTAATTTAGGATTAGGTTTAGTAGTAGGTGCCCTTGGTGGAAAAATTCTTTCATCAGATACTGCAAAAAAATTAGCAGTTAATACTGTTGCTGGTGGTTTAAAAATCAAAGAAGGCATCGACAAGAATCTTGAAAATGTAAAAGTTACTAGCGAAGATATTCTTGCTGAAGCAAAAATTAAAAAAGCTGAAGACGAAAAGAAGGAAGCTGAAAGAAAGGCTCAAGTAGACATAGAAAAAGTTGCTGATGCAGAAGTTGTTGAAGAAGAAGTTGTTGAAGAAGAAGTAGAAGACTAAGATGATTGCTTCTATTGCTAGCAGGACTCTGGGGAGAGTTCGTTTCACTTACGAAGGGAGCCTTCCAGATTCCAATGTAAATAAATTAAAATATAAAATTGAAGCGCTTGAGGGAGTTAAGTTCTGCAAAATTTCTCCCCTTGCTAACTCAATAACTGTAACTTATGAAGAAAAATATCTTCCTAAGATTGCAAGATTTATCTTGGACTTTGACTTAAGTGACTTAGATGACTTTGAAATCGATGATCCAGACTTTGTACCACAAAATAATAGGGAAGTCTTTCACATCTTGCGTGACGCCATGTACAGGAGGATTTTCTATACAAAAATTATGCCAATGCCTTTGAGACCAATTGGCGTAATTATAAAATCTATCCCTTACATCAAGGCTGGTTTAAGGAGCCTTAAGAATAGAAAGCTTGACGTGAGCCTACTTGATGCAACAGCAATTGGTGTATCTATACTTGATGGAGAGTTTGGCGACGCAGGTAGCATTATGTTCTTGCTAGGACTTGGCGAAGAACTAGAAGAGTACACACTAAAGAAGTCTAAGGATGACCTAGCTCAGTCCTTAAAATTAAATGTTGACAAGGTCTTTGTAGTTGAGGGAGATAAGAAGTATTTAAAGAAACTTGAAGAAGTAGAAATTGGCGAACTTGTTGAAGTCAACATGGGTTCAACTATTCCTGTTGATGGAGAAATAATTAGGGGTTACGGCATGGTCAACGAGGCCTCCCTAACTGGTGAGTCCCTTCCTGTTAAGAAGACTGAAGGCAAAACTGTATTTGCAGGCACTGCCTTAGAAGAAGGAGCCCTCTTAGTAAAGACTGCCAAAAAATATGACGACTCAAGGATCAACCATATAATAGAATTAATTGGAGAAAGTGAAAAGAATAAGTCTCTTGCAGAAAAGAGGGCAGAATCTCTTGCAGATTCAATTGTAAAATATTCCTTCCTTGGAGCAGGACTAACTTATCTTTTAACAAGGAACTTTATCAAGGCCAAGTCCTTCTTAATGGTGGACTTCTCTTGTGCTCTAAAACTTACAATGCCAATTGCAACAATGAAGGCAATTTCATCGGCATCAGAAAGAGAAATTCTTGTAAAGGGTGGAAGGTATCTTGAAAAGTTAGCCCACGCTGACTCCATAGTCTTTGACAAGACAGGAACTCTTACAAAGTCAGAACCAAAGGTTGAGAAGGTAATTGCCTTCTACGACCACGATGAAGATGAATGCCTAAGGATTGCAGCTTGTCTTGAAGAACACTTCCCACACTCAATTGCCAATGCAGTTGTAAAGGCTGCTAAGGACAAGGACCTTAAGCACGAAGAAATGCACTCAAAGCCAGAGTACATTGTGGCTCATGGAATAAAATCAACTATTGAAGGAAAACCTGCCTTAATAGGATCTGCCCACTTCATACTTGAAGATGAAAAGATTCAAATAGACAAAGATCAAGAAGATAAGATTGAAGAGTTAAAAGAAGACTATTCACTTTTATATCTTGCTTTTGATGAAAAACTAATTGCAGTAATTTGTATCAAGGACCCAGTTCGTGAAGATGCAAAATTCACTATTGATGCCCTAAGAGAACTTGGCTTCACAAGAATTGCAATGCTAACTGGCGACGCAGAAAATTCTGCAAGAGCTGTAGCAAAAGAACTTGAGCTTGATTATTACGAGTCTCAAGTCTTACCAGAAGATAAGAAAAATTATGTAGATAGGGAAAAGGAAGCGGGCAGAACTGTAGTTATGATTGGCGACGGCATCAACGACTCCATTGCTCTTTCATCAGCAGATGTTGGCATCTCTATGCATGAAGGTGCAGACATAGCAAAGGAAATTGCAGACATATCTATTAAGTCTGACTCCCTAAAGGAACTCATCGACGTAATAAAAATTGCAAGAGCTCTCGAAGGAAGAATTCACAGAAATTACAGGGAAATTATTTCCTTTAACGGAGCCCTAATTATTCTTGGAGTCTTGGGCTATGTGACAAACACTAGCTCAGCCTTCCTTCACAATGCATCAACAGTTGCCATTGCAGGAAGAAACATGAGGGACTACGCAATATAAATAACTTATGATAAGGTAAAATAGTAAAATAAAAATATATTCTTAGAAAAACTCTAACAAAAAAGGACCGACCTGGTCCTTTTTCTTTTGCTTATTTATTTTCTTCTTCTGTCAAGATTTTTAAAATCTCTGAATAAATTTCTTCTGGATTTTTTTTGAAGTTGGCAGAAATTTTCTTCGCCATAGTGGCGTCTGAAGTTTCAATTTTTAAATTTAATACTTCGATCTCGTCGTCTCTAATTTTTAATTGAGCGTAGTGGCTGCCATCTCTTTCCATGACTTCTGCTGAGACAGAATTTTTTAAAAGTAATTCGTGGTGGTAGCCTTCCATCTTCTCGTCCAAAAATTTTATATTTTCTTCAGGTATTTGCTCGTAGAAAATATTTAGGGTCTTGACTCCGTCCTCTGATAGATAATATTTTTTGTCATTGTCAAAGAGGACAAGGCCCGTTGACTCTAGCTCCTTTAAATATTGTTTGAAGTAAAAATAATTAAATAGCTCAATATCCAATACAAAATAAGACAGGTCATTCTCCTTTAGTCTGTGGTTGAAGTTGTCTATTATGTAGAGGATTAATAATTTATTCAATGCAAGTTCAAAAGAACTTTTTTTCATAAGATCACCTTCTAGGGTATTATACCAAAGCCAGGTTCATAATGGCAATTAAAGATGAATTTTTACAAGTTTTTGATATAATGTACTTGGAGGAATTATGGAAAAAGAAATTTTATTTTCTCGTGAAGAGATACATGAAAAAGTTATAAGCCTGGGCAAGATGATTGAAAAAGACTTCGAAGATGATTTCGTAGTTATTTCTCTTTTAAGGGGAAGTTTTATCTTTGCAGCAGACTTAGTTAGAGAGATAGATAGATTAGTTGAAATAGATTTTTTAACAACGTCAAGTTACGGCCACAGCGAAAGCTCCAGTGGAGAGGTTAGGTTCTTGACAGACCTTCGTACTAACATCGAGGGAAGAAATGTCCTAATAGTTGACGACATATTGGACACAGGTAATACTCTTTATGCTGTGAAGGAAAAGTTAATGACTTATAAACCAAAGTCCATAAAGACTTGCGTATTGTTAGATAAACCTTCAAGGAGAGAGGCAGATGTAAGTGCTGACTATGTTGGCTTTGAAATTGAGGACCTCTTTATAGTTGGTTACGGCCTAAACTATGGCGACCACTACAGGAATGTCCCTTACATCTACACTTATAAAGAAAAAAATGAAAAACTTTAAGAAGAAAAATTTAAATGTAATGAGCGTCAACTCCTTGACTCTCGTTCTTGCAATTATATTTTTGACAATTGGCTTTAATATTCAGGAACGTTTTAGTTTTTGGGGGACCTTAATAACAGAAGTGGTCATTGTTTTGATTCCAGCCCTACTCATTTCTTCAACAGGAAGAATTAAAGAGGTCCTAAAGATCAAGAAGGTTCCAATGAAGAGCTTGGGACTTACAATAATCCTAGTGGTATTAATTTATCCTGTGATTTTACTTCTTAACGGAGTATTTTTATCCCTTCTTTCAAACTTTATTGAATACAAAAATTTCCCCATGGAGTTAATGTTACAAAATGTTCCAATTTTTAATTATTTAATCTTCATGTGCCTTGTGCCGGCAATTTGTGAAGAAGTTTTCTTTAGGGGAACCCTCACCAATGCCTACAATGTTTATGGAGAGAGGTTTGCCATTGTGGTGTCGGCTCTTGTCTTTGCCCTCTTCCACTTTGACATCCAAAATTTTATAGCTCCCTTCTTGTTGGGGCTTTTATTTGCAAGTTTAATTGAAGTTACAGGCTCGATTCTGCCTGCAATCTTGGGTCACTTTGTCAATAACGTCCTTGCAGTTTTATCTGCCAGGTATGTAAATGAAAGAGTCTTTAACTTTTTGAGACAGACAAAATTTTCTCGTGAGATTGGATCTCTTGAGCTTTCAATAATTATAATTTTAGTTGTCCTTTCTATTTTCTCAATAGTCTTTAGCAGGCTTATTTTGAAAAATCTAAAGAAGGAAAATCAGGCTGAAGGTCAAGTTAAGATTAGGTATAGGGACGTAGAGGCTATTGACTTGTTCAACTTTGTGCCCCTAATTGCCCTTGTGATTTTGTATTTCATCTATCACTATATTGTTTTTTAAGGAGATAGGATATGGATAAGATTAGAGAAGCAGCAGATTTAATTTTAAAATCAAAGAAGGTTTTTGCCCTAACTGGTGCAGGTATTTCTACAGATTCAGGCATCCCTGACTTCAGGTCATCATCTGGTTACTATTCCAAGATGGACCCAGCCCTTGCCCTTTCTAAGGATAGACTTTTAAACCATCCAGAAATTTTTTATAAGGAAGGCTACAAGATTTTAGAAGACCTAAATGACCAAGAACCCAACGGAGGCCACAAGGCCCTTGCCAAGATGGAAGAGGAAGGATTTTTAGCTGGCATAATCACACAAAACATTGACAACCTTCACGCCAAGGCTGGCTCCAAAAACATCTATGAAGTTCACGGCGAAACTCGTGGAACCCACTGCATGAAATGTGGGAAGGAATATCCCTTTGCCCTAATGAGAGAAAAGGTTGAGGCTGGAGAAATTCCACCAAAGTGCGACGCTTGTGGCGGAGTAATAAGGCCTAACGTTGTAATGTTTGGCGACATGATGCCAGACGACTTCGAAAGGGGAGCAAGGGAACTTGATTCCACTGACACCCTAATAGTTGTTGGCTCATCCCTTACTGTTTCACCAGTAAACTTCTTGCCAAACTATGTGGACCACTTGATTATAATTAACAACGACCCAACACCAATGGATAGGCGTGCAGATGTAGTAATCCACGAAAACTCCACTAGGGTCTTAGAAGAAATTTTAAAGGAGCTTGAAGCCAGATCATGATGTACGGAGATTTTGCTTATTTTTACGACAAGCTCATGTACGACCTTGACTACGAAAAAATTTATAAATTTATAGGAGAGCTTCTAGGGAAAAAATCTCTAGAAGCTGACTTAATTTTAGAAATGGCTTGTGGGACAGGAGGTCTTACAGAGAAACTTGTCAAGGACTACAAGGTTCATGCCTTTGACCTGTCAGAGGACATGTTGGCAGTCTGTGAAAATAAGATTAGGAGTAGAAATTTAAGACTTTTTAAGCAAAATATGGCAGGTTTTTCTGCCCCAGGGACTTATGACGCCATAGTCTCAGTTGGTGACAGCTTAAATTATTTAATAGAGAGGGAAGACTTTGAGGCAGCTTTGAGGTCAGCCTATGACCACCTAAGAGATGGTGGGATCTTTATCTTTGACTTAAACACTGAGTACAAGTTCAAAAACATTGACCCCGTAACTGTTGACGAAGTTGAAGATGTCTTTTACATCTGGGAAAATATTTTTGATGGGGAGTCAAAGCTCAACACTTATGGAGTTAATTTTTTCAGAAACACTGAAGACAACAATTATAAGAGATTTTACGAAGAACACTTAGAGAGGGCCTACGACCTTTCTTATGTGAAAAATATTTTAGAAGAAATCGGATTTTGTGACATAGAAGTTTACGATGATTACGACTTTAAAGAAGCAAGTGATGAAACTTCAAGATACACAATAATCGCAAGGAGGTAAATTTGGGATATATTTTAAGAGCAATAGATGAGACAGAAACCATAAAAATTTCTGCTGCCATAACAACTGATGTAGTTGAAGAGGCAGCAAAGATTCACAATCTATCAAAGACAACTGCAGCAGCCCTTGGCAGGGTTTTAACTGCAACAGCAATTATTGGTTCATGGCAAAAAAATGAAAAGGACTCAATAACTCTTTCCATTAACGGAAATGGTCCAGCAGGTCCAATAGTTGCAACTTGTAAAAATGACGGCTATGTAAAGGGTTACGTTGCAAGACCTGGGGCCGACCTTCCAATAAGAGAATCCGACGGCAAGATTGACGTAGCAGGAGCAGTGGGCCAAGGAACTCTTACTGTGACAATGGACGTTGGAATGAAGAAGCCTTACTCAGGAACAGTCAACCTAACAAGTGGAGAAATCGCAGAAGACCTTGCAGTTTACTTCTTGCAATCAGACCAAGTCCCATCAGCAGTTGGACTTGGAGTCCTAGTTGATGTTGACTATTCAATAAAGGCAGCAGGTGGCTTTATAGTTCAACTAATGCCAGACTGCAGGGAAGAAGAAATTGCAAAGCTGGAAGAAAACTTAAAGAAGTTAAAGAATGTAACTTCAGTAATTGATGAGTACCACGACGCAGAAAAGTTAATTGAAATTTTAATGGAAGGCATGAACTACAAGGTCCTCGAAAAGAGAGACATTGAGTACAAGTGCAACTGCTCTCGTGAAAAAGTTGAAGATGCCATAGTCTCAGTTGGCCCAAAAGAAATTAGAGAAATTTTAGAAGAAGACAAGAAGGCAGAAGTAAATTGCTATTTCTGTAACTCTGTTTACAATTTCGATGAAAAAGACCTTGAGAGAATGCTAAAGAAGGCAGAGGACATAAATAAAAATAGGGAAATAATAATCCAAGATAATTTTTAAAAATTTTCTATTTTGTTTTAGCCTTATCTAAGAGTTAGGAGACTACTTATTACTTTCTTGTTGGCTGCTGGCAAAAAGGATATAATTGTATTATGAATAGAAATTTATTAGATGTTTTAAAATACGAAAAAAACAATAAAATAAGTGGTGGAATATATCACAAACTTCAAGTTGAATTCACTTATAACTCTAATCACATCGAGGGAAGTAAACTGACTGAAGACCAAACTAGGATGATATTTGAAACTAACACTCTTGGAGTCAATGAGGCAGTAAATGTTGATGATGTTATAGAAACTTTAAATCACTTTCAAGCAATTGATAAGGTCATCGACTCCTACGATGAAGATTTAACAGAAGACTATATAAAAGATATTCACAAATTTTTAAAGGCTGGCACAAGTGACTCGAAGTTAGACTGGTTTAAGGTTGGAGACTATAAGGCCTATCCCAACGAAGTTGGTGGATATGAAACGACTTCGCCTCAAGATGTGTCTCGTGATATGAAAAAGCTTTTAGATTCATACAATGAGAGGGCAGACAAGACTGTCGAAGATATAATTGACTTTCATTATAAGTTTGAAAAAATTCATCCCTTTCAAGATGGCAATGGAAGACTTGGCAGGTTGATTATCTTTAAGGAGTGTCTAAAGCATGACCTAGTTCCCTTTATAATTAGTGAAGACTTAAAATTTTTCTATTACAGAGGGCTAGCAGAATACAAAAAGGAAAGAGGCTACTTGGTAGAAACTTGCCTGTCAGCACAGGACAGGTTCAAAACTTATTTAGATTATTTTAAAATTGAATATAAGGATTGAGAGAAAATTATATAAAAAAAAAGATAGCTAGAAAATTTAATCTAGCTATCTTTTTTTATCTAATGCTATTAAAAACTTTTTCCATGGGTTTTAATATCACAAGGACTATGACGGATGAAACTGCAATTTGAATTAGGTTGCCTGGTATTGATGCAAGGGGTGCAGCAAAGGAAGACAAGATAAAAATTTCTCCTATGTAATAAACAACAACTTTTACAAGGGCAACAAGAATGAAGGACAAGATTAGACTTTTAAGAGTGTACTTCTTGTAGTTCATCTTGTTGAGTATGTAGCCCATAATAAGTGCTGAGATCACAGTCATTGGTGACCAAAGGATCCATCCACTTGTGAGGTCGAAGAGTCCCATGCCGAGAGCTCCTGCTGTCATGCCAACTCTCTTGTCAAAAAATATGGCTGCCAAGAAGAAGGGTACATTGCCCAAGTGAATTAAGCCGCCGTTGGGAGAGAAGGGAAGTTGGATTTTTACAATCCAAGTGAATACATATACAAGTGCAATAAATAGTGAAGTGATGACAAGGTCTCTGACCTTAAAATTTTTCATGTGAGCTCCTTTCATGTTTTAAAAAGTAATTTAAAAATATTCTACCAGAAATTGTCATATAAATAAAGAACAAGGTCGACAATTCGACCTTGTTTTTAAAAATTTTATTTCATAAGTTTTTTGTAAAGTCAAAATTTTAAATTATGAAGGCTCCCTTTTTATCAAGGTCAAGTGCCACAACTTCATAAGAATTTGAAAGTTTGTCTAAGTTATTTTTTATTTCCTCTTCTGAAGTCTTGTCCTTGGCCTTTAAGACTAGCATTATTGTTGAGCCGGCACCACTTAGGTAGTGGCTAAGGGCATCGCTATCATCAATAATTTTTTCAATCTCATGAATTTCTGGAATTAGTTTTAACCTGTAGGGCTCGTGAATCTTGTCATCAAGGGCAACTTTTAAGTTTTCTTGGTCGCCAGAGATTAGGGACAAGATGACCATGGAAAGCCTTGATAGGTTAAAGACAACATCTTCCTTTGAGTAAGTCTTTGGCAAGACATCCCTTGCTTCCTTTGTAGGAAGTTTGAAGTCAGGAATGATTGCCAAGAATTTAAAATTATTTGAAATTTCAAATTTTTCTACATAGACTTGGTCCTCTTTTAAGATTGATGCCACAGCGTTTCCAAAAATTGCTGGCGCCACATTGTCTGGATGGCCTTCCATCTTTGTTGCAATTTTTAAAATTTCCTTCTTATCAAAGTCTTTCTTCATGACCTCGAAGGCTGCCATGATACCCATGACAATGCAGGCAGCTGATGATCCAAGACCACGTGAAAGGGGAATGTTTGCGTCAAGGTCAAAGTCAACAGGAAGGACTTCTTTATCGTAGAAGTCGAAGGCATACTTGTAGGCCTTGTAGATTAAATTTGTTTTTAAATTATTTTCAAACTCACCTTTATTATCAGTCAATTTAAATTCACAAGTGTTGGCAAGGTCAAGGGCAAGTCCAAGGACGTCAAAGCCAGGTCCTAGGTTGGCAGAAGTTGCTGGGACAGAAATTCTCTTGCCACGTTTTGCAAATTTTAAAACTTCTTCTTCAATTTCATTTTTTAGAATTTTTGTCTTGTGAAGTATTTTTTTATTTTTCAATTTTTTAATTTCAGATGGAATCTTCACCCCAGTTTTTTCGTGAAGAATATTTATGTTTTCGAACTCATCATCTGAAAGATTTTCTCCAAGGGCCTCAAGGACTGTTGAAGAAAACTTGTAGGGACTTGCAGTTGATAAAATCACAGTCTTTTCAAGTCCAAGCTTGTCTACAATATTTTTTGCCACCCCTGTGTGAGGGTCAATTAAATAATTTTCTTCCTCAAAGACCTTTCTAATAGTCTCCCTTGTCTCCTCTTCATTGGCATAGCCACACAAGAATTCATTGAAATCTCCCTCGAAGTCAAAGAGGCCCTTGTCCCTTAGGTCATCCATCTTTTCTTTTACAAGATCATCTGATGACTTGTGGAAGATTAGTCTCTCAAGATTTGATGAAACTAAGATGTCCATGGAAGGAGAAATTGTCTTTACAAGGTCCCTGTTGGCATCGTAAGTCCCAGTAGTGAAGAAGTCTGTCAAAACATTGTTGTCATTTGATGCAATTACAAGTTTGTCAACTGGCAGACCCATTTCCTTGGCATAATAACCTGCCAAGATGTCTCCAAAGTTACCAGTTGGGACGCAGAAGGAGATTTTTTCGTCGCCAGATATTTTTTTATTTTTAACAAGGTCTGCATAGGAATAAAAATAATAGACAATTTGGGGAAGGAGCCTGCCAATGTTAATGGAGTTGGCAGAAGAAAGATAAATATTTTCTTTTTTTAGCTCTTCCTTTATCATGCTATTGTTAAATATTTTTTTCACAGCAGTTTGAGCATCGTCGAAGTTGCCATCAATGGAAATAACCTTTGAATTTAAAGATCCTGTTGTATCCATTTGAGCCTTTTGGATGGAGCTAACGCCTTCTGTTGGATATAAAACCAAGATGTCAATGTCCTCTGTGTTGTAAAAACCTTCTAGGGCAGCCTTACCTGTGTCGCCAGATGTTGCAGTAAGGATTAATGTCTTGTCCTTGATGCCCAGAGATTTTTTTGCATAAGCCAAGAGGTTTGGAAGAAGGCAAAGGGCAAAGTCCTTAAAGGCAGAAGTCCTGCCATGATAAAGTTCTAAGTAAAAATCCTTTTGGTAGGATACTTTTGCAATTTCATCTTCAAAGGACCCGTAGGATTTTTCTATAATTTTTAACAAGTCTTCCTTGTCAAAGTCTGTAAGATATAATGAAAGAATTTTGTGGGCCAAGTCTGTGTATGATAGGTCCAAATTTTCCATTATGTTAAAGCTAGGGAAGAATTCTGGGACAAAGAGTCCGCCATCTTCAGAGATTCCCTTAACAATGGCTTCTCTGCCAGAAATTTTTAAATTTGAATTTCTTGTTGATAAAAATTTCATAGGTCCTCCTCAATTTCTGCCAAGAAAACTTTTGAAAGGTCGCCAAGGGCGTCTCTCAAGTCATCAAGGGAAACTTCCTTTGTTACTATTAAGTGTTGGTCGTCTAGGACTTTTTCTTCTTCTATCAGGTCTTTTAATTTTTCTGAAACTTCACAAGCCCTAACATAAAATTTGTTTTTCAGATTATTTTCGACTTCATAAGAATTTTCCGCGTCATAAAAAGTCTTAATTTCTCTTCTTGCAAGAACTCTCAAGAGGTCACGCATAACTGCATCAGCAGTTTCAAGCTTGCCTGCACCAGGTCCCTTTAGCTCGTAGGCGGAGAAATTTTCTCCCCAGACCTTTACCCCATTGGTTCCACCAAAAGTCTTTGCAAAGAAATTATCTTTTATAAATGTAGGTATTACAGAAATATTTATTTTTTCATTAGCGAGCTCTGACTTGGCAAGAAGTCTAATGGAATAGCCTCTTTCCTTTGCAAAATCAAAATCAGATTTATTTACATTTTGAATGCCAAAAGTAAAAATTTCTTCTTCATTTATTTTTGCATTGTAGATGAGAGAAGATAAAATTCTTATCTTTCTCATGGCATCAAAGCCACCAACATCAGCAGTAGGGTCAGCCTCGGCATAGCCAAGGTCTTGAGCCTCTTTTAAGACCTCGTCATAGGATGAGCCTTCCACTTCCATCTTTGAAAGGATGTAGTTGGAAGTTCCATTTAAAATCCCTTGAACCTTATGCATGTCGCTAAAGAAGGCCTCTTCCATAAGAGGATGGATTACTGGAATGGCACCAGCAACTGCAGCCTCGTAGGAGAAATAAATATTTTTTTCTCTTGCAAGCTCATTTAATTCTTCAAAATATTTTGAAACTACAGCCTTGTTGGCAGTGACAATATTTTTGCCAGTCTTCATTAGCCTTATAATTCTTTCATAAGTTTCTTCAAGACTTGATGTCACATCAATAACTGTGTCAACATCAGAATTTAAAATTTCATCAAAATCATCTGTGAAAGCAAGGCCATTATCCAGTGGAGACCTTTTTTTATTTTTATTTCTTATTAAAACTTTTTCAATTTTTATATCAAAATTATTTTTTAAGAGGGCTTCTCTCTTCTTGTATAAGATTTCTTCGACACCTGTTCCCACAGTGCCAAAGCCCATTATTGCAATTTTCAACTTAAACCTCCAAGACTTTTTCCGCAATTTGCACTGCGTTAGTTGCAGCTCCCTTCCTAATGTTGTCGGCACAAGACCATAGGTTTAGACCATTTTCTACAGTGAAGTCACGTCTAATTCTGCCAACAAAAACTTCATTCTTGTCAGCTGCCATTAGGGGCATTGGATAAACTTCGTTGGCAAGATCATCTTGAAGGACCATGCCAGGGTAGTCGCCGATGATTTTCTTCACATCGTCCACTTCAAAAGGCTTTTCCACTTCAACATTAATGGAAATTGAGTGGGAGAACTTAACTGGAACACGAACTGTTGTGGCAGTAACAAGGATAGAGTCGTCGTGAAGAATTTTTTTAGTTTCATTAATCATCTTCATTTCTTCCTTGGAGTAGCCATTGTCTAAGAAGACATCAATTTGTGGGATGCAGTTATTCTTAATTGGATACTTGTAAGCAAGTTGTGTTCCTTCTTCCAAGTCAGAAATTCCCTTTATGCCAGATCCAGAAACTGATTGGTAAGTAGAATAAATTACCCTCTTGATCTTGTACTTGTCGTGAATTGGTTTAAGGGGAAGTACAGATTGGATAGTTGAACAATTTGGGTTTGCAATAATTCCCTTGTTCATTTTAATATCTTCAGGATTGATTTCTGGAACAACTAGGGGAACCTCTGGGTCCATCCTAAAGGCAGATGAGTTGTCAATAACAGTTACTCCAGCCTTAGCTGCAAGGGGAGCAAACTTTTCACTAACAGCACCTCCAGCAGAGAAGAGGGCGATCTTAATGTCTCTTCCTTCAAAGGAATCTTCCTTTAATTCCTCAACAGTGTATTCCTTGCCACAATATTCAATTTTTTTGCCAGCTGATTTCTTGGAGCTAAACAAGTATAAATTGTCTATTGGGAAATTTTCTTCACTTAAAACCTTTAACATCATGCTTCCAACAAGTCCAGTTGCACCTACAACTGCTACATTAACCTTCATCTTTAGTCCTCCTTATAAAATTCTCTATAAATTGCGCGAATTGCTTTTTCAAAATCCTGAGTTTCCACACCAATAATAATATTGATTTCGCTGGAACCCTGGCTAATCATCTTAATATTAATTCCTTCTCTGGCAAGGGCAGTGAAAGTCCTAGAAGACACACCCTTTTCATTAATCATGCCACGTCCAACAACTGCAATTAGGGAGATGTCCCTTTCCCAAGAAATATTGTCTACGTTTAAATAAATCTTTAGCTCTTCAAGAACCTTGTTTAGCTTTGGTGTGATGTAAGAATCTGCCACAAGGACAGAAACTGAATCAATACTTGAAGGCATGTGCTCAATGGAAATATCGTTGGACTCGAAAACTGTAGTGAGTTTTCTGAAAAAGTCCTTTTCGCTATTCATATTTACCTTTTCAAGATTTATAACAGTGAAATCTTTTTTGCCCGAGATACCAGTTAAAATATTTTTATTTTTTATGTCACATTGAGAAAGAATCAAAGTCCCTTCTTCATGAGGGGCGTTAGTATTTTTAATATTGATTGGAATGTTCTTGTCCCTAAGTGGGAAGATGGCCTCTTCATGAAGGACCTTGGCTCCCATGTAGGAAAGCTCCCTCAACTCCTTGTAAGTGATAGTTCCAATAGGGGATGGGTTCTTGACGATTTTTGGGTCGGCAACTAAGAAGCCAGATACGTCAGTGAAATTTTCATACATCTCTGCATCAAGGGCAGAGGCAATGACAGAACCTGTCACATCAGATCCACCACGAGAAAAAGTTTTGACCTTGCCGTCTTCCTTTTCTCCATAGAAGCCAGGGACAACAGCCTTTTCATGTTGAGTTAGAAGATTTCTAATCTTTTCCTCTGACTTCGGAAGGTCCAAGACTCCATTAGTAAAGGCAATCAAGTCTCTTGCGTCTACAAAGTCAAATCCAAGATAGGCTGCAAGGACTTGGGCACTTATAAACTCGCCACGGCTTATGACGAAGTCGTAGCTTGCCCCATTGGTAATTTCATCCTTGACTTCGGCAAGGATCTTATCAATGTCTATATCCAAAACAAGATCATCAACAATATTCTTATAAACATTCTCGATGATCTTGTAAACTTCATTAAAATTTAATTCGTGGGCACTTAGTTCGTGACACATTGCTAGAAGGTCAGTGACCTTGTGATTGTTGTTAACTCCTTTTCCAGGCGCAGAAACTACTATGTACTTTCTAGCCTCATCTTCCAGTACAATATCCTTAACTTTTTTCAGTTGACGAGCATCGGCAAGTGAACTGCCACCAAATTTTGCGACTTTCATCTCTTTCTCCTTTTTGTAAAATTAAGAAAAACCTTTAACACAATAAAAACTTTTGACTTCATAAAAATTATTTAATCAAAACTACTTAATGATAAAATTTTGAATTGGAAAATAAATTTACAAAACAAGCTTATAAATATAAGTAAAAATGTTAAAAGTAATTTTTTCGATTATACAATTATTTAGCCCAGTTGTCAATTGAAAGGGACTTATAAGAAAGGAAGAAGAGGGATATGATAATAAATTTAAAACAAGCTAGAGAGAACAAAAATTTAAAATTTGAAAAATAAAAAAGGCCGAGTTAACTCGACCTGAATTTTTCTAAGCTATTAAGATTGTTTTCTTTAAATTTATTTTCTTGAAAAGGAGTTGCGTTTATAAAATTCTTTTTTCAACGCTTCTGCCACCAAAGCATAGACGAAGGAGATTAAAAACATGGCAAGAAGGGCCTTGATAGGAAGGTCAACTAAACCAAGATAGGAGTTAATTGGACTGTAAATTATTCCAACTAAGAGGATGCTGACACAGACTATAGCGAGGATTAATTTTTTTGAAGGTTTACTTTTGAAAATTGGCCTTGCGGTCCTTACGATTAACATAACCACCATAGCTGAGATAACAGACTCTAACATCCAACCTGTTTGGAAGTAATTTTCCTTTGCCTTGAAAACATAAATTAAAACAAAGAAGGTCACATAGTCAAATAGGGAAGATATAATTCCAAAAACAACCATAAACCTCTTAATGAATTTCATGTCCCACTTAACAGGATTCTTCAACCAGTCCTCATCAACAGAGTCCGATGCAATTTGCAAAGAAGGAAAGTCAGTTAACAAGTTTGTAAGAAGAATTTGCTTAGGCAAGAGGGGCAAAAACTTTAAGAAAAGACTTGCGCCTGCCATAGAAAACATATTTCCAAAGTTGGCACTTGTAGCAACAAAGATATACTTCAAGGTGTTGATGAAGGTCCTTCTTCCTTCCTTAATGCCAGACAAGAGGACAGTGAGACTGTTTTGCAAAAGAACAATCGAAGCTGCATCCTTGGCTGTGTCGGCAGCAGTGTCAACAGATATGCCAACGTCAGCTACCTTTATGGCAGGAGCATCGTTGATGCCATCTCCCATGTAGCCAACAATTTCGCCAGCTTCCTTATAAGCCCTGATAATTTTTTCCTTTTGATTAGGACTTATTTCAGCAAATATATCAATATCCAAAACTTTTTTGTTAAGCTGACTTATGGAATAAGAGCTTAAATCTTCTCCAAGCAAAATTTTTTGGGGATTAAGTCCAATTTGGCTGCCGATGTTTTTTGCAATCTCTTGGTTGTCTCCAGTTATCATCTTTAAGGCAACGCCAAGCTTATTCATATGGCTAACAACGTCCCTTATATCTTCTTTTAAAGGGTCAATGAAGAGCAAGAAACCCTTGAAGATCATATCTTGGGCAGCTTCTTTTTCAAGGTCGCAAGAGTCATCTAAAAATTTGTAGGAAAGACCTAGGACTCTATAGCCTTGACTTGAATACTTATTAAAAGAATCCCTTAAACTAGAGACCACATCATCAATTGATCTAATAGAACCATCACTTCCTTCGTAAGTTTTGCAAATCTTAAGGATGCTTTCAAAGGCCCCCTTGGTGACCATTAAATTTTTATTTGAAAAATCATCATTAGTTTTCACAATGACACTCAAGAGTTTATTTTCAAAAGAGTAGGGGATTTCAAAAAGTTTTTTGTAGGCAGAAAAATCTTCTGACTTGTCACTTAAGATAGCTTCATCAATTGGATTTGCATAGCCCTCTTGAAAGTATGAATTAAGACCTGCAAATTTTTTTAATTCTTCAGAATTTTCTCCAGCAAAGTTGAGGCTAGAGTGGAGCTTAACCTTTCCTTGAGTAATAGTTCCAGTTTTGTCAGAACACATAACTGTCATGGAACCAAAGTTTTCAATGGAGTTTAATTTTTTTACAATAACGCCTTGCTCAGACATCCTCTTGGCACCTTGTGACAAGTTGACGCTAATAATAGCTGGCAACATTTGTGGAGTTAGACCAACAGATAGGGCAAGGGCAAACATGAAGGATTCCAAAAAAGACTTATTTAAAACAATATTAAACAAGAAGATTAAACCAATTAAGAGGGTCGTAACGTGCAAGATTAAATTTCCAAAATTTTTAATACCCTTTTCAAAGTCCGTATCAGAATCCCTTTGACTAAGAGAATTTGTAATTTTTCCAAACTCAGTGTCCTTTGCCAAGTTGACAATTAGAGCCTTGCCAGACCCACTAATAAGGTGAGTCCCCATCCAAAGAGAATTTTTTCTAGCAGAGAGACTTGTACTTGCATCTAACTTTCCGCATGACTTTTCAACAGGGAAGGTCTCACCAGTCAAGCTTGACTCATCAGTTGTAAGAGAGTTACTTTCAATAAGCAAACAATCAGCAGGGATCATGTCGCCAGTTTTAACCTTAATTATGTCACCAAGAGTTAGATCAGCATTGTCTAACTCTTTAAAACTTCCATCTCTTAAAACTGATGACGTAACACTAACAGAAGAAAGGAGTTTCTTCACAGCGTCCTTTGCCTTGCTCTCATGAAGATAACTCAAGAGAGAAGAAATCAAAATTATAATTAAAATAATGATGCCATCAGAATAATCCTTCAAAAAAATTGACAAGATAGCAGCAAAGATAAGAATCAAAGTAATAGGACTTTTGAATTGAGATAAAAATATCATGAAGTTAGAAGAAGCCTTCTTCTCATCAAAAACATTCTTACCATAAGTTTCAATCCTCTCGGCAGCCTCTTGACTAGTTAAACCATCACGGCTAGAATTTAATTCTTTGAGCGCATCATCTATGTCATAAGACCAAAAATTTTTCATAATACCTCCTAGATAGGTCAAATATATATCTATCAATAATAAAATACAAGAGATTTTCACAAATAAAAATATGTAAGTAAAATAAAAAAGACCGAAGGCTCGGTCTATGAATTTATAAAAAATTTGCAATTAAATTTTCAATTGTATTTTTGTCTTTTACATCAAAAATTAGCTTGTAAGAATTAGAAAAGGCATTTAGACTTAGAATAATTTTTTCATCATCAGAATAATTAATTTTAATATTTTTTATCCTGTCAAAGGGAGCGAACTTGATTATAGTCGTTGACCCCATAAAAATATTAAAACCATCAGCCCTTATGCCAGGGGATGAGATGATAGAAAAAAGCAAGACAAGAGAAGAGAAGGCGAGAATAAAGTCCAAGATAGACTTAGATGATAACTTAAAAGTTATAAAGAAAACAATAAGAGTAAAAATAGCAAGTATGAATAAAAACTTTCTTTCAAACTTAACAGAAACAAGATTCTTCTTCTTGAGAGAAAAGTTGTACAAAATATTTATAAGAAACAAAAACAAAATAAAAACCTTCATAATATCATCTACGTTTATTATAGGATGAAAGATAAGGGATTGTAAAATAAATTGATTTATTAGATTTTATAATATCTGATATAATTAATACTTGATGAATACAATGTTAATAAATTATTTTATTTTCTTTTAAGTGAGGTATAGAATGAAAAAATTGCCATATGATGATTCAAGTCCAAGAGATATATTAAGATATGCGAAAAATTTAATTGGATTGAGATTTGTAGATGTTTTATCTAATAATATTGAAGATTCTAATGGGAGTTTTTTTCAAGAGGAAGTTGTTAGTTACAATAACCCAAGGAAAAAAGGATCGCTAGGAAACTTATTAGAAGAGCATTACTTTTTCTACAAACCAAACTCTAGTCCAGAGCCAGACTTTTATAAGGCTGGAGTAGAATTAAAGACAACCCCATATGAAAAGACAAAAAAGGGGCTAAAGGCAGGAGAAAGACTTGTTATTTCAATGATTCCGAACTATGAGCCTATTGATTTAGAGTTCGAAGGTTCCCACCTAGAAAAGAAAATATGTAAAATATTAATGGTTTGGTATCACAGATTAAAGGGACAACCCAGAATAGAAAATGAAATTGATTTTGTAAACTTGTATGAACTTTATAGTGAGTTGTGCGAAAAAGATTTAGATATAATTCTAGAAGATTATAAAACGATAGTTGAAAAAGTAGTTTCTGGTAATGCACACAAACTATCAGAAAGTGACACAAAGTACCTTGGAGCATGCACAAAGGGAACGACAGCAAAGAAAAGTTTACAGCCACAGTATTATAATCCTGAGATTCCAGCTAAAAGGAGAGCTTTCTCTTTTAAACAATCTTATATGACATATGTTTTAAATTCATATGTAAAGCCAGGATTAATGAGTTATGATTCTATTTTTGGTAAAGAGGATTTAAAGGAAGGAAATTTTGATTCGAAGGTATTAGCGAAGATTGCCAAGTACAAGGGATATAGCGTTGAAAATCTTTGTAAACTTTTTAATCTCCCCACAGAGAATACTTCAAAACAGATAAATAAAACCTTAGTAAATAGAATTTTAGGTGTTCAAACTGAAAATTCTGAAGAATTTGAAAAAGCTAATATTGTTATAAAAACAATTAGATTACAAAAAAATGGTAAACCTAGAGAAAGTATGTCCTTTCCAAAGGTTAATATAAAAGATTTCGTGCAACAAGATTTTGAGAATTCCTACGAATATGAATTTTTTGAATCAACACGTTTTTTATTTGTTGTATTCAAAGAAAATAAAGATGGAGAATATATTTTAGCAGGATGTAAATTTTGGAATATGCCCATTGATGAGTTGGAAACAATTGGACAGAATGAATGGAATTCATATAAGAAAAAGTTCATAGATGGTGTTAAATTTTCTTTAAGAAGGCAAAAAGATGGAAAACCAATTATTAAAAATGATCTTCCTAAAAAAACAGATACAGTAATATTCCACATGAGACCACACGCAAGTAAAAGCGCATATGTAATAAATGGTAAAAGATATGGAAATGGGAAAGATAATGATATGGACGAATTACCAAATGGAGATAAGATGACGAGTCAATGTTTTTGGTTAAACAATGACTACATAGCAAAAATTGTTAGTGATATATGAGGAGAGATTGAGAATAGATGAAATTGACAGTAGCAGAACTATTTGCAGGAGTTGGAGGATTTAGGGTAGGACTAAATCATATTGACTCAATAGACGAAAATGGTTTGGCAATTGAAAATGGAGATTGGAAATTTGTGTGGGCAAACCAATTTGAACCATCTACAAGAATGCAGCCTGCCTTTGAATGTTATGTAAAAAGATTTGGAGAAGAAAAAAATTCAAATGTGGACATAAATAAAGTTGATAAGAAAGAAATACCAGACCACTCCTTATTAGTTGGTGGTTTTCCATGTCAAGATTATTCTGTAGCAAGATCTTTGTCCAAAGAAATGGGGATTGAAGGTAAAAAAGGTGTTTTATTCTGGGATATCAAAGATGTAATTGTTGAAAAAAAATCTCCATTTATTTTATTGGAGAATGTTGATAGACTTTTAAAATCACCGGCATCTCAGAGGGGAAGAGACTTTGCTATAATGCTAAAAACTTTTAATGAATTAGGATATGATGTTCAGTGGAGAGTTATAAATGCTGGAGATTATTCAATGCCACAAAAAAGAAGAAGAGTTTTTATATTTGCTTATAAAAATACTTCACGATTCTCTCAATGGGTAAAAAATGAAAGCTTAAACTTAAATGAAAAAAATATTTTCAATGATTTATTTCCAGTAGAAGAAATAAAAGAATGTGAAACAATTGATTTGAATAATTACGAAGATATATTAGATGTTTCAAATAATTTTAATAATGGAAAATTTCTAGAATCTGGAATAATGATTGATGGAGAAATTTCACACTCCAAAATTATTCCTATATCAGAAAGAAAATACACGCTCTCAAAAGTTTTAGAGTTAGCCAAAGAATACAATCCTTCCTTAGATGAATTTGTTGTGGAAGATGAAAAACTTGAAAAGTGGAAATATTTAAAAGGTTCTAAGAGAATAGAAAGAACATCAGCAAATGGTCATAAATATATTTATAGTGAAGGTTCCATGTCATTTCCAGAGAATATTGATGAACCTGCAAGAACAATGCTTACGAGCGAAGGAACAACGAATAGGTCGTCACATATAATCTATGATAAAGATATTAAAAAATATAGAATTTTAACTCCAGTCGAGTGCGAATTAATTCAAATGTTTCCACCTAACTGGACAGATACAATGCCAAGAAGAAATAGATATTTTATGATGGGTAATGCCTTAGTTACTGGAATAATATCCAGACTCGAGCCAAAGTTAAAAGAAATAATTAGCAATGAAAAATAAAGTAAAAAAGCAGAGTCTAAATTTTGAATAGACTCTGTTTTTTTATTTAATATATGCAATATTTAATTCTCTAACAATAATTTTTCTCTTAAGCAAAATTCTTCATTGATTTTTATAATTATCAAAACGAAAACTTTTAATATTGTATAGTAATCTTTTTTATGGTCAGAAATATTGTCGGTATTACTACCATGTAAATATCGATTTCTTATCGATAGACCATTGTCATATTTACGATTATTAAGGACATAGTTCATATAATTTTGTTCTGGTCTAGAAAAAAGCTTATTTTCTATAATGATTTTTTTGTCATAAATTAAAGAGTCAATAACTTTTTTGTCTTTATAATAATTTAAGCATAAAACTTCATTATAATAAAAATCCTTTAATATGTTGCATAATTCATTATTTAGCTTTAAATATCCACAACAATCTTCGTATATTATGTTCTTGCATTTTAGGTAAATTAAATTTTCTATCTGATAATTACTAAAATCTGAGATTTTTAATTTTTTGTGGGTTAATAATTTATCAAAATTATCTTGTTTTGTCTCAGTAGAATTATGATTAATAATTGATTGATTAGAGTATAGCAAATTAGATATACCAATAAGCTCTGGATCGGAAATATATCCATATTTATTTGATAAGAAACTAGGTATTTTATCCAAGGGGACAGAGTTTCGAGAGATTTCGATGAGCTCTCTATTTATTGTATTATAATTAACATATGAATTGAATTGTTTTAACAAGGAGTCCATTTCAGAACATAGAATTCTAACTTTTTCTAAATATGTAGAATTTTTTGAAAAAGGGGAGAATGTAAATCCGTACACTCCAAATTCATTGTTTAAGTAATCCTCAAAGAACCACTTAAACAAAGATTCTATTTCTACATTGTATTTCTTTAACTCATTCTCATAAGCAATAATTTGTAAGGAGTAAAGAATTTCTTTTTGTGAGAAAACAATTCCTTTTTTATAATACTTAATACCTTTTAAACCCATAAATTTTTCTAGGGGTGAAATTTCACATTCTTTACATGGAAAGTTGGACCTAAAAAATAAATCTGTATAGTTGAATAGGTAAATAAAATTATTTAATAAAGTAGGTTTGTCTAAATTATTTTTAATCCAATCACTACTATAAATAAACCTAGGAACTAAAGGATTATCGGAACAAACTTCAACATCATCAACAGTGTTGCTATATTCTACTTCTGCACCAAATTTAAAACCTGATTTTGAATTAAATATTTCATCTATATTCTCCTCATATTTTTTCTTTGCGTTTAATCTCATTAAATCGTCTATTGGAAAATTTTTATTTGAGCCTGAATTAAATATTATTTGTAGATAATTTGGATTACATGATTGAGAGTTTATATAGTCATTTACAATATCTATTTGTTGCTCTATTGTTAAAGATTTTGGTAAGAAATATTTTATGGATATGTCTTCTCTTTCGACAAGCCTGTAGTCTATTAGTAATTCAGCAGTTGAATTCGAAAGTTTCATATAATTTCCAATTTCTTTATCAAAGTAATTTACAAGGTTTTTGTGCTTTAAGAGATAAGATAAATGAACTTTTTCATAGTTTAAAAAATTTTCAAATGTTTCGTTTGTTATGTTTTCAAAAATATTATATTTATCAAAGAGACACCAAAAATCATCTATGTATTGATTGCTGATTTTGGAATATAATAATCTTAAATTATCAGAATTAATTTTAGAAAAATAAGAACTAATGATGGGCATAAATTTTAGAGTAGAACTTTTTAATTTATTATAAGTATCTTCACTCCAATCTTGAAATCTTGAACCAGACTTAAAAATTAAATAAATATTATAAAGTTCTAAAATAGAGTTGATATCATCAATCTTTGAGCTGGTTGGATTATTTCTTATAATTTTCTCTGATTTATCTAAATAAATCCCTAAAGTCAGGTCATTAATTCCATAGTATTTCACACCATCGTAATTTGATTTCAATAAAATCACCTCAAAAATACTTCAAAAACAAAAAAACTTATAATATTAAAACTTCAAGTTAAATTAATTATAACTTATTATTTAAATCTACTACAGAAATAAGGAAGTGTTATTCAACTAAAAAGTAATCTTATTATGAAATAAGACCCTAGCATTAGCTAAAATCTTAAAAGTTTTTATTAATTTTATTCCTATTCTTCTTTTCCAAACGTACAATATATCCCAGACCATTCAAAATACTAGATTCTATTTTTTTTTTTGTATCACTAAATCCACCTGATTATAGGACGTTTTCAAATTTTTAGTCCCATCCCAGTCCGAGTACCGGAGAATATTATTGTTTTGAGCTAAATTCATATTGCATTTTAATTTTGTAGTTTTGGTATATAATTTTTGAATATCTCTAATACTTCTGTTTGTTCCTTATTTCGCAAAATAGAAATAACTGTATTTAAATAATCATTGTTTTGAAAACCAAGATAGTGACCTATTGACTTAGCCAATCCCTTTTCATTAAACATTTCTAACACTTTTTTATAATCATTACTTAACAATGCTTCTTCATATGAGTTTAGTGTATCTTCATAAATACTATCAACATTAATATTTTTAATAGCATTGGTAAAGCTTTCTTTTGTATTATTCTCAGAAATTTCAACCATAGATAAATCATACTTTATTTGAGATACTACATTTTTCTTAACCTGACTACTAATTTGATTATCGAATCTTTTTTTAATAATATAATTTCTAATATTATTAATTACATCATTAGAATTTTTGGCTAAATAATCTGCTAAAAAATTGATTAGTTCTTCTATAATAAATAAATTCTCCACTTCTGAAACCTTTAGTGTGTAAATATTATCTTTTTCTAATCTATTTATTTCACCTTCTGTTCTAAAGTCACGATCAATTATTCCATACACGTTATAATTATGAATCTTTTGGGTTGAATTAAAAGATTTTGTTCTCATAATAACTTGCATACAGCTTCCACAAGGAATAATAAAATAGTTAGGATATAAGATAGAGTATAATTGACTATCAAAACTATTTTCTTCTCCTTCTACAAACAAAATATTTTTACGAGACCCTAAAATATCAAATAGCAACTTTTCTGGTAATTCATTAGAAATTATTTTTTCTAAATCCCAATTTTCACCATCATAACTCTTTATCCATATCTTTTCTGAATTTTTATGAGAAGCAGCAAAATTTGTATCATGCGTTATATAAATAAACAAGCAATCTTGACGATAGTTCTCTAACAGTTCCCACAAAACATTCATTATCGAGCTGTGAAGATGCAATTCAGGTTCATCTATTATTAAAGTCTTATTATCTGGTACAACCAGAACTTGTGATGCTAAATATAAAACAGCTCTTTCTCCATCACTCATTTGATTTGCAGAATACTTTTCAGAAAACTTGCTTCTTTCATGCGCATAAAACTTAGAATCTTCAAACAGAAGATTTCTTTGTGGAAATATACTATTCCAAATATTTATTAATTTATCTAAAACTGTAAATGGAGTATTAGGTTTTGGATAGTTATTATTTTCAGCTATTTTACAATCATCTAAAAATTTCGATGTCTCATTATTATATAAAGCAATTAATGCTGCTAACACTACATCAAAATCATCTAAAAGTTTAGTGGTGTAAGCTTTCCCAAAATCCCATCTGTATCTCTTATCTTTATTTTGAATTTCATACTCATTATTGGTACCATAAAAAATTTTATTTCTTGAGTATTCATAATTGCTCAAGGGTATATTTTTTTGAAAGTTAAGATTTCTTTGTGCTCCTATTCTATGAACTTCTAAGGGGTCCTCTTCTTCAATCCAAGCACCTAATTTACTTTTTCCACTACCATTTGCTCCTATAATTATTACTGAATTATTATTTGTTGTGTGTTCTTCAATACCACCATTAGTTTTAGGTAGCTTATATTTATAACTTTTCAAATTCTTCAACATACTGCATAACCTTTAAAATTTATCTTGATTTTTTTAAAATCATTTTATCTAAACCTAATTTGAAGATTTAACCTAATAAAATCTTCTCCATCCTCACTATAAACTTCTCCAAAATTATGTCTTGATGTGGATGCTGTTTCATATTTTATATTACTAAGTAAATACTCTTAAAAATAATTGCGATTATAAATATGATATGCTAATACATCCCATTATTTAGTTACAATTATATATCATTAATTAGCTTCATCAATATCATCTAAAATTGTTGCTGGTTTCATACCTAACGCCCTGCTGTTAAAATTTTTTAAATTTATACCTATAGGCATTAACATTTCCATAATTCATTAGATTTTTAAGTTCCAGTTTCTGTACCATATATATATGCAATTACTGATATTATCTCTGTAAAATTATAAAATAATTTTGTCAATAATATTATCCATTGTTATTACAATAAGAATTAAGTTGCCTCCTTCGAAGATTTACTTTTTTTTTAATTTGTTTTTATTTATATTTTTCTTCTAAAACTTAGTCTATTTTAAAATCGGAATATCACTTATATTTATTATATTATATCTGAAAACTTATTACAGGTTAAAATTTTTAAATTTAAACATATTAAAGTACATCAGAATTGATATACCTGAAATTAAAAATGGCATTTTCATCCAATAATAATCCAATTCCCATCACGCTATGATCCAATTCTTTCTATCATGTTCTTTTCTTGTAAGGATTTAAATGTCCTTTCGATAGTTCTCTTTGTTACACCTATTTTTTCCGAAAGTTCAATTGATGTCAGGCTTTGATCCTCTATTAGAAGCTCGATGACTTTCTTCTCAGTTTTATTCAAACCGACATTTTATTGTCGCATTATACAATTGTTTGCTAAATTAATTAATACTCTGATTTTACCAATTAAATTTAATAATTTTTTATAAAGCTATTTATGATAGATATTTTTATGAAATAATGTTCAGGTTTTGCCATATAGTTTTATCATAAGAACAAATTTAGACTTAATATTCAAAAAAATCTAATTTATGAGAATACATAAGATATTTTAAAATCAAGATTTTTAAAATAAAAATATGTACGCAAAAAGACCGCAGCTTTAAACTACGGTCTTATTTTTTGTCCAAATGTAAACCATTTGGAAGAATTATTCAATTTATTCTCTTTATAGCTTGCAATTAAGCCATTTTATAAAATTTTGCTATTATTCCCATTCTATTGTTGCTGGGGGTTTGGATGTTATGTCGTAAACTATTCTATTTATATGGTCTACTTCGTTTACTATTCTATTTGACACCTTGTCCAAGATTTCCCAAGGGATTCTTGTGAAGTCGGCTGTCATGAAGTCTGTTGTTGATACTGCACGAAGGGCTAGTGTGTAGTCGTAGGTTCTAAAGTCGCCCATTACTCCTACTGTCCTATTGTTTGTTAGGACTGCGAAGTATTGGTTGATGTCTTCGAGTTTTGCTTTTTCTAATTCGTCTCTAAAGATTTTGTCTGCATCACGAAGTATGTCGAGTTTTTCTTTTGTGATTTCTCCCATTACTCTTATGGCAAGTCCTGGTCCTGGGAAGGGTTGTCTATCTACTAGGTAGTCTGCAAGGCCTAGTTCTCTTCCAAGGTCACGTACTTCGTCTTTAAATAGCATGCGGAGTGGTTCAATGATTTCTTTGAAGTCTACGAAGTCAGGTAGCCCGCCAACGTTGTGGTGGGATTTTATTACTGCTGAGTCGCCTAGTCCTGATTCAATTATGTCTGGGTAAATTGTTCCTTGTGCTAGGAAGTCTACTGCTTTTATTTTTTGTCCTTCTTCTTCAAAGACTCTTATGAATTCTTCGCCGATGATTTTTCTTTTTCTTTCTGGGTCTGTTACGCCAGCTAGTTTATTTAAAAATCTTTCTTCTGCATCTACTCTTATGAAGTGCATGCCTGAGTCTTTAAAGGCTTCTTCTACTTCGTCGCCTTCGTTCTTTCTCATTAGGCCATGGTCTACGAAGATACATGTTAGTTTTTCGCCAACTGCTTTTGATAGTAGGGCTGCTGTTACTGATGAGTCAACTCCACCTGATAGGGCAAGGAGGACTTTTCCGTCGCCAACTTTTTCTTTTATTTCTTGGATGGATTTTTTCGCATAGTTTTCCATTGTCCAATCTTTTTTTGCTCCACAGATTTCTACTGCAAAGTTTTCTAACATTTCTTTGCCGTGAACTGAGTGGTTTACTTCTGGATGGAATTGTAGGGCATAAAGTTTTTTGTCTACATTTACCATGCCTGCTATTGGACAGTTTTTACTTTTTGCTATTACTTCAAAGCCTTCTGGCACTTGGCTCACTCTATCTACGTGACTCATCCAAACTGTTTCTTCTTTTGCTAGGTTTTTAAAGATAAGTGATTCTTTTGTTTCGATTTCTGTTTTTCCAAATTCTCTTTCATTTGGTGCTTTTATTACTTCGCCACCAAGTGTGTGTGCCATGATTTGCATTCCATAGCAAAGTCCAAGTACTGGTATGCCCTTGTCGAAGATTTCTTTTTCTATTTGTGGTGCGCCTTCTTCATAGACTGAGTTAGGTCCACCTGTAAATATTATTCCTTCTACATTGTTTCTATTTTCTAATTCTTTTAAGGCCTTGTTGTAGGGTACAACTTCGCAGTAAATGTTAAGATCTCTTATTCGTCTTGCTATTAACTGGTTGTATTGGCCGCCAAAGTCAACTACTAGTATCATATTAACCTCCTCTTCATTTAGTCCATTTTATAATAAATTTTTAATTTTGTATAGTTTCAGCTGAAGTGATTTGATTTAAATTAAGTAATTAGCCTATTTATATTGACATTAAATAATAGTAACAATATAATTTATAGAGATATATTGAACGGGATTTTTATTGTAAAATATGCCATTTAATGATAGAATAATACGTCAGGTAAAAGGAGTGGTAAAATGGGTTTAATGGAAAAGATTTTTGGTACCTACAGCGATAGGGAACTGAAAAAGATCGAGCCCCTAGTTAATAAAGTTATGAGTCTCGAAGGCGAGATGGAAAAACTTTCTGATAATGAGCTTAAAGAAAAAACTGAAGAATTTAAAAATAGAATTAAGAATGGTGAAACAACTGATGACTTACTTCCAGAAGCTTTTGCTGTTGTAAGAGAAGCTGCTTGGAGAGTCCTAGGCATGAAGCACTTTAGGGTTCAAGTTATTGGTGGTATTATTCTTCACCAAGGTAGAATCGCAGAAATGAAAACTGGTGAAGGTAAGACACTTGTTGCTACACTACCAGCTTACTTAAATGCCCTTGAAGGCAAGGGTACTCATGTTGTTACTGTCAACGACTACTTGGCTAGCCGTGATAGGGACTGGATGGGTAAGGTTTATGAATTCCTAGGTCTTAGTGTTGGATGTATTATCCACGACATGGACCAAGAGGAAAGACAAGCTGCTTACAATTCTGATATCACTTATGGTACTAACAACGAATTTGGTTTCGACTACCTAAGAGATAACATGGTTATTTATAAGGAAGAAATGGTTCAAAGAGGACTTCACTTCTGTATAGTCGACGAAGTTGACTCTATCTTAATTGATGAAGCGAGAACACCTCTTATTATTTCTGGTCAAGGCGATGAATCTATTGACTTATATGTTAGAGCAAGAGATTTTGTTAACACTCTTAGCCACAGGATCAAGTCTCAAGATGAAATTGATCTTGAAAGATTTAACAGGGAATTTGAAGAAGAAACTGTTGACTATGTAATAGATGAAAAAGATAAGACTGCAACTCTTACTGATAAGGGTATTACTAAGGCTGAAAAATATTTTGGCATTGAAAACTTATCTGATGCAGCAAATATGGAATTATCTCACCACATTAACCAAGCTCTTAAGGCAGCAGGTACAATGCACAGAGACATTGACTATGTTGTAAAAGATGGCGAAGTTATTATTGTTGATGAATTTACAGGCCGTCTAATGTACGGTAGGAGATATTCTGAAGGTCTACACCAAGCTATTGAAGCAAAAGAAGGACTAGAAGTAAGAGCTGAATCAAAAACTCTTGCAACAATTACCTTCCAAAACTACTTCAGAATGTATGATAAGCTTTCTGGTATGACAGGTACTGCCATGACAGAAGAAGGCGAATTTAGAGATATTTATAATATTGACGTTGTTGAAATCCCAACAAATAAACCTGTACAAAGGGAAGACGACAATGACCACATCTATATAAATGAAGATGCAAAGTTCAAGGCAGTTACAAGAGAAATTGCCGAGGCACATGAAAAGGGACAACCAGTCCTAGTTGGTACTGTATCAATTGACAAGTCTGAAGCACTTTCTAAATATTTAAAACGTGCAGGCATTAAGCACAACGTCTTAAATGCCAAAAATCACGAACAAGAGTCTGAAATAGTTGCTCAAGCAGGTCGTTTTGGTCAAGTTACAATTGCCACAAACATGGCTGGTCGTGGTACCGACATTGTACTTGGTGGTAACCCAGAATATCTTGCAAAGAAAGAACTTAAGAAACAAGGCATGGAAGAAGAAATGCTTGAATACGCAGATTCATACTTCAAGACTGATGATCCAGAAATCATAAAGGCAAGAGAAGACTATCAAGCTCTTGTTAAAAAGTTTAAAGTTGAAACTGACAAGGAAGCTGAAGAAGTTAAAAAGGTTGGCGGACTTAGAATCATTGGTACAGAAAGACACGAGTCAAGACGTATCGACAACCAATTACGTGGTCGTTCAGGTCGTCAAGGAGACCCAGGTTCTTCAAGATTCTACATCTCAGCTGATGATGACCTAATCAGACTATTCGCTGGAGACAGATTCAAGGATACAATGCTTAAACTTGATCCAGCAGAAGATGAACCAATTGAACACAAAATTCTTACAAGACTAATCGAGTCAGCTCAAAGAAAAGTAGAAGGCAACAACTTTAGTATTCGTAAGAATGTCCTAAAATATGACGACGTTATGAATAAGCAAAGAGAAGTAATCTATGCAGAAAGAAGAAGAGTTCTTGAAGGCGAAAACCTAAGAGACGACATCATAGCAATGAGAAATGATGTAATCGATAAGACAATTGACTTCTACAACAAGCTAGATGACAACAACAAGAACTATCTTGATTTTGAATCAATAAGAAACTTTGGTGTAACTACTTTTGACTTCGAAGAAGACTTCTTAAAGAAACTTGAAAATCCTACAGTGGATTCACTAAAGGCTTACTTCAAAGAACTTGCTGATGCAAAATACCTTGAAAAAGAAGAAGAATTCGGCGAAGAAAAATTCAGAGAAATCGAAAGAGTTGCCCTTCTTCAAAATGTTGACCAAAAGTGGATGGACCACATCGACGCAATGGATCAACTAAGAAAGGGAATTGGACTTCGTGCAGTTGGTCAAACTGACCCAGTAAGAGCCTACGCAGAAGAAGGCTTTGACATGTTCGAAGCAATGAACGAATCAATAAAAGAAGACACAGTTAAGATGCTTTACCACGTAGTTAACCCTGAAAGAGTTCAAAGAGTTAGAGTGGCAAAGGAAGTTGAAACTGTAAATCCTGATGACGGAAAACAAAAACCTTTCGTTAGAAAAGAAAAAAAGGTTGGAAGAAATGATCCATGTCCATGCGGAAGTGGAAAAAAATATAAAAACTGTCACGGAAAATTTGAATAAGATTTAATAAGAACTCTGGTAGAGATGCCAGAGTTTTTTTATTTGTCTTTATAAGAATATGAAAGTTCTATTGTTTAATAAGTCTTAAGACAGATAAAAAAATAAAGGGCGATTGATCAATAAGCTTAAAGACAAATTAAAAATTAAATTTCGATTGATTATAAAGTCTTAGAACATATTAAAAAATTAAAAATCTTATGCAAAAAATTTTAAATTTTTCAAACTTCAACGCGTTATCATATTGACAAAACTTGCGGATGATAGTAAAATGTTTTCACAAATATATATTAACTGCTTCATTTTGCATGAGCTATTACAGTAGATCAAAAAGCTTTATGAGACCCAGTAAATAAATACTTTTTATTTTGCTGGGTTTTTTTTATATTGTTTTTTAGTTTTGTTATTTGAAGTTAGGAGAAGGAGGTAAAAAATGAAAATTACAGATGTAAAATTAGGAATTTTATCTGTTCCCTTGAGGGTGCCCTTCAAGACAGCCTTAAGGTCCGTTGACAGCGTAGAAGACATAATAGTGGAGATCCATACCGACACAGGTCATATTGGTTATGGTGAAGCACCACCAACAGGAGCAGTAACAGGAGAGACACAATACTCCATCATAGGAGCCTTCAAAGACCACATAATAAAAACAATTCTTGGTAGAGATGTAGATGATTTCGAAAACCTAATGATGTCTCTAAACTCTTGCATAGTTAAAAACACAAGTGCAAAGGCAGCATGTGACATGGCCCTTTGGGACCTCTATGGACAGCTACATAAAATTCCTGTCCACAAACTAATGGGAGGCTCAAGGAAGAAGATCACTACAGACATAACAATATCTGTAAACGATCCAGAAGAAATGGCAAGAGATGCCATAGACGCAGTAAAAAGAAAATACGACACCCTAAAAGTAAAAGTTGGAATAGATCCTAGCCTAGACGTAGCAAGACTAGATGCCATAAGAAAAGCAGTAGGACCAGACGTAAGAATAAGAATCGACGCCAACCAAGCTTGGCAACCAAAAGAAGCAGTGAGAATCCTAGACTCCATGCAAGAAAAACTACTTGACATAGAATTAGTAGAACAACCAGTAAAAGCTCACGACTATGAAGGCCTAAAATATGTAACAGACCATTCAATAGTCCCAGTCCTTGCAGACGAAAGTGTATTCTCAGCAGAAGATGCCATGACAATCCTAAACATGAAGGCAGCAGACCTAATCAACATAAAACTAATGAAGTGCGGCGGCCTTTACAATGCCCTAAAGATAACAAGCATGGCAGAACTATGTGGAGTAGAATGCATGATAGGTTGCATGCTAGAAGCAAAAATATCAGTAAACGCAGCAGTCCACCTAGCATGTGCAAAACAAATAATCACAAAGATAGACCTAGATGGACCAGTCCTATGTTCTGAAGACCCAATAGAAGGCGGAGCAGTCTTCAATGAAAAAGAAATTACTGTAAATGATGACTATGGACTAGGAATAAAATCAGTAAGAGGCATAAAATACCTAGACATATAAAGAGAAATCATAAAAATAAAAAGTAAAAATAATAAAAAGTAAAAATAATAAAAAGAAAGGAGTAAATTATGGTTATTACAAATGGATTTACTTATATAGCGTTCTTAATGTTTATAGCAGGAGCATTACTTGCCCTAGAAAAATACACAAAATGGAAAATATTCAACGTTGTACCACCACTAGTATTCATATATGTATTAAACATGGTATTCTGTACAATGGGTTTATACGCATCAGATGCTTGCTCAGACACATACTCAGCCCTAAAGAACAACCTACTATACGCAATGATCTTTGTAATGTTACTACGCTGTGACTTTAAAAAACTTGCAAAATTAGGTGGAAGAATGGTCGCAATCTTCCTAGGATGTTCACTAACACTATTCATAGGCTTCCTAATAGGATACCCAATATTCAAACATGCCCTAGGAACAGACACATGGGCAGCAGTAGCAGCCCTATTCGCATCATGGGTTGGAGGATCAGCCAACATGGCAGCAATGCAAGCAGCTCTTCCAGTAGACGCAGGAGCCTACTCATGTGCCCTAGCACTTGACACAGTATGTTACTCACTATGGATAGCATTGTTATTACTAGCAGTAAGATACGCACCAAAGTGGAACAAGGCGACAAAAGCAGACACATCAAAACTTCAAGCAGTAGCAGACGCTGCAGCAGCAGAAGTTGCAAAAGAAAAAAGAAGTGCAGACTCAGCAGATTGGATATTCCTAATTGGTCTATCACTAATAGTATCAGCATTATCACAATTTGTCGGAGCAAAACTATCAGAAACATTAACAAACGCAGGCTTAGCAGTATTTGATAAGGGAACAATAACAACCCTATTTGTAACAGTACTTGGACTAATCTGTGCATTAACAAAAATTGGTAAACTTCCAGCAGTAGAAGAACTATCCAACGTATACCTATACGCAGTAGTGTCCCTACTAGCATCAACAGCATCAGTAGTAGACCTAATCTCTGCACCAATGTGGGTAGTATATGGAGTATTTATCCTAGTAGTACACGTAGTCTTAATGTACCTACTATCAAAAATCTTCCACTGGGATCTTTGCATGGTATCAACAGCATCCCTTGCAAACATAGGTGGATCAGCATCAGCTCCAATAGTAGCCTCTGCCTATGACGCATCCTATGCAGGCATAGGAGTCCTAATGGGAGTACTAGGAGCAGCAGTTGGTAACTTCTTTGGTATTGGAATGGGACAAATCCTCAAGCTATTGAGCTAGAGCTTATAGAAAAGAAAGTATTCATATGATAAACTATAAGGGATTACAAAATAAAATAGAAAATATAGTTGAAGAAAGTTCGGCAAATATTTCTGTATCCTTTTACGACTTAGACCTTGGAGAAGGATTTTCCATAAATGGAGACCAACAAGTTCCTTCAGCAAGTATGATAAAGCTTTTAATCTTGTTAAAGGCCTTTGATGAATGTGATAAGGGAAAACTTAATCTTGAAGACACCATAGGTCTTGATGATTATGAAAGAGTTGATGGATCGGGGATATTAAAGGAACTTTATAGGAACCACAGATTTTCTATAAGAGAGCTCTTGACTCTTATGATAATTGTAAGTGACAACACAGCCACAAATATTTTAATAGACCTTCTTGGAAGAGAAGAAATAAATAAAATTGGTCATGAACTTGGACTTGAGAAGACAATCCTTCAGAGGAAGATGATGGATTCTCTTGCAAAGGAAAAAGGCCTCGACAATTTCACTTCTTCTAATGAAATTTTAAAACTTTTAAAAATAATTTATGAGAAGAACTTTATTAATGAAGACTACTCTGAGCTTGCCATTGATATTCTTTTGAGGCAGCAGGAGAGAGATAGGCTCCAAAGATTTCTTCCAGAAGATTTAAAAATTGCAAATAAGAGTGGCGACTTGGATAATTTGGAAAACGATGGTGGAATATTTTTTACAAAAAAGAAAAATTACATCCTAGTTGTTTTAGTAAACCAAGCAGAGTCCAATGTCCTTGCAAAAGAGATCATAGGAGAGATTTCTCTAAAAATCTATAAGGAAATTGGAGAATAAGATGAAGAATACTTTATATCTCACAGGAGAAGCTAGGACAAGTTCAGACAATGCCATCACAAAAATTTATGGAGTATTTTACTTGGCCTTCGAAGTGGATGAAGATGGAAAAATTATTGATTCAGACAGCAATACAACCCTTGAACTAACTCGCAAGTTTATAAAGGATATTTTTGCTGGCAAAAACATCAAGGACCAGGAGATAATCACCGATGAAATCCAAAGAAGATACAATGCTTCTTCTACTAAGGCAATAATATCTGCTTACAAAGATGCCTTACAGAGATATAAAAATTTAAAATAAGACTTTAACTACCCTTTCACTAGAGAGGGTAGTTTTTTTATGTCCCATTGAAAGATAAAAGTTTTAAGTCGAAAGAAATTTGAAATAAATTTTGAAAAGTACAAACTCATTAATGGTTAGAAAGTAATTTTAAAGAGCCACAACAAATATACTTGCTAATAAAAAAAATCAACAAAAAAAGAGGGACGAGCCCTCTTTAAAATTTAAATTTTATCTTACATATCTTTTTCTATAAGCTTACCTGTTTCATAGTCGTAAGTGTAAGAGATATCTTTAGTTCCGTTAACAACTTCAACTGTAACTACATACTTGCCGTCTTCGAATTCAACTTCGTATTCGCCAGCTTCAAAGCCTTGACCAGCATCTTTTAAAGCTTCGTCCATATACTTGTCAACTGCTTCAATCATATTTAATTGAACGTCAGCTGTCTTAGCTGAAGTGTTTTCTGCTTCGAACTCATCCTTAACAATGTCACCAGTCACTGCGTCTACTGTAACTTCGTATTCTTTTTCAGCGTCGTATCCATTAACCTTGTAGTAGGCTTTTCCATTTTCAACTTCAAGTTGGAAAGATTCAACTTTTGCGTCAGCATGAAGTTTTTTGAAACCGTCAAAAGCTATCCCTCTATCTAAGTTTGCAACTGCACCCTTATTAATAGCTGTTTCTTCCTTTGTTTGAGCATCAGCAGCCTTCTTGTTTGCATTTTTATTTGCATTTGCTTCAACTGCTGCATTATTTTTTGCATTAGGTGTATCTGCTTTTTCATTCTTTGGACCACAAGCAGTAAGTGTTAATGCAAGTCCTAGTCCAAGTGTTGTCATTAAAATTTTCTTGTTCATTATCTTCCTCCAATTAAAGTGTGTTTTAATTTTGCCTACAATTATGTTACCCGAAATGGCTAGGGATAAACATTTGGAAAAGCATGAAATATTGAAAATAAACGTATAGCAAACTACCAACTTTATGGTATAATGAAAAAAGAAAATTTCCTAGACTGAAGGAAAACATTTTTAGGATGTAGGAGGTGAGATTTTTGGATGTAAAAGCTAATAAAAAGTCTCTTAGCAATATGGTCTATAGGGATTTAAAAGAAAAAATATTGAAGAACAAATTACTTCCAGGGGATAAGCTTATTGAGATGGAAATCGCTTCTAAACTCGACGTTTCTAGGACACCAGTAAGAGAAGCCTTGAAGAAGTTGGAGAAGGATGGTCTTGTTACTAGCTTTCCAAGAAAATCTTATATTGTTTCGAAAATTTCTGTCAAGGAAGCCAAGAATCTTTATATAGTTAGAAAATCTTTAGAACCTCTTTGTGTTGAACTTTTAGCAGAGAAGGGATTGACAGATAAAACAAAGTACTTCGAAGAAGTCAACGAAGATCTTAGAATCGCCATCGAAAATGGTGAAGAAGAACTTGCTCAAAATCTTATTATTGAATGGAACATGGCCCTTGTAAGGTCACTTAACAATGAAATTCTTATTGAGGTAATGACTATGGTCAATAAGAGACTTTACAGGTTTGGTAATTTTATTTTCAGAGACAAGAAAAATTACAAGAGACACTACGATAACTTACAAAAAATTTATAAATTAATCGAGGAGAAAAAACCTAAGGAAGCTAGGAAGGCTAGCGAGAGAACAATCGAGATAATTTACGAGATGTTTGAGGAGCAAGCCGACTATAGAATGTTTAGAAAATAATTAAAAAAAACACTTGACAGGAGTGTTTTTTTTAATTATAATTATTTTTGTTGTACTGATGGTACACACAAGTTAATACTCATGCACCTTTAGCTCAGTTGGTAGAGCAACTGACTCTTAATCAGTGGGCCTACGGTTCGAGTCCGTAAAGGTGCACCATTCAAAAGCCTGTGAATTTAATCTTCGCAGGCTTTTTGCTTTATATTTTTTAATACATAAAAGTCACATGAATTCGCTTGAATTTTGGTGGGCTGCACACAAATTTATTTTAATTTGTAGATCTTTAAAGTCTAGAGGAAGTATAAGCTACAGATAAAGTCAATTTAGTAGATTAAAAGATATGAAAGTGGAAGATTAATTTATAAATTCAAGTCTCACATTGACACTACGTAATAACACGTGGTAAAATAAAGTTGTCAGGAGGTAGGTATACATGCCGATGACACAAGATGAAATGGTCAAGCTACTAAGAAAGAATGGTTTCGAAGTAGTTAAGGGTGGCAAGGGCAGTCATATAAAGATGACAAAACTTGGCATCAAAAGACCAATCATTATCCCACATGGAGAACTCCAAAAGGGAACCGAACGTGGGATACTAAAAGAGGCAGGGCTAAAATAGCCCTACTTCTTATATTAAGAGAGGTGGTAAGTATGTTAGTTTCTTATCCAGCTATATTTTATTATAGTCCAGAAGAGAAGGGTTACTATGTTTATATGCCAGACATTGGAGGTGCAGGGACTCAAGGCAATTCAATAGAGGAAGCTTTGTTAATGGCAAGTGACTACTTGGGAATAATGGCTAGCTCTATAATAGAAGGCGGAGATACCTTGCCAAAACAATCAGCCATAAGTGACTTGTCTATTGAAGATGATTTTCCTTTTAAAGATGATGATGATTTTGATGGCTTCTATGATTATTCTAAGTCCTTTGTTTCTCTCGTTTATGTTGATTTAAAGGACTATTTAGGTAGCCAAGAACTTGTAAAAAAGACCTTATCTATACCCAAGTGGAGCAATGATCTAGGGAATAAATTGAATTTGAATTTTTCTAAGTTACTGACTGAAGCTATTGTAAATATCGCCAAAAATTAAAAATATAAAAACAATAATTAAGCACTCTTTTTATAAGGGTGTTTTTTATAATAGTATTGAATATTGACCAAGCTATGGATATAAATTTGCCGATTGATAGAAAAATTATACACTCTTGCTTAAAATAAGGTAAGACAAAGTAAAATAAACAAGATTAACAATATGCCTAACTTGATAGAGAGTATGATATTTTATATAATTAATCACATGGCTTAAAATATAAAATTTATGACAAGAAGGAATTTTTATAAATACAATTATTTACAATGAATTTATATTCTTCTTTTTGTTTTTCACAATTTATAGTATTATATAAAAGAGTTGGTGATTTAATGGGAAATAATGTGATCGGCTTTTATGATAGCGGAGTCGGAGGGCTTTCTGTTTTAAAAGTTGCTTTAAATAAAATAAAAAATAAAAACTTCGTATTCTTTGGCGACACTCTTAGGATGCCCTACGGTGCCAGAACTAACGAAGAAATAAAAAATTATACAATGGAAGTCATGGGTTTCTTCAAGGATCTTGATGTTGACCTTTCAATTATTGCTTGCAACACTGCAACAAGTCACGGCCTCAAGGAGTCCAATGAAAGATACAAGTACCCAATAATTGGTGTTGTTGAACCAGGTAGTGAAAATGCCCTTGAGAGAACTAAGACCAAGAGGGTTGCTCTTGTTGCAACAAAGTCCTGTGTTGAAAGTGGAGTTTATGACAAGGTCTTAAAGTCCATGGACCCATCTATTGAATTAAGATCTGTTTACTGTCCTGACCTCACTCTTGCCATCGAGAGGGGAGAGTTTGAAGAAGAATACATGGACGGAATTGTAAAAAAATACTTAGACTACTTCGAAGATTACGACTTCGACACAATGATTCTCGGCTGCACCCACTATCCTCTTGTTGAAGATTCCTTTAAGAGAATTTTGAAGAAACAAGGTAAGAAGGTCTTGATGGTTGACCCAGCCTACAAGACAGTCCTAGATGCCATGAATATTTTAAAAATTGAAAAGGACAACCAAGAGATTCCCAATAGGACAATTGACTTTTATATAACTGGAGACATTAATTTGTTTCGTTCTACCATGGAAAAGATAGTAGACCTTTCTGACTTCAAGGTAAGTTTCCATCAAGTAGACATAAAAGATTTAGAAAAATATAGGTAATAAAAGAAGGCTTCAAAATCATGAAGCCTTCTTTTTGTTTAAGTCGTAAATAATTTTAAGTCCATAGATGCCCAGGTCGTCATCTCTTATTAAGTCGTACTTAGATAGGCCTAAGAGATGGGCATAGGGGCCAGTGATTAAAATATTTGTGTCTTCTTTATTAAGTGAATAGCCTTCCACTATTTCATCAATTATACCAAGGACTGCCTTCTTGTAGGCGAAGAAGAGTCCAGCCTGAATTGCCTTTTCAGTATTTTTTCCAACTATGTCATCAGGCCTTTTTATTTCTACATGAGGGAGCTTGGCGCTACCTCTCACAAGTGAATCTTGAAGCAAGTTGATTCCTGGTAGGATTAGTCCTCCTAGGAATTCTTTTTTTGCATTGATATAGTCAACTGTTGTAATTGACGATGCAGAAACTATTATTATGTTGCCTGTGTACTTTCTTGTGGCAGCAACTGCCTTTATAATTCTGTCTGACCCAACTTCTCTTGGGCTCTCGCACTTTATATTTAAACCAGTCTTAACTCCAGCAGAAATAAAAATTGGTTTCTTGCCAATGAGTTCTCTTCCAATCATCTCATAGGAAGATGAAAGCTCTGGCACAACATTAGAAATTATAATTTCATGGATGTCAGAAAGTTCTATATTCTTATCCATTAAGATGAGTTTAATCATCAGTTTAATTTCCACCACAGACCTATTCCTGTCAGTTGTAATTGAAAACTTATCAACTAACTTCTCTTGGTCGAAGACTCCAAAGTCTGTTGTCCTATTATCTATATCAATTGCAAGTAACATATTAACCCCTTCTTGATTTCAAAGCTTTTATAACTGCTGTAGTAATAATAACAGATAGGATAGCTTCAGGTATTCCTGATGTAACTGACACACCAAGGATTGCAGATTTTGCATTTTCTAGTGGAATGTTAAGAGCCTCAACATATCTCTTGGCATAGATTACATAAATTCCACCAAGGACTAGGATTGTGTTTGTCATTGATCCCACAAAGGCACCAATGGCAATAGGGAAGTCCTTCTCGCTTGACTTGAAAGAATAAATGAAAAATCCAAGGCAAAGGGCAAGAAGTATTACTACAAAAGTAATATTTAGTGTTGACCCACCACTTGTTATATTCTTATAAAGTAAGTAAGCTAAGAAAATTGAAATTAGTCCCCAAAGTCCCTTAGTTAAGTTTCTCAAGTTTTTATCTTCTAACTTCTTCATTGCTGCGTAAGAGTAGTAGGAAGTTATCCCAATTAATACTCTTGGCAAGACAGAAATTAGTGGATTGTAAAAGACAAAGGCAACGGGACTTGCCCCCCTTAGGATTGCATTTAAGAGTGATGACACTCCAAAGATAAGTCCAACCATGGCTCCAACCACAGGGCCCTCTGCTATGGCACCAATAATTACTGGTATGTGCATAGTAGTTGCGTTGATTACTCCCAGTGGAATAAGTCCAAGAGGAGTGAGACTAAGAACAACTGTGATGGCACCAAGCATGGCAGCTATCACTAGCCTTCTGTTACGTTCAGTGTTTCGATTCATTTTTACCTCCGATAGGGTTCACGAGGATACCCTTCTTATTTGCATCAAATTATTTGATGGTCCTATAACTTACAAGCCCTCCTGAATCCTCGGTTGAATAAATTGCATTGGCAATAGACCTTGAGATGGTCTTTGCAGCAAGAATTCCAACTAAATTTATGTCTGCTTCAACTTGGCCACTTGCTAGTGTAAAAATTGTATCTCCGTCGTTCATGGTATGCACTGGGTTGATAGATCTTGCATATCCATCATGAGCCATTTGTGAGATCTTATTACAGTTTGCCTTAGTGAGCCTTGCATTTGTTGCCACGACAGAAATTGTAGTGTTGGCAGGGCTAAATTGATTATAATCTTTAAGCTGCTTTTCGTAAAGGGCACAAGTGTCTAAAAAGATTTTATTTTTTCTGTCATAAACTCCCGCAATTCTTTTTCCAGCTTCGTAGTCAAAAATATCTCCCATGGCATTTAAAGCAACAATGGATGAAACAACAAGGTCACCAACTCTTATTGATGACTGGCCTATGCCAGACTTCATGGCAAAGTCATTGCCTAAGATTTTTCCAACGCTGGCTCCACAGCCTGCACCAAAGTTGCCTTGAGTCTTGTCATCGTCTCTTGCCTTTCTTGCTGCTTCATAGCCCATATTAAAATCAGGTCTTACTTTTGAATCGCCTACTGCAAGATCAAATAGGACTGCACCGGGAACTATGGGAACTATACCAACTCCCACGTCAAAGCCAGCACCCTCTTCTTCCAAGAACTTCATAAGTCCACCACCAGCGTCAAGTCCATAGGCAGACCCACCAGTTAAGAAAACACCGTGGACCTTTTGGACCAAGTTTTCTGCTCTTAGAAGATCAGTCTCACGAGTGCCGGGTCCTGCACCACGAACGTCAACTCCTGCCGTAAAGCCTTCTGGGCATAGAATGGCACTTGTCCCTGTTAGGGCCAGGTCATCTTCTGCGTGGCCAAGCCTTATCCCCTTAACATCTGTCAAAAATCCCTCGTACATATTTCCTCCTTATTAATCAAAAGTTTATCAACTCATACATAATTATAAACTTGCAAAAATTTACAAAGTCATGAGAGTTTGCTAAGTCAAAAAAAAATATTAACTCACAAAAACTTACAAATTCATAAAACCTAATTACTTACAAAATATCAAAAAACCTCATCAAAGTCGATGAGGTTTAAAAATTTATTTATTTTTTCTCTTTTCGTTGACAGATGTAATTTTGTCCTTGAATGTGTAATCCTTGTCACGTCTGTCGTCAATTTTTACAACAGAGTAAACCCTGTCTGCTCCAGATTCAAAAACTGATTCTTGCATCCTTCTTATTACATCATATAAAACTTTTAAATCCTTATGGGCAATTGTTGTTCCCATGGCATTAAGTTCATAAGTTAGTCCATCAACTTCTCCAATGGAGTCAAGGGCACCTGCAATGTACTTGCTCACAGATGTTGTCTTTGTTCCTATAGGTATAAGTGTTAATTCTGCTACTGCCATTTTATTCCTCCTAGTCACTAATCCTTGGTAGATTCCAATTTCTTTTCACTGCCAAGAGTCTAAATATTAAAACTGTAAAAAAACAAATTATCATGGAAACCTGGTCGCCTAAAAAATTTCTCGTGAAGAGAAAAACTATAGAGCCCAAGATGCAGGCGCCGGCATAAATTTGTTCCTTAAAGATAAAGGGGATAGTGCCTGCCAAGACGTCACGAATCATTCCACCGCCAACTCCCGTTATAGAACCAACAAAGATAAGCAAAAACCTCTTGTCAAGTCCCAGGGAAAGGGCAGTTGCCATTCCAGTGATAGTAAAGGAAGCAAGACCAATTGTGTCACTAATAATCATAAACTCATTCATAAAATTTATGACCTGCCTTGATTGAAAGTTTTTTCTAAAATAGAAAAACATAAAAACTAAAATTGAAAAGACAGTGGATATGATTGCGTTAGTTGAATTCTGAAACATCTTTGGTGGATTGATACCAAGGACCAAGTCACGAACGAAGCCTCCCCCAAGAGCTGTGACAAGACCCAAGACGGTAACGCCAAGTATGTCCATCTTCTTCTTGCAACCAAGTATGGCACCGGAAATTGCAAAGGCAATTGTCCCGATGATGTCAAAAAATACATTGAACTCTAAATAATTTCCAATCATAAGGTCATTATACCAAAGTTTAAATTTGTGGGAGTCGGAAATTTCAATAAATTGAAAAAATTTTTTTAAACTTTGTTATAATGTTAATAGTATTGGAGGGACTATGAGCTTACTTATAAAAAACATTTCCTACTTAGATATAGACCAGGAAAAAATTATTGATAATGCAGATATTCTTATAGAAGAAAATAAAATAAAAAAAATTGGAAGAGATTTAGATGTTAAAGCTGACCAAGTTTTTGATGGCAAGGACAAACTTCTTACACCAGGTTTTGTAAATGCCCACACCCACCTTGGCATGTCCTACTTTAGAAATTACGCCGACGACTTGGCACTGATGGACTGGCTGGAAAATGAAATCTGGCCCATTGAAGCAAAGTTAAACCCAGAGGACATATATTGGTCCTCTAAGCTTTCTATTATTGAAAACATAAAGTCGGGTGTGACAACTTTTTGCGATATGTACTATGAGATGGATAAGGTTGGGGACGCTGCCATTGAAGCTGGAATTCGTGGAGTCTTAACTCGTGGCATGACAGACCTTGATGGGGAAGGTGAAGCCAAGCTTAAAGAGTTTGACGATCTTTACAAGAATTACCAAAACAAAGCTAATGGAAGAATTAGAGTTGTCCCTGCACCTCACGCAATTTATACTTGTTCCACTGACTTCTTAAAGGAAATCTCAAAGAGGTCTTTGGAAAGATACGACAGCCTAATTCACATTCACTTGTCAGAAACTTTAACAGAAGTGGAAAATTCTAAAAAAGAATATGGGATGACGCCAATTGAGTACGTAAACTCCTTGGGACTACTTGATAGCCAAATAATTGCAGCCCACTGCGTTCACATTACTGATGAAGAAATTGAACTTGTGAAGGATAAAAAATTCTTCCCAGTTTACAACCCATCATCAAACCTAAAGCTTGCCAGTGGCTTCACACCAGTTGATAAACTTTTGAAAAACAATATTACTGTGGCAATGGGAACTGACGGCGATTCGTCAAACAACAACCAAGACTTTGTTGAGGAGATGCACATAGGCGGCATAGTCAACAAGGCTGTTACAATGAATGAAAAGGCTGTGCCAGCTATTGAAATTTTAAAAATGGCAACTGTAAATGGAGCAAGGGCCCTTGGCTTTGAAAATCTTGGCTTGATTAAGGAAGGCTACCTTGCAGATCTAACAATTTTTGATTTAGATTCAAATTCTTTCACACCGAGAAATAATTTGATCTCAGCCCTAGTTTACTCAGCCAACTCATCTGATGTTGAAGCAGTCATTTGCGACGGAGACTTCATCATGAAGGATAGGGAAATAGTAAAGCTAGATGAGGGAAAAGTTAGACAAGTGGTTAATGAGAGATGGGAAGACATTAAGAGTAGATAAGACCATGGAAAAGAAAAAGAAAAATAATTTTTTTAAAGTTATACTAAGGGTGGCTATTTTACTAATCACTATTGCCATCTTCACTGGTGGCATCATGCTTGCCCTGTCCCTAATTTTTTATGGGCAGACTTATTTTAATAGCGACTATAAAAATGCCAACCTAGTGATGTTAACGGGGACTACGGGACAACTCTTGGCGGCTATCTTCTTTGTGAAATTTATTTTGAAAAAGAAAATTGACTACATCTTCTTCAAGAGAGAAGGTCTTGCCAAGAAGCTTGGCCTTGGACTCTTCCTTGGGTTTTTGCAAATTTCTATCTATGTCTTACTAGACATGGGAAGGGGAGTCCTTGGATACGAGAAGATTAACCTAGGCAATTTAAATTTAATTTTTCTTGCCTACTTCATAGCCTTCTTTATCCAATCCACATCGGAGGAAGTCTTGGTAAGAGGAATCCTAACAAGAGCCCTATTTGGTAAATATGGAAGGAAGGTCGCAATCCTATTTCCTTCTATCTTCTTTGGACTTTTGCACCTGGGCAACGAGGGAGTTACAATTTTATCCACCCTCAACACAATCTTGGTGGGATTATTTTTTGCAAAATTATTATTCTACTCAGACAATATTATGTTGACCTCAGGAGTCCACGCAGGCTGGAACTTTTCCATGGCTATGATCTATGGCCTAAATGTTAG
>OAZW01000183.1_pt1 | contig 89125 bp, 67 predicted proteins | sample 1495231 | NCBI WGS metagenome assembly OAZW01 (sample SAMEA2580062, study PRJEB22360) | human gut metagenome | reverse complement strand
CATGCGAACCTCCAGTCCGGACCGCCCCGCGGTCCAACTTTCTGTCCGCACCCCCAAACGGGAGATAATTCACTCTCATTGTGCGTAGTCGTTGGGGACGTTTTTAAACGACTAGTCAAACAAGAGCGTCCCCAACGACTACCCCAAAAGGAGCGTCCCCAAGTGCCAGCTTTGGCAACGACGTAGGTAGAAAAACGTCAGCGAAAACCCGTCAGAGTGAGCAGGGTGCCTTGAAGCGAGGCGGCATTGACCTTTTGGTCATGCCGCCGAAGCTGAAAGGCAGATTGCCGCTCTGGCGGGTTTGCGCAGCGTCGGCCGGTTACGGCGTTTGGTAAAACGCCGTAACCTAAACCCGCTCCGCGATCTCGTGGATGAGGTAGTCGGTCTTTTCCCAGCCCAGACACGGGTCGGTGATTGACTTACCAAAGACGCCGCCATCGACCGGCTGGTTGCCGTCCTCAAGGTAAGACTCGATCATAAAGCCCTTGACCAGCTTGGAGATGGACTCGTTGCGGCGGCAGCTGTCGAGTACCTCCTTGCAAATGCGGTATTGCTCCAGCGGGCGCTTGCCCGAGTTGTCGTGGTTGCAGTCGATGACCGCCGCCGGATTGGCGTAGCCGGCATGCTCGGTATAGCGCTCGGCCAGGCGCTCCAGGTGCTCGTAGTGGTAATTGGGGTAGGTGCGACCGTCGAGACCGATGTAGCCACGCATGACGGCGTGTGCGAGCGGGTTGCCGTCGCACTCAACTTCCCAGTTACGGAAGATGAAGCTCTGATGTGCCTGGGCGGCGTAGATGGAGTTGAGCATGACGGTGGTGGAACCGGCGGTGGGGTTCTTCATGCCGACGGGCACCGAAATACCGCTCGACACCAGGCGATGCTCCTGGTTTTCGACCGAGCGCGCGCCCACGGCAACATAGCTCAGTAGGTCAACGAGGTACTGGTAGTTGGACGGATAGAGCATCTCATCGGCGGTAAAGAAGCCCGTTTCCTCAATAACGCGCAGGTGCATGTGGCGGATGGCCTTAACGCCTTCGAGCAGGTCGTCGGGCGCCTCAGGGTTGGGGTTGTGCAGCAGGCCCTTGTAGCCGGTGCCCTTGGTGCGCGGCTTGTTGGTGTAGACGCGCGGAATGATGATAAGTTTGTTCTTGACCTCTTCGGCGACCTTGGCCAGTCGGTTCATGTACTCAAGCACTGAGTCCTCGCGGTCGGCAGAGCACGGGCCGATGATGAGCACCTTGCGCGCGTCCTCACCGGTAAAGACCTTGGCGACCTCGGTGTCAAATGCCTGTTTTTTGGCGGTAAGCTCGGCGGAAAGCGGCATTTCCTCGCGGATCTCCATGGGGATCGGCAGCCTGCGTTTGAAATCCATGGCCATGCGGGGCCTCCTCAATCAAATAAGTCAAAGCGTGAATTGTCGAATGCACGGCATTATCCGCTGTCGCACGCTAAAGTGCAAGCCCTTGTCACCCCGAAACCTACCAAAAAGGGACAGGTTTATTTTGGCAGGTTTTATCTGGGGAAACGTCGGTGAATGCCGGGAGGGAGTGGCGTCGCGCGGGAGCCTAAGGCTGTTGGTGCTTCCCCAGGAAACACCCTGTGGGCAAAAAATGCCAAATATGAGTACGGTTGCTAACCTAGTATCATATTGCCTTCGCAAAATAATAGACATAACAGCAAAATATGTTCATTAACGCAAACACATATAAGTCCGCTATAGGGCTGTTTGATCAATTTAGGGACGCGTGTAAGCCGTGAAAACGGTATTTGGGGCTGTTTTGGCTGTTACTAAAAAGGTAACAGTACTCATATTTGCCCTTTTTTGCCCACGGGGCCTCGAAGGGGCTGCCAATTAGGTCCCAGGGGAGGTGGTTCGAGGGCCGCAGAGCAAAAAAGGCGGGAGCGCAGGTTGTCCTGCGCCCCCGCTCTCGGGAACTATCCATTCCCTGCGGTCGAATTTACGCCGCTTCGTCGAACTGCGAATTGTACAGATCGGCGTAGAAGCCGCCCAGGGCGAGCAGCTCGTCGTGCGTGCCCTTCTCGACGATGTCACCGTCGCGGATTACCAGAATCACGTCGGCGTTTCGGATCGTGGACAGGCGGTGCGCGATGACAAAGCTGGTACGGCCCTGCATCAGCGCATCCATGGCGCGCTGAATAAGCTCCTCGGTACGGGTGTCGACGTTGGAAGTCGCCTCGTCCAAAATCAGCGCCGGACGGTCGGCCAGAATGGCGCGGGCGATGGTCACGAGCTGGCGCTGACCCTGCGAGAGGTTGGTGCCCTCTTCGTTGATCATAAAGTCGTAACCGCCGGCGAGCGTATGGATAAAGTGGTCGCAGCGTGCGGCGCGTGCAGCGGCTTCGACCTCGGCATCGCTCGCATCGGGACGTCCGTAGCGAATGTTCTCGCGAATGGTGCCGTTGAACAGCCACGTATCCTGCAACACCATGGCAAACTCGCCGCGCAGTGCCGCGCGGTCCCATTCGCGCACGTCGATACCCTCGACGCGCAGCGAGCCGCCGTCCACATCGTAGAAGCGCTGCAGCAGCTTGATGAGCGTGGTCTTGCCGGCGCCGGTGGGGCCGACGATGGCGATGGTCTGGCCGGGTTGCGCCTCGCAGCTAAAGTCGTGGATGATGGTCTTGTCGGGCGTGTAGCCAAACTTGACGTGATCAAACTCCACATGGCCGGGGCGCTTCTCGGGAATCTGCGCGTCGGCTTTCTGCTCCTCCTCGGGCGCGGTCAGGAACTCAAAGACGCGCTCGGTGGCGGCAGCCATCGACTGCATCGTGTTGCTCACATTGCCCAGCTGCTGCACGGGTTGCGTAAAGTTGCGAACGTACTGGATGAAGCTCTGGATGTCGCCGGGCGTGGCATTGCCGGTCAACGCGAGTTGCGCGCCCACCACGACGACGCCCACGTAGCCCATGTTGCCCACCAAACTCATGAGCGGCATCATCAGGCCCGACAGGAACTGCGAGCGCCAGCCACTAATAAAGAGGCGGTCGTTTTGACGGTCGAATTCCTCGATCGAGGCCTCGGCGCGGTCGAACACCTGGATGACGTTCTGGCCGGCAAAGTCCTCCTCGATGATGCCGTTGACGGCGCCCAGAACCTGCTGCTGCTCGCGGAAGTACGGTTGCGAGAAGTGAATCATCACGGTCAGGATAATCGCGGCGGCCGGCAGCGTGAGCACGGTGACGCCGGTGAGCGGCAGGCTGATCGACAGCATCATGACGAGCACGCCGATAATCTGCGTCACCGACGTGATGAGCTGGGTCACGCTCTGGTTGAGCGACTGGCCGAGCGTATCGACGTCGTTGGTGATGCGACTGAGCACGTCGCCCTTGCTGTGTCCGTTAAAGTAGCTCATCGGAACGACGGCGATCTTGGCGGCGATCTCCTTGCGCATGCGATAGCAGATCTTTTGCGTGACGCCGGTCATGAGCCAGCCCTGGATTAGACTGCAGATAGAGCTCGCCAGATACAGGCAGAGCAAAAAGCCGAGCGTCTTGGCGATCCAGGCAAAGTCGACGTCGCCGGTGCCGTTGACCTTGGCAACCAGGCCTTCGAACAGTTTGGTGGTAACCTGGCCGAGCACCTTGGGTCCCACAATGTTAAAGATGACCGAGCACACGGCAAAGGCGACGGCGGCAAGCACGGCAATCTTGTGCTGGCCGATATAGCCGAGCAGCTGCCTCATGGTGCCCTTAAAGTCCTTGGCCTTTTCGCCGCGACGCATGCCGCCCATGCGGCCCATGGGACCACGCTGGCGGGTGGGCTTGGGAATCTGAGTCTTGGTCTCGTCTGCCATTAGCGCTCGCCTCCTTCCGTGACGGCTGCAATTTCTTCTTGGGTAAGCCCCAGCTCTTCGGCGGAAAGCTGCGACTGTGCGATCTCCAGGTACGCCGGGCAGCTGTGCAGCAGCTCCTCGTGCGTACCGGTGCCCACCACGTGACCGTCGTCGAGCACGATAATCTGGTCGGCGTGCATGATGGTCGCGATGCGCTGGGCCACGACCACGAGTGCGGCGTCGGTAACGTTTTTGGCAAGCTCTTCGCGCAGGCGAGCGTCGGTCTTGTAGTCGAGGGCGCTAAACGAATCATCGAACACCACGACCTCGGGCTTTTTGGCCAACGCACGGGCGATGGCCAGGCGCTGGCGCTGACCACCCGAAACATTGGAGCCGCCCTGGCTGATGGGGGAGTCGTAGCCGCCCTCGCGCTCGGCGATAAAGTCCTCGGCCTGTGAGATGCGTGCCGCCCGGTGCATGTCATCATCGCTTACCATGTCGCCGGCAAACTTGAGGTTGCTCTCAACGGTGCCCGAGAACAAACGCCCCTGCTGCGGGATGTAACCAATGCGGCGGCGAAGCTCGGAAAGGGTCATGTCGCGCACGTCGATGCCGTCGAGCGAAATGCTGCCGCTCGTGACGTCGTATAAGCGCGGAATCAGCTGTACGAGCGTGGACTTGCCCGAGCCCGTGGAGCCAATGATGCCGAGCATCTGGCCGGCGTGCGTGGTGAAGTTCACGCCGCTGATGACGTCGGCACGGGCATCGGGATACTGGAAGCTCACGTCGCGGAAGGTGAGCTCACCGCGCGGCGCGCTGGCGGCAGGCAGTTTGGGCGAGGCAGGGTCGTTGATGCTGGTGGGGCAGGTGATGACCTCTTCCACGCGCTCGGCTGCGACCTCGGCACGGGGCAGGATGACCGAAACCATGGTGAGGATCATAAACGCCATGACGATCTGCATGGTGTAGGAGATAAACGCCATCATGTTGCCGACCTGCATTACGCCGTCGGACACGCCCTGCGCGCCAAACCAGACGATAAGCACGGTGATGCAGTTCATGACGAGCATCATGAGCGGCATCATAAAGCTCATGGCTCGGTTGGTGTAGAGCTGCGTGGTCATCAGGTCGAGCGAAGCCTTGTCAAAACGCTCGAGCTCATGCTCCTCGCGGTTGAACGAGCGGATAGGCATAAGGCCGTCGAGCAGCTCGCGGGCGGTAAGGTTCACGCGGTCCACAAAGCTCTGCATCTTTTTGAACTTGGGCATGGTGAGGCCCATAAGCACGCCGACGACGGCCGAGACCGCGATGATGGCCACGGCGATGGTCCACTCCAGGCCGGTGTGGTTGGCTAGGACGCGCATGACGGCGACGATGCCCATGACGGGGGCCATAAGACACATGCGGATAAACAAGGTTGCGGCCATCTGAATCTGCTGAATGTCGTTGGTGCAGCGGGTGATGAGCGAGGCCTGGCTAAACTTGCCCACCTCGGCCGGCGAGAAGTGCATAACCTTGTTGAAGGTCTCGCGGCGCAGGTCGCGGGCGATGGAGCAGGCAGTGCGCGAAGCCACGGCGCCGGTCAGGATGGTGGCGACCAGCGACACCAGACACAGACCAAACATCGTGGTCGCCATGCGGCCCAGGTAGGCGTTCTGCACGTCGGCGGGGTCGATGCCCTGCGCCTTGTACTCGTCCTGCACATAGCTCACGGCGCGCTGAGTGACGATGGAGCCCGACATGGAGCCCATTTTATCCGCCATTTCGTTGGCGCCCTCGACGAGCTTGCTTTGGTCTACCAGACCGCCCTCGACACCCAGGCGCAGGCTCTTCATGGTGATCTTACCGCCGTCGGCATCAATCTGCTTTTGCATGTTCTGCGCCGCTGCGGCCTTCTGCTGCATCTCGGCGAGCTGCTCGGGCGTCATCGCTGCCATTTGCTCGGGGGTGGGCATGGCCTGGGCAGCGTTGTCGTCTTTCTCGCTGGACGAGCCCATCATGTCGCCCATGGAGTCGGCGTCGATGCCCTGGTCGAGCGAAAGAACGACGGTCTCGGGCAGGCTCATAATGTCGGCAATCTTGCCTCCATCGGCACGCTCTTCCTCGGTGCCCATGTACGTTCGAATGCCGTTTTTGTCAGCCTTGCTAAACACGGCCTCCACAGCCTTGGCGTCCTTGGCGCTCATAAAGAGTTCGAGGTCGTCGAGCGATTCGGCGCGAATGGTGTCGGGCACGGGCGAGGCGATGCCGCCTTGCTGCACGCCCACGTCGACGATATCGCTCATGTAGGTAGGCAGTGCCAGATCGGCGTTGCAACTGATTACGATAAGTACGATAGCTGCGAACAGTGCCAGGATATGCTTTTTAAAGAGCTTGAGAATCCTCACTCGGCATCTCTCCTTTCTTGATTGCGGTCGATAATTTCGTTGGCACGCCTTAGAAGACGCACCATCTCTTGGGTATCTGTTTCGCCGAGCTGCTCGAGGAAAGCCGCAGTGCGGTTCTCGAATTCCCGACGTTTGATTTCGAGATCCTGGAATCCTTTGTCGGTCACCGTGACGTGTACGCGACGACGGTCGGTCTTTGAGTGCTTGCGCTCGACCCAGCCCTTGGCCTCGAGGGCGCGTAGGATATTGGCGATGCGGGCACTCGAGACCCAGGCGCGATCAGCGAGTTCGCTCGGCGTGAGCGAACCGCCGGCGAGTATGAGGGCGCGCATGACGGCCATCTCGCCGCCGAGGGCTTTGTCCGCAAAGCGCGAAATGCGCTGATGCATGCTGCCGAACTCGGTAAGGAGCTGACGCCCAAGTTCACGGAAATCGGTATCTTCCACCGAAAACCCCTAACACTAGAAACTATTTTCGTTGAAAGATGATACCCCCGCTCAACCATCCCATTCGGTAGATTTCTAGGCATGTCCCAAAAATCTACTTGGCCGCTAGGAAATATAAAGAGTGCATAAAGACTTAAAATCATTCAATTGCTGAAGCGTTTCAAAGAACTATTATGCACGCGGTAAGGCGAGGGGTTGTCACCACCATGACGACTGGGACTCATATAATCGCCACGTGCGATGCTCCAACTTCCCGCAAGGAGACACCTTACATAAAGGGGGATGGAGTCATGGCATTTGACTTCACGGGTAAAACCGCGATCGTTACCGGTGGCACTCAGGGCATTGGCCTCGAGATCGCCAAGGGTATCGTTGCGGGCGGCGGACACGTCGCGCTCATCGCAAGGAACGCTGCTAAGGGCGAGGCCGCTGTGGCCGAGCTTGGCGAGGGCAACAAGTTCTATCAGCTCGATGTTGCCGATGCGCCCAAGGCGCGCGAGACCGTCGAGCAGATTTTTACGGACCTCCCGCAAACCAATATCCTGATCAACTGCGCTGGCGTCATCAGCACCAAGAAGTTCGACGAGATCGACGACACCGAGTGGCGCCGTACCATCGACATCAACCTCAACGGCACCTTTACCATGATGAACGCCGTGTACCCGCACTTTAAGGCTGCCCATGCCGGCACTATCGTCAACGTGAGTTCCGTTGCGGGCAAGATCGGCGGCGGCCTGCTCGGCACCGCGGCTTACGCGAGCTCCAAGGCCGGTGTTAACGGCCTAACCAAGGCAGTCGCCAAGGAGGGCGGTAAGTTCGGCGTTCGCTGCAACGCTGTGTGCCCGTCGCTCACGTTGACCGATATGACCTCGATTCTCTCTGACGAGAACTCTCAGCGCATCATCAACGGTATTCCTCTGGGCCGCGCCGCCCAGGCCAGCGAGCCTGCGCAGATGGTGCTGTTCTTCGCTTCCGACCTCGCCAGCTTCGTGAACGGCGAGATTGGTGACTGCGACGGCGGCATCGTCCTGGACGGGTAATACCCCACGACGATTGTTCGGCGACGGCTCCTGCGACTCGGGACCGTCGCCTTCTTTCTGATATAGGCGCGTGCGACTACGATTCGCATGCATCCAAAGGAGATATATATGAGTGAATCGACTGCGGTGGAGGCGCCGGCGGCAAAGGAGCCGTTCTTTAAGATGTCCTCCATCCCGGGCGCCAATATTTTGGTGCCGCTTCTGTTGGGCTGCCTGCTCAACACGCTGTTCCCCGACCTGTTCAAAACGCTCGGCAGCTTTACGCTTGGCATGACCCAGCAGGGTGCAGGCCCGCTCGTGGGCGCCTTTTTGCTCATCGTCGGTACGACGATTTCGTTTAAGAGTGCTCCTGCCGCCGCTGCCCGCGGCGCCATCATCATCGCCGTCAAGCAGATCGTGGTCGTTGCCGTGTCGCTGCTCATCCTTTATGTGTTCAACGACAACCTGTTTGGTATCTCTGCCATGGTGATGCTGGCGGCTTGCACAGGTGCCAACAACGCTATGTACGCTGGGCTGATGGGCACCATGGGCAACGAGGCCGAGCGTGGCGCCGTCGCCATCACCACGCTCGTTGTCGGCCCTCCGGTCACGATGATTGTCCTTGGCGCCGCCGGTCAGGCTCCGATTGGCTGGTCGCTCGTGGGCGCCATCCTTCCGATTGTCGTTGGCATTATCCTGGGCAACCTGTTCCCCAGCTTTAAGAAGATGATGGCACCGGCACTTTCCGCCATCATCGTGCTCGTCTTCTTTGCCATGGGCTCGACCATGACCTTTGGCCAGCTCATTAATGGCGGTCTCCCCGGTATTCTGCTCGGCGTAATCTGCTCGGTGGTCTTTGCAATTCCCGTTATCGCGGTCGATAAGCTCACGGGCGGTACGGGTGTCGCAGGTGCGGCCATTTCGAGCTGCGCCGGAGCCAATGTGGCCACGCCTGCTGCCATGGCAAGCGTCAACGAGGCCTTGTACGGCGGTGCGGTGCTCGCGACGGCCACGGCACAGGTTGCAGCGTGCGCAATCGTGACGGCTATTTTGACCCCGCTGGTCACCAGCTGGTGTTACAAGCATTTTGAGGGCCAGGGCAACGGCGATAGCAAGGCAACGACCGACAAGGCCGCCGCAGCCGCCTAATGCCAAGCGGCAATCAAAGCTAAAAACTAGCTACGCCACAGGGCGGCCACGGGGGATCCCGTGGCCGCCCTGCAGTTTCTGTAGGGTCTCTGGGGCACTTTACCATGCTAAAGCTGGCATAACAGCTAGAGTGAACGTCGTACAAAGGCAAGGAAAAATATCAAACAAATCGGTGAACGGTAGTTGTTCGCGCTCGCATTTCCTGCGGATTTGTTAAAAACGTCCTAATGGTAGAAAAAAAGGAACATATAACAGCACTGATGAAGGGGGTGGCTATGTTATCCTTCTCAAACGGGTGAAATCTTGGGTTTTGGGTTGCAGTTCCAAGGTGGACAAACGTTTTTCCCTGTACCAACGTGTGGTGAAGAACGGAAGAAGCCGGTAGTGCAAGCCGATATTCAAGAATTCAATAAGCAGCGGTGTGAGAGAGCGCCGCATTACACGTAACTAGGAGCGTGGTTACACAATGCAGGAGGCATGGGAAGGCTTCAAGGAAGGCATTTGGACGGGAGAGGTTGACGTCCGAGACTTCATCCAGAAGAACTACACCCCCTACGAGGGCGACGAGTCGTTCCTCGCCGGCCCGACCGAGCGTACCAAGGAGCTGTGGGGCGAGGTTCTCGACCTGCTGCTTAAGGAGCGCGAGCAGGGCGGTGTCCTCGATATGGACACCAAGACCGTTACGGGTATCGTGAGCCACCCCGCTGGCTACATCGATAACGCCCATCGCGAGAAGGAGACCATCGTCGGTCTCCAGACTGACAAGCCGCTCAAGCGCGCGCTGCACGTCAACGGCGGTTTCCGCATCGCTTGCCAGGCCGCTAGCCAGCACGGCTACAAGGTCGACGAGAACGTTGTCGAGCGCTACACCTTCGAGCGCAAGACTCACAACGCTGGCGTCTTCGATGTCTACACCCCCGAGATGCGTGCTTGCCGCTCGGCTCACATCATCACCGGTCTGCCCGATGGCTATGGCCGCGGCCGCATCATCGGCGACTACCGTCGTGTTGCCCTGTACGGCGTCGACTACCTGATCAAGGACAAGGAGGCCCAGAAGGCTTCCACCCCGACGGTCATGACCGCCGACAACATCCGCGATCGTGAGGAGCTGCAGGAGCAGATCCGCGCCCTCGGCGAGCTCAAGATGATGGCCGAGACCTATGGTTTCGATATTTCCAACCCTGCTACCAACACGCAGGAGGCCATCCAGTGGATGTACTTCGCCTACCTCGCTGCCGTCAAGGAGCAGAACGGCGCTGCTATGTCCATCGGCCGTACCTCTACGTTCATCGACATCTACGCCGAGCGCGACCTTGCCAACGGTACCTTCACCGAGGAGCAGATCCAGGAGTTCGTGGATCACTTCATCATGAAGCTTCGCATGGTCAAGTTTGCCCGTACCCCCGAGTATCAGGCCCTGTTTACCGGCGATCCGCAGTGGGTCACCGAGTCCATCGGCGGCATGGGTGTTGACGGCCGCACGCTCGTTACCAAGATGAGCTACCGCTACCTGCACACGCTCGAGAACATGGGCACCAGCCCCGAGCCCAACATGACCGTTCTGTGGTCGACCCGTCTGCCCGAGAACTTCAAGAAGTTCTGCGCCAAGACTTCTGTCGCCAGCTCCTCGATCCAGTACGAGAACGACGACCTCATGCGCGTTTACCACGGCGACGACTACGGCATCGCCTGCTGCGTGTCCTCCATGCGCATCGGCAAGGAGATGCAGTTCTTCGGCGCCCGTGCCAACCTGGCCAAGTGCCTGCTCTACGCGCTCAACGGCGGTGTTGACGAGGTCTCCAAGAAGCAGGTCGGCCCCAAGTATCGCGCCGTCGAGGGCGATACGCTCGATTACGACGACGTTGTGGCCAAGTACAACGACATGATGAAGTGGCTCGCTGGCGTGTACGTCAACTCGCTGAACATCATTCACTACATGCACGACAAATATTGCTACGAGCGCATCCAGATGGCTCTGCACGACAAGCACGTGCACCGCTGGTTCGCTACGGGCATCGCTGGCCTTTCCGTCGTGGCTGACTCCCTGTCCGCCATCAAGTACGCCAAGGTCCACCCCGTCCGTGATGAGAACGGCATCATCGTCGACTTCGAGACCGAGGGCGAGTTCCCCAAGTACGGTAACGACGACGACCGCGTCGACCAGATCGCTCACGACGTTGTGCACCAGTTCATGGAGTACATCCGCATGAACGACACCTACCGCAACTCCGTGCCCACGACCTCGGTTCTGACCATTACCTCCAACGTCGTGTACGGTAAGAAGACCGGTTCCACGCCTGACGGCCGCAAGGCTGGCCAGCCGTTCGCCCCGGGTGCTAACCCCATGCACAAGCGCGATAGCCACGGCGCCATCGCTTCGCTGTCTTCGGTTTCCAAGCTCCCGTTCCGCGATGCTCAGGACGGCATCTCCAACACCTTCTCCATCATCCCGGGTGCGCTCGGCAAGGAGGACCAGGTGTTCTTTGGCGATATCGACCTTGATCAGCTGGGCGAGTAACTATTGTTAGTGCTATACTAACAATAACGATTACTGATTAGCGCGCCGGTTTCGGCCGGCGCCTATCGATCGAAGGAGACACATTATGAAGGTTTCTGAAGTTTCCGAGACTCAGGCCGATAACCTGGTCCACATGCTCGACGCTTACGCCGAGAAGGGTGGCCATCACCTGAACATCAACGTCTTCAACCGTGAGACGTTGCTCGATGCTCAGGCTCACCCCGAGAAGTACCCGCAGCTGACCATCCGCGTTTCCGGCTATGCCGTGAACTTCCACACGCTCACCAAGGAGCAGCAGGACGAGGTCATTTCGCGTACCTTCCACGACAAGTTCTAAAGGGTTCAACTCCTGTAGGATTACTGGGGCCGGCTTTGGGTTATTCCCCAAAACGTCCTCGGACATGCAAAGAGGCTCCGCTGCGCGCGTTGCGCGGCGGAGCCTCTTTGCGTCCTGCGGGACGTTTTGGGAAATAACCCAAAACCGGCCATGTGGGGTCCTTTGGAGTCACCCTTTAGGCGGAACTCTCCTAATTATTTGGATGAGTCGTTTACTTACTTGTGCTGTTACCGTCTTCCCGCTGTTGTTGGGGTATGCTTTGTTCGTATGTAAACGTATGACATGTTGATGGGGGAGGGTGCTATGGCTCGCGAGAGTGCTCGTTCTAAGGATACGGCTAAGCCTGGCATCAAGGAAGTTGCAGCGGTGGCGGGGGTTTCGCCTACTACGGTATCTCGCGTGCTTAATAATCGCGGCTATATTAGCCAAGAGACCCGCGATAAGGTCCATGCCGCGATGAAGCGCATCAACTATACGCCCAACGATATCGCCCGTGCCATGCTCAACGGTCGCCTGAATCTTATCGGTATGATCGTCCCCTATGTCAGCAGTCCGTTTCATGCCCAAGTGGTTCAAGTCATTGAGCATACCCTGGCCGAAAACGGTTTTAAGATGCTGCTGTGCAATAGCGCCAATCGACCCGAGCTTGAGCGCTCTTATATCGACATGCTTCGACGCAATATGGTTGATGGCGTCATCGTCAACTCGCTTAATATCGGTGCCGAGGCGTATGCCGAGATGGGCTTGAGTCTGGTTGGTATCGACTGCGACCTTGGCGAAGCCTCTGTTCAGATTGCGAGCGACAGCTATAGCATCGGCGAACTTGCCACGCGTCGCCTGATCGATGACGGATGTTCACGCATCCTGTGCCTGCGCAGCAATAGCCGCATGCGCATGCCTGCCAATAAGCGTACCGATGCCTACCTCGATGTTGTTGAGCAGGCCGGTTTGCCCGCGCTTGTCCGTGAGGTCGAGTTCGTTAAGCCCGACGACGAAAAGAGCGCGGTCGTTGCGAAGATCCTCGATGAGAACCCCGATATTGACGGCATCTTTGCGGGAGACGACACGATGGCGGCTATCTGTCTTAACGTGATGAAGCAGCGCGGCTTGAGCGCTCCGGGCGATATTAAGGTCGTGGGCGCGGATGGTGCCCGCCGCACTATGACGTTTATGCCTGACTTAACAACCGTTCGTCAAGATATCGATCGCATCGGAGAGCTCGCGGCGCAATCCATCATCGCTCTTGTTAACGGTGAAAAGCCCGAATCGAATACCAAGCTCCCCGTTGAACTCATTGAGGGCAAAACCGCGTAGTTCATCCCGTGCCAAAAGAATTCCTCAAACGCCTCTGATGACCGTTCGCCGGCATATGTCAACCGTTTGCCGACGACTGGAACTGCGAAAAGACGTATTGGTGTGAAAACGTTTGACATATGAAAACGATTGACATATCTTGCAGTTGTACCGAGTTAGTATCACGTGGGAAAGGAAGTCTCGGATGCACAAGGTGTATTACCAGCCTGAGGGAATTTGGGTAGGCGACATCATGCCGTACGGCGAGGACGGCACGTTCTATCTCTATCACCAGCGTGACACGCGAAACCCCGGTCCTTTCGGAGAGCCGTTTGGTTGGGCACTCGCGACGACCAAGGATTTCGTCAACTACAAGGACTTTGGCGAGAGCCTTGAGCGTGGCGGCGACGAGGAAGTCGACCAGTATGTTTATGCCGGCACGGTGTTTAAGGTGGGCGACAAGTACCATGCGCTCTACACTGGTTGCAATCGCGATAAGGTCCGCGCACGCTTGATGAAGCAGGTTCTTCTTCACGCAACGAGTGACGACGCCGTCAAGTGGGAGAAGAACATCGCCGAGACGCTGCTTCCGCCCCAGGAAGGTTACGATGACCGCAACTGGCGCGATCCCTTTGTGCTTTGGGATGAGGAGAACGAAGAGTACATGCTCATCCTCGGCACGCGCGTGGGCGAGGACAAGCGTCTGATGACCGGGCGTCTGGTCAAGTTCACCTCCAAGGACCTGGATACCTGGGAGTTCCAGGGTGATTGGTGGAATCCGGGCCTTTACACCATGTTCGAGATGCCTGATCTCTTTAAGATGGGCGACTGGTGGTATCTGGTGTTCTCCGAGTACAGTGATGGCAACAAGACCCGTTACCGCATGTCTCGCTCCATCAACGGTCCTTGGATCACTCCTGCTGACGATTCATTCGATGGCCGCGCGTACTATGCCGCGCGTACCGCATTTGATGGCGAGCGCCGCGTTCTCTTTGGTTGGGTTCCTACGCGTGACGAGGGTGGCGATCCCAGCTCTTACCTGTGGGGTGGCACCTTTATGCCTCTCGAGATCGTTCAGCGTGCCGACGGAACGCTCGGCACCAAGCTCCCTGACAGCATGCTTGGCGCCTTTGGCGAGGCTAAGGCAGTCGAGGCCTTTGAGCTTTCCTGCGAGTCGGGCAAGGTCGAGCAGGTGCTCGCCGCGGATGCCGGTTCCACCTATATGCTCGATGCCGACATCGAGCTCGCCGGTGACGCTGCCGGCTTCTCGGTGAAGCTTGCCGAGGACGCCGAGTCCGGTCTTGCCTATGAGTTCCGCGCCAACCTGCGTGAGGGCAAGCTCGAGTTTACGGCGGCCCCCCAGTATCCGTGGTTCCAGGTCAACAACATGGGCCTCGAGCGTCCGTTGTTCTTTAAGGGCGAGGGCACTCATCATGTGCGCCTGGTCGTTGACGACGATATCGCGACCATCTTTGTCGATGATGTTGCGCTCAACGCTCGCTTCTGCAACAAGCAGGGCCAGGGTGTGGCGCTTACCGTCACCGACGGTGCGCTCAAGTGCGCAAACGCAACGATCGCGTCTCTGTAGCGGCAACGAACCGTTTTATGATTTAGAAAAGGAATGGAGAGGAACATGGACTACAAGGCAGTGTCCCAGCAAGTCGTCGACAACGTCGGCGGACTGGAGAACATCGAGGGCGCCACGCATTGCGTGACCCGTCTGCGTCTGGTGCTCAAGGATACGAGCAAATACAACAAGGCCGAGCTCGAGAACATCGATGGCGTCAAGGGCGTGCTGTACAACAGCGGCCAGCTCATGATCATCTTCGGTACCGGTACCGTCAACAAGGTTTACGATGAGTTTATGGCTCTGACGGGCGTTAAGGAGATCAGCGCTTCCGAGGTCAAGGGCGCCGAGGCGGACAAGAAGGGCAAGTTCTTCTCGGTCCTCAAGGTATTCTCGGACATCTTTATCCCCATCATTCCCGCCTTCGTCGGCGCTGCAATCATCATCGGCCTTAAGTCGCTGATCGTTGCCAACGGCCTCTTCGGCATGGAGGGCAGCCTCGCCGATCACAGCGAGTTCCTCAAGAACCTCGCAAGCTTCTTTGCCATTATCGCCACCACCTTTGACTACCTGCCTGTCCTGGTTATGTATAGCGCGGTCAAGCGTTTTGGCGGCAACCCGATCCTGGGCATCCTCGTCGGTATCGTCATGGTTCACCCGAGTCTTATGAACCGTAACACGTTCGTTATGGACCCGACGGGTGCTGAGTACTGGAACTTCGGTCCGCTCTCCATCCCCATGGTTGCTTTCCAGGGCGGCGTGTTCCCTGCAATCCTGACTGCCTGGTTTATGGCCAAGGTCGAAAAGATTGCCCAGAAGTACATCCCCGAGGTCGTCTCGTTTGTCTTTGTCCCGACCGTTACCCTGATTCTTGCTAACGTTGCCCTGTTCACCGTGTTCGGCCCGCTCGGCAACCTGATCGGCGACGTCCTCGCTGGCGTAATCGATGTCCTGTACAACAGGATGGGCGTCTTTGGTGCCTTTGTCTTCGCCGCGTTCCTGCAGCCGCTCGTCGTTACCGGTACGCATCAGTTCATCCAGGGTATCGAGGCAAACCTCGTTGCCACGACTGGCTTCAACTACATCCAGGCCATCTGGTCGGTCTCCATCATCGCCCAGGGCGGCGGCGCCATCGGCATGTACCTCATTCACAAGAAGCACTCCAAAGAGCGCAACATCTGCATGTCGTCCTTTATTCCGACGCTGGTCGGTATCTCCGAGCCCGCTATCTTCGCTGCAAACATGCGCTATTCGATCATTCCGTTCATCTGCGCATGCATCGGTGCAGGCTGCGGCGGTGCCTTCGTGAAGTTCTTTGAGGTGCGCGCCATCGGTCAGGGTCTGACCGGTGTGCTTGGCCTGCTCATCGTTACGCCCGAGACTCTCGTGTGGTATGTGGCTGGTAATCTCATCGCCTTTATCGTGCCGATCGTCTTGATCTTTGCCTACAACAAGGCAAAGGGCGTTCCGACCACCGATGAAGAGGGCGCTGGTGCTGGCTTCGATGTCAGCTTCTAGTTGAGCCGTTCAGCGTAATGTGCGGATAAGTCCATTTGAGGAAGGGCGCTCGGCTCGTGCGAGTCGAGCGTCCTTCCCTATAGACGAGAAAGTCAATGGCGATGTTTAATCAAAAAAATAAGGTGACACGCGCGGACTATGAGCAGTGGCGTGCCGGACAGGATGAGACGGCTGGTCGCATCGCGTCCGACCCCGATAGGCTCCTGTTCCATGTGGAGCCTGAGCTTGGCTGGCTCAACGACCCCAACGGTTTGGTTCAGATTGGTGATACGTATCACATCTATCATCAATACGATCCGTTCGATGCTGCGCATGGCGGTCCAGTGCTTTGGAACCATCTGACGACAAAGGATTTTGTGACGTACGAGAATCATGGCTCCGTGCTGTTCCCCGATTCCGATTTGGATTCGAACGGAGCGTATTCTGGTTCTGCCTTTGTACGCGATGGCAAGATTCACTACTTCTATACCGGCAACGTCAAGCATTTTGACCGCGATGATTACGACTACGTGTTGACGGGTCGTGAGCAAAACCAGATTCATATGGTTGCCGAGAATCCCGACGAATTGGGCGAGAAGTGCATAGCTGTTGGACCGGTCGATTACCCCGACGATATCGGTACGCACGTGCGCGACCCCAAGATCCTTGAGCACGACGGTATCTACTACATGGTTCTGGGCGCTCGTACGAAAGACGATCGCGGCTGCGTGCTTGTCTATACCTCGCGCGATCTAGAGGACTGGAACTATGCGACGCGTATTGAGCTGGGCGAGAAGTTTGGCTTTATGTGGGAGTGCCCCGATCTGTTCGAGCTCGATGGTGAGCTTATTCTCGTTTGCTGTCCGCAGGGTGTGCCTGCCGATGGATGGCGTTACCGCAATCCGCATCAGTGCGTGTGGTTCTCCATCGAGGCCGATTGGGAGGCGCCGAGCTTTAAAATCGTCGGGCAGGGCATGCCCCCGATGGTCGATGCCGGTTTTGATTTCTATGCTCCGCAGTCCTTTGAGGATGCTGCAGGCCGGCGTTTGATGATCGGATGGTCGGGTTGCCCCGACGCGACGGCAGAAAACCCGACGGTGGCGCGCGGGTGGCAGTGCGCGTTGACGGTGCCGCGAGAGCTGAGCATGCGCGATGGTAAGCTCTGCCAGCAGCCGGCGCACGAGATTGAGAGGATGCGCGGCGACTGCGTTCGCGCGACAGGCGGTGAAACCGTTGAGGAGCCGGGCCGCCTGTTTGATGTTGTGGTTTCCTGTGAGGGCGCCAAGATGGTCGAGCTCGAAATCCGCAAGGGTGTCTTTGTGCGCTATGCAGACGGGATGCTTGCCCTCGACATGGGTGACGAAGGCTATGGGCGCGACCAGAGGTCGATCGAGCTCAGCGAGCTTCGCGACCTGCGCGTGCTTTCGGACACTACGATGGTCGAGATTTTTGCAAATGGCGGCGAGGCGGCACTTACGAGCCGTACCTATTCGCCGGCGGTTCCGGCGATGGGGTTGCATGCCGAGAGTGCGGCGTCGATGGATTTCTACCGCCTCGCGCATTAACCATGCGTGAGGCACGATTGGACTTGCTGGGCGGAATGTGTTGCAGTTGCCGCAGCGAACTACCGTTTATCGCGTATAGCTACCGTTTGCGGGATAAGTAACACTCATTTATAAACCGTGTAAAATCTCAGCCAAGCACGGAGTTTTCCAGGGAGACGCTGTCCTTTGTTATGTGCAAGGGACGGCGTCTCTTTGGCGCTTGGACGCCGTTGTGCAACAGTGCGGCGGCGCGTGCCATGTATTGAAAAACCAATGTCGAGATGGGTCGTGATAAGAATGGGCAAGTACGTAATCGTGGTTGAATCTGGTTCGGATGTGACGCCAGAGCTCTGCGAACGCTACGGCATCGTGCGCGTGCCCATGCATGTCACGATTGGTGACGAGACCGTCGAGGACGGCTCGATCGATCCGCTCGAGATTTATTCGCGCTGCAACGAGTTTGGCGTGATGCCCAAGACCAGTGGCTGCGCACCGGCAGATTTCTCCCGTGTGTACGACCGCATTCACGCCGAGCAGCCCGACGCGACTATTCTGCATCTCGCGTATTCCGAGGCCACGACCTGCTCGCATCAGTCCTCAAAGATTGCGGCCCAGGGGCGCGACTACGTGTTCTCCATGGACACGCGCTTTGTCTCGGTGGGCCAGTCGCTCGTTGTCGTCGAGACCGCCAAATACATCGAGGCTCACCCCGATGCCACCGTCGACGAGATCTTTGCATTTACGAACTCCGTCATGGACCGCGTGCTGTTGGGCTTTGTTCCTACGGACCTTGCCTTCCTTAAGGCGGGCGGTCGCTTGTCCAACGTCGCGTTCCTAGGCGCCCATCTGCTCAAGATTAAGCCCTGCATTGAGGTGACGGGCGGCAAGTTCGTGGCGACTAAGAAGTTCCGCGGCTCTATGCTCAAGTGCGCCCGCGCCTTTATTGACCACATGGTTGCCAAGGGCGAGATCGACTACTCGCACATTGGCCTGGCGTATTCGGTGGGCCTTTCCCAGGAGCTGCGCGACGACATGGAGGTCTATGCGCATGACCTGGGCTTTAAGGATATTACCTGGACTCAGGTTGGCGGTGTCATCTCGAGCCATTGCGGCCCGACCGCCTTCGGTGCGGTGCTCACGCTTAAGGCGTAAGGCCTGGCGTCTATCGATTTCTATTGCCTCGGCGACGGGCGGGTTGTGACAACCTTCCCGCCGCTTTTGCGTGAAGTAAAATAGGACGACCTAATTGACCCCTAAACCGTTTTGCCATCATGCGTATGGGCTAGAATGGCTCTGACATTTATGTAACTAAAACCAATGAGAGGCAAGGTAGCGGGAATGGCTGAGATGACGCTCGAGGGTGTGGACGCTCGTCCCGAGGACTCTGCGTTTGCCCTGGGCCGCGTGCATTCGATTGAGACGATGGGTACGGTCGACGGTCCCGGCATCCGCTTTGTGGTGTTTGTTCAGGGCTGCCCCATGCGCTGCGCGTATTGCCACAATCCCGATACCTGGTCTGTTAACGGTGGCACGATGGTGACCGTCGAGCACCTCATGGATGAGTTCCAGAGTAACCATGAGTTCTATCGCAGCGGCGGAATTACGGTTTCGGGTGGCGAGCCGCTCCTCCAGCCCGAGTTTTTGGCCGGTCTGTTCCGTGCAATGCACAACAATTCAGATGGTCGCGTGCATACCTGCCTTGACAGCTGCGGATATGCGTTTGACCCCAACCACCCCGAGAAGTTCGATGCCGTTCTCAGCGAGACCGACATGGTGCTGCTCGACATCAAACATGCCGATCCGGCTGAGCATAAAAAGCTGACCGGCTGCGATCCCGCACGCATTCTGGCGTTTGGCGATGAGCTGGCGCGTCGCAAGATTAAGGTCGTTATCCGTCACGTGGTAGTGCCGGGCATTACCGACACGGTGGAGGAGTGCGAGGCACTCGGTCGCCTGATCGCTCCATGGCACAACGTGGTGGGTTTGGAGATGCTGCCGTATCACACGATGGGTGTCGTCAAGTACGAGCAACTGGGCATTCCCTATAAGCTTGAGGGCGTACCTCAGATGGATACCGCGCGCATGCCCGAGCTGCGCAATGCCGTTATGGCCGGTATGAAAAAGCGCCGTGCGGAGCTCAGGTCGGCCATCGGCTAACAAGCCATTTTTGCCCCTTTATGATACCCGAGCTGTACTGGCCTAACGGCTTGGTGCTGACACGGTTGAGCCAAAATGTTGGTACCATACCGTGGATAAGCAATTTGCACGGATTTGGGGGATGGCATGGCAACCATCGCGATCATAGGCGCACTCGAAAAAGAGGTTGCGCAGATTAAGGAAGAGCTGAGTGGCACGCATGAGTCGCAGGAGGCGGGCTTGACCGTTGTGAACGGTGGGCTTTCGGGTCTGACAGTAGTCGCCACGACGGCAGGCATGGGGACCGTGAACGCCGCTGCCGCAACGCAGCATCTCATCAGCAAATACGCCCCGCAGGCCGTTGTGTTTTCGGGCATTGCGGGCGGCCTAAACCCTAAACTCCATATTAACGACGTGGTTATAGGCAAGTGCCTGCGCTATCTGGATACCGATACGGCACTCATCGCCGAGTCCGCGCCGGGGCTCGAGGAGTTTGTCTCGACACCGGCGTTGGCTGATGTTGCCGCCGCCGTGCTTGCCGAGCATGGATTTGTGGATGCCTCGGCGGATGAGACTTCTGCGGAGAAGGACCCCAAGCAGTTCCTGTGTGGCACTATCGCCACGGGTGATCGCTTTGTTACGGGTGACGCCATGCGTAACGCTGCGATTGAGGCCACGCATGCCGATTGCGTCGAGATGGAGGGCGCGGCAATTGCGCACATCGCGGCCAAGAATGGTGTCGATTGCCTGGTACTGCGCGCTATCAGCGATAATTGTGACGAGGCATATGACGCGTTTTGCGAGCGCGAGTTCGATCTGGACGAGTACGCTCGCACCGCGAGCGGCATCACGCTTGACATCGTTCGTCGTATCGCCGCCGCGCAATAGCACGCCCGTTTTGTAAGAACCTACGACCAAGGAGTGTCCATGGCCGATTCAATTAACTACCAGCTTGCCAAGTTCGTCGCCAGCTACGGCAAGGTTTCGCAGATTCCCGAGTCAACCTGTCCCGAGGTGAGCTTCGTCGGCCGCTCCAACGTGGGCAAGTCCTCCATCATGAACAAACTCTTTGGCCGCAAGAACCTGGTCAAGGTTTCGAGCACGCCGGGCAAGACGAGCAACATCAACTTTTTTGAGGCCGACGACGTGCATTTTGTGGACCTGCCGGGCTACGGTTTCGCCCGTCGTTCCAAGGCCGAGCGCGACCGCTGGGCCGAGCTCATTGGCGATTTCTTTGACTCCGAGCGCAGCTTTAACTTGGTCGTCTCTCTGGTGGATATCCGCCACGACCCCAGCAAGCTCGATCACGACATGATTGACTACCTGCAGGGCAACGAGTTCAACTTTATCGTCTGCCTCACCAAGGCCGACAAGCTCAGCCGCACCCAACAGGCCCGCCAGGCAGCAGCCATCAAAAAGCAGCTCAACGTCCCTGCCGAGAATGTGATCATCACGAGCTCCCAGACCGGCACCGGCATCGACGAGCTTAAGCGCCGCATTGCCGAGGCCTGCCTCTAGTGAGTGCCCCTTACCAGCAAGAGCCCCTGCCAATAAAAATCAACTATCAGCCTGGCGCCCTTTCAAAGCGTGGGTCCCTGTAGACATCCTCAGCAAGGTAGGCGCAGGGACGGTCGGGATATTCCCTCAAAATCATTCCGCAGCGCGAAGGCCCCTTGTCCGTCGCTCCGTAGGAGCAGGACAAGGGGCCTTCATGCGCGAGGACGATTTTGAGGGAATATCCCGACCGTCCCGGACAGGTATATGAGGAGGATGTCTACAGGTACTCGATTTGAGCGCCTTCCGTGTCGCACGTGAGGATATGCGTGTCGCACTTGGGGAACTGCTCGCGCAGCTTGACCTGCAGGAACTTTGCCACGATGGTGTCGTCGGTCACAGCCATGAGGGTCGAGCCCGAGCCGCTAATCCAGATGGTTTTAGCGCCGCCGTTAAGGCAGGTGTCGCGCACGGCGTTGTAGTCGGGAATCAGGCGGCGACGATAGGGCTCCTGAATGCGGTCGTCATTAGCGGCGGCAATCAGGTCAAGGTCGCCGGTCTCCAGGCCGCGCGTCATGCCGGCGATGCGGCCCATTTGCCATACGGCAGTGGAGAGTGGAATCTCCTGCGGCACGACCTTGCGCGCCTCGCTCGTATGTACCTCGTAGGGCGGAATCACGGTAATAAAACGCAAGCGATCGCTCACCTCGTAGCGCAGACATTGGGGGAGCGAATCGGTCGGCGTAAAGGAGCAGACGGCGCCGCCAAGGATGGCGGGAGCGACGTTATCAGGATGCCCCTCGACTTCGGTGGCAATGCGAACAAGCTCGGCACGGTCGACGGTGTGGCCCGTCAGTGCGGCGGCTGCCATGATGCCGGCGACGACGCAGGTGGAGCTGGAGCCCAGGCCGCGGGCGACGGGCACGTCGGTCTGGATGTCGATGGCAACGGGGAAGGCCGGCTCGCCCCATGCGGCCAGCGCATCGACAAAGCTCACATAGACCAGGTTATTCTCGTTTTGGAACTCCTTGGGGCAGCCCGTGATGGTGAGCTTGTCGGCGCGCTCGAAGGTGAAGTGCGAGTAGAGGCTGACGGCCATGCCGAGGGTGTCGTAGCCGATGCCTAGGTTGGCGCTGGTTGCTGGGACGGTGATTTTGATCATGTGGGTCCTCCTGGGCGGGTCTGGCCGTTTAGTTCGCTGCTCGGGCAGTCCTGGCTCGCTCGGAAAGCACATTAAGTGCTTTCCGGCTCGTGCGGAACTCGCGACGAACTAAACGGCCAGACCCGCTCGCATGCTCGTCATTATCCCGAAAGCTAAATAAAAAGAAGGTGCGCCGGCTTTCGCCGGCGCCTTATAAGGGGTTTTAGTTGGTAGTCATCTTTTTTGCTGCAGACTCGACGTAGTTGGCCATGTCGGCTACGTCGCAGACGTCTTCGAAGCGGACAGGCTTGGACTCAAGCTCGGCGAGTTGGACCGGGGCGACCGTGTTGGTGGCCTGCTCGAGTACACGCATAGCCTCAAAATCATCCTCGGGAACGTCGAGGCCCAGGGCGTCGCAGCAGGCGCGCGGGAACTTGTAGGGGCTGGCGGTCGAAAGCAGCACGCGAGCCTTGGCGCCCTCGGCGGGAGCGACCTTTTCAAAGACGTGATAGCCGCAAGCGGTGTGCGGGTCGATCACGTAGCCGTTGGCGTCCCAGCAACTCTTGATGGCAGCGCGGACCTCGTCCTCGCTGGCCCAGCCGCAGCCAAAGACGCTCTGAATCTTGGCCAGCAGCTCGGCGGGTACCTCGTAGCGACCGGTCTGTGCCAACTGCTCCATAAGGCCGGCAACGAGTTCGCAGTCGCCATCGGACAGGAAGTACAGCATGCGCTCCAGGTTAGAGCTGATGAGGATGTCCATCGACGGCGAGATGGTCGTGAAGAACGGGCGGTTACGGTCGTAGACGCCGGTGGTCAGGAAGTCGGCAAGCACGTTGTTCTTGTCGCTCGCGACGATGAGCTTGGCGACGGGCAGGCCCATGCGCTTGGCGTAGTAGCCGGCCAAGATATCGCCAAAGTTGCCGGTGGGCACACAGAACTCTACGGCGTCGCCAGCCTCGATAGCGCCGGCGCGCAGCAGCTGCGCATAGGCGGCAAAGTAGTAGACGACCTGCGGTACCAGACGGCCGACATTGATAGAGTTGGCGCTCGAAAGCACCGTGCCGGCGGCTTCCAGGCGCTCGGCAAGCTCCTTATCGGCAAAGATGCGCTTGACGGCGCTCTGGGCGTCGTCAAAGTTGCCGCGGATGCCGCAGACGGCGACGTTGTCGCCCTCCTGCGTGGACATCTGCAGGTTCTGGACGCGGCTAACCTTGCCCTCGGGATAAAAGACGGTGATGCCCGTGCCCGGAGCGTCGGCAAAACCGGCGAGCGCAGCCTTGCCCGTGTCGCCCGACGTGGCGGTGACGATCATGATGCGCTCGGCGCCGCCGTCCTTGGCGGAAGTGCGGGCCATCAGACGGGGGAGCATCTGCAGGGCGACGTCCTTGAAGGCGCTTGTAGGGCCGCCAAAGAGTTCCATCACATAGGTCTGAGGGGCGTCAACACCCGGCGCAGCGTCGAGTTTGACGAGCGGCGTAACCTCTTCACTCGCGAACGTGCCGCGGTATGCCTCGTCGACACACGCCGAAATTTCTTCGGCCGTGTAATCATTCAGTAACATTCCCAACACATCTTGAGCGATTTCAAAGTACGATTTAGCTGCAAGCGAGCTGATATCGACCTGCTGGGTGCCGAGCTCGTCCGAGACAAACAAACCCCCGTCGGGAGCGATGCCGGTACGGATTGCCACCTTACTTGAGCACGATAAAGTGCGTCCTCGTGTACTATGATAAGTTCCCATATAACACTGCTCCTCGGATGCCTTGGTCCCAATCGGTGAAACCATGGTATCAGAGCACGCAAAATAGGTTCGCAGAGGCTTTTAGAAAGGTAACCTCCAGCCCATGATTAAGATTGCCAAGTTTGGCGGCTCGTCGGTCGCCGACGCCGAACACTTCAAGAAGATCAAGGCCATCGTCGATGCCGACCCTGCCCGCCGTTTTGTGGTGGTTTCTGCCTGCGGTCGCCGCTTTAAGGGCGACACCAAGGTGACCGACCTGCTCTACCTGGTTAACGCGCACGTTAAGTATCACGTGTCGTGCGAGGAGTTGCTCGAGGACATTGGCCAGCGCTATTTTGATATTGCTGACGAGCTGGAGCTTACCTATCCCATCCGCGAGGAGTTCGCGGCCTTTGCCGAGCGCGCCCGCTCGGGCGGTTACTCCACCGAAGAGCTCGTGAGCCGCGGTGAGTACTTCACCGCTCGCCTGATGGCCGAGTACCTGGGCCTGCCGTTCCTGGATGCCGCGACGGTCGTTGCGTTCCATCACGACGGTACGCTCAGCATGAACCGCACCTCCGAGCTGGTGCAGGAGTACGGTCAGCAGGGCGGCTTTGTTATGCCCGGTTTCTACGGCGCGACGCGTGAGGGCCAGATCAAGCTGCTCGATCGTGGCGGCGGCGATATCTCGGGCTCGATTTTGGCTAAGTGCCTGGGCGCCGACCTTTACGAGAACTGGACCGACGTCTCGGGTTTCTATTCTGCGGATCCGCGTATTGTTCCGGAGGCTCAGCCCATTGCGCGCGTTACCTACGAGGAGCTGCGCGAGCTTTCGTACATGGGCGCAAGCGTCCTGCACGAGGAAGCCGTGTTCCCCGTGCGCGAGGCAGGCATTCCGCTGGTCATCAAGAACACCAATGCGCCGCAGGACCCCGGCACCATCATTAGCGAGACGGCTGATGAAGGCGAGGCGGAGCCCATCATTACCGGCGTGACCGGCAAGCGCGGTTTTGTCGCCATCAACGTCGCCCGCGACCGCACCAAGCCCCGCGTCGGCTTTATGCGCCGTGCGCTTTCGGTGTTCGAGCGCTATGACGTTTCCGTCGAGCACATGCCCACCGGTGTCGACCGCTTTGGCGCCGTGGTGCAGGAGCGGGACGTTCACGATTCACTGTACTCGCTCGTGGGCGACATTCAGCAGGAGGTCGAGCCGCTCGAGATCGAGGTTGTCGAGGGTCTGGCACTTATCGCGACCGTCGGCCGTAACCTGCGCGGTCGTGCCGGCATCTCGGGCCACCTGTTTGGCATGCTTGGCCAGGCTGGCGTGAGCGTGCGTATGATTTCGCAGAGCTGCGACGAGATCAATATCATCATCGGTGTGGAGGAGAAGGACTTTGATCTGGCGATTCAGACCATTTACCGCGCCTTCTCCGACGAGAACGGCATTGTGAAGGTCTCCGATCTGGAGGCTCCCGCGCCGGTCGATCCCGCTCTGGTCGCGCTCCACAAGTAGCTGCTATCCCAGTAGATTTTTGGACTTGCCTCAAAAATCTATGGCGGGGCGTTTCGTTTCGGTTTCGTTTCGACGGGGCGGGTTTCGTGCCCGCCCCGTTCTTGTATACACTGGCAACAATAATCGGCCTGCTTGGCGTGCGGGCAAAAGCCACAACCTTTAAAGGGGGAAGCATGAAACAGTACACGGTTGCTATTTTGGGCGCGACGGGAGCCGTGGGCACCCAGATGCTCGAGTGCCTCAACGAGCAGGAGTTCCCGGTTGGCAAGCTCAAGCTGCTGGCGAGCGCGCGTTCTGCGGGCAAGACCGTCGAGTTCCGTGGCGAGCAGATCGTGATCGAAGAGGCTTGTCCCGAGGCCTTTGAGGGCTGTGACATTGTGCTTGGAGCTGCCGGCGACGACATCGCGAAGGAGCTACTGCCCGAGGCCGTCAAGCGCGGCGCCGTCGTGGTCGACAACAGCCATGCCTTCCGCATGGATCCCGAGGTGCCGCTGGTTGTGCCCGAGATCAATGCCGACGACATCAAGTGGCATCACGGCCTTATCGCCAACCCCAACTGCGCGACCATTATCGGCCTGGTTCCCACGTGGCCGCTGCATCAGCTCGCTGGCGTGAAGCGCATGATCGTCTCGACGTACCAGGCGGCTTCGGGTGCTGGCGCCCCCGGTATGGCCGAGCTCGAGGCTCAGCTGGCCGCCCTGGGCCGCGGCGAGGAGATTCCCGAGCCGCGCGCGTTTGCCGCCCAGCTGGCGAGCAACCTGATTCCGCAGATTGGCGGCGTCAAGGAGGAGGGCTTTACCTCCGAGGAGATGAAGCTGCAAAACGAGGGCCGCAAGATTATGCACCTGCCCGAGCTGCGCGTGAACTGCACCTGCGTGCGCGTGCCCGTGCTGCGTTCGCACTCCGAGAGCATTACGCTCGAGTTTGAGCGCGATATTACGGTTGACGAGGCCCGTGCTGCGCTGGCTGCCGCTCCCGGCGTCAAGCTGGTTGACGACATGAGCGCCGAGGATGCGCACGACCGCTTCCCCATGCCGATGGACACCTCCGACCAGGACCTGATTTGGGTCGGTCGCGTACGCCGCGACATCTCGAACCCCGAGGCCGCGCGTGGCATCACCTTCTGGTGCTGCGGCGACCAAATCCGTAAGGGCGCGGCAACCAACGCCGTCCAGATCGCTAAGCTGCTCTGCGAGTAGTGTGACCTGTCCGGCGGGGGCCGGGCTTGGTTTTCAGAACGTCCTCGACCATGTGTGGCGCTGCTGCAAGCGGCCTGCGATGGGGCCGTTGTTGGTTGAGGCCGCTGGGCTGATGTGGGGGCGCGTGGCTGTTGCGGGCCCTGGTCCCGGCGGCGGCCTCGGCGCTGCGCGCCTGCTGCCTTGGGTGACTTTGGGGTCGATTGGGGTTGTCTGCACAATTCGCGGTATTATGTTGCGGAGTTTTGAAAGGAGCCGCTGGTGGTCACGACGACGTTTGCTTCGCCTTTGGGCGAAATCTGGCTTGCCGCTGATGGCCGCGGTCTGACGGGGCTTTGGTTTGAGGGACAGGAGCATTTTGGCTCCACGCTTCTCAAAGAAGATCCTGAACATGTTGAAGGCGCCGATGCAGTTTCTGGTGCTGGCGGCATGTCGTCGGTGAGTCCTGCAAATGGTGCGGCTTCTTCGGTGCTTGAGCGTTCGTGGGCTTGGCTGAATGCTTATTTTGCAGGGCAGGAACCTCGGTTTACGCCGCCGTTGCATTTGATTGGCACGGCGTTTCAGCGTGAAGTTTGGTACGAGCTGCTTTCTATTCCGCGTGGCGAGGTCGCTACGTATGGCGAGATCGCCCAGCGTGTTGCGGCTCGACATCGTGTGCCGGGAAATGAGACACCCGTTGTGTCTCCCCGTGCCGTGGGGGCCGCGGTCGCTCGCAACCCTGTTTCGATTATTGTGCCATGCCATCGCGTGGTGGCGGCCGACGGCTCGCTTAACGGATATGCCGGCGGGCTTGATCGCAAGGAGTGGCTGCTTCGGCTTGAGGGCGCGTACGAAGAGTAACGCTCGAGTACTTTGCCTGTAGTAGCCGACTTCGACCAAAGCTCGCTCGAGTTCGCTTTGATCAGAGCACTTAAGACCCTTGTTTTCTGTCAATAGTGCTATCTGTTCGTTGATGGATATCCACGACTTCTGGTATTTCATTTAAGCCTCTTGATATAAAAAGAGCTGGAGTTGCACATCGTTGAGAGGCTTTCCAGCTTTAGAGACATAAAATTATAAGATACGATGACCTGCGTCAAGGAAGCCGCCAGATGACCTTGGAGCGGCTGATTGCCTGGCCTAAAACCTGATGCGCGGGACGGCGCCCCACGCTATTCAGCGCGCTTGATGGGATGACGAATCACAGTCTTAAGTTTCTCCGGTGCACATTTGCGTGGATCGGAGAGATAGATTTCGTGATGTAAACGGAAGTCTGAGAAGTCGGGGACATAGCCCTGCTCGGTCATGTATTCATGCATAGCGCCTACGGTCGCCGGTTCGTTGTCGTAGGGCCCGGTGTGCATGCATTGAACGCAGAGACCCTCGTCAACTTTAAGCAGCTCGACGGCGGAAAAGTCCAGTTTCTTTTTGGTCGTGGCCTCCGCGACTGCCCAGTCAAAGTCATCTTGGGTGACGAAATCGGGCAGGCGGATGCACGAGATAAAGTTGAAATCGTCCTTGCGTACATAATCGATGTCGCCGCTCGGGGAGTCTTGCCACCAGAATCCCTCGAGCGGCGGTACCACAAAGTCGAAATAGCCCTCGATACTCCTTGAGCCTTTCTTCGACATCTTAACGGTATAGGCGATGCCGTAAAGCAGCGGCAGGGCGTTTTGATATTCGCCACCTTCGGTATTTGGGTCGCCCTTTCCGCGAACAGCAACGTAGCTCATAGGCGGGACAGTTACGATGCTCGGCTTGCTTGCAGGTTTGTAGAGCTCCTTGCATTCCTTCTTAAAGTCGAACGCCATGTTGGCCGCCTTTCTGCGTATTGGCCTGCTTAGATAGCGGAATCATATCATAGAAACGAACAGCTGTTCGAATGATTTGGCTGACAGATAGAGATGCGTGCGTTGTGTTTGGCGGTCGGCCTGACCCCGTCGATGATTTCCCTGCCTCCTCGTAGCCTCATCTATAGCTGCCGTTTCCCCATATAAAACCTGCCAAAATAAACCTGTCCCTTTTTGGTCGGTGGGAAATGGGTAATACTAAAGAGTTATCCGACCAGATGGGAATTAATCGATGGCCTATATCGAATTCAAAGACGTCATCAAAGCATACGGCGAGGGCGACGCCCGCATTCATGCGCTCGACGGCGCGAGCTTTACGGTCGAGCGCGGCGAGCTCGCCATCATTCTGGGTGCTTCGGGTGCCGGCAAGACCACGGCACTCAACATTCTGGGCGGCATGGATACGGCGACCTCCGGCACCGTGACGGTGGACGGGCGCGACGTGAGCTCCGCCAACGAGGCGCAGCTCGTGGAATACCGCCGTGCCGACGTCGGCTTTGTCTTCCAGTTCTACAATCTGGTCCCCAACCTGACGGCGCTCGAAAATGTCGAGCTTGCGGCGCAGATTTGCCCCGATTCGCTCGATGCCGAACAGACGCTTTGCCAGGTTGGCCTGGGCGAGCGCCTCGCCAACTTTCCGGCGCAGCTTTCGGGCGGCGAGCAGCAGCGCGTGTCCATTGCCCGCGCACTGGCCAAGAATCCCAAGCTGCTTTTGTGCGACGAGCCCACGGGCGCACTCGACTACAAAACCGGCAAGCAGATCCTGCAGCTGCTACAGGACACCTGCCGCAAGCAGGGCATCACGGTCATTATCATCACCCACAACTCCGCGCTGGCGCCCATGGCCGATCGCCTGATCCGCTTTAAGAGCGGCCGCGTGGAGAGCGAGACGGTCCAACAAAATCCCGTGCCTATCGAGACGATCGAGTGGTAGCGCCCATGGACCAAGATCGCCAAAACAGCCAAAACCACGATACGGAGCATGCGGGTCGCGACCGGGAGTTCGCGACCTATCGTACTGCCCAAAGTTCAAACGACATGGTGCCGACGGTTTTTCGCCGTGGCATCTACCGCACAATCCGAGGCAGTCTTAAGCGCTTCTTGTCTATCGTCGTGATCACCGCGCTCGGCGTGAGCGTGATGTGCGGCCTCAAGGCGGGTTGCGAGGATCTGTGCGATTCGGTCGACGCTTACTTTGACCAGCAGAATGTTTATGACATCAACGTGCAGTCGACTTATGGCCTGACCGACGATGATCTCGCCGCCATCCAAGAGGTCGATGGTGTCGAGACGGCCGAGGGCATCTACACCGAGACCGCCTACACCGCCGTGGGTACAACGCGCGAGCGCGTGGTCGTGCAGAGTCTCTCCAAGGAGAACATCGATCAGCCGGTGCTCGTGAACGGCGATTTGCCCGAGAGCGCCGATGAAGTCGCGGTGACTTCGAAGTTCCTGAAGGCATCGGGCAAGAAAATCGGCGATACGGTGAGTTTTGCCGCCAATGACGCGAGCTCGTCCAATCAAAGCGCCAAGGACCAGTTTGCCTCGGGCGATTACACCATTACGGCTGAGGTCCTCGACCCCACTGATGTAAGTTCTGACTCGACAGTCAACGCCTTTCGCGCTGCTTCGGCGGCGGACTATAAGTTCTATGTGAGCGAGGACGCCGCGATATCTTCTTCCTACTCCGCGGTCCACGTGATCGTCGAGGGAGCCAAGAGCCTCAACTCCTATTCGGATTCCTACGCGGCAAAGATCAATGAGGTCAAGGGCAATATCGAGAAGATCCGCGAGGAGCGTGAGAAGGCGCGCGCCCAGGAGCTGACGGTCGACACGCCGGCGAGCTTGGACGCGGCTGAGCGTCAGGCGAATATGCTCTTTGGGATTGAACAGGACAACATCAACCGCATGCCCCAGGGCAGCGAGGAGCGTGTCCAGGCTCAGGCCGACCTGGACCAGCGCCGCGCCGCCGCCAACCAACAATTCGCCGATGCTCGCGCCGAGATTTCCGATTTGGGCGAATGCACCTGGTACATCCAGGACCGCGGTAACATCGCAAGCTACTCGAGCGTCGAGAGCGACAGCTCTTCGATCGAGGCCATCGCCACGGTTTTCCCATTTATCTTCTTTGTCGTCGCCGTGCTCATCAGTCTTACCACCGCCACACGCATGGTCGAGGAAGAGCGCACGCTCATTGGCCTGTACAAGGCGCTCGGCTATTCGAGCGGGCGTATTCTGTCCAAATACGTGGACTACTCGCTGTGGGCGTGTCTGATCGGCGGCGTGCTCGGCAACATCATCGGATTTGTGGGCCTGCCGCTGTTCCTGTTTACGGTGTTCGACGACATGTACTCGCTGCCCCAGATGCTGCTTTCGTACGACATCGTGTCGTCGCTCGTGTCGGTAGCGCTGTTTGCCGTGGGCGTGGTGGGCGCTACGATTATCGCCTGCCGCCACGAGATGGCCGAGACGCCGGCTTCGCTCATGCGTCCCAAGGCCCCACGCGCAGGCTCGCGCATCTTGCTTGAGCGCATCGGCTTTATCTGGCGTCGCATGGGCTTTTTGAACAAGGTGGCGGCGCGTAACCTGTTCCGCTACAAAAAGCGTGCCTTTATGACCATCTTTGGCATCGCGGGTTGCACCGCGCTTGTGATTTGCGGTATGGGTATTCGCGACACGTCGGTCGCGCTTTCGCCCAAGCAGTACGGCCACATCACACGCTACGATCTGCTGGCGGTCGCCAATCCCGACGATTTTTCGCAGACGTGCGCGGCGCTCGACGAGCGAAGCGCAGCCAGGGATTCCGGTGTGACCGTTACTTCGACGCTGCCGATCATGACTGACAACGTTACCTTTACGTTTGGCGGCAAGAGCGAGACCGTGCAGCTGATCGTGGTGCCCGATGACCGCACGAACGATCTGGACGACTACGTTCGCCTTGAGGATGAGTCCAAAGAGCCGCTGTCTTTGCGTGACGGAGACGTGTATCTGAGCAAGAGTTCACAGCTGGTACTGGGGATTCAGCCGGGCGATACGGCGCACGTCCAGGATTCGTCGCTCAATGTTGCTAAGGTCAAGGTTAGCGACATCTCGCTCAACTATCTGGGCAACACGCTTTACATGACGCAGGGCACCTATGAGCGCGTGTTCGGTCGAAGCGCACGCCTCAACGGTATCTTTGTGCTGCTTAAGGGCTCGTCGGCCGACCAGATCGCGTTTAGCAAGAAGCTTAAGAGCGACGGTTGGCTCACCATCTCGAGCACGGCCGAGCATTGGGAGAACTATGAGGCGAACTTTGCGATTATCAATTCCGTCGTGGTGCTCGTGACCTTTATGGCGGCGTGCCTGTCGTTTGTGGTGGTGTTTACGCTGTCCAACACGAATATCTCCGAGCGCGAACGCGAGCTGGCGACCATCAAGGTGCTGGGCTTCCGCCGTGGCGAGGTGCACCATTACGTCAACAAGGAGACGTTGATCCTCACGGCAATTGGCGCCGCGCTGGGCGTGCCACTGGGCGGCTTGCTGGCCGAGAGTTTTACGTACATTTTGCAGATGCCGTCGCTGTACTTTGACGTCGAAGTCGAGCCGCTAAGCTACGTGCTCGCCGTGGTGCTTTCCTTTGGCTTTACGTTTATCGTCAACCTAGCCACCAATCGTACCCTCAACAAGATCGACATGGTCGGCGCCCTCAAAAGCGCCGAGTAACCTGCCTGGGATTCAAGCTGTAGCGAGCTGTAATGTACCACAACCGCATTTTTGCATAAACCGCCCCGCCGATTGCATATTTCGGCGGGGTGGTTGCTTTTTGCCCGCGGGTACCCCAGGGGGCGACGTGCAAATTCCGGAGTATTCAGCATCCCGGAGCCCGCGGGTGCGGGAGCGGGCGCACAAAAGCGCATTGAAAGCCTGACTTTGAGCTCCGGCGCCTCGAGGACCGCTCATTTTTTTGCAGAATGCGGCCCGCGGCGCCTGTCTCTCGCCCAAAATCCAGTATGCAGGCACCCTCGGCTGCTGAATACTCCCAAAAATGCACGCCGCATCCTACCCCAGGCACTTGCAGCAAGAAGACGAATAGCCTCGGCCTCCCCGGTTACCGCAGGAGGCCCCAGGGCTTACCTCCCAAATCTTTCCGCAGGACGGAAGGATCCCGCCGCGCGAAGCGCACGGCGGGATCCTGACATGTCCGAGGACGATTTGGGAGGTAAGCCCTGGGGTCTCCGATGAGAGCAGTTTCGGCCGAGGCTATTCGTCGCCGAAGCTGATGCCCAGCGCCTTGGCCTCGCGCACTAGATCGCTCTGGGGATCGACGTACTTGAGCTTGCCGGCGACCTCCTCGAGCGGCATGTGGCACATCTTGCCGTCACGCAGGGCAATCATGTAGCCAAACTCGCCGCGCAGGCAGCCGAGCGCTGCCTCGACGCCGCACTGGGTCGCAAAGATGCGGTCCTGGGCGTCGGGCTGGCCGCCGCGCTGCGTGTGGCCGGGGATGGCGACGCGGGTCTCGCGACCAGTCTTGGCTTCGATCTCCTTGGCGATGTCGTAGACGATCGATGGGCTCGTGCGCTCGGCGAGCTTCTTCTTGTACTCCTTCTTGGACAGCGCCGCGTCTTCCTTGGAGATAGCGCCCTCGGCGACGGCCACGATTGTAAAGCGGCTGCCGGTCTCCATGCGATGCTCGATGGTCTTGATAACCTGGTCCATGTCGTAGGGGATCTCGGGGATCAGGATGACGTCCGCACCGCCCGCGACGCCGGCGTACAGCGGGATCCAGCCAACCTTGTGGCCCATGATCTCGATGACAAACACGCGGCCGTGACTCGAGGCAGTGGTGTGGATGTCGTCGATGCACTTGGTGGCGACGTCGATGGCGCTCGTAAAGCCAAACGTCAGCTCGGTGCCCCAGGTGTCGTTATCGATGGTCTTGGGCAGGGCGATAACGTTGAGGCCCTCTTCGCGCAGGCGGTTGGCGGTCTTGGTGGAGCCGTTACCGCCCAGCATAAACAGGCAGTCGAGCTGCAGCTTATGATAGGTGTGGACCATCGCCGGCACCTTCTCGACACCATCGGCCTCGGGGGTATCCAGACGCTTGAACGGTGTGCGGCTCGTGCCCAGGATGGTGCCGCCGCGGGTGAGGATACCGCTAAAATCGGCGGGCGTCATGACGCGGAACCTGCTGTAGATAAGGCCCTGGTAGCCGTCCTCAAAACCATAGATCTCGATAGGTTCTTTGCTATTGGTCATAAGCGTTTTGACGATGCCGCGCATGGTGGCGTTGAGCGCTTGGCAGTCGCCGCCACTGGTAAGAAGACCGATCCTAAGCATGATGAATCCTTCCGGGCAAGTTATAACATGCGCATAAGTTTACCCCCGCACACTGTTGATACGGGGGTAAAACGTGTTAGCTCAAGCGTATGGAAATGTAAGCAACGTCAGGGAACGTAAGGTCGACGGGCCTGGCTCTTTACAGCGCAAAGGCGTCGACGTCGCCCCAGTGGCGGCGCAGCGTGATGGCGGCAGCGGGCTCGGTATTGTCAAAGATGACCGACCATTGCGTATTGCTGGTGATGTCTTCCGGATTGGGCTCTTGGGCTGCGGCGCGAAGGGCCTTCCAAGCGACTGCCTCGTCCTGGGCACCGGCGTGGGCGTCAAGGACATCGGCGATTGCGACGGCGCGCTCTTTACCATGTCCCAGCTCGCCATTCTTTTGGTTGGGCAGCACCTCGTCGCCATAGCAGGCGTAGAAGTTCGTGACCTGGCGGACGGGCGTCGCCTTGCATGTACGGTCGGGGTCGCGCGGATCCCACTCTACTACGCGCGCGTCACTGGCGGCGTCGTTGATAAAGAAGTGGTAATCGCGTCCTGCCATGGCGTGCATGTCGTAGGCGGAAAGCAGGTCGACAGCTTCTTGCGTGGTGGCGGCACGGTCGAGCACCAGACGGATGGTGAGCGAGGTATTGATGACGGGGCGTTGCGTGTCCTGGTCACAGGGCTTGGAATCCAGAGTGAGTACGGCAATGGACACGCCGCATTCGTTAACACCGTCGAGCTGGGCAAACGGGCCCATGAGTGCGGCGGCGCGTCCGCCGACGGAGTCAAGCGGAGTGTTATCACCCAAGTTGTTAAGGGCAGCAAACCCGATGGAGGCATAGCCGTCGCGTGGGTGATTGCGCACCAGCAGCGCCGAGGTGTCGTCCTTAAAGTCGTAATTGCGACCGGTGCGCACGCGGCCTTCGGCATCTACGGCGACAAAAGCGCTGCAGGCAAACTGGGGCGCCTGGACATGTACCGGCACACCGGGCAGCACCTGCGCCACCACGGCATCGATGTAGGCCTGGTCGTCGCGCACGCCAGCGGCGATGATGCGATCAAGATTGTAGTCGTAGGCGATGTCGATTGCGTACAGGTCATAGCTATCCGCGTAGCCAGTCAAGCGTTTGAGCGACGCGGCGGACTTGATTTGCTTGTGATAAACGATACCGGTGGCAGCGGCAAGGCCGACGGCGACTCCCGCGACACCGCAGGCGATGGCAATGTTACGTGGCTTCATGACGGCTCCTCTCGTCCTGTTAGCGTAATTGTCGCAAAAGGTGCACGGGCATGATGGCTCAACTTGGCGAGCGGCGCGGGATTAAACACGGAATGAAGAGTGCGGCGCTGGCGCGGCGGGGTATGCTGGAAGGGACCATCAACCCAGCGAAAGGGGAGAGCATGACGGATCAGGAAACGCCCGAGCGCGCGCATGTGACGGCCGATGATATCGAGGCCGCCAACGACCTTATCGACTTTATCGAGGCATGCCCCAGCATGTTCCATACGGCGGCGACCATTATGGCCGAGCTCGACGAGGCGGGCTTTACCTACCTGCCCGAGAATGCGGCGTGGGACATCGAGCCGGGCGGGCGTTATTACACGCAGCGCAACACCTCGAGCGTTGTTGCCTTTAAGGTGGGCGAGGACCTGGCCGCGACGTGGGGCGAGGACGGCGTTGCCGGCGACTACCATTTTCAGCTGACGGCGTCGCACAGCGACTCGCCGACGTTTAAGGTTAAGGCCGTGCCCGAGCTCGACGGCGCGGGCGAGACGCTGCGCCTGAACACCGAGGCCTACGGCGGCATGATCGACTACACCTGGTTCGACCGTCCGTTGGCACTCGCGGGCCGCGTGCTGGTACGCGAGGGCGACCGTATCGAGAGTCGTTTGCTCGCTGCCGAGCGCGAAGTCGCCATCATCCCGAGCCTTGCCATCCACATGAACCGTGGCGTTAACGAGAGCTTTGCTCCCAACCGAGCCGTTGACCTGTGCCCGCTCATCAGCGCTGGCGACCTTAAGCAGGGCGACTTTGACGCCCTGATCGCCGACGAGTTGGATGTTGAGCCCGAGCAAATTCTGGGCCGCGATCTGTTCCTGGTCAACCGCCAGGATGCGCGCATTTGGGGCTGGGCCGACGAGTTTATCTCGACGCCCAAGCTCGACGACCTGGCCTGCGCCTACACCTCGCTGCAGGCATTTTTGGGTGCTGAGAACGCGCACGATGTTTCGGTCTTTTGCTGCTTTGATAACGAGGAGGTTGGCTCCGAGACCAAGCAAGGCGCCATGTCGACGTTCTTGGCCGACGCGCTGCGCCGCATCAACGGATCGCTGGGCTTTGACGACGAGTCGTACCATCGCGCCCTTGCCGCCTCGATGCTTGTGAGCTGCGACAACGCGCATGCCGTGCACCCCAACCACGCCGAGAAGTGTGACGCCCGCAACCAGGTGGTGCTCAACGGCGGCATCGTCATCAAGGAAGCCGCCAACCAGCACTACTGCACCGATGCCTTTAGCCGCGCGGTGTTCCAGGCCATCTGCGATGACGCCGACGTGCCCACGCAGGCCTTCGCCAACAAGAGCGATATGGCCGGCGGTTCTACCTTGGGCAACCTGTCCAACATGCAGGCGAGCATGCATGCCGTGGACGTGGGCCTGCCGCAGCTGGCCATGCACTCGAGCTACGAGACCGGCGGCGTGCGCGACGTGATGTACGCCATCCGCGCCCTCACGGCTTTCTACGAGCGAAACCTAACCATCAACGGAGCCGAAAGCGCGGAGCTCTAAAACCTGCTAAAAGGGGATGTTAATTTTGGCAGGTTTTATCTGGGAAAATGCCAATGGTTAGACGGAACCGAAAAGAAACTGCGGGTAGAGCCGGCGTCATGGTGCAAACTAACCTGATCCCATTGCGCCAAACAGCTAGGCGGAACTGTTAAGACACCGCGGGTTGAGCAAACGTCAGCGAGCGACGTCCAGAGCGAACAAGTTGGCATGAAAAAGGCGAGGCATTGACCTTTTGGTCATGCCTCGCCTTTTGAATGACAAATTGTCGCTCTGGACGGCGCGCAGCGTCGAGGGGTTTCGGCGTTTGGTAAAACGCCGAAACCCTAATGTTCGATCCAGCAGCGAAGCGTCTCGCCGGCTTGCAGGTGACGCAGATTCTCTGCGGCAATGTCGACCACATTGTTGAGCGTGGCTGCCAGGTGAAACCAACCGGAGACGTGCGGCGTGATGAGCATGTTGGGTGCATCCCACAGTGGGCTTGTCTCAGGCAGCGGCTCGGGGTCGGTGACGTCGACCGCGGCGCCGGCGAGATGACCCGACTCCAGGGCGGCAACCAAGTCGTCGGCGACCACAAGGTCGCCGCGGTTTTACCAAACAGGCGCGGGGCCCCGCAGGCCCCCGGCGGCCGCCGTTGGCAAAGAAGGCGCCCGGTTTCATCGCGGCGAAGAACTCGGCGTTCGCCAGGCCGCGGGTCTCGGGTGTGCTGGGCATAAAGGATGCGACGACGTCAGCCTCGGCCAGGCGCACGGGCAGGGCGTCCATGCCGTCCATGTCCTCAAACACAATGGGGTAGACGAGCGGATGGCGCTTGATGCCGCGGACGTGTGCACCCATGCTGCGGCAGAGCGTGGCGAAGTGGCCGCCGATATCGCCCGCGCCCAGCACCAGTACGTTGGCGTTTTTGAGCGAGGTGACCGGCCCCAAATCCTCCCAGCGATGCTCGCGCTGCAAGTCGTGATAACCGGGCAGGCGCTTCATCATGGAAAGGACCATGGCAAACATGTGCTCGCTCACAGCCTGGCCGTAGGCGCCCACCGAGCAGGAAAGCTTGGCGTCGGCTGGTACGGTGCCGGCGGCAAGGTAGTCGTCATAGCCGGCGGTCTGCAATTGCAACAGCTGGAGATGCTCGCATGCCGTGAGCATGTCAGGGTCGATGTTGCCCAGGATCACGTCGGCATCGGCAACCTGCTCGCGCGTGGCGGCGTCGGCGCTCGTGTAGATAAAGTCCTCGCCCGGAGCGCTCGACTCAAGAATTGCGCGATGGCGGTCGTTGACGGGCAGCAAAACCAGGATGTTCACAAGCAGTCCTTTCCGCTCGACCTGCCAAAAAGGGACAGGTTTATTTTGGCAGGTTGTATCAGGCAAAACGTTATAAAAACGCCGGGCTACGCGATGGTTAACATATCCATCGCGTAGCCCGGCGCATCCACAGCTACCAGCTCAGCAGCTCGTAACCATCCTCGGTCACCACGAGCTGTACCTCGCACTGGGCCGAATCGCTGCCGTCCTTGGTGCGCACGCACCAGCCGTCACCCTTGCTGATCTTGATGTCGGGCGCTCCGGCGTTGACCATGGGCTCGATGGTAAAGACCATGCCCGGAGCCATGATGGTGTCCACATCGGGCGCCTCGGTGGTAAAGCCCACAAACGGGTCCTCGTGGAACTCCTTACCGATACCGTGTCCGCCGTACTCGCGCACCACGCTAAAGCCGGCGTCCTCGACCGTCTTTTGCACGGCCTCGGCCATCACGGACAGCGGTAGCCATGGCTTGACGGCCGCCAGACCCGCCTCCACGCTGGCGCGGGTGACGTCGACCAGGCGCTGGCGCTCGGCCGAGACCTCGCCGATGCAGAACATACGGCTCGAATCACTAAAGTAACCGTCCAGGATCGTGGAGCAGTCCACGTTGATGATGTCGCCCTCGTGCAGCACATCCGCATCGCAGGGGATACCGTGGCAGACGACGTCGTTGATCGAGGTGCACACGCTCTTGGGATAGCCCTCGTAGTTAAGATCGGCCGGCGTGCCGCCGTGCTCGACGGTGTAGTCGTAGATCATCTGGTCGATCTGGTTGGTGGTCATGCCCGCGGCGATGTGTTCGCCTACGTAATCGAGCACACCCACGTTGATGGCGGCCGAGCGCTTGATGCCCTCGATATCGGCGGGCGTCTTGTAGAGCGTGCGGGGCAGAACCTCCCAGCCCTCTTCCCACAAGCGCTCGAGGCGCTCATCGAAGGCGCTATGGCATTTCTTATATTTTTTGCCGCTGCCGCACCAGCAGACGTCGTTGCGGCCGGGCACGGGTCCATTGTCAAACATGGCTAACTTCCTTTCATTCGCAGCTAGTATAGCCCACTCACAGGGCAGCTGCGCGCTAGTAGCTCACCTGGCAGGGAATGCCGAGGGCGCGCACGCGCGCGGCGATGGCGTCGAGGGCCTCGGGCGCTGCTTTGGCAAGGCCGGCGACCGGCGTCTCGCGAGCCACCGTGTAGATGGTCGCTTCTTGTGGGCGAATGCGCTCAAGTGCCGCGAGCCAGGGGGCAACGTACTCCTCGCCGGTGTTGTCGATGGGCTTGCCCAGATACTCACCGGTCAAAAAGATCGTCTGGATAATAACGTGACCGTCAAAGCTTGCGAACGTCTCAATCTGGTGCTCGACGTCGTAGGGGCCAACAGGCTGGTCGAGCAGCTGGATAAATGCCGGATCGACCGTATCGAGCTTAAGAATGTTGTCGTCGACCATCATGAGCGCGTCGTGCACCTCGGGGCGGTCGGCGCGCGTGCCGTTGGAGAGCACGGCGATCTTGGAGTTTGGGGCAAGCTCGTCGCGCAGCGCGACGGCGCCGGCGATGGCCTGCGGAAACTCCGGTGCGGCGGTGGGCTCGCCGTTGCCTGCGAAGGTGATCACATCGGGGAGCTCGCCCTCGGCTGCCATCTCGCGCAGCTTTGCCTCGAGCGCGTCGAGTACCACGGCGGCTGTGTTGTACGGCTCATGACAGGGGCGCTCGGCATTGAGGCCGTTTTCGCAGTAAATGCAGTCGAACGTGCAGATTTTGCCGCTGGCCGGCATCATGTTGACGCCGAGCGAGAGACCAAGGCGACGGCTGCGAACGGGCCCAAAGATGGGGCTGGCATTCAAAAACGTAGACATAGGCATATGCTCCTCAAGACAATTGTGCCTAAGCATAGCATCGGCTCCAAAGCAAGGTGCGGGCTCTTGCTTTACAAGTTTCGTTTTTTCACGTCGCCCATTATGCCGCGCCATGAAAAGCCTCGGGTCGGGTAAAGTTAATCTGTTAACAAGGTGTAAGGCAATGTGGGTCCATCCAACCGCGCTGACGTGCAACTGGATGAGCATTGATGATGGGGGCACAACATGAATTTTACGGTCGAGAATGCGGGCACCACGATTGCCTGTCGCGAATATGCCGGCCCAGATGTGTCGCCTGATACTCCTGCCTTGGTGTGCGTGCACGGCGCTTGTGTCGACGGCACATTTTTCGACGGTATCGCTTGTGAGCTCAGCCGCAACTACCGCGTAATTGCCTACGACCGCCGCGGCTGCGGTGGCAGCAGCGATGCGGCAGACGGCAGCTATGATCTTGCCGCTCAGGCCGCCGACCTGCAAGCCGTGATCGAACACGTTGGCGCTCCGACAAATATGCTTGCGCATAGCGCCGGTACGTTGGTGGCGCTGGAGCTTCTTCGCGCCGAACCCCATCTCGTCGCCCGTGCGATTCTGCATGAGCCGGCTGTGTCGGCCGAAGGCGTCGGCATGGGCGCAGCTCCGGTTTTGCTCGATATGATTGCGGCTGGAAAGGTTTCAAGGGCGCTCCGGCTTTTCTTGGGAGCCCTCGGCGACTTGGACCCCGAAGCTCCCGGGACGACCGAAGCGGAAGCCAAACATGCCCTGCGCAATGGTCGTTGCTTTATGGCTAATGAATACGGAACAAATATGACATATGCTCCCGACTGGGAGCGCGTCCGCGCGTCAAAGGCGGTGTCGGCCGTGTTTTTGGGCGAGCTTTCGGTCGATACACCCCGGGAGGCGGGCACGCGAGCGCCTGCCGAATATCTCGATTGCCCCCTTGTGACGATCCCGGGCGCGCATAACGGTCTGCGCGATCGCCCCGTTACGGCGGCAAACGCCGTTCGCGATGTCTTGGAGCGTTAGCACGCTCGATGACCTGCGGGGAGAGGGGCTGTTAGCGTTTCGTCATTGTTAACGAATGCGCCCATAACCGCGCACCCGCGGCTCCATTACCGCCGTTTGCCAGGTCATAAAAACGTAACGATAATCGCGCGTTTGCCTTCAGCTGTTAGATGCTACCCTTGTACCAATTGATATGCACCGTTGCCGTGCGTAACGATAGAAAGGGCCCCATATGCTCAATAATCACGAGGTCAATCTAACCGACGAGGAGGCTGCCGCCGAGGTCGCCCGTGTCGCGAAGACCTACCCCGTGGTGCGTTTGCTGTCGGCCGATCAGATTAAGAACGAGCCTAACTGCCTACTCGCCGGCAATCGGTGTCCTTGCCTGCGTCATTCAAGTCTTGAGGCCTTGACAGATTCCGATGAGGTGTCGGAGCAACTGCTCAACGATGGCGTTGAGTACCGCGCCCATCTGCGCCCTCTGAAGGTCGAGGGCGAGCCTCACGTCCTGCTGATGGTGCGTCCGATCGATGAGCAAGAGGCCGCAGAAGAGGACCTTGTCTACACCGACGTGCTGACGAGCGTGCGCAATCGCCGATATTACGAGGAAAAGCTCCGAAGCGCCCGCATGAATGCCGGCGTTGCGATGATTGACCTTGATGATTTTAGGGCCTTCAACGATACGTGTGGCCGCCATGCCGGCGACCTTGCGCTCGGTGCTGTGGCGACAGCCATACGCAGCGGAATTCGTTCGACTGACGAGCTTGTGCGCTATGGCTGCGACAAGTTTGTGGTCGTCATGCCCAATATTCCCTCCGATGACTTCGCCCGTCGCCTGCATCAGGTATCCGAAGCCGTTCATTCCACGATTATTCCGGGCCATGAGTACGTGAGCTTGACGGCATGTGTTGGTGGCGTTCGCATTCATGGCGAGACGGTCGATGAGGGTGTTGGCCGCGCTGTCCAGTTATTGAGCCGCGCTAAGGCAAAAGCCGGTACGGTCGTGACCGATGCCGATTCCATCGAGGCCTTCCAAAGCGAAAAGCCTTTGGTGCTTATTGTCGATGACTCCGAGATGAACCGAGTCATTCTCAACGAGATGCTCAAGGACGAGTATTGCATCCTCGAGGCCGACAACGGTCGTACGGCGCTCGACATGGTCGACCGCTATGGCGATGAGTTGTCGCTCGTGCTGCTGGACATTATCATGCCGGGCATAAGCGGCTTTGAGGTACTGGCCGATCTGTCGCGCCGATCGGGTATCGACAATCTGCCTGTCATCATGATTTCGAGCGAAGATTCCGATGATATGGTTCTGCGCGCGTACGAGCTGGGCGCTTCGGACTATATCAATCGCCCGTTTGGCTCCCGTGTCGTGCGCCGCCGTGTAAGCAACACCATCCGCCTATACGCCAAACAGCGCCGCCTGACGAACCTGCTGTCCCAGCAGTACAACGAGCGCGTCAAGAACAGTCGCATGCTCATCGACATCATGGCCGGCGTCATGGAGCTTCGCAACGGCGAGAGCGGCAGGCACGTTACGAGCATCGAAAAGCTGACCGAGCTGCTGCTCGGCTGTCTGGTCCAGCGTAGCGGCGCGATCTCCCTCGACAATGAGGAGCGCTCCACGATTGCCCTGGCTTCGGCGCTGCACGATATCGGCAAGATGTCGATTGACGATGCGATTCTCAACAAACCCGGACGCCTTACGCCCGAGGAGTTCGAGATTATGAAGACGCATACCACGATCGGCGCCGACATGTTGCTTGAGCTGGGTAGCCATCACGCCGGCAATGCGCTTATGGAATATGCGTACCAGATTGCGCGTTGGCATCACGAGCGCTGGGACGGCAAGGGTTATCCCGATGGCCTTAAGGGCGACGAAATTCCCATTGCCGCACAGGTGGTTTCGGTGGCCGACGTGTACGATGCGCTGACGAGCGTGCGCGTGTACAAGGATGCCATCCCGCACGAGGAGGCTATCCAGATGATCCTGGACGGTAAGTGCGGTACCTTTAACCCGTTGCTGCTCGATTGCCTGCTCGAGGTGCAGGACCAAATTGCCGAGACGTTGGCACGCCCCGCTGACGTCGTCGCGTTTCCCACGATTTAGTTTGACCAAAGGAGTTTTTAACCCATGATTTCCATGCGTGAGGCGTATGAGAAGATCGGCGCTAATTATGATGACGCGTGCGCTCGGCTGATGGGCGAGGAAATGCTTGCCCGCTTTGCCCTCAAGTTTTTGGATGACGAGAGCATGGACAAGCTGGAGGCTGCCATGGCGGCGGGAGACGCTGAAGGTGCGTTTATGGCAGTGCATACGCTCAAGGGCGTGAGCCAGAACCTGGGATTCGATAATCTGTACGAGCCGGCGGTTGTGGTGACCGATGCGCTGCGCGGCGCCGATGCCGTTGACGGCGCACGCGAGGGAATGCATGCACTGCAGCAGCAATATGCGGCTACGATGTCGGCCCTGCGCGAGGCGGCTGAATAAGAGCTTGCGTGCTTTGATGACAATGAGAGTGGATAATCTCCCGTTTTAGGCTCGGTGGTGGCCTCAAAGTGGGAGATTATCCACTCTCGTTCGATACGTGTCCAAAATCCACGCTCACCCCTTCCGATTAGTGAATGGCCTATGCGCACTGGCGGGGCTTTCCGCATGCAATCTATATCGTTGTTCGATAAACTGTTCGAATAACGATAGAGTCGATGAGGGTGAGTGTATGTCCAACAGCGTTCAGCGTATGGCCAAGGCGGGCGAAAATATCAGGAAGCTTGGTTTTTGCATGGCAGCCGTTTTTGCAGGGATGCTCGTCGCTTTTGCCGCGTTGGTTGTTTACGTGATTTGGTATGCGGTTGAAAACGTTGCTTCTGTCGATTCTTTTGGTGTCTTGACGCTTCTCAATGGCGGGTGCATCGTTATCCCAAGCGGACTGTGCCTGGCACTCGTCGTGGGTATTTCGCTTGTCGTTCTGTGCGGGATCAGCCGTAACATCTCGCGAGGCGTCTCGCCCTTTACCAAGACGCATGTGCGGCTTATCCGTGTTCTTGCACTTGCCTTTGCTGTTAACGCTGCGGTTTCGTTTGTTGGTGCCTATGGATCGGTCAATCTCACCATTGGCGGACTGGAGCTTTACATCGTGCCTCATTCCTTCGTTATTGAGATTTGCCAAGGCGCTACCTTTGATGCGGGGTCGTTTATCGGCGCAGTTGTCTGCTTGTTTATCTCGGCGATCTGGAGTTATGCCTCGCTGCTCCAAGAGCAGTCTGACGAGCTTGTGTAGGAGGAAACATGAGCTATCTCATCATCGAGCTTGAGACGCAGCTGCTTAAGACCGGAAAGACCAGCGCTGATCTGATTCGGGCGACGGGGCATACTCCGGCTAATATTTCAAAGCTTAGAAACGGAAAGATAAAAGCTATTCGCCTAAAGACGCTTCTCGATATCTGTGATGAGCTTGATTGTCAACCGGGAGATATTATTCAGCGCGTGAGCGAGAAAGAGCTTGAGGAGCTTATTGTCGAGCGCGCAAAAAATGTCGTGAGACAGATGCGGGACGGCGGAGGCAATGAGGTATCGCTTCCGACATCAGTCTTCGCTGTCGATTTGAGTGACGAGTAGCTTAAGGCAAACAACTAAAACGAAGTATCAGCGTGAAGGGACCCGTGTCTAACACGGGTCCCTTCTTTTAGATTATCTTGACAAATACGAGTTATCGAAAAACAATAACAACCATTGAAAACGATAAAGGAAAGAAGGAACGATATGAGCGGTTTTTCTATCAAGCAGAACGGGGGTCCAATGAACGCATCAGCGATAAAGCTATCAAAAGTTTCAAAACGCTACGGGAAACGGCACGTTTTGCATGACGTTTCCTTCGAGGTGCATCAGTCTGAGCTCTGTGCCCTTGTCGGTGCAAACGGTGTGGGCAAAAGCACGCTTATTAAAATCGTCTTGGGCCTCTGCGAGCCATCTTCGGGGAGCGTGGAGCTCTTTGGAGGCAAATCAAAAAGAGAGCTTGGCTTGATGCGGACGCGTGTCGGCTATGTGCCAGATTCCAGTGGAGCATACCAATCCCTCAGTGCGGTTGAGAATCTCCAAATCCGATGTTCGGAATGGGGGCTTGATGCGAATCGTGAGATTCCTCGCGTTTTGAGCCTAGTTGGACTGGATGCCGATGAGAAAAAGAACGTGAGCAGTTTTTCTCTGGGAATGAAACGGCGGCTGGATATAGCTACGGCTTTGTTGGGTGACACTGATCTGCTTATTTTTGATGAGCCAGCGAACGGGTTGGACCCGCTGGGCATCGAGAGTATATGGGCCCTTATCGGTCGATTGAATCGAGAACAGGGTAAGACCATGCTCATCTCTAGCCATAATTTGGATGAGTTGGCATCAGTTGCAACAAGTTGCGTGTTTATCCATGACGGCGAACTGCTGAAAAAGGAACCGATGGACGTCATAAGGGATGAGGCATCGTCCCTAAAAGAGTATTACAGGCGCTTGATGAAGGCGGTCTCGCTATGAAGCGGGCGATCCATCCCATAAAGGCAGATATGATGCGTTTGCACAGGATGTTTCCGGCGAAGTTTGGTCTTACGCTTATGCTGGCGTTCGGCCTTCTCTTCTGTGTCTTTCTAAAAAACGGAACAACGTTGCTCGCCTTTGGCAATAGCGTTTTTGGGGAGGATATTGGTTTCTGCTGGAATGTAATCGATCCTTCTGCACCCGATGAGTCCCTTGTGCGCAGTGCTTTTGCCGGCACCTCCCTGTTCGTTCCGCTCATCGTTTGCCTGGCGATTTTACAGGAGCGCGGCTATGAAGAGGGATGCCGAATTTCTTCAGCAAGAGGTCTTGCCCGCTTTAACGGGGCTCTGGCACATGTACTTTCGTCTTCTTTAATAATCGGCGCAGCATATAGTGCGCTTTGCCTTCTTCTGTTTGCAATAGCCATAATACGTGGAGGGCATAACTACTCGCACGACATGCTAACTGCATTTTTGCCCGCAATGATAGTCAACGCCGTATTGGTGATATCGGTTGCGCTGGAGACGGTGACCATCTATCGGATTACAGGCAGCGCTGTATTGAGCGGGGCTGCGATAATAATTGGATTTGTCATGAGCTTGACGCTCTACGGAACTTACCTTCAGACGCCCATACCGTCCTTGCGATGGATCTTCTTTCTTCCGGGGCCGTACCTTGGAGTCGGATGTGCCCTTGGGTATAGCGATATGGGGCAGCTGACGCTTCTGGGATATGGCGCGGCAGCCAGCTGTCTGTCGGTATTGATTTACGCTCTCTTGAGCTTTCGCGCTGGGGGTGTGCTCAATGGCTCGTCAGATTAAAAGACTTCTCCAGTCCGAATTGAAGCATGTGAGCAAATGGACGTACGCCTTAATCCTGGTAATTTATGCGTGCATGGTGGTATTGCAGCTTAATTCTTTCCCGATGTGGTTCTGCAGCCTCCGTGAGAACAGTTTCTTGGGCTTTTTCCCAGACCCGACGCTTCGGCTATCGGCGGAGGATGTCCTTCTATTTGGTAATGCAGAGGTTTTTCGCGGTCTGCTGTTCAACGTAGCCCCGTTGGCTCATGCATTGTTCTTTCCGTTCATCGCGGCTTGCATTGTGCCGTGCTTTGTCAGTTCGGGCTTTATTGAGGAACCGTGGGGGCTGTCGGAGGCTCGGGGAGGGAAGCGTGTGTGCGCTATCGTTGCGCGAGTGGTGCTGTCTTCTTTTGCCCTTTTGGGCGCGTTTGTCCTGTCGAGTGTCGTTTTGTACTGTCTTAACTGCGTAATCGTTTTGGATGCTCGGCAGTATTTCGACCTGCATGTATTTTGCTATCGACTTCTTCTGGCGAGTGTCGTCTGCCTTGCATACGTGGTCTCTTGCGTGATCGTTGTTTCCTATTTTGGGTCCGGCTTCGGTCCGATTGGCATGCTGTTGCTTGTCAACGTCGTAGCGATCTACATACAGCTCGGGACCAATTCCATGCTTCCGCTTCCAGCCTCGATGCTCATGTGGATTTGTGGCGTGACCCCGTTGGGGAATAGTCAATGCATTTCGATTCTAATTGACTGCCTAATAAACGTAGCAAGCGTTTTTGCCATTTGCTTTACCGTTGACCGATTGCGGTCGAGATTTCTTTGATTGTTTGTGAGGGAAAATCATACCGAGCATACCAAATACAGGGGGGGCGGGCACCGTGGCTGGTGTCCGCCCCCCCCGGCATGGAAGGTTTAAGCCTGCGTGATTCGCGAGCTAGCGGGCCTGCTTAACCTTTGCCGCTGCCTCGACAAACGACTTCCACAGGTTAAAGTCGGTCTCGAGCGTCTTCCACGTGTACTCAGGGTGCCATTGCACGCCCAGGCAGAAAGGCTGGCCTTCGACTTCGATGCACTCGGGAACGCCGTCGGTTGCCTTGGCGACCAAGCGCGTGCTTTTACCCAGACGATCGACGCAGCAGTGATGTGCCGAGTTGGTCTGGATCAGCCTGTGTCCGCCAAGCGCGCTCTCCAGCAGCGAGCCCGGCATGACCTCGACAGGGTGTACGGGGTCGTTGAGCACGTGGGTATGGCGCCACTGTGTGCGGCCCTCGCGAGCGCCCAGGCTCGGCACGTCCATGCACAGGGTGCCGCCAGTGGCGACATTGAGCAACTGCGTGCCGCGGCAGGTGGTAAAGAGCGGCTTTTTGGCGCGGAGCACCTCGCCGACCAGCTTAAACTCAAAGCTATCGCGGATCTCGCAGCAGAGGGTGGGGTCGTAGGGTCGATCATCGCCCCAACGTTTGGGATTGACATCGGGGCCGCCGGGAATGGCGATGCCGTCGGCAATATCGACGTAATGACGGATAACATCGACGTCTTCGGTAATAGACATCTGCAGCGGCAGGCCGCCGGCGGCAAGGATGCCATCGACAAAGACGCTGGCGATCTCCTCGTTGGGGGAGAGCGTCTCGCTCAAAAACGGCTTCGCCTCTTCCCAGCGCGGCGCGACGAGGATGAGTGGGCGGTCGGTGGGGGCGACGTCGACGTGCGGGGTGTATGACGATGAAGTGCGAGTTCCGATCATAGGTGTAGCTTTCGAGTTTGGATGGGCATGGCGGGCGGGTGGGCGGTCTGGTTAGTGGCCCTTGATGGAGTTGAGGAAGTCCTGGGCGCGCTTGGTCTGGGGATGGTCGAAGAACTCGTCGGGTGTGCTGGTTTCCACGATCTGGCCGTCGGCCATAAACACGACGCGATCGGCCACGCGGCGGGCGAAGTTCATCTCGTGCGTGATGACGATCATCGTCATGCCCTGCTGGGCCAGACGGACCATGACCTCGAGCACCTCGTTGATCATCTCGGGATCGAGGGCACTCGTGGGCTCGTCAAAGAGCATGGCCTTGGGTTGCATGGCAAGCGAGCGGGCGATGGCTACGCGCTGTTGCTGGCCGCCCGAGAGCTGTGCGGGCACCTTATCGGCCTGCTCGGCCACGCCCACGCGGCCCAGCAGGTCCATGGCGCGCTCACGGGCCTCGTCCTTGGAGACGCCCAGCACGTCGACCGGTCCCAGCATGACGTTCTGCAGTACGGTCATATGCGCGAACAGGTTGAACTGCTGAAACACCATGCCCAGCTCGGCACGCATGCGGGCAAGATCCTTGCCTTCCTGCGGCAGGGGCTCGCCCTCGATGAGGATCTCGCCCGAGTCGATGGTTTCCAGGCGGTTGATGGTTCGGCACATGGTCGACTTGCCCGAGCCCGAGGGGCCAATCACCACGACGACCTCGCCGCGGTCGACCGAGAGATTGATGTCGTTGAGGACGTGCAGATCGCCATAGTGCTTATCGACGTGTCTGAGCTCGATCAGCGGCTGATTGCCGGTGGAAGAGGTGCTCTGTGCCATGTGCTCGGCTCCTTATGACTCGAAATGGTAAAGCGTTAGCGGATGATGGTCGCGCCGGTCTTGTGCGAAACGTAGACAGCAGCCTTGTTAATCGCGACGTTGATGAGGATATAGATGACCGCGATAACCAGGTAGACCGACACGAGGGCGTCGTAGTTGGTAATGAGCACGCGAGCGTTTTGCATGAGGTCGGGGTAGCTCACCACATAGGCGACGGTGGTGTCTTTGACTACGACCACAAGCTGCGAAATCAACGACGGAATGATAAACCGAATGGCCTGCGGCAACACGATTTTAAAGGTGATTTTAGCCTTGGAGAGACCGAGCGCCTGGGCCGCCTCGACTTGCCCGCGCGGTACGGCGTTGACGCCGGCGCGCAAGATTTCGGCAAGTACGCCGGCTGCAGCGAGCGCGACGGGAAGCGTGAGCATCCAAAACGACGGCAGCGCGATCTTGTACTGGGGCAGCACCAAAAAGAAGAAGTAGATGAACAGCAGGCTCGGCACGCCGCGGAAGAAATCCGTGAGCACGCGGCAGACCAGCTGCAGCGGCTTAATGTCGCTGGTACGGCCGAGCATAAGGGCTAAGCCCAGCACCAGCGCGATGGCGCCAGCGGTGAGTGCGACTTTAACGGTGCCCTCAAAGCCGGCAAGCAGGAACTTCCAGGTGGTGAGGTGCGTAAAGAAATACCAATAGTGGACCGAAAGCTGGCCGGTCACATAAAAGCGCTGCAACACGAGGGCGAAGAGCACGGCGACGGCAACAAGCGAGATGGCGGTGCCGATGCGAATCTTGGCGCGCATTTTGGGGCCGGGAGCCTCGTAGAGCGCATCGCGCATGGTGAGCGCGGAGGTGGAGTGCTTGCTCATCGGAGGATCCTCACCTTCTTATCAATGTAGTTGCCAATGTGGCTCACCACAAAGGCCGTGCCCAGGTAGCCGAGCGCCGAGATAAAGAACGCGGCGACGCCGCCGAGCGAGCGCGTGTTGATGTAGCTCACCACGCCGGTGAGCTCTTGCGGTTGCAACGGCACCTGGCTGCCGAGCGCGGTGGTGAGCATGACAGCGATAAAGAGGTTGGTCATGGGCAGCACGCTCGAGCGCAGCGCCTGCGGAATCACGATCTTGGCGAGGATACGGCTGAAGCTCATCCCCAGCGAGCGGGCGGCTTCCACCTGACCGACGCCGACGGTGTTGATGCCGCTCATAAAGTTCTCGGAGCCAAAGGCCGAGCCCAAAAGGACCGTGGCGACGATAACGCAGGTGCGGTAGGGCAGGACGACCTTGAGCGGCGGCAGCGCATGGACGACGATGATGAGCAGTGCGATGCCGGGGATGTTACGGAAGACCTGGACATACAGGTCGCCAAAGACGCGCAGCGGCTTGAGCGGCGACACGCGCATCACGGTGACGGCGACGGCCAGCACCATGGCGATGGCAAACGACTCAAGCGTCATGCCCCAGGTTGCTAGCAGCGCGTCGATATAGTTCTGGCCATAGAGCGACCAGAGTTCGGAGAGACTCATGCGGACCTCCCGCCGATAAGGAAAGGGGCTCCCGTGTGTACGGAAGCCCCGACAACTCTGTGAGGAAACAGTTTACCGCAATAAAGCGCATCGTGCGTTTCCATATGGTTTCGTTGCGGCCGCTACCAGGCTCGCTGCCTAGGCGCCGATCTCGGGCAGCTCGGGAACATTAGTGTCGCCCGTACGGTCGCCGATGCAGATCTGCCACAGCTCAGTCCAGGTGCCATCGTCCTCGATCTTCTTAAGGAAGTCGTTGACAAAGGCGACGCCGTCGGAATCGAGCGGCAGGCCAATGCCATAGGGCTCCTTGCTGCCGAAGGGCTTGCCGGCGATTTTGTACTTACCGGGCTCGCGGACCAGGGCGCTCTGCTGCATGTTGTTATCGATGACGTAGGCGTCAACACGGCCCTGCTGGAGTGCCTGGCGGGCCTCCTCGTCGGTCTTGAACTCCTGCTGGCTGGCCTTGGGGGCGAACTCCTCCAGAATGGCGGGGCCGTTGGAGCCGGACTGGACGGCGACGTTCTTATCGGCCAGGTCGTCGACGCTCTTGATGTCGTCGTTGTCGGCGAGCACTAGGATAGCCTGCTGGGTGTAGTAGTAGGGACCGGCAAAGGAGACGAGCTTCTTGCGCTCGTCAGTGATGGTGTAGGTGGCGAAGACAGCGTCGACCTGGCCGTTCTGCAGGACGGACTCGCGCGTGTCCGAGGTCACCTGGGTGATCTCGACCTTGTTCTCGCCCAGAATGTAGTTGGACAGGAGCTGTGCGATGCCGGCGTCAAAGCCACGGGTCTGACCGTCTTTCTCGTTGAGGAGGGAGAAGAGCGTGGAGGTCTGAACGCCACCGATCTTAAAGACGCCGGCGTCCTTGACGGCCGTGGCCCAGGTGCTGGCGGCGATGGCGTCGTCATCGGCCTTGGGGCCGTTGTCGACGAGCTTGTCGAATGCCTTAGCGTCGAGCGTGGCGGAAACTTCGGTATCCTCGGAGCCCTTGGAAGAGCCGGCGGCGGAACCCTTGTCGGCCTCGGCGTTGGTGTCAGAGCAGCCGGCAAGACCAAGGCCGGCGACGGTTGCGAAGGTGGCGGCAACGAAGCCGCGGCGGTCGAGAACGACCTGCTGGGAGAGGTTCTTGCTCATGGGAGAACACCTTTCTCAATAAAATCCCTAGCGGTTGAGTAGAGTTATACCCTATCTCGCTCAAATGGGTCAACACGAAATAACTCAGAAACATACTTACCTTATGGGTTATTGTACCTACCAAAAAGGGACAGGTTTATTTTAGTAGGTTTTATCTGGGGGAACGTCGATTATTACGGCTGAGATAGCGTTTTGCCGACGACATGATCGCTCGCAGCGGTCGCTATAATGGCGGCAACGCGACGCATATATAAGTAAGGAGATCGCGTATGAACGGTTATTCGTTTTCGCACCGACCATGACTTAAAACCACCACAAAGGGGACAGGCACCTTTGTGGTGGTTCTTGCAGATGTGGCGGCCTGCCTCGCTGTTTTGTCTCAATCTGTAACAGGTAGACGAGGAAATGGGTTCTAACTGTTACAGATCGAGATAGTTGAGTTCGAAAAACAAAAACCTCCGCAGGGGTGCTTCCCTTGCGGAGGTTTTCTTACTCGTTGAGTAGTCTCACGGCTTCGGCGGCCATATTCTCGACCGTCATGCCGTTTTGAGCGAGCAGTTCGTTGGGGTCGTAGCGGTCGGGGAAGCCCTTGGCGATGCCGAAGGTGCGCGTGCGCAACGGCGTGCATGCCAGGTAACAGGCTACGCGCTCGCCCCAGCCGCCGTCCAAGATGCCGTCCTCGAGGGTGACGACAACGCGATGCTCGGCGGCAAGACTGTCGAGGAACTCGCGGTCGAGCTCGGTTGCAAAGCGCGGGTTGACGAGCGTGGCCTCGATGCCGTACTCGGCAGTCAGACGGTTTGCCACGCGCTCGCCCAGCTCAAAGAAATCGCCGAGTGCGAGCACGGCTACGTCGCGACCCTGGCGCACCGCGTTGTAGCGAACGGCGCTGTAGTCGGTGTCTTCGGCGGGCGCAAGGTCGGGACGGCTCACCAGGCCGATGCCCGGTACGCGGATCGCCACGGGATGCTCGCGGTGGTCGAGCGACCAGCTCAGCATGGACAGATATTCCTCCATGCAGGCCGGCGCCAAGTAGTGCATGTTGGGAAGACCGCCCAGCATGGAAATATCAAAGAACGAGAGGTGCGTCTCGGACGTGGTGCCAAAGATTGACGCACCAAACACCAAAATGGTTGCCGGGGCGTCGTTGAGGCACAGGTCGTGCCAGAGTTCGTCGTAGGCGCGCTGCAAAAACGTGCCGTACACACCAAAGACTGGCTTGGCGCCCGAGCGCGCAAGCGCGGTGGCAAAGGTCACGGCGTGCTCCTCGGCAATGCCCACATCGACGAACTGTTTGCCGGCGGCAGCGCGAAGCTCGGGTGTAAAGCCCATGATGTAGGGTGTGGCGGCCGTGATGCCCACGACCTGCGGATCGCGCTCGATGGCGGCGCTGAGCGCCTCGCCCGTAATGTCGGCGTAGGTGCGCGGCGCAGGCTCGCTCGGATGGCCCGGGCAGAGCTTGCGCCCGGTCGCCATGTCAAACGGACCCACGTGGTGCCAGCGCTCGGGGTCGTTTTGGGCTGGCTCAAAGCCCTTGCCCTTGGCGGTGGAGACGTGCAGCACGATGGGATGATCGATATTGCGCAGTTCCTGCAGCGCGTCGACCAGGGCTAACACGTCGTTGCCGGCGTCCAAATAACGGTAGTCGAGTCCCATCGCGCGGAAAACGTTGCGCTCACAGGTGCCGTTGCTGGTGCGCAGCTCGGCCAGATTGCGATAGAGGCCACCGTGGTTCTCGGCGATGGACTGGTCGTTATCGTTGACGATGATGATCAGGTTGCTGTCGAGTTCGGCGGCATTGTTGAAGCCCTCAAACGCCAAGCCGCCCGAAAGCGAGCCGTCGCCAATGATGGTGATGACGTTGTAGCTGTCGCCCGCCAGATCGCGGGCGTGTGCCAAGCCGCAGCCCAGGCTCACCGATGTGGAGGTGTGGCCCATGGCGAACAGGTCGTGCTCGGACTCGTCGGGATTGGCAAAGCCAGAAGCCTCGCCAAAACGTTCCGGATCGATATAGGTATACGCGCGCCCGGTCAGCGCCTTGTGGGCGTAGGTCTGGTGCGAAACGTCAAAGACAATCTTGTCGATAGGGGAGTTAAACACGCGATGAAGCGCAACCGTAAGCTCAACGACGCCCAGGTTGGGGGCAACGTGTCCGCCGACAGCGGCGGAGCTTTCGAGGATGGCGTGGCGAATCTCGCCGCAGAGCAGCGGAAGCTCGGCGCGGTCGAGAGCCTTGACGTCCTCGGGCGTTGTCGTTTGCGTAAGCAGCATCGTTGTGGGTTACTCCATGCGAATCGAGCGCCGGCGCTCCCTCGGCCGACACAATTGCACAAGACAGTCTCGCACATTTTGGCGTTTGATATGTGACGGCGGCGCGGTAATTCGACAACTGATGGGGCAAAACGTTTTGTCCGATGCCATACTGATAGATTCGATGATGATTTTTTCAATACGTGCAGGCCGTGGCTTGCCGCCGTGAGCCGCTGGAAGGAGGCAGCATGTCCGATGCCGTTCGTGCCGAGAAAATCGCGCACGAGGTCGACGATGCCGCCCGCCAGCTCGCCCAGGCGGGCCGCTTGGACCTGACGCGCGAGTTTATCCAGCATGGCGACGTGACGGTCTATGCACATGTGACCTCGGTGGCACGGGCAAGTCTGTCCTTTGCCGAGCACTTGGGCCGTGCTGGCATTTCGATCGACCGTGCCTCGCTGCTGCGCGGAGCCTTGTTACACGATTACTTTCTCTACGATTGGCACGACCCCAACCCGAGTCATCGCCTGCACGGATTTCGACATCCGTTTTTTGCCCTGGCGCGTGCCGAGGAAGATTTTGAGCTGACGCCGCGAGAGCGGAATATTATCGTGCGGCATATGTTTCCGCTGGTGCCGGTGCCGCCGACGTGTCGCGAGGCGTGGATTGTTTGTCTGGCGGATAAATGGTGTGCTCTGCGTGAGACGGTCGCCGGCCGCCTGCCGCGCAAGGACGAGACGGACGATAGCGTGAGTAAAGCATCGAGTGAAAAGAGGAGAGGGTAGACGGTGGGGACCGCGATCGACATGTCCTTTGACGGCGCGACGCTTGCCGCCTGCCCACTCTCGGCACTGGTGCTCTCGTTTGCCTTTTACGGGTTTTGCGGTTGGGCATGGGAGTCGACGGTATGCGCCATGCTTAATCACGGACGATTTGCCAACAGCGGCTTTTTGCTGGGGCCGTGCTGCCCCATCTATGGCGCGGGCGGCATTGCCTGCTGGCTGCTGTTGCGCGGGATTCCGGATGCCTCGAGCCAGTTTGTCGCTGCAGCGCTCGTATGCAGCTTGATTGAGTACAGCGTAGGCGTGCTGTTGGAAAAAACAACGGGCGCTCGCTTTTGGGACTATTCGCATCTGCCGTTTAACCTGCACGGACGTATCTGTCTGTACTGGGCCTGCGCGTTTGGCCTGGGTGCGTTGTGCATTTGCCGTTTAGTGGAGCCGGCATTGCTGGGGCTGCTTGGCCATCTGCCGGTGCTGATTGTGCGGTTGTCCGCCTTTATCGTCGCGGTCGCGATGATGGTCGACGCGTTGTGCTCATTGGCGAGCTGGCGGCGTCTGTCTGATCAGCTGGAGCGCGTCCGGGCCGACCTTGCCGACCGCATCAACGAGTCGCTTGCCGACGCGTCCGACTCAATGCTCGAGCGCATTCCCGATTCTACGATTGACTCGGTGGCACAGACGCACATCCGTAGCCGTGCCGTTAACGCGTGGCTGGCCGAGCTGGGCGACGCCGCGCTCGATGCCCTGCGCGAGAAGGCTTCGATGCCGACGTTTATCGCGGATGGTGCTCGCGGCCTGGCGCTTGCCGCCCGCCGCGTGGCCGATGCCGCGCCGAACATGCCGCGTCCGTCGCTCAGTCGTCGCCTTGCCGGCAAGCGCATGAGCCGTCCGGTGCCAAGCGTGTCGCTCAGCCGACGCGACCTGCGCTTCTTCAATGCCTTCCCGCGCTTGCGCATCAACCGCTACGAGGGCGTCATCCGAGCTACCGACCTCCGCGACCGAGCCCGCGAGCTGTTCCGCCGCTAGCCGGGACGGGCGCGCTCACGGCTTCCTTGCTCGCGTATTTCCCGTTCGTTTCGCGTCCGTTGCCGCGCCGTTTCCAAGATTGCGGCACCGTTTCCATTCGACAACGCCGCGTTTAACAACGCCGTATCTGGTCTACACCAGTTGCCCCTCGGCCGCATTATGGGCGCCGACAACGTTCATGCGACCAAGGGAGAGCGAATGTACGATACGGGATCGACAACGTTTATGCTCGTCTGCACCATGCTCGTGTTTTTAATGACACCGGGCTTGGCGTTTTTCTATGGCGGCCTGTCCAGGCGCAAAAATGTCATCAACACCATGCTTATGTGCTTTGGCGCCATTGGCCTGGTTGGTGTGCTGTGGATTGTTGCCGGCTGGTCTCTGGCCTATGGCGGCGACGGTTCCAGCCCGTTTATTGGAGGCCTTGAACAGCTGCTGTGCCTGCCGGTACTCAACCAGATGCTGCAGGCGGCCGAGGGCAATGCCGCGGACGGTGCCGTCTACCCTCAGATCATCAACATCGCCTTCCAGATGGCGTTTGCCATGATCACCGCCGCTATCGTCACGGGCAGCCTGGCCGGCCGCGTTAAGTTTGGTGCCATGGCGGCCTTCCTGGGCATTTGGCTGCTCGTGGTCTATGCGCCGCTTGCCCACATGGTTTGGGGCGGCGAGGGCTCCTTTATCGGCGACATCATCGGCGCGCTCGACTTTGCCGGCGGCGACGTGGTGCACATCTCGTCCGGTCTGACGGGTCTGATTCTCTGCCTGATGCTCGGCCGACGCCGAGGCTTTGGCATGGTGAGCTACCGCCCGCATAACGTACCGTTTGTGGCGCTGGGCGCCGGGCTGCTTTGGTTTGGCTGGTTTGGCTTTAACGGCGGCAGCGAGTTTAAGGCCGACGCCGTGGTGGCGCTTGCCATCCTTAACACCGTGACGGCCAGCGCGGCGGGCATGGTCTCGTGGCTTGCCGTCGAGCGTGTGCATACCGGTCGCCCCACGCTGGTGGGTGCCAGCACCGGTCTGGTTGCGGGCCTTGTGGTGGTCACGCCCGGCGCAGGCTTTGTCGAGCCGTGGGCGGCGCTGGTCATGGGCCTGATCGTCTCGCCTGTCTGCTACCTGGCTATCAGCCATCTTAAGACCAGGTTCGGCTACGACGATGCGCTCGATGCGTTCGGTTGCCACGGCATTGGCGGCATCTTGGGCGGCGTGCTCACGGGCCTGTTCTGCGTGCCGGAGCTTTCGTGGACCGGTAAGGGCGGCCTGTTCTACACGGGCGACGTGTCGCTGCTCGTCTCGCAGATCTTGGGCATTGTGGTGACGGTCGCTATAGTGCTGGTGCTCGGCTTGGTGATCGCCGCGGTGGTCAAGGCGCTGTTCCACGGCAGCCTGCGCGTGGACGAGGCCGACGAGGCGCTGGGCCTGGATGCGAGTCAGCACGGCGAGAGCGCCTACCCTTCGTTCTCCGGACTCGATTAGCAGCTTCCCCAAGCACCGCACCTCGGCCTTCAATCGTCGTTTGCGTACCTTAAGTACGCGGCACTCCTCTTTCAGGCCGATCTGCGGCACTTGGGAAACCTGCTAAGACCTGTTAGCTGCACTTATCTGATCTACAAGGTTGGTCTGTGGCACCTGGAAAACCCGTGCCATGTGAGGGTCAATTCATTTCTTTTATTGAAGAGAGGAATTTACTATGAAGAAGATTACGGCGATTGTTCGTGCCGAGAAGCTTGAGGTTCTTAAGGACGCGCTGTTTGCTGCTGATGTTCGCGGTATGACTATCAACCAGGTGCAGGGCTGCGGTGCGCAACATGGCTGGAAGGAATACGTGCGCGGCAACGAGTTGCTTGTCAACACGATCCCTAAGGTACAGTTCACCCTCATCTGCGCCGATGAACATGTCGACGGAATTGTCGACATCATCTGCAACGCTGCTCGCACCGGAGCCGTCGGCGACGGCAAGATCTGGGTCGAGCCGGTCGAAGAAGTTATCCGCATTCGTACCGGCGAACACGGCCCCGCCGCGGTGTAGGACAATCTTTCGCCTGACGGGCGTGCCTCTCTTGGGGCGCGCCCGTTCTCGTCTACAATATCGTGCAGACGAAGGAGAGGCATGCCCATGATCAAGATGTTTGCGAGTGACTTAGACGGAACGCTGCTGAATGCCCTACACGAGGCCGACGGAACCATCCGCCGCGCCATTCGCGAGCTGACCGAAGCCGGGCTGCATGTGGTTCCCGCGACCGGACGCTCGACGCTGCCGATCGGCGAGCATGGCTTCACAGGTCTGGCACTCGACGCCTGCTGCTCCAACGGATCCATCGTGCGCGACAGCCATGGTGAGGTGCTCAAGACCTGGACCATCGACCCGCAGGTTACCGAGGAGCTGCTCAAAGCGTTCCCGGACATTTGCTTCGACTGCTCCACGCCCGACGGCATGTTCTCGAGCGGTTCGTTCGAGATGCACCAGGCGGGCTTTAAAAAGGACAGTCCTATCAAGCGCATCGTGATGCGCGGCATGCGTGCACGTGGCGGGTATCACGAGGAACAGTATTTCGACCAGTCGATCGGTGACATCCTGCGTCATGACGTGTGCAAAATCAACTGCCGCGTGACCTCGCCCGAGCTGGAGCGCGACCTTAAGGCATATTTGGCTGAGCGATCGGACCGCGTGGTCAACGCGCCGTTCGATCCGGTGATGTTCGAGATCACGGACGTGGCGTGCAACAAGGGCGAGAGCGTGGCGTGGCTGGCGGGCTACTACGGTATTGCCGAGGACGAGGTCGCGGTCTACGGCGACGGCGGCAACGATATCGCCATGCTCAAGCGTTTCCGTCACAGCTACGCGACCAAAAACGGCAGTGACGCGGCCAAGGCCGCCGCGAGCGTGACCATCGGCAGTTGCATGGTCCACGCCGTTCCCAAGCATATGCTCGCCACCATGCGCAAGCAAAACTCCCGCACCGTCATCGAATAATGTGACAAAGGGACTGCCCTTCGTCACATCCTAAATATTGCCTTTACGTGTTGATGCACACGGTGTGCAATAATACTCGCACTGTGCAATAGCGCACAGTCTGAGTAACAAGGAGGACGCTTGTCCCAGCTCGAGAAATGCGACCGCCGGTCCCTTCGCTCACAGCGTGCCCTTCGCCAGGCGCTTGCCAGCGAGCTTGCCGAAAGCGGCGACCTTTCGCGCATTAACGTCGCGTCGCTCACCGAGCGCGCTGGCCTTACGCGCCGCACGTTCTATTCGCACTACCGCGATATCCCCGACTTTATCAATCAAATCGAGGACGGCTTGCTGGCCGAGATCCGTGAGCGCATTGAGCTCATCACCGCAGCTCAGCTGCCCGATCTCTATCACAACATCGATGAGCTCGAGCCGGCACCCGGTTCGGTTGAGTTGCTGCGCTACCTTGCGGCCAACCGCGATTTAATCGGATCGCTGCTGGGCCCGGGCGGCGACCCCGCCTTTATTAAAAAGATCATCGATACCGCACGCGAGGCCGTGGTGCCGCGCGCACAGACGGGCATTTTGGGCTTGGCGCTGGGCACCTTCTTTGACTACTACGTCACCTATGTCGTGAGTGCCGAGGTCGGCATGATCCAGCGTTGGTTTGAGCGTGACCTTTCTGAATCGCCCGAGACCATGGCGCGCATTATGACGGTTATCGCCTTTGTGCGCCCCGGCGACCTGTATGGCCAACCCATCGATATCAACGTGCCGGAATACGGCATGAAGCTATTGAACCTGCAGCTCGAGGACGCGGTCGACACCACCGCAACCGTCGAGTCCAACAACTAAGAGGAGAGACAATGAGCAAACTCGTCGAGGGCATTAAAGACCGTGTGGTCGCTGCCGCACGCGAGGCCGCGCCCGCCGTGGTGGACGCCGCGCAGAAGGCCGCGACCGCGGCTGCCGAGAAAGTTGCCGAGGCAGTTGCCGATGCCAAGAACGTGGCAGGGGAGACGTCCGTCGTCAGCGAGCCCGCCACCGCCGCTGAGCCCGTAGCCGCCGCCCAGGCCCCCGAAGGCGCGATCTTCAACCCCGAGAACGCTCGTGGCAATCTGCACTTGGGCATCGACGTGGGCTCCACCACCGTTAAGCTCGCCGTGCTCAACGACGACAACCAGATCGTCTACGCCAAGTACCAGCGCCACCACACCGACGTCCGTGCCTGCGCCCGCGACCTGTTCGAGGGCGCTGCGACCGTGCTGCCGACGGCCCAGATGACCTGCGCCATTACCGGCTCGGGCGGCCTGCTGCTGTCCCAGTGGCTCGACCTGGAGTTTGTCCAGGAGGTCATCGCCAGCAAGCGTGCCGTCGAGACCCTCATCCCGGCCACCGATGTCGCCATCGAGCTGGGCGGAGAGGACGCCAAGATCATCTACTTCGACAACGGCATCGAGCAGCGCATGAACGGCACCTGCGCCGGCGGCACGGGCGCGTTCATCGACCAGATGGCCACTCTGCTGCACACCGACGCCAGCGGCCTTAACGAACTCGCGGCCAACGCCACCACCATCTATCCCATCGCCAGCCGCTGCGGCGTTTTTGCCAAGACCGACGTCCAGCCGCTGCTCAACGAAGGTGCCCGCCCCGAGGACGTGGCTGCCTCCATCTTTCAGGCTGTCGTGACCCAGACCATCTCGGGCCTGGCATGCGGCCGTCCCATCCGCGGCAACGTCGCCTTCCTGGGCGGCCCGCTGCAGTACCTCTCCGAGCTGCGCCACCGCTTCTACCTCACGCTCAACCTGGACGAGGAGCACCGTATCGTGCCCCAAAACGCTCACCTGTTTGTGGCGAGCGGCGCCGCCATGGCGCACGAGTCCAACAAGCTCAGCACGTTCCCGCAGCTCATCGAGGCTATCGACAGCCTGGGTGACACGCAGGGTGCCGAGGTCGAGCGTCTGGATCCGCTCTTTGCCACCGACGAGGACTTTGCCGAGTTCAAGACCCGCCACGACCAGGAAGTCGTCCCCAAGGGCAAACTCGACGGCTACACCGGCCGCGTGTTCATCGGCATCGACGCCGGCTCCACCACCATGAAGGCCGCGCTCGTGGGCGAGGACGGCCAGCTGTTGCACACCTGGTACGGTAACAACAACGGCGACATCCTGGGCACGGCCAAGGTCATCATGGCCGATTTCTACAACCACATCCCCGCCGGTTGCACCATCGGCCACGTGACCACTACGGGCTACGGCGAGGCGCTGCTCATCGAGGCCCTTAAGGCCGACTCCGGCGAGATCGAGACCGTCGCGCACCTGCGCGGCGCCAAGGCGTTCCTGCCCGGCGTCGAGTTCATTCTGGACATCGGCGGCCAGGACATGAAGTGCCTGCGCGTCAAGGACGGCGTTATCGAGCACATCATGCTCAACGAGGCCTGCTCGTCGGGTTGCGGTAGCTTTATCGAGAGCTTCGCCGTGTCTATGAACATGGACGTGCGCGCGTTCGCCGATGCCGCCATCCATGCTAAGGCTCCCGTCGACCTGGGCAGCCGCTGCACGGTCTTTATGAACTCGCGCGTTAAGCAGGCGCAAAAGGAAGGCGCCACGGTGGGCGACATCGCGGCCGGCCTGTCCTATTCCGTCATCAAGAATGCCCTGTTCAAGGTCATTAAGCTGCGCGACCCCAAGGAGATCGGCAACCAGGTGATCGTCCAGGGCGGCACCTTTATGTCCGATGCCACACTGCGCGCGTTTGAGCAGCTCACGGGCGTTCACGCCGTGCGTCCCGACATCGCCGGCTGCATGGGCGCTTACGGTGCGGCCCTGCTCGCCCGCGATCGCGCCGGCGCTGACGGCACCTCGACCATCCTTTCGGCCGAGGACATCGCGCACCTCACCGTGACGCAAAAGCATGTCCGCTGCGGTCGTTGCTCCAACAACTGCCAGCTTACCGTCAACGACTTTGGCGGCGGCAGGCGCTTCATTACCGGTAACCGCTGCGAGAAGGGCGCCGGCCATAAAAAGCAGAAGACCGAGGCCCCCAACCTTTTCAAAAAGAAAAACGAGCTGCTCTTTAACCGCGAGGTCCTGAGTCCCGACGACGCCCCGCGCGGCACCGTCGGCATCCCCCGCGCACTCAACATGTACGAGAACTACCCCTTCTGGCACGCGTTCTTTACGCGCCTGGGCTTTAGCGTGCAGCTGTCCGACCAGTCGAGCAAGAAGACCTACCAGGTGGGCATCGAGTCCATGCCGTCCGAGAGCGTGTGCTACCCGGCAAAAATGAGCCACGGCCACGTGATGAACCTCATCGACCGCGATGTCGACTTTATTTGGATGCCGTGCGTGCGCTGGGAGCGCAAGGAGGATCCGACGGCCGGCAACTGCTATAACTGCCCCATCGTCATGAGCTACCCCACGGCGCTGGCGCTCAATATCGACGAGATTCGCGAGCAGAACATCGAGTTCCTGTACCCGTTTGTGCCCTATCACGACAAGACCGAGCTCAAGCGCCGTCTGTACCAGGTACTCGCCGTCGACCGTGTGGCCGATGCTGAGGCCGGTCGCGGTCGCGTGCGCGGTCCCAAGATCACGCGCTCCGAGGTCGATGCCGCCGTCAACGCTGCTTTTGAGGCCGATGCGCGTTTCCACGAGGACATCCAGACCATGGGCGAGGAGGCTCTCAAGTGGGTCGAGGACCACGGCGGCCACGGCATCGTACTCGCCGGTCGTCCCTACCATAACGACCCCGAGATCAACCACGCCCTGCCCGAGCTTATCTCGAGCTTTGGCTTTGCGGTCTTTACCGAGGATTCGCTTGCGCATCTGGTAAAGCCCGAGCGTCCGATTCGCGTCGTCGATCAGTGGATGTACCACAGCCGTCTGTACGCCGTCGCCCGTTTTGTGACGATGCGCAACGACCTGGACCTGATTCAGCTCAACTCCTTCGGCTGCGGCTTGGACGCCCTGACCACCGACCAGGTGCAGGAGATTCTGGAGGCCAGCGGCAAGATCTACACCGTGCTCAAGATCGACGAGGTATCCAACCTGGGTGCCGCGCGCATCCGCATCCGCTCGCTCATGGCAGCGCTCAAGGACCAGGAGGCCGAGCGCCTGGCCGATGCCACGGCCGCGGGCGAGGCCTACGAGCAAGGCGACGCCGCGCCGGTGGCGCCTTCCACGGATGCCCCTGCGTTCGCGAGCCGTAAGTACACGTTCGAGGCTCAGCGCGAGAGTGCTTCGACCGCGTGGCCCAAGGTGCCCTTTACCGAGCAGATGCGCGAGGAGGGCTACACCATCCTGTGCCCGCAGATGGCGCCGATTCACTTTGACCTGGTCAAAGAGGTGTTCCGCGGTGCCGGCTACAACTTGGAGCTGCTGCCCTCGACCGACCACGATGCCGTCGAGGCTGGCCTGCGCTACGTGAACAATGACATTTGCTATCCGTCGATCCTGGTGACGGGCCAGATTATGGAGGCCATCGAGAGCGGTCGGTACGACCTGTCCAAGACGGCCGTGGTTATCAGCCAGCCCGGCGGGGGCTGCCGTGCCACCAACTACATCGCACTCATCCGCAAGGCCCTGCGCGAGAGCGGCCACCCCGAGATCCCGGTGATCTCGCTTTCGGCCGTGGCGCTCGGTGAGGACAACCCCGGCTTTAAGATTACGCCGGCACTGCTTAAGCAGGCAGTCTACGCAGTGCTCTTTGGTGACGTCATGATGCAGATGCTCTATCGTTGCCGCCCGTACGAGGCCACGCCCGGTGCCGCCAACGCACTCTACGAGGAGTACATGGCGCGCGCCCGCAAGTTGGCGCCCAAGTTCAACCGCCACAACTACACCAAGCTGTGCCGCGAGGCCATCCGCGCGTTCGACACCATGCCGCTTGCGGGCGAGGGCACCAAGCCGCGCGTGGGCGTGGTCGGCGAGATCCTTGTCAAGTTCCATCCCACGGCCAACAACCACGTGGTCGACGTTATCGAGCGCGAGGGCTGCGAGGCCGTGGTGCCGGGCCTGCTCGACTTCTTCCTGTACTCCATGAGCAACGCCGAGCTGCAGAAGGACGAGCTGGGAAGCTCTGCCACTACGCGCGCTGGTATGCAGGCGCTCATCAAGCTCGTGGACTGGATGCGCACGCCGGTGGAGGAGATGCTCGAGAAGTCCCGCCGCTTTGAGGCACCCGAGCGCATCGGCACCATGGCCGACAAGGCCCGTACGGTGCTTTCGGTGTGCAACAACATGGGCGAGGGGTGGCTGCTCACGGCCGAGATGCTCGACCTGATCGATCACGGTGCGCCCAACATCATCTGCACGCAGCCCTTCGCGTGCCTGCCCAACCACGTGGTGGGCAAGGCCGTGATTAAGGAGCTGCGCCGTCAACATCCCGAGAGCAACATCGTTGCGGTGGACTACGACCCCGGTGCGTCCGAGGTCAACCAGCTCAACCGCATTAAGCTCATGATTAGCGTGGCCAAGGAGAACATGCGCGCCGGTAAGGGCTTTAAGCTTGAGAAGGTCGCGCCGCTCGCGATGGACGAGGTCACCGGCCAGATGCGTGCCCACGATGGCTGCGTGAGCTGCGGCTCGGTCGACGAGAGTGCCGTGGCGTCGGTCGCTGAGCGCCTGGGACGCGGCATTAAGAAGTAGTCGGCCTACTTCGAGCCGGATATGAGACGAACGGGTGGTAGCCGTACCGGCTACCACCCGTTTTTGCTGTACATATGTTGCGCAAATGACCTTGCTACAGCCTTCCGTGGGCTTGTCCGATTTTTGGGCCGGCTCGGGCTTTGAAGACAAGTTGCTGCAGGCCCAAGGCGATTTTTCGCTCAACGCAGGCCAGCACAGTGTGACCTATCTGCCAAACGACGAGACGACCGCTACGGTCTGGCCATCGCCACCTGCGAGATGGAAGCCGAAAAGTACATCTACCGCGTGTACAAGTACGAGCTGTAGGGCCGCGCTCAGGTTTGACCAATGGAGTATGAAAACACGCCGTTCGCCGATGCCCCCTCCGCGAGTGGCGGCCATATGGTTTGATGTCAGAAACATATAGTTGTCGCCAGCCTGCTGGCGACGTTCCCCCTGATATCGGAGGTTCCAGGTATGTTTCACGCTCCGTTAAGCAACTATCGGCTGGGCTAACATGGGTCGCCGTGCCATTTCGATAGCCCTTGCAGTGGTCTGCCTAGCTGTGCTCTTGGGCGCTACAGGGCTGTTTGCTATAAGCCGAGAAACGTCCTATATGCAGGAATGCGCTTCCGAAGGGTTTGCCATTGACGGTTACTATCGGGACGACAAGACGAGTCTGGAAACCCTGGCCTTTCTTGAAGAGGATAACCATCGGTGGCAACTGGTCGACAAAGACGGCAGCTGCGTTGGCGGGCAGTTTAAGCGTACGGATGACCCCAACATCCTGATAATAAAGAAGGAAAACGGCGAAGAATTCGGCACGGTTCACGTTGCGTATATATCGCGCCGACGCAATCAGGGGCAGATTTACCTAATTAGAAATACTGAGGTGACCCGATTTTATCTTGTGAGCACCGATCCGGCGTTTACGGTGGAGTCTGGCGATGTCGATCCGGACAGTTGATTCACGGCAATAAAACAGCGAGCGGGGCTCGGGTGTGAACTGCACCCCGCAATTTGCTCGTGTCCGTATCGCGTCTGCGCCTCGTCGTAACTTGCGTCCGTGCGAGCATTCATCCCGCGCCGGCATCACTTCACATCGAACTCCACGCGATCGAGCTCGGGCACATTGAGGTCGATGAGTTTGCGGGCGACACGGCGGTCGTGCGCCCCAAGCGCCTCGCCTGTCGTCACATGGGCGACAATCTCGCGCTCGACGATGCCTTCTTCGTCCCCTTCGGTGGCCGAGGTCTCGACGGCGACGGTGTAATCCTTAAAGCCCGGCAGCACCGCGGCAAGCTCGCGTGTGGTCTCGGTGACGCCGTAGCCGTCCTGCACGCCGGCCTGCGCCGAGCCAATGGAACCCGCGGTCATAACGATGCAGGGGATGGCAAAGATCACCGTGCCCACAATAATGCGGCGGCGCACTTTGCGTGACAGCTCGTTGACCTCAGCGTTTTCCTCGGCGGTCACAATGCCGTCGCCGTTGAGGTCGCGCTTGAGCGGCACACGCAAAAGAAGCAGCACGGCTTCGGCGGCCAGTGCGATAAAGACCACGTTGATGCCAAACTCGTAGAGCGCCGAGAGAAACAGCGACCCGCTTGCGATGGCGATGCCATAGCCCGCCGCGCACAGGGGCGGCATGAGCGCGGTCGCCACGGCCACGCCGGCGATGAGCGTGGCGGGTTCCTGGTCGCGCGAGTTGCCCAGGCCACCCGCAAAGCCGCCCGCGAGCGCGACGGCAAGGTCCCATATGGTGGGTGTCGAGTTGTCGATGATGGCCGCCGTGGTGGTGCCAAGGGGCGAGAGCTTAAAGTACAGCGTGGACGTGACCAGGCAAAAGACCATCTGCAGTGCGAGGCTGGCAATGGCCTCGACGGTGATCTCGCGGTCGAGCGTTGCAATACCGTATGCCATGGCAAGGACCGAGCCCATAAGCGGGCAGATGAGCATGGCGCCCACGATGGCAATGTCCGAATCGATATCGAGGCCGATGCTTGCGATGAGCATGGCGATGATGAGGATACACAGGTGAGAGCCAGTCAGACGCGCCCCGTTTACAAAACGCTTGCGGATCACGTGATAGGGCGCGCGTCCCTCGCGAATGTTGAACGCGCGCTTTAAAAAGCGACCAGCCTGCTCGGCAGCCTCACTATGGGCTGGGCGGATGCCGTGGCGCCGGTGATGGCGTTCGCGTAGTCGCTTGATCTGTTGTTTGTCGAGTTCCATGTCCACCTCGTTCCAGCGCGGTCCGCGCAACGCGCCCGTTGTCCTAACTCTACACCGTGGCGGGCGGGGTGTCTGTTGGATGCGGAATCCGATAGGGCGGATGACGCGGGAGCAAATGCAAATCACAGGCTCAATTCCATCCCGCGAGAATATGATGCACCAGCTCCTTCAAATGTGACGAAACTGTGAAGCACGAGAGCGTGAATTTCAAAAAATACGCTGGTCGCCAATGTTGCGCAACAGAATTCAAAAATCGACAGCTACCGTTTGATACGTATGGATACATCCGTGTCAAAGGGAGAAAGCCATGGCAAACTACAGTCCACAACACTTTGAGCCTCGGGCCAAGACTGTCAACGTCAAGGGCGTTGCCAACCGCGCCGTCGCAACCGTTTTGACGGCGGGCCTCATCGCTCAGCCGCTCATATCGCCGCTGGCGGCAATCGCCGCACCGTCAACCGATAACGGCGATTCTGTTCAGGGGGGGGGTAGTTCTGTAGAGAACACCGTTGCCGCCGGTAACCAAGTGGTCGTAAAGACGGCTGCCCAGCTGGCCGAGGAGTCGGCAAAGCAGCTCAAGGACGCTCAGGCCGCCTACGATGCCGCCCAGAAGAACGCCGATGCGGCGGGCCAGTCTCAAAAGCAGGCGCAGCAGCAAAAGAATCAGGCCTCGCAGGCTGTGAGCGACAACGAAATCGAGCAGAACGCAGCAGAAGTCGCCGCGCTCCAGGAGAAGATTGACGAGCTCAAAGCCGCCGTCGAAAAGACCGAGCAGCAGCAGAAGAAGCTGGGCGACCTGAACGATCAGCTCGATCAAGCCAACAAGAGTGTCGAGGATAAGACCCAGGCGCTCAAGGACGCCAAGGCAAAGCAGGATGAGGCCAAGAAGGCCCTCGACGATGCCCAGGCCAAGCTCGAGGCCATGGATATGGACGAGTACGAGGCCGCCAAGAAGGCCGTCGAGGACGCGCAGACAAAGCTCGATGACGCCAATAAGGCCGTTGCTACTGCACAGGCCAATCTGGACCAGGCCAAGGCTGCCGAGGCTAGCGCCCAGCAGGAAAAGAAGGACACTGAGGTCGCTCTGACGACTGCCCAGGCCAAGAAGCAGGAGACTGCCGCTGCGCTCGCAGCCGCAACCACCGCGCGCGATAACGCCCAGCAGAAGTTCAACCAGGCGCAGGCCGCGCTCGATGCTGCCGTCTCGGGTACGGGTGTTGACCTGAGTGCGCTTGAGGCCGCCAAGAAAGCTGCTGCTGGTGAGCTCAAGACCGCGCAGGCGGAGCTCAATGCCGCGACGGATGCCGACGCCACCGCACAGACAAATCTGCAGGCCGCCCAGGCTGCCGTCGCTGCCGCGCAGGAGAAGGCCAACGCCGCCAACGCTGCCGTGGCATCTGCCCAGTCTGCATACGATGCGGCAAACAAGGAGTACAAGGACGCGGCCAGTAAGCGTGACGCCGCGAAGACGGCATACGAGCAGGCCCAGCAGACCGAGGCCGACAAGAAGGCTGAGTACGACCGACTCGTCGAGATTCGTCAGCAGAAGAGCAACGAGTTCGATCAGGCTCGTGCTGAAGTAACCGACGCGCACAATGCATACGACGCCGCAAACGCCGAGGTCGAGAAGCTTAACCAGCAGATTGCAGACCTAAAGTCCAACATGACCGTTGACCAGGAAGTCATCAGTCAGGGTATGTTCGGCTTCATGAACTACATCATCGGCGGCAGCCAGTTCACAGCCACGCAGAAAAAGAACGCCCAGGACGCCGTATCGATGCTGACCGGCGCCGCTGACAAGGCCGAATGGTATGACAAGTACGTCGATCAGGACATGTCCCGCGACACCAACCCGCTCTCCTTGGAGCAGATGCGCAACGCCCTGACATATCTCGACACCCAGAACAACCTCCGCAAGGCGAACGGCCAGTCGGCGCTCAGCGTCAGCCTCCGCATGACTGTGGCGGCAGCCCTTAATACATCATATTCATCGAACATCTGGGGACACTCGAACTGCTATTTCGACAACGGGGAGAATCTTGCCGGCGGAGGCGGCGCATATACCGGCGGCGAGACCGAGGATACACTCGGTTGGCCCTACACCGGCCTCTACACACAGGAGAAGGAGGCATTCGATAAGTACGTCGCGCAGTATGGCGACGAACTCGGCAGCCACCGATATGATTCCTATTACATCTACCAGAACTACAACAGCATCTATCACGAGTGCGGGCACTATCTCAACATCATCGATTCAGCCACGGAAGCCATCGGTATCGCGACCGGTAGCGGTAAGAACACCGATTCCGAGGTAACCATCTTCGATTACAGCGCTGATAGCACTCAGGCCGATTTCATTGTCCCCGAGTTCAAGAAGCTCCTCAACGACTACATCGATTCCGCCTACAATGCAGGCGGCACGCAGGAGCAGAAGGAGCAGCTGAAGCAGCTTCAGAGCAAGCTGGCAGATGCGCAGAAGAACTTCGGGACTGCTGGAACGGCTTATTCTAACGCATTGGATAAGCAAGAAAGCGCGCGCGACGCCTATACCGCGGCCGACACGAACGTGAACACCGCCAAGGGTGAGTACGAGAAGGCCAAGTCCGGCACCGCCGCCGCTAAGACGGCATACGACGCCGCGAAGGACGCACTCGGCGGAATCGACATCGAGTCCCTCAAGCAGAACCTCGATGCCGCAAAGTCCGAGGCCGCTACTGCCCAGGCGGCTCTCGATAAGGCAAACGCCACGCTTGCTGACAGCAAGACGAAGGCAGCTGAGGCCGCTGCTCGAAAGGCGAAGGCTCGCAGCGCCCGCGATGCCGCCAAGGCAAAGTCCGAACAGGCCAACGAGGCGTATGACAACGCCACGGCTTCGGTCAAGGACCTTGCTGCCAAGCGCGATGCCGCCCAGGCGGACCTTGCGAATAAGCAGGGCTCGCTTGACGAGGCAAAGAAGGCCGACGATGCCGCCCAGGCTGGTGAAGACAAGGCCCAGGCCGCAGATGTCCAGGCCGCGACCGCTCTTTCGGACGCCAAGCAGGCAGTTGCCGCCAAGAAGCAGGCCCTGTCCGACGCACAGGCGAAGGCCAAGGCCGCCGAGGGCGAGCTTGCCACCGCAAACAAGGCCTTCGAGCGCTTCGCCGGCGCCCAGAAGGCGGTCGACGACGCCAAGGCCGCCTATGACGCTGCCGTCGCCGGTGTCGCCGATGCCCAGAAGCAGCTCGAGGCCGCCAACGAAGCCGTCGTCGATGCGAACCTCGAGATCGTCAAGGCCAAGGCCGAGCTTGCCAGCGATGAGGCACTCAAGGCCGATCTTGAGGCTGTCGACCACAAGGCCTCTCTTGCCGCGGGCACGACGGGTAACGAGAAGCTGGTCAAGCTGAACGCTGCCTACGCTCGCTATAAGGCCGCCGTCGATGCCGCCGCTGGTCTCAAGGCTGCTCTGAGCGATGCCGATGCCAAACTGTCCGATGCCAACGACGCCTATGCCGCCGCGCTTGCCGAGCTTAACGATGCGAAGGATGCCCTGGCTGCCGCTCAGGCCGAGTACGACAAGTATCATCCCAAGGCTGAGCCGCAGGCCAAGCCTCAGGTTGCGCAGGCTGCTGCAAAGGTCCCCGTTGCCAAGAAACAGGCCGCGCCTGCCGCGCTCGCCCAGACCGGTGATGACTCCGCTCTTGCGGGCGAGGTGTTCGTCATCGGCGGCATTACGCTCGTTGCCGCGGGTGTGACGCTCGGCGATCGTCGTCGCAAGCACATGTAGTGATTCGAGCGTCGGCTCTGCAACGAACTTCAATTCATAGCGGGACCGTCTCGATAGCCAAACGATAAGGCCGGCGCGCTGTCAAACGCAGCGCGCCGGCCTTTCTTTGTTTCGATATCAAAAAGCCCGGTCGGTAGCCGCGAAAGCTACCGACCGGGCAAATCGTAGGCAATATGGTTGCTGTCGAGCAGCTGCTCAGCTTATCCCAGCAGGCTTAAGCCCACGGAGATGAACGCCAGGATAACGCCGACGATAGACTCGCCACCGAGCAGGCCGCTGGCGACAACCAGACCCTGCTCCTGGAAGGCGGCGTCCTTGGTGGCCTTCTCTTCGTCCGAAAGGCCGGCAGCGGCGTCGCGGTGGGCGGACCACTTGTCGTAGGCGAGCTTGACGCAGGAGCCCAAGAAGGCCGTGAGCGACATGTAGACTGCTCGACACCACCCAAGGCCGATCATCATGGCCGGAATGCCGAGCCAGTACATGACGATGCCGGCGATAAAGCCACCTGCGAACCACGGCACGCTCGGGATGCCCGAGACCATGGTGGCGACGACGCTTGCCTGCGCGGCAACAAAGCTCTTGTCGGGGCCAAAGGCGTCCGGACCATAGGCGGTGACGAGCGCGACCATGACAGCGGCGGCGACCAGGGCGCCCACGATGCCGCCGATGGCCTGGCCGATCCACTGCGCACGCGGGTTGGTGCCCAGCACGGCGCCGGCCTTAAAGTCGTTCATGACGTCGCCCGCAAGGCCGCACGCCACGGCTACGATGCCGGCGATAAAGAACAGCTTGACCTGAGCGATCTGTGCAAAGGCAGCCACGATGAGCATAACGATGAGGCCAAAGATCTCCATGGGGTCGATGCCCGTCTGGCCGCAGCTCTGTGCGCTCATGATGGTGGTGACAAAGGTGAACAGCGTGACGATGACGGCCGGAACGGGGCCAAGGTCAAGCACGATGGCGATGATCACGGCGATGGCGGCAGCGCCCAGGCCGATGATGCCGGCGTCGAGCTTAAGCGATCCCGAGATGAGCGACTGCTCGTCGGTGTCGGTGGAGCTGTCGGCGGCAAGACCGCGGACGATACCGGCGACCTGCGGCAGGATGTCCTTGAGGACGACGGCGACGCCAAAGCCCATCATGAGGCCCATGCCCAGGGACTTGACGATGCCTTGCGCAGTCATAACGTCGAACAGACCGGCAGCGGTGCCGCCCACGATGATGCCAAAGTTGCCCAGCAGGGCGCCGGCAAACCAGAAGGCGACCGGGGCGAAGCCCACGAGGAAGCCGACGGAGAGCAGCATGGGCGAGTTGTAGATACCAAAGGTCACGCCGGGGATGTTGAGCGTGCATAGCATGCTGGGCACCACGCCCAGGGCGTCGCGCAGCACGCTATAGATGCCGGCGATGGCCATGGAGCCAAAGAGCTGCTTGCCGGTTTTGCCGCCGGCCTCGGTGGCGCGCAGGGTCTGAGCTGCGGCGTTGCCGGTGGGGAACTCAAGCGCGGCGTCCACGATAAAGTGACGGTGGATGAGCGCGGTGGCCAGCAGGCCCAGGATGGTGCCGGCGAGTGCCACGATAAACATGTCGAGCCAGCTGATCTGGTCGGCATAGCCCAGCATCCAGGCACCCGGGATGGTAAACGCTAGGCCGCCGGCGACCATGGCGCCCGCGGACATGATGGTGTGGGTGACGTTGGCCTCGTTGAGGCTGGCATTGCCCATGAGCTTAAGGAAGAACAGCGAGATGACGGCAGCGAAGACGATCGGCCAGGGGAGAGCGCCCATCTTGAGGGCGGTGTAGGCCGAGCTTGCCGTGATGATCACGCAGCCAAGGACGCCGATGACGACGCCGCGCAGCGTGAGTTGCCCGCGCATCGAAGCGCGGTTCGAGGGATTGCTCATATTGAACTCCTTTGCGTATATCCGCTTCCCCCGGGAGCGCCGCTACGGATACGGCGCGGGAAGTCGGGTTACCAAGGGCCGCCGCGTGAGCTCGCGCGCGACCGCGCACCAGTATAGCCGTAAGCTAGTCATTTTGGGATGACTGGTTTAGGTAGGCGATATACTGCTGGGCAGACGAAAGGAGCGCCGACGATGCTTAATGGGTGCGCATATATATTGACGGTCGACGTGGGTAACACGTTCATTCGCTTTGGTCTGTTTGCAGAGGATTCGGCCGCGGCGCAGGAATGCCCGCTTGCGACGTGCGAGATCACGACGCCATCGAGCATTACGGCCGACGAAGCGCGTATGCGTCTCGCTCAAGTCATGGCCGCGCTGGCGGCCGATGCGGGCATGCCCGGCGCGCTCGTACCCACGGCGGCCGTGCTGAGCTGCGTGGTGCCGGCGCTCGAGCGCCCGTGGAAGGCGGCTCTTTCCCGTATCTGCACGGGGCGCGTGCTCACCGTGGGGCCGGGCCTCAAGACCGGCATGCCCGTGCACTACGACGACCCGGCCGAGATCGGCCCCGACCGCATCGCCGATGCCGTGGCGGCTCGTGCCGTCTACGGCTCGCCGTGCATTGTGATCGACCTGGGCACGACGACCAATATCGAGGTCATCGACGCGCACGGCACCTTTGTGGGCGGCGTCATCGCGCCGGGGCTGGCGCTCGGCGCCCGCTCGCTTTCGGCGGCAGCAGCGCGTCTGCCGCAGGTCGAGCCCTCGGCACCCACGCATGTAATCGGCCGCAACACGCGCGAGGCCATGCGCTCGGGCGTGGTCTTGGGCGAGGTGGCCCGCATCGACGGCATGCTCGACATGGTGCTCGCCGAGATGCGCGCGACCAAGGCCGCGGGGGAGGGCGACGTGCCCATAGTCATTACCGGCGACGATGCCGAGGCGCTTGCGTCGCTGGTCGGTCATAGTCTGACGGTCGACGACGCGCTGACGTTGCGGGGTCTCGCCGAGCTCTACCGCATCAACCAAAAGCCCCGCCGCGTGTAAAGGTGAGGGCGCCGGTGGGACAAACGCCTCCACCTTTCACCTGCTACAATGGGTCAAACTATTGCGATTACGGAGGTGTCTGCCATGTCGGACGATCTTCATCAAACTTCGTCAGGCAAGCGCCTGGACGTCATTAGCTGGGACGAGTTCTTTATGAGCGTGGCCATCGCCGCGCAGCGTCGCAGCAAGGACCCCAACACGCAGGTGGGTGCGTGCATCGCCAACACCAACCACCGCATCCTTTCGGTGGGCTACAACGGTACACCCTCGGCGCTCAACGACGACTTTTTTCCGTGGGGTACGAGCGACGACCCGCTGCAGGACAAGCACAACTACGTGGTCCATGCCGAGGCCAACGCCGTGCTCAACTACCGTGGCTCGCTCAAGGACCTCGAGGGTTCCACGGTCTACGTCACGCTGTTCCCGTGCCACGACTGCGCCAAGATTTTGGCTCAGGTGGGCGTGGGCGAGGTCGTCTACCTGGACAACAAGTACGCCGACACCGATGACGGACGCATCAGCCGCCGCATCCTCGACTCCTGTGGCATCAGCTACCGCCAGGTTATCGTCGATGTGCACATCGGCACCGAGGGGCAGGCTCAGCAGTAGCGCGTGGCAACGCCAGCTGGCGGCAAAAGCAGCTAAAAGAGCCCCGTCCCAAATTGACTACTCGTGAAAGTCGCGTCTGCGCGCATGGACGGCTCGTGAGCGGGTACACGGCTGTAGTAACATAGCTTCTGTCCGCGGGCGCGCCCGCGTAATTGTGAGAAAGGAGCCCCTGTGGCTGTTAACGAAGAGCTGCTTAAGAAGGTTCTTGAAGAGATTCGCCCCAACCTGCAGGCCGATGGCGGCGATATGGAGTATGTGGGCGTCGACGACGAGGGTGTCGTCAAGCTGGAGCTGCAGGGCGCCTGCGCCGGCTGCCCCATGAGCTCGCTGACCCTGTCCATGGGCATTGAGCGTATCCTGAAGGAGCATGTGCCCGGCGTTACCCGCGTTGAGCAGGTCAATGCCTCCGGCGAGGCCGAGGACCTGTACGACGAGTACGCGCCGTTCTAAGCTGCGAAAGCTGCGGACGGCATACTCCGCATAGACGTTACGCTCAAATATGCGGCTGCGAGCGCAAGGCCCGCGGCCGCATTTGTATGTAGGGAGCAGGAGGATCGATATGCTCAACGACCTCTACCATATGCTTGATCCCGTCGCAATCTCGGCGGGCCCCATCACCATCTACTGGTACGGCCTGGCCTACGTGGTCGGCGCCCTGCTCACAGCAGTCGTCATGTACCGCACGCAGCGTCGCTGGGGCTTTAACATCACGATTGACGACCTGACGAGTGTCGTGGTCGGCGTGGTCTTTGGCCTCATTATCGGTGCGCGCCTGTTCTACGTCGTCTTTTACGGTGATGGCTACTACTGGGCGCACCCGCTCGAGATCTTTGCCACCAACGAGGGCGGCATGAGCTTCCATGGCGGTTTGGTGGGCGGCATTATCGGCGGCATCATCGTGTGCCGCATGTATAAGCTCGACGCCTGGACTTTGGCAGACCTTGCCGTCATCGGCGCGCCGCTGGCCTTGTGCCTGGGACGTTGCGCCAACTTCGTGAACGGAGAGCTGTGGGGCAAGCCGACCGATCTGCCCTGGGGCGTGGTCTTCGGTGGCACCGCGGGCGATATGCCGCGTCACCCCTCCCAGCTCTACGAGGCATTTCTTGAGGGCATCGTGCTCTTTTGCATTCTGCAGGTGCTCAGCCGCAAAAAGCCGCTACTGCCCCAAGGCACGTTTATGGGCGTGTTTGTGATGGGTTACGGCATCGTCCGCTTCCTAATTGAGTTTGTGCGCGTGCCCGATGCACAGCTGGGCTATCTGCTGGGTGGCGTTATCACCATGGGTCAGCTGCTGAGCCTGCCGCTCGTAATCGCGGGCCTGGCGCTCATCATCTTTGCTCGTCGCCGCAACCAACCCCAGCGCGTCTACCTGGACGCCTAGCCACCAAAACCACCACAAAGGGGACAGGCACCTTTGTGGTGGTTCGCTGGGCAACGATGACAGAACCGTAACGTTTCCCCAGATAAAACCTGCCAAAATAAACCTGTCCCTTTTTGGCAGGTTTCTAGAAAGGCTTTCGGACTGTGAAGGATTCTGACCTCTCCACAACGGCTGCGCGCGACGCTGCCCGCATTGTCTGGTTTAAGCGCTACCCCGCCAAGCAGACGCTCATCGCATTTTTGCTCGCGCTGTTGGCGACCACGGCGTTTTCCATCGATCCCGCCCCGGTGTCGAGCAACGCAGTCTTGGCGATTGACCCCAAAGCCTCGGGCATGCTGTACGTGTGCTACGAGGTGCTTCTCTCGTTTGCCGGCCATACCGACGCGGTCATGCTGCTTGCGCTTGCCTGCCTGCTCACCTTGCCGTTTCGCTACGTGTTCTTTGGCCGTGGCGACACCTGGCGTCCATCGGTCATTCTGCCGTCGCTGTTCTTTGCCATCTGCATGGTGTTCGGCCGCAGCTACGATCTCACCGACTCGGCCGAGATTGTCCTTGGCGATAAAGCTCGCATCATCTGCGCCTGGATTGGCGGCGCGGGCTGGATGCTCCTGGCGATCGTTGCCTTCTACCTTGCCTTTGAGTGTCTAGATTGGCTGAGCTCTCGGCGCATTCCGTTTTCCGAAGCGCACTTTGGCCGCATATGGCGTGTGGCTCACACCGTGCTCTCGGTCCATCCCTTTGCCGGGCCCTTTCTGGTGCTTATGATCGCCTGGGCGCCCACGCTCATCGCTTCGCTGCCCGGCCTTTTTATGGGAGATACGGGTGCGCAGATTCGCCAGTGGTTCAACTATCCCAACGGCACGAGCGACTACCTGCGCCTACTCAATCCCAACGTGCTGCTCAACGGGCATCATCCTGTAGTGCACACGGCCATTATCGGCTCGTGCGTTCAGCTGGGGCTTTCGCTGTTCAACAGCGCCAACGCAGGTCTTGCTATCTACACCTGCGCCCAGTTCGTCATTACGGCCGCCTGCATGGCCTATTCCATTTCGTCGCTGCGCAAACTGGGCGTGAGCCTGCCGGTTCGCGGTGCGATCCTGCTGTTCTTTGCGTTTATGCCGATGTTCTCTAACTACGCGGCGTTGCTCACCAAAGACGTGCTCTTTGCCGACGCGTTTTTGGTGCTGCTGGTACAGACCGTCAAGCTCGTGGCATGTGGCTTGCCCCGTCGCGATGCCAATGCCGAGCGAGCGGGCGAGAAAGCCCCCGTGCTCTTTGCGCGCCACGACTGGCTGTTGCTCGCTCTGGGCGCCATGGGCTCCACGTTTCTGCGCAACGGCGGCCTGGTGTTTCCCCTGGCGGCATGCGTAATCGCGGCGGCGTTTAGCGCATGGGACGCGCATGCGGCTCGTCGTGCAGCCAAGCAGGCTGGTGCTGCGCCTTCGGGCGCCATCCCACGTTTCCGCTGGGTGGGAGTTCTTGCTGTGCTTGCACTCTGCCTTGCCTCTAATATGTATTTCACCAAGGTCTTTATGCCGGCGCACGATATCACGCCTGGTTCCAAGCGCGAAATCCTCTCGATTCCGTTCCAGCAGACAGCGCGCTTTGTCCAAAAGCACGACGGCCTCAACTCGGGCGTCAACCCCACGGTTAAGGAGGACGGCACCATCGTGGAGGCTCCTTGCGACGGCTTGGTGACCGACGAAGAGCGTGCCGTGATCGACCGTGTGCTCAAGTACGAGAATCTGGGCCGCCGCTACAACCCGGATAAGTCGGATGCCGTCAAAAATTGCTTCAACGAGTACGCCTCGCAGGAGGACATCAAGGCCTATTTTGAGGTGTGGGCCCAGATGTTTAAGAAGGATCCCGAGTGCTATATCTCGGCGCTTATCAATAACTACTATGGTTATTTTTATCCGAGCACGCGCGATGCCTGGGTCTACAGCACGGCGCGTAGTGCCGAGATCATGGCGCGCCCCGACAACCTCAAGTACTTCGACTTCCATCCGGTCGATAGCAAGGTTGTGCGCTGGTGCGACCACCTGATCAACCTGTATCGCGTGGCAGTACAACGCATCCCGTTTATCTCGCTCACCATGAGCTCGGCCACCTATGTGTGGATCATGATCGCCGTGGTGGTCTACCTGCTGCGTCGTCATTCATGGCGTGCGCTGGCGATTTGGGTGCCGCTGTTGGGCGTGCTTGCCGTGTGCCTGATTGGCCCGTGCAACGGCTCGACTTACATGCGCTACCTGTATCCGGTCATCGCCTGCATGCCCTTCGCCATCGGCGCCACCGTCACCCGCAGCGACTTCCTCTGGTCCTAACTTGCTGCATTGGGGTCAGGTTTCTTTGCACCAAAGGGGCCATCATCACGACGCCTTCATTTTGGGGTTTATCTCGCAGGCCAGTAGGTATATCATAACGACGTTTGTTTATATTGCCCGAGCATCTGCGCTGGGCTTTAGGTCGAAACCGATAGGAGACACGTATGTCCGGACACTCTAAGTGGGCCACAACCAAGCATCGTAAGGGCGCGCAGGACGCCAAGCGTTCCGCCCTCTTCTCCAAGCTGAGCCGCAACATCACCGTTGCTGCCCGTCTCGGCGGCGACCCGCTGCCCGAGAACAACGCCAGCCTCGCCGCTGCCGTCGCCAAGGCCAAGGCTCAGTCCATGCCTAAGGACAAGATCAAGTCCGCTATCGACAAGGCTTTTGGTTCGGGTGCTGACGCCGCCGTCTACGAGAACATCGTGTACGAGGGCTACGGTCCCGCCGGTGTCGCCGTCTACGTCGACTGCCTGACCGACAACCGCAACCGTACCGCCGCTGATGTCCGTTCCGCCTTCTCCCACGCTGGTGGCAACCTGGGCACCTCCGGCTCCGTCGCCTTCCAGTTTGAGCGCAAGGGCCAGATTGTCGTCGCCAAGGAGATCCTGGACGAGAACGCCAAGAAGGAGACCATGATCGCCAACGGTGCTGCCGGTGACGAGGATGAGTTCATGATGGCCATCGCCGAGGCCGGTGGCGAGGACTACGAGGACGCCGGCGAGGAGTGGATCGTCTGGACTACTGCCAACGAGGTCATGGCTGTCTCCAAGGCGCTCGAGGAGCAGGGCGTCCAGGTCAAGGGCTCCGAGACCACCATGGTCCCGACCACCCCGACCGAGGTCTCCGGCGCCGACGCCAAGAAGGTTCAGCGCCTCATCGACCGTCTTGAGGAGCTCGACGACGTCCAGGATGTTTACAGCACCATGGACATGACCGACGAGGTCATCGCTGCCCTCGAGGAGGAGTAGCGCCCGCACGGGTTAAGCCGTGCATATCTGGGCATAATGAAGCGAGCATGCAAGCCTCGTGGAATAGATGAGCCGGATCCGCGTGCGTAGAGCACCGGACCCGGCTCTTTTATAATGATGCGAACCGTTCTGCATTTCGAGAGCCGAGATTTGAAAGGAGCGCCACGTGCGCGTACTCAAACGAGCCCTAGCGATTGTGTATCTTGCCACCGCCATCGTGGCGCTGGGTACGCTTGTCTGCCAGTTTTGGGGGCCGTATACGTATCGCTTTATGCTGCTGATGCGCGACCCCATGCCGCGCATTGTCGTGACGGCATGCGGCGGAGTTGTGGCGATCGGCGTGCTGGTAAGCTTTTTCCGCCTGATGTTCGCCCGTCGCGAGCCGTCCTGCGTGCATCCGGCGGGGGAGCGCAATATCGAGGTTACCCTTGCGGCGCTTTCTTCGTGCGCCAGGGCTGCTGCCGAGCGCGACGACCGCGTGATGGTCGAGCATGTCGAGGCCCGCGTCCAAGGCCCCGACGATTCGCACGTACGATTTAAGGTCGAGGCTATCGCGCTTGACGATAAGGACGTGGCATCTCTGGCTACCGCGATGCAGCAGCGCATCGAGGAAGCTTGCGACACCATGCTCGGCACGCCGGGTACGACCACGCGCGTCCGTTTTTTGCCGTCCAAGACTACCGTCCAGACCGTGGAGGTTTCCGGTGAGTGATACCAATCAAGATAAGACCGCTCGTACGCCGCGCCTGACGATTGACCAGAGCGCCACACCGGCGAGCGAACCTGTTGATTCCAAAGCAGAGGCAACCGAGTTACAAGACGCGGCAGCCGCGGATTTTGACGAGGCTATGGGTCTCATCAAGGGTACGGGCGCTGCCATCTGGAGCTATGCTGTGCGTCATCCCAACACCACGCTTGGCGCCGTCGCTGGCTTTATCCTCGCCGTGTTGGTGCTCACGCTCGGCCTGTGGGACACACTCGTCATTGCATTCTTCGTGCTGATCGGCGCCGTGATCGGCCAAATTCGCGACGGCGAGAACGGGATCGTCAACTTCTTCGGCCGTCTGTTTAGCGGCCGCTAATATGTATTCGACTGTCGCATCCGCGGCAGGCATAAGGAGGAACCATGGCTTTTAATACGAAGGTCGATGTAGCCGATACCGAGCTCGAGGCAGACGAGACCGTCACCGCCGAGGCCGAGGATGTAACGCTCGAGGACGAGGCGCTCGTCGAGGCCGAGCCCGCCGATGACGCGGACGAGGATGATGAGGAAACAGACGAGTCCGAGGACTCGCTGACCTATTCCAACGGTGTGATCGAGAAGATCGTTGCCATGGCCACCCGCGAGGTTCCGCACGTTCTGGGCATGAAGGGTAACCTCATGCACTTTGTGCAGGAGCAGTTTGGTGCCGAGAATCTGACCAAGGGCGTGACGGTCGAGGTCACCGATGACAATCGCGTGGTCGTCAACATCTCCGTCATTATCGAGTACGGCGCCTATGCGCCCGCGATCTTCGACGATGTCAAGGCACGCGTCACTGAGCGCCTTGCCGCGATGACCGGCCTTGAGGTGGCGGGCGTCAACCTGCGCATCGAGGACGTCATCACCCCCGAGGAGTACGAGCACCGCACCAGCCAGCACGAATAACCTTCCAAAAAGGGACAGGTTTGTTTTGGCAGGTTTTATCTGCGAAAACGTTAAACGGCCGACCGCGCAAGCAAAAGCGTGGCCGGCCGTTTCTGTACGGTCCCGATATAGTCATACCGCTCGTCTAACTAAGGGTTGCAATCCCCACGTTCCGCGTTACCCTAATGAGCGCATTGTTTCCAAATTGTTAACGAGGAGTTGCCGTAATGGCCGACGAGCACGAAACAGAAAGCAAGGCATGGGCAATTGAGGCCGCTGCGGCAGAGGCGGCGTCGCGTGCTGCCGAGGAGGTGCATCGTCCTCCCGTAGTGCCGATGGAGCGCGTGGTCGATCGCGATGTTATCGAGCGGGGCGAGCGCGCTGGTCGCAAGCGCAGCCAGGAGCCGGGCTTCCCGCGCTTTTTTGCCGAGCTCAATTTGGGCCTGATCCTCACGGCCTTTGCCATCGTCGCGTTTAAAACCCCTAATCACTTTGCCTTCGGCGGCACCTCGGGCGTGTCGGTCATTCTGTCCACGCTGTTCCCGACCCTGCCCGTCGGCGTTTTTATGTGGATTATCAACGCGGTTCTCGTCGTCTTGGGCTTTATCTTTTTGGAGCGCAAGGCAATTCTGTGGAGCGTCTTCGCCTCGTTTGCGCTGTCCGCCTATGTTTCTCTTTTTGAGCTCTTTATCCCGACCGATGTCTCTCTGACGGGCGATATGTGGCTCGACCTGTGCTTTGCCGTGATTCTGCCGGCGCTCGGCAGCGCCATTGTCTTTGACATCGGCGCCTCGACGGGTGGCACGGACATTCTTGCCATGATCCTCAAGCGCCGCACGACGCTCGAGATTGGTCGCGCACTGCTGTTGGTCGATATCGGCATCGTGACCATCGCGGCCTTTTTGTATGGCCCGCGTGTCGGTCTGTATTGCGTGCTCGGCCTGTTTGCCAAGACGCTTGTGGTCGACAAGGCCATCGAGAGCATCCATCTTCGTAAGGTCTGCACGGTCATTTGCTCCGAACCCCTTAAGGTCGAGGAGTTTATCGTCAAGCATCTCAACCGCACAGCGACCATCAGTCGCGGCTACGGTGCCTTCTCGGGCAAGTGCGTGACGGTGATCATGAGCGTGCTGAGCCGTCGCGAGGCCGTGCAGCTGCGCCGCTATGCGCGCGAAGTCGATCCGGGTGCCTTTATCACGATTGTCGACAGCTCCGAGATCGTCGGCAAGGGCTTCCGCGGAACGAACTAGCGCAGACACACTCATCAAACAATCGAAAAGCGCCTCGCGCGTTGCAAATACGTCATCTAAGAGTATTTGTCCTCACATTGGGTGATAATGATGCCAAAGACATCGTTTGCGATCCAGGTGATTCGCTCTAGATACGAAGGGATGATTTCGATGTTCTGCTCGCAGTGTGGCGCCCCCATGGGCGATAACGACAAGTTCTGCGGCGTGTGTGGTGCTCCTAATGCCGGTGCCGCTGGCCCCGCTCCCCAGGGACAGCCTCAGCCCCAGCAGTTTGTTCCGCAACCGCCCGTGGCGAATGCGCCAAAGGGCTGTGTGGCTCAGGCGTTCCAAGATATGACCAAGACTCCGGGCGTGCTTCAGCGTGTATGCCAAATCGCGTTTTTGCCGGCGCTGATTTGCGTTGTGTCGGTGCTCGTGTTGTTTATTCCCGTTATTGGCGGCATTGCGGCTGCCATCGGCTTTTTGGCAGCTTGCATTGCGAGCGTGTGCGGTTCCGGCTTTGGCATCGAGTGGGGTCGCGATCTGTCGCTTAAGATCGATGACGGCATGGATCGTCCGCTGATGCGTTCCACGTCGTTTGGTCTCGGAGTCTTTTCGAGCGTTATTTCGGTCGTGCTCGAGGTTATCGCTGCCATTCCCGTTATCGGTGTAGTGCTTTCGCTGGTGGAGGGCGTGGTAATTGGCGCTGCGGGCTCGTATTCTTATTACGGCTCTTATGCGCTCGAGGCTGCGCTGTTTGGCTCGCTTGACCTGCTTGTCCTGGCGCTAATTGCCTCGGCGATTCTGGGTGTCTTCTTTAAGATGTTCGCCGACATCGCCGTGATGCACTTTGCGGTGACCGGGCGTGTCGAGAGCGCGTTTTCGCTCGATAAGGTCTGGGCGGCGTTTAAGCACAACAAGACCAAGCTGTTCTGTGCTTCGTTCCTTCCCGAGTTTTTGACGGGCCTGGTCGCCAACGTTGTCACATGGATCTTGACGGTCGTCTTTGGCGCCATTGCCTCTGTCGGTATGTATAGCTACTACTATCGTCCTACGGGTATTGAGGCAATTGTTACCGGCGGTGGCGTCACGCTCGCGCTGTTCTTGGTGCTGGTCGCTTTCGTCACCGTATTTCTTACGGTCTTTGGCAAGATGCTCAAGCACCGTGCCGTTGGCTATTGGGCCGCACGCTATGCAAGCGAGTGGGCCGATGAGGATAAGGACGACGTCCTGACTTTTGTGTTGCCCTTCGAGAAGAAGTCCACCCCTTCGGGTTACGGTGCTCCGGATGCTTCGCCGACACCTGCACCCGCTTCCGCGACCGAGCCTGAGCCGGCGCCCGAGCCTGAGACGGCATCTGAGTCCGAGCCTGCACCTGAGCCTGAGCCTGAGCCGGCATCTGAGTCCGAGCCTGCACCTGAGCCTGAGCCTGAGCCGGCACCTGAGCCTGAGCCTGAGCCGGCACCTGCACCTGAGCCGGCGTCCGAGCCAAGCTCCGACGAGGAACCTCAGGACGAGTAGCCATGCCGTCTGCCATTTGGGGACGGGGTAGAAATGGTAGAAATAGCGCTTGAAGAATGAGCGGGGGCGGACGTTTCGATACGTCCGCCCCCGCTCTGCTTTAGCCAGGCTGTTATGGATGGGTGTGACGACTACTCGTCGTGCTTCTCCTCGCGGCGTGCAGCAGCGCGTGCGTCGTGGATGCCCTTGATCGCGGCATGGCGAGCCGTTCGGGCATCATGGATGGCGTCGCGAGCCTCGGCGGTCGTCGCCTTGGCAGAGCGCAACTTGGCGGCCAGATCGGGGTTGGTTTCGGCGACCGCGGTAATTGCGGGGCCGTCGAGCTCCTCTTGCGTGGGCTCGGCCAAAAAGTCGATAGCATACTGGGCGGCCACCATGGAGCCCTTTGCCAGCACGGTCTCGTCGATCTTGTAGAAGCAGGAATGTTGGGCGTACGTGGCGCCAATCTTGGGGTTGCGCGTACCTACAAAGGCGAGCACGCCCGGTACGCGACGCAGGTACTCCGAAAAATCCTCGCCCGAAAGCGTGCCGCGATAATGGCCTTGGCCGGTTGGGCCCAGGCACTTGATTACAGCCTGACGGCAGCGCTCGCTCGAGGCGGCGTCGTTTTCGACCTTGTAGTTGGCGATGGTGTAGTCGGTGAGCTCTGCCTCGGCGCCCAGAGCTGCCGCGGTATGCTCCACGATGCGGCGCATGAGCTCCGGCATTTCCTCGTGGGTCGAATCGCCGTAGGTGCGCACTGTGCCGGCGAGGTAGGCCGTGCCGGCGATAACGTTGCGCGCGGTGCCGCCGTGCAGCTCGCCGACGGTGATGACGGCCGGCTCGTAGGGGCTGATTTCGCGCGAGACGATGGTCTGCAGGGCGTTGACAATCTCGGCGGCAACCATGACGGCGTCGTGACCTCGCTGGGGCATGGCACCGTGGCACGAGGTGCCGCGGACGTCGATGCGGAACCAGTCGGTATTGGCCATGCGCGGACCGGCCTCGCAGCTCACGGTGCCGGCGTCGACCTCACTCCAGATGTGCGCGGCGTAGGCGCCATCGACACCGTCGAGCACGCCCGTGCCGATCATGAGCTTAGCGCCCTGGCCGTTTTCCTCGCTGGGCTGGAATACGATGCGGACTTCGCCGTGGATGTCGTCGGTCATATGGCGCAGGATTTGCAGCGTTCCGAGCATCATGGCGATATGGCAGTCGTGGCCGCAGGCGTGCATGCAGCCCTCGTTGACGCTGGCGAACTCCTCGCCGGTCTGCTCGGTGACGGGCAGGGCGTCGATGTCGGCGCGCAGCAGGATGCGGCGGCGTGGCGTGCCGTCCTCGCGGTAGGCATCCGGCGCGGTACCGCGAAGCGTTGCCACCAAGCCGGTCTTGAGCGGACGCTCGTAGGGGATATTCATGGCGTCGAGCTGGTTGGCGATGTCGGAGGTCGTGCGCTCCTCGGCAAGGCTCAGCTCCGGGTGCTTATGGAAGTGCCGGCGCTGCTTGATGATATATGGTTCAAATTCGGTAGCGATATCTTTGATGGCTGCGGTGACGTCGTCAGCCGCGCGAGCCTCGGTCGCCGCCATAATCTGCTGTGCCTTGGTCTTCGTCATGGTCGATTTGCTCCTTGCTGGGTTGATCGCAAAATCGTACAGGCTCTCTCCAGTATGCCACCTGCCGCTAGGGCTGGTAAAGCTGCCGTTTGCCGCTTGGGGTTTTGTTACAAGGGCGGGGGAGTACACTCGGGGGTGTTGAATTTCCTGCCAGAGATGGGGATGCCCATGCAACATATCGATTGGATTATTCGCTCCAAGAACGTCTTTACCGCGCAAGACGGCATCGATACCGCCCGCGAGCTGGCGATTGCCATCGCAGGCGACCGTATCGTCGCAGTCGGTGCGCCCGATGACGTGATTGCCGCCGCTCCCGCCGCCACGTCAGTTATCGACTACGGCGAGCAGTTTGTCTGCCCCGGTTTCCATGACGCTCATCTGCACTTCTTCCATACCTCGGTCGGTTCCTCGCCGTACATGCTCATGGATATGGGCACGTCCGAGGCGGCGCTGGTGCAACATGCGCTCGAGTTTTCCCAGGACCTGCCCGACGACGCTTGGGTTGTGACGCAGGGCTGGCGCGACTACCGTTGGGACCCGCCCGAGCATCCTACCAAGGCGTCGCTCGATGTGGCATTCCCCGATCGTCCCTGTGTTATGTATTCGGGCGACGGGCACACGCTGTGGCTCAACAGCCGCGCACTCGATGCACTCGGCGTCACGCGCGACAGCGAGCCACCAGCGGGCGGTAGCTACGACAAGGACGCAAACGGCGAGCTCACGGGTATTGCTCACGAGGCGGCTGCCATGCAGCTGCTGCCGCGCTGCCTTGAGTGGCTGGGCGAAGATCGCATCGCAAGCGCTTACGCCGATCAAATGAGGCGTATGGCCGAGCAGGGCATCACCTCGATATGCGATATGTCGCTCATGCCCATGCCGGGCTGCGATTTTATCCGCGACGACGTCTACGACAAACTGCAGGCAGCCGGCAAGTTGGGCATCCGAGCCCATCTGTTCCCCACGCTGTTGGATGACCAGTCGCGCTTGGAAGAGCTGCAGACCCGCTACGCAAACAATGCGTTGCTCTCGGCGCCTGGTTTTAAGCAGTTCTTCGACGGCGTGTCGAGCGAACACACGGCATATCTCACCGAGCCCTATACCAACCCGCGCTTCCCGGGCGACCAGGGCCGTCTGACGGTTCCTGCCGAGCGTATGCGCAAGCTGGTCCTCGCTGCCGCGGAGCGCGGTCACACCGTTCGCATCCACGTCATCGGTGACGGTGCGATTCATGCCGCGCTGGATATCTTTGAGGAGGCCGCCGAACTGTACGGCCTGCCCCAGCACGGTCATAACACGCTTGAGCATCTGGAGAACCTCTTGCCCGAGGACATCGACCGCCTGCGCAAGCTCGACGTGGTTGCCTCGAGCCAGCCCTGCCATATCACGCTCGACCCGGGTGGTCCGGAGCGCGACCTGGGCTTGGAGCGCAGCCGCATCATGTGGCCGTTTGCGACCTATAAACAGCGCGGCATTCGCCAAGCCTTCGGTACCGACAGCCCTATCACGCCCGTTACCAGCATGAACGTGCTCTACACGGCTATCACACGCCAAGACCCCAAAAGCCATTGGCCCGAGGGTGGCTGCTTGCCGAGCGAGCGCATCGATGCAGCAACAGCCCTGCGCAACTACACCCTGGGCAGCGCCTATGCAGCGGGCGACGAGCAAAACCTCGGCAGCTTGGAGCCCGGCAAGTATGCCGACCTGGTAGTCCTGGACCAAAACCCGCTCACCATTGACCCTCAAGACCTCCAGGCCACCAAGGTTCAGGCCACCTACCTGGCGGGCAACTTGATTTACGAGCGCTAAGTATTCATGCTGTACCGTTAAGCGCGGCTCGGGCAGCCTTTTTGGGATAGCGCTCGAGCCGCGTTTGCGTTTTGGTGGGGATCCGCCATGAGCGTCCCTGCTCTGTTGGATTTGGGTGCGGGGCGGAGGTGCTGCTGCCCCGCGCTCAATTTGGACATCAGCAATGCTGACTCTTAGTGTTTTGCATACTTCCCATTACAGATTGCATAAAAAGGCTGGGATGTTCTTCCTGATCCTGATATACCCCCGCCCGTGCCGTGCAAAAAACGGAGTATTCAGCACCACGAGCTCTGCCGGTGCCGCTGCGGCTGAGTAACGTTGCGGAGATTGACGTCATTTTGGGCTCCGGTACGGCGCGAAGTACGCCCATTTGTCCCAACGGGGTCTGCCCACCGACCAAAACCGCCCGCTGAAGGCGTTCTTGGGACCAATAAGGTATGTCCGGCGCGTATGCAGCCGTCCTGGCTTGCTGAATACTCCCAAAAATGCACGGTGCTTCCCAGGGGACCCGTGCGCGCAGCGAAAACCATACCCACGTTCCTATCCGCATCGCCATTTTGCTGCACTGACTTTTCTGAATGTCGGGCCCGAATTAGTTAACCTGCCTCCCGTGTGGCTCCGGAGGGGCGGGGCATAAGGTTTATCGCGAGTTCCGCACGAGCCGAAGGCCACTTAATGTGGCCTTCGTGCGAGCAGGACTGCCCGAGCAGGAAACCTTACGCCCCGCCCCTCCGGAGCCACACGGGAGGCATCGCTAAGTTATCCCCCGGCATTCAGAAAATCTAAGTGCCAAAAAATAAGATTTTTTGACTCCGTGTTGTATAACCCGCCATTCGTGGGTACCATTCAACGCGTACGCAAACAAAAAGGGTTAATTCGCGTGGTATAACCGCGCGGCCCAAAAAGGAGGAGACAAGCATGTCGTCTTTGAAGCCGCTTGCAGATCGTGTTCTGGTCAAGCCCGACGAGGCCGAGCAGAAGACCGCTTCTGGTCTGTACATCGCCAGCAACGCTCAGGAGAAGCCGCAGCGCGGCACCATCGTTGCCGTGGGCGCCGGCAAGGTCAACGACAAGGGTGAGCGCATCCCCATGGACGTCAAGGTTGGCGACGTTGTCATCTACGGTAAGTTCGGTGGCAACGAGGTCAAGGTCGACGGCGAGAAGTATCTGCTGATGCGCGCCGACGACATCTACGCCGTCGTCGAGGCCTAGTCTCGTCAGAATCTCTGATTCGTCTTTGAACGCGCCCGCCGCATAGGACTCGGAAGCGGCGACGCGAGTCACATTTCTTTTGGAGGATTACCTACCATGGCAAAGAACATTACGTTCAACACCGATGCCCGCGCTAAGCTTGCCAAGGGCGTCAACACTCTGGCCGACGCCGTTACCGTCACCATGGGCCCCAAGGGCCGCTACGTTGCGCTGCAGCGCACGTTCGGTGCCCCGACCATCACCAACGATGGCGTTTCCGTCGCCAAGGAGATTGAGCTCGAGGACAACATCGAGAACATGGGTGCTCAGCTGGTGAAGGAGGTCGCCACCAAGACTAACGACACCGTGGGTGACGGTACCACCACCGCAACTCTGCTCGCTCAGGCCATCGTCAACGACGGTCTGCGCAACGTCGCCGCTGGCGCCAACCCGCTGGCCATCCGTCGCGGCATCGACAAGGCCGTCAACGCCGCCGTCACCGAGATGAAGAAGCAGGCCAAGCCGGTCGAGACCAAGGAGCAGATCGCTTCCGTCGGTACCATCTCCGCCGGTGACCCCGAGGTCGGCGAGAAGATCGCCGAGGCCATGGAGGTCGTGGGCAAGGACGGCGTCATCACCGTCGAGGATTCCCAGACGTTCGACATCACCATCGACACCGTCGAGGGCATGCAGTTCGACAAGGGCTATGTCTCCGCTTACTTCGTTACGGACAACGACCGCATGGAGGCCGTGATGAAGGATCCGTACATCCTCATCACCGACCAGAAGATCTCCAGCGTTCAGGACATCATGCCCGTTCTCGAGGCTGTCCAGCGCGCTGGCCGTGGCCTGCTCATCATCGCTGAGGACATCGACGGCGAGGCTCTGCCTACCCTGGTCCTCAACAAGATCCGTGGCGCCCTCAACGTCTGCGCCGTCAAGGCCCCGGGCTACGGCGATCGCCGCAAGCGCATCCTCGAGGACATCGCCGTCCTCACCGGTGGCCAGGCTGCCCTGGACGAGCTGGGCGTGAAGGTCGCTGACATCACCGCCGATATGCTCGGTACCGCTAAGTCCGTCACCATCTCCAAGGACAACACCGTCGTCGTCGGCGGCGCTGGCTCCAAGGAGGCCATCGACGCTCGTATCGCTCAGATCAAGGGTGAGATGGAGAACACCACCTCTGACTTCGACCGTGAGAAGCTCCAGGAGCGCCTGGCCAAGCTCTCCGGTGGCGTTGCCGTCATCAAGGTCGGCGCTGCTACCGAGTCCGAGCTCAAGGAGATCAAGCACCGCGTCGAGGATGCCCTGCAGGCTACCCGCGCTGCTGTCGAGGAGGGCATTGTCGCCGGTGGCGGCGTCGCCTTCATGGACGCTGCTCCTGCGCTCGATGCTGTCGAGATCGACGACCCCGAGGAGAAGATCGGCGTCGATATCGTCAAGAAGGCTCTGACTGCTCCGGTCGCTACCATCGCCAAGAACGCTGGTTTTGAGGGCGCTGTCGTGGTCGACAAGGTTGCCGAGCTGCCCGCCGGCCAGGGTCTCAACTCTGCCAACGGCGAGTGGGGCGATATGATCGAGATGGGCGTCCTCGACCCCGTCAAGGTCAGCCGCGTCACCCTGCAGAACGCTGCTTCTGTCGCCAGCCTGATCCTCATCACCGAGGCTACCGTCTCCGATGTCCCCAAGAACACTCAGCTTGAGGACGCAATCGCTGCTGCTACCGCTGGTCAGCAGGGTGGCGGTATGTACTAAGGCCGACAAGGTCTAGAACTCCCACCGGGAATCCGGGGGCGTGACGGGGGTTTCTCTCCGGAACGTCCTCGGACATGCAAAGAGGCTCCTATTTGGCAAGGTGTTTTTTAGAATCCATTTTGCGCTCGGCCTCGAACGCCTGCCTGTCCCAATTGAGCGG
>OAZW01000179.1_pt1 | contig 89946 bp, 84 predicted proteins | sample 1495231 | NCBI WGS metagenome assembly OAZW01 (sample SAMEA2580062, study PRJEB22360) | human gut metagenome | reverse complement strand
CGGTGATATTTTCATCAAAGACTTTCTTACCTAGTAACTTAGTCATAGCTGTGATTCCAAGTAACTTCTCTTCAAAGGGGTTAAATCCCAGTTCTCTTACTTTCTTAACTACTTCATCTTCATCTCGGTATTTTCTATTTGACCTGCCTTCGACCAGTTTTAGGTCTTTCCATCTGTGGCCTTTAAGGGCTCTTTCTAATGCATAAGCCTTGATATCTTTGACCCATTGTTCCATTTCGTCTAGTCTTGGTAAAATCTCTTCAATTTCATCATCAGATAGTTCTGGTGGTAGGATAAATTCTTCTTGTACCAGTTTTAGGTTTTCTTCCGCTCTTTTCCTGCATTTATTCTTAGCTTTGCAGAAGATGCACCATTCTCCACAAGAGAATTCCCCCTCGCCTTTATATGCTTTTTCTGCTATCTCTCGTATGGTTTCTCCCCACTCATAAAGTTCTATCTTTTTAATTTCATAAGTTGAGATATTGCATCTTCTTGGTTGATAGATGTGAAGAACTACTTTCTCGATATCATAAATTCCATCAAAGAGAGTCAATGCACCAAGTCCGTATAACATGAGTTGTGAATTCTCTTTAGCATCTACTAAAACTCCCTGACCATACTTTAGATCTATTACATGAAGTTCTTTTCCTCCAACAACTACACAGTCAGCAGTTCCAAAGGACTCCTTAACATATCCTGATAGGTCGAGCCTTTCTTCTACAAAGACGGCTAGGCTTTCGTACCTACTTATTACTTCTGTTACATATGAAGCATATCCATCAGTTAGCTCATCCATTTCTTCATCATAAAAATCCAAATCATCAGTAGGATCTTTTACATCTATGCCTAATAACTTTTTTAGTTTATATTCTGCTAAGGCGTGAGCTGAGGTGCCTTCAAGTGCATAAGGACTAACTTCATCTTCGTATTTTTGAGAAAGCCTAACGCTTGGTGGACAGTGAATCCATCGTGAACTACTTGATGCAGATAATATTGCGTGATCGCCCATCAGAGTTTCTCCACATCTGCTACTAAGTCTTTATAGTTACTTGGATCAATCTCGGATAACTTTTTAGCTCCATACTTTTCTAAGAGTTCTCTTATCTTAGCCGTATGGCCTAATCTTGATTTATCAGCTAGTATCTTTCTAACATCTTCAATCTCGTAGGTCTTTTCTTCTTTAGGCAGTTCCTCATCACTTTCTATTGCTGTTAGAAGGACACCTATACTAGATGCAAGATTCTCTGCATCTTCTTTGATTTCCATTAGTAGCTTTATTCTTGACACTTTTTTCTCCTTTCTCGATTTCTCTAACATCCACTGAATCAACTGTCATTCCAGGGTCTAATAGATAAATTTGTCTGTAGTCTCCAAACAAAAATTTTATTAATCTGTTTGGAATTTTTCCGACTGCACCTTTAAGGACATTTGTCTTTTGTCCTTTCTCATTTGTTACATTGATGATTATTTTGTGCCTCATGTTTGCCTCCTTTCTGAAAGGGTCATCTCCCTTACAAATCACAGGCAAAGAAAAAGGACGAGTTTTTAACCTCGTCCTAAAATATTTAAAAATTATTTTTGATTGTCTCCTTCGCCTTGTCCAAATGTTTCTTAACTGCAGCTGAAGATATGTTCATTAAATCTGCAATTTCTGACTGCTTGTATCCGTCTACATACATCAACTTGATTACTAATCGCTGTTTATCCGTTAATAAAGAAAGTACATTTTCCATATGCTCCGACCATTCAAATTCTTCATTCATGTCTTTGGATTTAATAGTTGCTATTAATCTTTTATCGGGATCAATATCCCCATCGTTATCGAAATCAAGAGATAGGTTATAATTTCTTGGGAATCTTTCCTCTACTTCTCCTTTTAACATGTCCTCATTAGGTTCATATCCATTACTCTTTATAAAGTCGCTTATAAATTCTTGTTTCCACGCATATATTTCGGCTTTCTCTTCTTTAGTTCGCTCAGGTCTTAGATTCTTGTTGTTAAAGTAAACTTCGCTGTCATCTAGAGCATGTAGCTTTTTGATGTCCACTTCTGTAATCCCATCTTCGCCTGGCTTTAATTCCAATTTTGTTTCATCTGCAAACCTATAAACATACGTGGTTCTTTCGTCCGATCTAGTCTTTCTAATTTTCAAAATATTCCTCGCTTTCTTGCCTAATAGCAAGGAGCGAGAAATACAAATTTTACCTACAGTTTATGGAGCATAGTTGTCTTTCACCTAAAAAAGGCTATAAGAAACTAGAGGTACTCCATATACTTCTTTCAAAATTGATTGAAATTAGTTTATATGTGTATCTCACGCCCTTATAGCTAATCAGGCTTGATATAATTTGTAATAAAAAAAGCCTAATTCATCCGTCAAGATAAATTAGGCCGTCTTGCAGCTCTTAAAAATTTATGCTGATTTTTTGTAACTCTTTATGTCGTACTCTGTTTTATCTATTCTTCTAACTAAGGTGATACATCCACCTCTAGCTAGTTGAATACTTTGTCCGACTTCAAGTCTAACTTTAATTTCTTGCTTTTTATAGATATTTTGTAATATCCCAGTTTCCGCTTCAATTTTGCAAATAAGTTTATTATTTGCATCTTTTACTTCTTGAATCTCTTTAATAGGCATCTTCCTTCCTTTATATTTTAGCTTGTGAAAAAATAACTTCTTCCTTTGTGTTGATTTAATGGAACGCTCAACTTAAAAAAATATAGAAGTTATCTCGTTCCATCTATTCAACATAAATTATACCACAAGTGTTGATTGCGTGCAACACTTGTGGTATAATTTTATTACAAGGAGGAAGTTTTATGAAAGATACTTTGGGAAAGGTTATATCCAATAGACGTGAAGAACTAGGAATCTCTCAGCGTGAATTGGCAAAAAAAGTAAAAATTAGTAATTCTACAGTTTCAAGAATTGAAAACGACGATAAAATAACTCCAGATAATAACACTCTTAAGGCTATATCTGAAGTTCTACAAGTCGACTATAACTATCTGCTTGCCTTAAATAAGCAAATAGATGATGAACCAGAAATTCGTATTATTCAAAGAGCAGCAAGAAACATGGATCAAGGAAAAAAAGAAGAGATGTTAAAGGTATTAAAGAAGCATTTTGAAGAAGAATTTGGCGATGCAAATGGAGATATGTAATAGTGAGGTATGCTCCAGATTATAAGATTTCCCTAGAGAAATCATATGAATTATTGGAAGATGCCGAAATCTCTGAAATTCCTATTGATTTAAATAAAATTATTGATTGCTTTAGCAATGAAATCAGTGTAAAAACTTACTCTGAATATATGAATTATGCTAACTGTTCTTTACAAGATGTGATTGATTTTTTCGATAGTGATTTAGGCGCTTGTAGTTATAGACCCGATACAAATAAGTATATTATTTATTATAATGACGTGGATAAAACTGATAACTGGATTAGATTTACTATCGCTCATGAACTAGGGCATATTTTTATTGGTCATCACCAAATGTATGGTGTTGATGTTCTATCCAGAAAGGGTGTTGGTAAACATAAATACGAAGAACTTGAAAAAGAAGCAAATAATTTTGCTAGGAATCTATTATCACCTGCACCTCTTGCTGAACAAGTTGTTATGTTTGAAAAAAAGAAAAATCCTAGCACGCTATCTGATTTATTTAGCATAACTGTCCCAGCTGCTGAGGTTAGATTACAATACATTTCAAGAGACTTAAGAGATTTTTCTAATTCTATGCTTTCTTTCTTTAAAAACACATTTAATCCTCTCAGTATATATTGCCCTGAGTGTGGTGTTGAACACGAAAAAGGAACAGACTATTGTGCTAATTGTGGTTCTAAATCTTTAGCTTTTGGATTTAAATATAAGCGTTTATCTGATAGTAACAATTCTATTAAGTATAGTACTTGTATTATATGTGGTCATAACAACTTTAACCGTCATGCAAAATTTTGTCCTATATGTGGGGTTCCTATATATAACTCTTGTTCTGATAACAAGGATCACGAAGTTAGACTAACTGATTATTACTGCTCAACATGTGGAAGTCCCACTACAATGAAAGATTATATTAAAGAGATTACAGAAAAAAGAGGTGAACGAGATATGATTTATGAAGATGGTGTAGAATTTGATGAATCAACAATGAAAGTAAAAATTTGTCCTAAATGTGGAAATGAAGAATTTAGTGATGATGCATTATTTTGCAAAATATGTGGAACAAACTTATATAATGATTGTGAAGGAATTCATACTCAGAATTTTAATGGTTTTGATGATATTGGTGAAATACATCATAACCCAAGTAATGCCAGATACTGCGAAACTTGTGGGGCTAAAACAAGATTTTTTATAGATGGAATATTATGCGACCACAGTGAATACAATAAAGATTTTACTGATGATTCTAATTCAGGATTTGATTTTCCAAGTGATGATCAGCTTCCTTTCTAACTAAAAGAACTAGCCTATTTATTTTTGGCTAGCTCTTTTTTTAATATATTTTATATATCTATTCTGTTCACTCTCCCTATAAATATCTATCCTGTCTACACACCCCTACGATTTTTACGATTGATATATTCCCACGAGGTATTTTTCAAATAAAAAAATGGCTTTTAAGATTTCTTCTAAAATCCTAAAAGCCATTGATTTCAACAGTCTTATAACCTATTATCTTATTTTCTTGACATCATTACTACACTCTCAACATGAGCGGTATTTGGAAATAAATTTACTACTGATATTTTTTCTACTTTATACACTTCTTTTAAAGACTTTAAATCTCTTGCTTGGGTTGCTGGGTTACAGGATATATAGACTAGTCTTTCTACTGGATTTTCTTTTAAAAAGTTTACTAGTTTTTCATCTAGTCCCTTTCTTGGTGGGTCTACTATAATTTTATTTGGTGCAATTTTTTCTTCTTCCCAAAGTTTTTCTATAGTTTCTTCTGCTGGTCCATGTACAAATCTTGCCTTGATATTATTTTTCTCTGCATTTTCTCTTGCATCATCAACTGCACTCTCAACAATTTCTATTCCTATGACTTCAGGTCCAGACTTTGCCACTGAAAGTGATATGGATCCAACTCCACAGTAGAGGTCGTAAATCTTGTCATCGTCTTTGGGTTCAAGATAGTCTATTGCCTTCTTGTATAGTTTTTCTGTTGCAGGTCCATTGATTTGGAAGAAGGATTCTGGGGAAATTTTATAATTTATACCAAGTAGTCTTTCTTCTATTGTGTCGTCCCCATAAATTTTTTCAAACTCCCGTGAGTAGTGAGTCTTATCTTCCTTGTTATAGTTTAAGTAAATTGACTTAACTCCTGCATCTATGAGGTCAGACAAGACATCTTTTATCTCAAGCCTTCCCCTCTTGCTCACAAGTATTAAAAGAATATCTCCCTTGTAATTTGTTCTAATTCCTATTCTCTTAAGGTCCTTTAATTTTTTATAATTCCACATTATTTTAAGAACTTGATTAGCTGAATCTTTTTGCATGATGCAGGTTTTTATAGAAACAATTTCTTTAGAATTCTTGGCAAAAAGTCCAATCTTTCCATCACTAACTTGAAATTGCATATTGTTTCTATAATGTGTTTTGTCTGGAGAATCAATAACTTCTTCCACTTCTAAATCAAGGCCAGCAAGTTTATTTAAATTTTTATTTACATCTGCTTCCTTCCATTTTAATTCCTTATCATCGGAATAATTTAAGAAGTCACAACCACCGCAATCTTTAAAATAAGGACAGGGGGATTCCACTCTGTCCTTAGATTTTTCTAATATTTTTAAAATTTCTCCCTTGGCGAAATTTTTCTTTTTCTTTGTAATTATATACTCTACTTCATCCCCAATGACTCCACCATTTAAAAATACCGGGCTCCCATTGAGTTTGGTCATACCAAGACCCTTGAAGTCAAAGTCTATAATTTCTCCACTAAATTTATTTTCTGCCATGTCTCAACTCTATTTTTGTATCGTAAATATTTATCTTCCTATTTTTGTAAAGATTACCTACTGCTCTTTTATAGGCTTTTTTACTTAGACCTGTTATGTCTTTTATTAGTTCTGGATCTGACTTGTCTCCTAATTCTAGAACTCCATTGTTATCTTCAAGTATTTCTAAAATTAAGTCTGCATCAGCATCAATTTGTTTGTAAGCTTTTTCTCTTAAAGTCAAAGTAATAAAACCTGTTTGAAGAATTCTTTGGACTCTTGCTTCTACTTCTTCTCCAACCTTGTAGATTCCCTTGATTTCTTCTATAGGAATCATACCGTCGTATTTATTATCAATAGCAACAAAGGCACCAGGTCTGCCTATACTATAAATAGTTCCTTTGACAATGTCATTAACCTTAAAGTTACCTTCTGTACTTAGCTTGTCTTTTATATTCATTGTAAGTGCAAGTCTGTCGCTCTTGTCATGATAAAGGTAAAGCAAATACTCATCGCCGACTGTTAGTCTTCCAAAGGATTCTTTAAAAGGTAAGAAAATGTCCTTTCCAATTCCATTGTCTACGAAGTAACCAACCTTGGCCTTGTCCACTACTCTTAATTTTTTTAATTCCCCTACTTGAGCAAAGGGCCTTTTCAAAGTTGCTTCAAATTCTTCGTGGATGTTATAGACAAATGCTTCAACTTCTTCGCCTACTTTTAAATCTTCCCCTTCTCCTTTTGCAAGATTAACTCTTTCTCCATCTTGGTCCTTAAGACTTACTCTTCCATCTTTTTTAGATGCAACTGTTAATTTTTGTATTTTTCCTAATTCCATGCCTTCTCCTCTATTATCTCTCTACCAATCTCTGTCATGCCTTCATATAAGTCATCTATTATACCGTAATCTATATCCTTTAAAACATCTATGCCATAATAAATAAAGGCTGGATGCTTTAACAAATTCAAAAAAATTTCATAGGCCCTTGCCACTTCTCTGAGATTGTAGTACTTGGTCATGAGCATACCAAATTTCACGCACTCTTCATTTCTCGAATCTCTCATGAGTAAAATTGAAAGGCCAATTAATTTACTTTCGTCAAATTCTATTTTTTGAAGTAAGAAAGTCAAAAAATTTCTCTCTGCTTCAAGAGCCATTTTATCTTTAAAAAATTCTTCAAACTCTTCTATTGCTTTGCTATCTCTTAAATAATAGTCATCAAGAGCCTTATTAAGTTCTCTTGTTTTTATGTGATTAATTTTTTCCTCTCCCTTTAGGACCCTAAGTTCATAAGACCCATCAGTTAAGTTCAAATCGTTTATCTCAGATAGATTTGTTAAATCAAAATTATTTTCTAAAAGAATATTATAAATTGACTTTTTCTTTTTAAATATTTCAAATAGTCCCATAAACCTATTTTATCACAAATTCTTCCCTTATATTTATTAAATGAAAAATACTTGTCAATACGCTCACATTGATTAATATTAAAAAAGTTATCTTATAAACTAATTAAAAATTTCAAAAAAATAAGAGCCTAAGCCCTTATTAATTTTTATTTATTAAGATTTCTTTTTATCTTTAGATCTTTTGGAATCTTTACTGTCTTTAGACTTCTTTGAGTCTTTGCTGTCCTTTGACTTCTTGCTACTTTTACAACTCTTACTATTATTGTCTTCATCATCGTCATTAGACTTGGAAGAGCTTCCTGTACCCACTACTAGGATCTTGCTCTTAGGAAGATAGTAGGATTTTGAAATTTCTTTTTTTTCTACCACTTCTCCATTTTTAACAACTTCCTTGTAAGTCTTGTAGGAGTAACCATTTTTTCCACTTTCCTTTACCACAGTTTCGCCTTCTGGTATTGAGTCAGAATATGTTGTTTTTACATCTGGGCTTACAACTCCAAGTCTTTCTGGAATTATTTTTACTTGGTAGTCCCTGTCAGCTGAATTTCCCAAAACTTTAAAATCAAGTTTTTGTCCATCGGCTTCAGTCAAGATAATAATTGGATTATTTGTATTGTTTTTAAATTTTAAGTCCTTATAACCTCTTGCTACTGCGGCGTCTGTTCCAAGATCAACATAATTAATTGGTCTGGAGTGATTGTGTCTTTCAACAATTTCTAAATCAGATAGAATTAATGAATTGTATAAAGTTGTAGAAACTTGACAAATTCCTCCGCCAATTCCAGTTTCATATTCTCCACCAACAATAACTGTTGCATTTTTAAAACCAGTAGCTTCACTTATTTCTCCAACGATATCGTTAAAAGAAATTTCATCGCCAGGATTTAATTTCATGTTGTTGAATTTCTCTGAAGCAATTTTTATGTTCTCTTTTCTATTTTTAATTGATGATGAATAATCTGTACTAAAATCACCTAAAACTTTATCAATACCTTGATAATAGTCTGATTGAATTTTGGGCTCTGTATCATAAACTGGGAGTTCTATCTTTTCTTCATGAAGCATATCTTTATTGAGAAGTCCTTTTGCTTCATTTAAGTCAAGATACCTGCCCTTTTCTGATTTTGCTATAGTAATGGTCCCATCTTCATTAAAAATTGGATGAGCGTCAAGAGGTTTTTTGTGAATTTCTCTAGCTAGATTTGTCAATACAGCATCCTTTTTTCCTTCATCGAAGCTTGAGTCTGCTAGAATATTTTTCTTAAAAATCAAACTAGAAACAATATCTATATAATTAGAAAAAAGTCCCTTACTTCTTCCAATACTATAAGCCTCATTTACAGCATCTTCTAAATTTAAGCTATAACCAAAGTCCTTTAGGGCAATGGTAAGATCTCTATCCCCATAATGGAAATTTATTTTTTTATTGTTAATTCTTTCTTCAGTAATTTTTGAGACTTCTTTTAGTGCTTCATCCTTGGATAAGTTGGACACATCAACATCTTCAACTCTTACTCCCCTATGAATTCCTGTGTTTAAAGATTCACTTGTAAAATACATTACGGAGATAAAAATAAGCATCAAAAAAATTGCTATACCTATGAGCACTTTATTATTTATGTTAAAAAACTTATTTCTTAAATTCTTCATTTAAGTCATGTCTCCTCATAATATCTACAAAAATCTTTTATAGGGCAAGCCTGACACTTGGGACTCCTGGCAGTGCAGCATCTTCTTCCGTGAAATATGAATAAGTGATGCGCCTTAGTCCACCTGTCTCTGTCTATTTTATTTTCCAAGGCTTTTTCTGTCTTTTCTACATTATTTTCACTAACAAAACCAATTCTATTAGAAACCCTAAAGACATGAGTGTCAACAGCTATAGCAGGAACTCCAAAACAAGTTGATGCTACAACATTGGCAGTCTTTTTTCCCACCCCTGGTAGCTTCATTAAATCTTTAATAGTTTCTGGTACTTTGCCATTAAATTCGTCCAATATAACATTTGAAGATGCCTTTATGTTCTTGGCCTTATTTCTATAAAGTCCACATTCTTTTACAAGTTCTTCCAAGGTTTTTATATCCATGTTGGCAAAGTCTTCTGGCTTATTGTATTTTTTAAACATCTCTTCAGTTACCTTGTTAACTCTAACATCTGTGCATTGAGCTGATAAAATAGTTGCCACCAAAAGCTCAAAGGGACTCCTGTGTTCGAGTTCACACTTAGCATCTGGATAAGTCTCTTCTAAGACGTCAAGGCACTTGTCGGCCTCTTCGTGGCTTAAAATTCCCTTCATCTTTATTCCCCTTAATTTTATAATATTTCTCTTTTAATATTTATAATTTCAATTTCGCTATAGGAGTCAAAAAAATTTATCACTTTCTCAATGGTTTCTTCAACAATCTTTTGATCATTAGAAATAGTTGAGAAGGCAATAATAGATTTTTGCCATTTGTCATTTTCTCCAACTTCAGCAATTGAAATATTAAATCTATTTTTTGATTTTTCGATAATACTTTTAACAACAGACCTCTTTGACTTGAGAGAGTTTGCATTAAAAATAAAAATTTCGCAAGTACATATTCCTATTATCATAATAAATATTATAACATGAATATGAAAATATTCTCATCTTAAAAGGCTTCTTCTATGCTTAATTCTATATTCTCAATAAAAATTCTATACAAATTAAAAAGCTGCAAATAACATAAGTTACTTACAGCTCACTTTTATTTTAAGATTTCTCTTAATTCCTTGTTGTTTTGTTGTCTAACTTTATTAATTTGTTTTCTCGCTTCATAGCCTTCAATGATTTTTTTCTCTTCAAGACTTTCTCCAATAATTTCTGGAATCATTCCTGGCTCAGTACCCTTGCACTTAAATGTTAAGAAGCAAAAGGCTGCAAGCTCAGTTTCTCCAGTCATAGGAGCTTCTTTAGTAAACTTTGTAAAGACTTCTACAGAAGTATTGCCTACTCCAGAGATAAAAGTTGTTGCTGTCAAAAAGTCTCCTTGGTTAATGGGTTTTAAAAAAGTTAAACTGTCACAGGAGATTGTAGCAACTCTTCCCCTTGTGTGTCTTATGGCACAAGTACCAGAGCTGTGGTCTGCTATCTCAAAAAGTCTTGGTCCATAAAGTGTGCCTCCAGTATTTAAGTCTGTTGGCATAACACCGTATGTGAAGACTACCTTTGATTCTGAAACTTTTTTTGAATTAGTAGAGATATTTTGCAACTTCAGCACCTAATCTTGCGTTGTTCTTAACAAGTGCAATGTTAGCTTCAAGAGATTTTCCTTCAGTAACTTCAAGAACCTTAGATAATAGGAATGGAGTTGTTTCCTTTCCGTGGATTCCCTTTTCATCAGCTTCAACTAGAGCTGTTTCAATTGCCTTGTTGATTTTATCTTCATCCATTGAATCTGCTTCTGGAATTGGATTTGTAAGAAGAATTCCCCCTGTTAAACCAAGATTCCATTGAGTGTTTGCTGCTTCTGCTGCTTCTTGAGGTGTTTTAATGTTGTAGTCAACTTTAAATTCAGATTTTCTTGTAAAGAAAGCTGGCATGTGATCAGTTTGGTAACCAAATACAGGAACACCCTTCGTTTCAAGATATTCAAGAGTAAGTCCAATATCAAGGATTGATTTACAACCTGCACATACTATCATAATGTCGTTTGATGCAAGTTCTTCAAGGTCTCTTGAGATATCAAAAGTTGTTTCAGCGTGTCTATGAACTCCACCAAGTCCTCCAGTAACAAAGATTTTGATTCCAGCAAGTCTTGATGCAATAATAGTTGATGCTACTGTTGTAGCTCCATTAAGTCCACGAGAAACAATATAAGCAAAGTCTCTTCTTGAAGCCTTGATGATGTCCTTTGAAGTTGCCATGAATTCTAATTCTTCTTCGCTAAGACCAATTTTAATCTTTCCACCAATTATTGCAGTTGTTGCAGGAACAGCTCCATTTTCTCTAATGATTTCTTCACAAGCCTTAGCTGTTTCAATATTTTGTGGGTAAGGCATTCCGTGAGAAATAATTGTAGATTCAAGTGCAACTACTGGTTTGCCTTCTTCCATAGCTTTTTTTACTTCGTCACTGTACTCAACATATTTTTTTAGCATTTCATTAGTAATCATAAATTTCTCCTTTTAAATTATTTTCATTCATATCCTTTGAACATGAGTCTGAGCTCATAAGTGCTATCCTAGCTGCTGCTTCTGCTGCAGCCATTCTCTCTTCTATTTCTAAATCATTATAAAGTCCATAAGCATAGCCTGCCATAAAGGCATCTCCTGCTCCACTGGCACTTAATATTTTAACTTCTCTTGGCTTTCTCATCATTTTAAAATCTTTTTCAAAATAATATGATCCTTGGCCTCCAGCAGTTATTACAAGACTTTCTAAGCCCTTACTTATTAGGTCTTCTCCAAGCATATCAATGTTATCAGTTTCCAATCCTGAAAGAGCCTGGGCTTCATAAATATTTACCTTTAAGAAATAAATCTTATCTAGCAAGTCTTTAATCTTCATTACCTTTTTAGTTGAAACCCCATCTATCAAAAACTTGCCCTTTAAATTTTTTAGGACATAGTCAAGAGTCTCTTCTTCAAGATTTGTATCCATTATTGTGAACTCAGCATTCTCAATAATTTTTCTGTTTTTCTCAACATAATCCTTGTCAATGTTTTTTATGAGTTCCATGTCTGATATGGCTACATACATATCTCTAGTTTCGTCAAGGATTGCAAGATAGTGTGGAGTGATGCCATCAGTTATTAAAACTCTTGAGCTGTCAACATTTATCCTGTTGAGCTCTGTCAAAATATTCTTGCCGGCATCGTCTCTTCCTACTACTGATAGAAGACTTGTATTAACTCCAAGCCTTGCTAGGTTCTCGCAAATGTTTCTTCCAACACCGCCACTAGAGTATTCAATTTTTCCTGGATTTGAGTCTCTCTCTTTTAAATTATCAAAGGTTGATCCACTTATATCCATATTGCAGCCACCAAGTATAGCAACATAGGTGTCCTCTCTTAAGATATAACCCCTTCCCAAGATATAACCCGAGGTCATCAGGTTATTAATATGGGCAGATACCCCTGACCTTGTTATGTTTAACTCATCAGCAATTTCTTGCTGAGACATTCCAGGATTTTTTTTCAAAAGATTTATAATTTCTTTCTCTCTTGGAGTCAAAAAAATCACCTCTAATCATTTACTTATATTCTAGTCAAATGATTAGAGGTTGTCAATATCTTATAAAAAATTTTCTTGGTTTTTTCTTATCTTATCTTCTTCTCTTGCTTCCCTATAGCATCTTCTACAAAGTGGTTCATATTCTTCTACAGCTCCAAGCTCTACCCTCTTGTCACTCTTGATTTTTCTGTGAGAAACCCATGCATCGGTTCCACACTTCTTGCAAACTGCATGGTGCTTGTTGAGGTAGTCAACCTTTGGCATAAGTTCCTTTACTATTTCAAATGGTTGAGCCATGTAGTCCATATCAAGACCTGCTAAGACAATTGTAATTCCCATATCGAGAATTTTTTCTAAGTCTTCTAATACAAGTTCAGGCGTGTCACACAAAAATTGTACTTCATCAATTCCAATAACTTGTGGAGAGTATTTTTCTACATAAGCTAAGATTTCATTTATTGATTCTACTTCAACAGCATCAAGGGAAATCTTATCATGTGTTACAATTTCATTTTTAGCATATCTCTTATCCATAAGTGGTTTAAAGGCAACCACCTTGTAATTGGCAATAGAAAATCTCTTTAGGTCCTTTTCTAATGAGCTTGTCTTTCCAGAAAACATAGAACCTGTGTGTAATATCATTCTTCCTCTATACTGATGCATGATCTTATCCCTTATACTCTTCTACTATTGCTTCTTCTATCACTATGTCGTTAACTGGCTTATCCATAAAACCAACTCTAGTCTTGGCAATGTCATCAACTACATCCATGCCTTCAAAGACTTGACCAAAAACAGAGTGCTTACCATCAAGCCAAAAAGCTCCGCCCTTTTCTTCGTAGGCTTTTACAATTTCTTCAGGATAACCATTTTCTTCTCCAGCATCTTTCATTTGTGAAATTATATCGTCAGAAAGCTTATCCCCTTGAACTATAAAAAATTGAGATCCATTTGTGTTTGGACCAGCGTTAGCCATGGAAAGAGCTCCCCTAAAATTTCTAAAGTTCACATCAAATTCATCTTTAAAAGCTTTCTTCCACTTACTTTCTCCTCCACGACCTGTTCCACTTGGGTCTCCCCCTTGGATCATAAAGTTTTCTATAACCCTGTGAAAAATTATTCCGTCATAATATTTATCTTCTATAAGTGAAATGAAGTTTTCAACAGCAAGAGGTGCTGCTTCTTCAAATAATCTAATTTTAATATCGCCTTTATTAGTTTTTAATACTGCAATCTTTTCTCCAATTGCAGGTTTTTCAAATTGTTTTAACATTAAATCTCCCTTTCATAAATAACTTTTCATATTAATTCTAAATCCTTGAGTCTTTTTTCGCAAATAATAATAGACTATTGTTAAAAATATTCCCTTTAAAACTGATGATAGGGTCATTGCCAACCATATTCCATTTACGTGGAAGATTGGCATTAATAAAAGAGCCATTGGAATCCTTGACACATTAAATACCATAGAATTTATAGCAGGATACCTTGTTAGCCCAAGCCCATTTAGCATCCCTGTAGTACCAATTTCTAAAGTCATAAAGTATTGCGAAAAAGCTAAAATTTTTAAATAATCTATACCAGCTACAATTGCCTCAGGGTCCTTGGGTATAAAAAGTCTAAATAAATTTTCTGCAAAGAAAAATAAGAGGACTGTAGCAAAAATTCCAATAATATTTACAATTTTCATCGCTTCTCTTCTTCCATCATGGAGTCTTTCATAATTTTTAGCTCCAAAGTTTTGACCAAAAAAGGCAGAGAAGGCAACGGCAAATCCATCAGCAGTCATCCAAGAAATTGATTCTACTTGTGAACCAATGGAATAAACTGCAATGTAAAGAGCACCAAAGCTTGCTATATATCTATTTAATATCATACTCACTGAAGCATGAATTAAAGACTGAAGTGATGCAGGTAAGCCTAGGTTTAAAATAGATTTAAAGTAAGACCCTTCTGGCATCTTAAAGTAATTTGTCCTAACAAATATTTCTCTATTTGCTACTCCAATATAAAGATACAATAAGCTAGATACCATCTGAGCAAGGACAGTAGCGTAGGCCGCTCCCCTTATTCCCATCTTCGGAAAAATCCAAATTCCAAATATAAAAAAAGGATCTAAGATTAAATTTATAACCAAGGAAATAATTGAAATCTTAAAGGGTGTTATTGAATTCCCCTTGGCAAAGAAAGCCGAAGATAAAATTGGATTTAAAAAAGTAAATATAAGTCCTCCACTGACAATTAATAAATAATTAACTGCCATGGTATGAACAGATTCTTCAAGCCTATAAAAGCCAATAATATTATTTCTCATGCTTATGTATAGGGTCATTAGTCCTATACAAAAAATCAAATTTATTACAAATCCTGCTACCCAAACTTTTTTTGAGGACTCATCATCATTTCTTCCAAAGGCCTGAGACAGTCCTACGGAAACTCCTGTCTTGGCAACAAGGGTTATGGCCTGAGCCATCCAAACTAAAAAGGAACAGGCTCCTACAGCAGCAACAGCTTCTGTAGAGAGTCGTCCCAACCACATTAAATCAACAAGAGAATAGGCCATTTGAACAAAGGCCGTTCCCATTAGCGGCAAAGCCATTTTTAATAGGGCAGAAAAAATATTTCCCCTTAGTAAATTGACTTCCCTCATTTATTAACAGTCACCTTGATCTGTAATAATTATTGGACCATCCTTTGTAATTGCAATTTGGTGTTCATATTGAGCTGAAAGAGAGCCATCCTTTGTCCTCGCAGTCCAACCATTGTCGTCAATAGTGAGTTCCTTCTTACCCATATTTATCATTGGTTCAATAGTAAATACCATTCCCTCTTGGATTCTTAGACCACGACCAGGCTTTCCATAGTGTAGAACTTGTGGGTCTTCGTGCATTTCTTGACCGATTCCATGTCCAACAAATTCTCTTACCACAGAGTAACCATTGTCTTCGGCGTGTTTTTGAACTGCTGCTCCAATATCGCCAAGTCTATTTCCAATTACAGCTTTTTCTATTCCCTTATACATTGCTTCACGAGTTACTTGTAAAAGTTTTTTTGCTTCAGGAGAAACATTGCCCACTTCATAAGACCAAGCAGAATCGGCGAGCCATCCATCCACATTTACAACCATATCAACTGTAATTATGTCTCCATCTTTTAGCTCATATTCAGTTGGAAAACCGTGGCAAATTTCATCATTAACAGATGCACAAACTGAATAAGGATAGCCTTCGTAACCCTTTTGTTCAGGATAGGCCCCTCTTTCCTTTAAATAATTTTCCACAAATCTGTCGATTTCAATTGTCTTAACACCAGGCTTTATAAAATCTCTAAGCTTGTGGTGAACATCTGATAAGACCTTGCCAGCAACTTGCATTTTCTTAATTTCATCTTCTGTTTTTATAATTATCATTTTAACTCCTTTACTATTTCACTTAAATCATCATCTCTTAGTGCCCAGTCATAGGCATCTGGATTTATTTCTATAGCTTTTATAATCTCTTCTTTTGCCAAGTCATCTCTTCCAAGCAAGTGGAAGGAGCAGGCCTTATTGTAATGGAGATTTACAGACTTTGGGAAATCTATAAGTCCCCTGTTTAATATATCAATAGCAGCTTCATAGTCCTTTTCTTCGATATAAATTGCAGACATATTTAAAAATAAAAAGGGATCTTCAAATTTGCCAATGGCATCATAATAATATTTAAGTGCCTGCTTGTTGTCGCCCTTCTTCTTACAAAGTACACCCATATTATATAAGGCTCTACCATAATCTTCTTTAATATATAATGATTTTTTTACATAATTTTCTGCAAGTTCATTTTTATTTAGGACTTCATAGATAGACCCAAGGTCGTTGTAGGCCACAAAGTCAAATTCATCTAAGTCGATAACTTTTTTGAATTCCTCTATAGCAAGCTTATTCTCTCCAAGTTTGTCATAGGCATGAGCCAGATAATAGTGAGCTCTGTCATAAGTATGGTCTAGGTCAATGGCTCTTTTGTAATTTTCTATAGAGTAGTTTGTGTCTCCACCCTCAAAGTCATTGGTAATGGCAAGCCCATAATAAGCTCCTGGCATCTCCTGCAAATCTAAGATCCTCTCAAAATAATTTTTTGCCTCTTCGTAAACTTCTTGTTTTAGATAAATATCAGCTAACTCAAAATAAACTGAAATTCTTTCATCTAGGTCTTTCTCAGATGTAAAATTAAGAGACTTTAATAAGAGGTCCTCAGCCTTATCATAATCGCCATCTATTAAAAAGTCTTCTGCTAAAATTAAATAGTTTTTAAATTTTAAGTCCATTAAAAAACCTCAATTCCTATTCTATTATATAGTATTTTTTTCAATTTCACAGATATAGAAATAATTTTTAATTAAATATATAATGAATGTGGTGATAAACGTGAGAAGATTTTTATCCTTTAATGAGTTTTTTAAAGAATACTATGGTGGCAAGACTGTCAAGCTTTCTCTTGATGGAGGATTTTCATGTCCCAATAGAGATGGCAGACTTTCAGAGACTGGTTGCATCTTCTGTTCCGACGAAGGCAGTGGAGAATTTGCTGGTTCAAAGTCCTTAAGTATTGGCGATCAAATTAATTCTCAAAAGGAATTTTTAAAACACAAATGGAATGCTAACAACTACATAGCCTACTTTCAAAATTTTACAAACACATATGGAGCTTTAGATGATTTAAAAAGAATTTATGATCAAGTTGTAGACCGTGACGATATAAGAGGTATCTCTATTGCAACTAGGTGTGATTGTATTGATGATGAGAAAATCGAGTATTTAAAAGAAATCTCTAAGAAGAAAACCCTGTGGCTTGAACTTGGAATGCAGACAGTTAATGAGGATACAATCAAACTAATTAACCGTGGCTACTCCCACAAGCTTTTCGATGAAACTATAAATAAATTAAAGGATGCTAATATTTTATTTTTAATTCATGCTATCTTTGGCCTTCCCTATGAAGATCAAGGAGACTTTGACAATGCAATAAATTATATAAGAGAAGTAGCTCCCTTTGGAGTAAAGTTTCACAACTTATACATCTTGAAGGATTCTCCCATATATAAACTTTACAAAAATAAAAATTTTAAAATCCTAACAAAAGATGAATATGTGGAACTTATTCTTAGAGCCCTAGATGAGATTGACGAGAAAACTGTAGTCCATAGGATAAGTGGTGACCCACCAAAGTTAAAACTTTATGAACCTAAATGGTGCGCTGACAAGTTGTCCGTGATTTCACAAATTGACAAAGCATTAAAGGAAAATAATAGAAAAATAATTTCTCAAGATGATATTATAAAAATTGTAAATTATTGGAAGGAGAAAGATAGGGCTTTTGCCCAGCCTTCTTAAATTTTCCCTCCCACTAGTGTATAATGTAGAAAGATATAGCGACTAAATAAATTTATGGATAAAAGGAGAAACATGAAAAATATTTCTAGAGATATAATAAAAAAATATAATGTTAAGTTTGTAATTCTTGGTTCCGACGAAAATGCCTACGGGATAGCTCGTATTTTAAATGACAACTACGGTCTAATCTCAACAGTTTTTTGTCAAAAGCCCCTTCCTGCCACAGACAATTCGAAAATCCTAGATAGGAAGGTTATAGAAAACTTTTCTGACAATGAGGTTTTTGTAAGTGAAATGATAAAATTTGCAGAAGCAAATAAGGGTGCCAACCTAATTACAATTCCTTGTGGAGATGAATACTCTAAGCTACTTTCAAATAACAAGGAAAAAATAAAAGATTTTTATAAGTTCAACACACCATCTACTGACTTAAATGACAGACTTGAAAATAAAATAGACTTTTATAATTCCTGCGAAGAACTTGGCATTCCCTATCCTAAATTTGCAATAATAAATTCTTCTAAGGAAATAGAAGGTCTTGACCTACAGTTCCCACTTATACTAAAGCCTAACGATTCTATCTCCTATGTAAAATTATCTTTTCCAAACAAGTATAAGGTCTACACAATTTATGACTATGCAGAACTTGAATCAGTTGTAAAAACAATTTACGACGACAACCACTATGAAGGTACCATGCTTGTCCAAGAATTTATTCCTGGCCCTGCATCAAACCAAGCTTCCTTTAACGTCTACTGTGACAAGAATGGAAAAGTTAGGATGATGGTTTATGGGCAAATTCTTCTTGCAGATCCACTTCCACTTAGAATTGGAAATAACGACGCAATTTACACAAGATATATGCCTGAACTTTATAAGTTCTATAAGGAAAAGTTAGAGTCAATTCACTACACTGGTTTTTCAAACATAGACTTAAAATACGATCCACGTGACAACACCTTTAAGGCCTTTGAAATGAATCTAAGACTTCCACAAAGTCACTACTTCATGGCTGCTGGTGGCGTAAATGTCCTTGATTTTTATATTCGTGACCTCTTAGACCTTGGCTTTGAAGAAGAAGTTTACTACCACAAGGAAACTTCAAAAATTTGGATGAATGCCCATCCAAAACTTTTAAAAGAGTACACAAATGAAAAGTACCACAAGACTATTGATGAGCTACTAAAGAATGGCTATGAATTTACAATTAACAACAAGAAGGACTTTAGTATAAGCAGAGAGATAACTTATCTAAAGAGAAAGTATGGATCTATAAAGCACTACAAAATGTATTATAAGTTAGAGAAATAAAAAATTACCAGCTTCTTTTAGGGGAGCTGGTTTTTCTTTGCAGTAAGTTTTATGTAATTAATTACTAAATTTTAATTTTCCTTTCCAACACTTATTCCTTCAAAAATTTTTTATAAAAAGAAAAACCCAGGCTTTTAAAGCTTGGGTTTCTATTTAATCTCTTGACTGAATGATAAAGGCTGAGCCCTGATTAATTTTTATAGTGGCACTATCTCCCACCATTTCATTGCTAACTCCCCTGCTAGGATTTTCTGAATTAATTTCAAGGTCCTCTACTTCATAATAGAGTCCCTTTGTTGTAAAGTTCATCCTATCACCAGCATTTATTAAAGAAAAATATTTCTTATTGGTTCTCACAAAGTCGTAAGAACCTTCTTCTACATAAATAACTTCATTGTAGTCGTCTTCTATTTTTGCACTTATTCCCTTTTTATATAATTTTTTAAGATTCAATAAATTGGCAAGTTCGTGGTCAAGTCTAGTACCTAAGGCTCCAAGAATTACAATATCCTTATAGCCCTCATCAACTAAATAAGACAAGGCGAGTTCTGTATCGGTGAAGTCTTTTTTGGCAGGAAATTTTATTACTTCTATCTTGTGTTCCTTAATATAATCTAAAGCTTCCTCTCCAATAGAATCAAGATCTCCCAAGAGTATGTCAGCTCCTAGGTCATACTTCATAAGAAGTCTTGCACCACCATCTGCTACAATTATAAACCTGTCTTGATACTTTTCTATTAATTCTTTAGAAACTTGCCTGCCAGCAGAAATTAAAAGTGCTTTTTTCATAAGAGTTCCTTAAAGGCCTTTATATTTTCTCTAGTTTTGTCTTTTTGAAAAATTGCAGAGCCAGCAACAAGTATGTCTGCTCCAGCAGCTAGAACTTCCTTTGCGTTGTCTAGCTTGACACCACCGTCAACTTCTATTAAGGTATTGATATTTCTTTCTTCAATCATCTTCTTAACTTCAGAAATTTTTCTAAGTGCAGATGGAATAAATTTTTGTCCCCCAAAACCTGGGTTAACGCTCATGATCAAAACTAGGTCTAGCTTGTCCAAAGTATAGTCTAAGACCTCAAGACTATCTGATGGATTTAGGGCAAGTCCTACCTTCATACCATGAGACTTTATAAGTGAAAGAGTCCTATCAAGGTGCTTTGTTGTACTTGGATGGATAGTTATAATGTCAGAGCCTGCATTTTTAAAATCCTCAATAAAATTTTCTGGTCTTTCAATCATTAGGTGGGTGTCAAAGGGAATATCTGTTAAGGGTCTCAAGGATTTTACAATACCAGGACCATAGGAAATATTTGGCACGTAGTTGCCATCCATGATATCAAGGTGAAGAAAGTCAACTTTTTCTTCGTTAAGTATCTTTATTTCTTTTTCTAAATTTGTAAAATCTGCTGAGAGTAGTGATGGTGAAATCATTAGTATTCTCCTTTGCTTTTTAATTCTTCAAAAATGTATAAGTAGTTTTCGTATCTTTCTTTTTCAATTTTTCCGGCTTCAAGAGCTTCCTTTACTCCACACTGTGGTTCTCTTATGTGGTTGCAGTTATTAAACTTGCAAGATGAATATTTTTCAAATTCTCTAAAATAATTTTTTAATTCGTCGCTATTAATATTTAAGCTCAAAGAAGAAAATCCTGGCGTGTCAAAGATATAAATGTCATCCTTAAATAGGATTTCTGTGTGTCTTGTAGTGTGCTTTCCTCTTCTCGTCTTGTCAGAAACTTTTCCAACTTCAACGTCCTTGTCTAATATCCTAGAAGTAATAGTTGACTTGCCTGCACCACTGACGCCACATAGGGCAACAGTCTTTCCCCTTATATAATCTCTTAAGTCCTCTATGGAGTTATCCTTATTTGAAATCATAAAGGTTTTAAATCCAGAGTTTTCATAAAGCTTTGCTAGTTTCTCACTTTCTTCCCTATCGAGGTCACACTTATTTATGACAATTGCCACATCTATGTCTTGGTCCTCTGCCTGGATAATAGTCTTGTCTATTGTCATTAAATTATATTTTGGATCCATAACAGGAACTACGACTAAAGCCATGTCAACATTGGCAACCTTTGGCCTTGTGAGCATATTTTTTCTGGGATATACTTTTTCAATATATCCCAGAGTCTTTTCTTCAAACTTAAATTCTACATTGTCACCAACTATAGGATCTACCTTGGAATGTCTAAAATTTCCTCTTGCTCTTGTTTCATAAACTTGTCCCTCAGCAAGAATGTAGTAGAAGCCACCAGTTAGTTTAATTATCTTTCCAATCATTATCTTATCTTCTCTGTTTTTACAAGGTTGCCATCAACATAAATGTTGTATTCGCCAGGTCCAATAAGTTCAACGCTAGCAACATCTCCAGCTTCAACATTGTAATTCCAAACAGTTTGACCACCAGTTTTATTTCCACTTCCATCTTTTACCCTGTCTGCAGAAACCTTGTGGCTTTCGCCGTCATCTGGAACCTTAACCTTTATATGATTTACCTTGTTAAAATTATCTTCTTTGTTGCTTTCATCGCTATTCTTATCATCATTTCTATCTTCATCTTCAACATTAGGTCCCTTGGAAATATAAAGTGTAACAGTTGAACCCTTTTCTACACTTGTTTTTGCCTTTGGATTCATGTCATAAACTTGACCTTCAGAAACCTTGTTACTATGTCCATTTTCTATAACTACAGTAAGTCCAAAACTCTTTAGTTGATTTACAACAACATCTTGATCCATTCCCTTGTAGTCGCTTAGGACAACAGGAGTCTTATCTTGTCCCTTAGAGACAATAAGTTTAACCGCTGTTCCTCTTTTTACAGAGTAACCTCCATCAGGGTTTGAATAAATTACCTTGCCTTCTTCAACAGTGTCATTAAATTCTTCTTCTATAGAACCTAGTTTTAATGAATTTTCTTCGAGTAGGTTTTTAGCTTCTTCTTCTGATAAGCCCTTAAGTGGTGGAACTGGTACAGAATCTGGAAGTTCATTAATCTCAAGGGTAATTGTTGTTCCCTTCTCAACTGAAGTTCCTTCTTCTGGATTTTGTCCTAATACCACACCATCAGGTTCCTTTTCATTTTCCACCGTATTTACATCCAAGACTAAGCCCTGAGCCTCTATAAGTTCTTTAGCCTCTTCTCTTGTCTTCCCAATGTAATTTTCAACAGCAATTTTTTCAACAACATCGCCTGACTTCATTCCCTTTATTGCCTTTGGCACTACATATATTAAAAGAGCAATGATTACGATAGCTGAGAATATACCTAGTATGGCTGGGGCCACAGATTTTTTCTTTTTAACAAGCTTCTTAGGTTTATTTGGTCTTTTAGCATCAAGATTATTTGAATGATTCCTATTAGGTCTTCTGTTAATAGGAGGTGTGACAAAGGCAGTATTGTCATCTTCCTCATAAACTCTATTTACTGAAAAAGTCCTTGCTCCCATAGTGTAATCTTTAATGTCTTTAATGAGTTCAAAGACGTCTTTATACCTGTGGTCCGGATCTTTTTCTGTCATCTTTAGGACTAGGGCATCAACTGATGGGTCAAGACTCTTTATAAATTCAGAAGGCCTTGGCATCTGAGATTGCACTTGCATAAGGGCAACTGATACTGGATTGTCTGCATCAAAAGGCAGCCTTCCTGTTAACATTTCAAAGAGTACTATGCCCAGAGAATAAATGTCAGACCTGTTGTCTACTTTTGCACCCCTAGCTTGTTCAGGTGAAAAATAGTGAACAGAACCCATAACAGCATTTGTCGCTGTAACAGTTGTGTTGTCTGCCACTCTCGCTATTCCAAAGTCTGTAACCTTTATCCTGTCGTCTCTTGTTACCATAATATTTTGAGACTTTATATCTCTATGGACTATGTGCTTAGAGTGAGCAACCTTTAAAGCTTCAGCAATTTGTATGCAGTAGTTTAATGCTCTCTTTTCAGAAAGTCTTCCCTCGTCATTAATTAAGTCCTTAAGAGTTTTTCCATCAATATATTCCATTACAATGTAGTGAACTTCCTTATCTTGGATTTTTTCAGTTCCAACATCATAAATGCTAACTATATTTGGATGAGAGATGCTTGCTGCCGCAAGGGACTCCCTCTTAAATTTTCTTATAAAGTTGTTATCTTCGTTATATTCTAATTTTAGAACCTTAATGGCAACTATCCTATCAAGTTTGCTGTCATGAGCCTTAAAAACATTGCCCATACCGCCAGTGCCAATTTTTTCTAATATTTCGTATCTATTTCCTAAAATTTTATTAATCATTGCCCACCTACTCATTAAATACTAAAATAAATGTAATATTATCCATGCCACCATTTTTTAGGGCTAAGTCAAGAAGCATATCTCTAGCTTCTTCAGGGCTGTTTTCTTTTACAATCTTAAATATTTCCTCATCAGGAACCATATTTGTAAGCCCGTCTGAACAAAATAAAAATACATCCTTATCCTTAATGTTAAGAGTGTTAACTATAACCTCTATATCAGATGTGGTCCCCATAGCCTTAGTTAAGACATTTTTCTTGGGGTGATTTTTTGCTTCTTCTTCCGTAATTTCTCCAATTTCAATTAGATAATTTACAAAGGAATCATCTTGAGTTATTTGCTCCATCTCTTCATTTATCCTGTAGATCCTAGAGTCTCCAATATTTGAATAAATAAGAACATCATCTAAGATAAGTCCACTTGATAAAGTAGTTCCCATTCCCCTGTAATCTTCATTTTCTTGGGAGCTTTCATAGATTTTTTTATTGGCATCTCGAATAGAAGAAGAGAGAATTTCTATTGCATCGTCAATGCTTATCACTTCCCTTTCTCCTGCAAAGTCTTCACCAATTATTTCCGTTGCCATCTTAGATGCTCTTTCACCTGCAAGATGACCTCCCATTCCATCAGCCAATACATATAAGTTTTTTGATTCATTTACATAATATGAATCTTCATTGTTTTTTCTGTAGTTGCCTACATTTGTTGCTGATACTACTTTCATTCATTTCACCTCGATCTTACGCCTAAGTTGTCCACATGAGGCACTGATGTCGCTACCTAGTTCTCTTCTTATCGTTACATTAAATCCCTTTTTCTCAAGTTTATTTTTGAAGTCATTGATTTCAGCCTTAGAAGGCCTTTTCTCATCAAATTCTTCTATGGGATTTAAGGGAATTAAGTTTATATGACACTTTAAGTTTTTTGCAAAATTATAAAGTTCATCAATATTTTTAACTCCATCATTTTGATTTTTTATCATTGTATATTCAAAGGTAATCCTATTATTTGTCTTCTTGACATAATATTCCAAGGATTTTTTTAGTTCAGCAAGATTAAAGCGTCTATTAATTGGCATTAGTGCTGACCTATCTTTGTCATTAGTTTGATGTAGACTAACTGCTAGGTTAATTGGAAGATTTAAATCCGCCATATCATAAATCTTATCAGCTACTCCACAAGTTGAAATTGTAATATTTCTATAGGAGGTGTTGTGGCCCTTCTCGTCGTGAAGAAGTTTTATAAACCTAATTACTTCATCGAAATTATCAAGAGGCTCTCCACTTCCCATCAATATAAAGTTTGAAATTTTTATATTGTATTTATTTTCGATTTCATAAACCTGTCCTAGCATTTCGCCAGCACTTAGGTTCCTAACAAGACCAGACTTTGTTGAAGCACAAAAATCACAACCCATCCTGCATCCAACTTGAGTTGACACACATTGGGAATAACCATGCTTGTATTCCATTAAGACGCCTTCAATTAGGTTTCCATCTTTTAATTTAAAGAGCATCTTTCTCGTTTCATCTATGTCTGAGTCGAAACTTTTAAAAATTTCAATCTTATTTACTTCTTCATCTTTTATAAGGGAGATGGACTTTGCCGAAAGATTTGAGTTCTCCACATCATATCTCTTTTTGTCGTGGAAAAAAGTAAAAAGTTGCGTGCCCCTAAAGGCTTTCTCTTTTCTATCTTCAAAAAATTGGCGCAGTTCATCTTCATACATAGAATTTAATTCCATTAAAACCACCTATTCATCTAATCATTATACCATTAGACATCTACAAATAAAAATAGATTTAAAGAAATTAATCAAATACAAAAAAAGACTGTGAAAAAATTTCACAGCCTTCAATAATTATTAATTTTTTCTAAGAGACAAATAGAAAAACCGTCTGAACCATCTACTGATGGGAAAAGTTTTAATACATCCTTGTCTCTTATTTTTTTTATTTTAAAGTTTTCGTTCTCTTTTAAAAAGTTCTCAATAACATCTTCGTTCTCAATCTTTGATAGAGAACAAGTTGAGTAAATCAAAAGTCCCTTTTCTCTTACATATTCCTTAGCCTTGTTTAAAATTTCTAATTGAATTACTCCAAGTTCTTTTAAGTCATCAATTCCCTTATTCCATTTTATGTCAGGCTTCTTCCTATAAAGACCTGTCCCAGAACAAGGTGCATCCACTAAGACGTAGTCAAAGTTATTAATAAACTCTTCATTTAAAACTCTAGCATCATTAACCCTTGGAGATATGTTTGTGCATCCAAGTCTCTTGGCATTTTCCTTTATTAGTTTTATTTTTCCTTTAGACTTGTCACAGGCAATAATTTCTCCTGTGTTATCCATTAGCTCTGATAAGTGAGTAGTTTTTCCACCAGGCGCTGCACAAAGATCAAGTACTTTTGAATCTTTTCTTGGATTTAAAAATGTAGAAACCAAAATAGATCCTAGGTCTTGAACATAAAAGTAACCTTTTTCAAAAAATTCTGTGTCTATTATTCCATTGGGATTTAAAACATTTAGGGCATTCACATAAGTTGTTTCTTCGATGTCAAATCCAGACTCAGTTAAGTTTTTAATAAGCTCATCTCTATTAATTTTCAAAGTGTTAACCCTAATAGTAAAGGGTGGTTTCTCATTATTTGCCTTTAAAAGTTTTTTTGTAAATTCTTCTCCATACTTGTCATAGAAGTACTCTGTATAAAATCTTGGATGAGAATAGTAAGTTGAGAGATTGTCTATTGAATTCTTTAATGTAACTTGAAGGGGTTTCTCTTTGGAAATACTTCTCAAAATTCCATTTGTAAAAGATATGGATCCCTTGTTGCCATAAATTTTTGCAAGATTAACAGATTCATCAACTATAGAATAATCAGGAACCTTGTCGAGAAAATACATTTGATAAATTGCCATCTCCAAGATGCTAAGTATAATTTTGTGAATCCTATTAAATCTAACTTTAGAATTCTCTCTTATAACATAGTCTAAGTAAGTTTTGTTCCTAACAACACCTGTTGTTATTTCTTTAATGAAGGCAAAGTCTCTTTCATCAATATTTGATGCTTTTAAAATTTCTAAACTTTCCTCTAAAAATGTCCCCTTATAGAGGACATCGTTAATTATTTGTAGTGCTCTTTCTCTTGTGTTCTTCATTAATCTCTTCTTCCAAATATACTAAGTAGTCTCAAGAATTGTCCAATTGCAACTAAAGTTGATGCAACGTAAGTTAGTGCCGCTGCACTTAGAACTTCTCTTGTGCCTTTTAAATCTTCATCAGATATAATCCCCATAGCAAGCTCTTCTTTTGCCCTGTTTGATGCATTAAACTCAACAGGCAAAGTCACAATTTGAAATAAAACTGCAAAGAAGAAGAGAGCAATACCTAACTTAGTAAAAAATACAGAGAAGAAAAATCCTAGTATTATTAAAAAGAAAGAGACTTGTGTCCCAAGATTTGCAAGTGGAACTAAGGCTGCCCTAAGCTTTAGCGGAGCATAGTCAACTGAGTCTTGGATAGCATGGCCAACTTCGTGAGCTGCAATAGAAACTGATGCAATAGAATTTCTATAATAGACATCTCTTGATAGGTTTAGAGTCTTATCTCTGGGATCATAGTGGTCCGAAAGTTTTCCATCAACCATCCTAATGCTTACATTTGAAAGTCCATTCCTATCTAAAATTTCTCTAGCAACTTCTGCACCACTTAAATTTGTAGATGCGGGGATTTTTTTATATTTTTCATAAGCAGAGCTAATTTTTGCCTGTGCATACATGGCAAGAATTAAGCCTGGTAGTATATAAATTAAATAAGAGAAATCATAAGTGTAAAAATATGGTCCAAACATTATTTTCCTCCAATCACATAATTTTCTTGGAATTTATTTCCTCGTAAGAAATCATCTATTCCCATGGCCCTTTTGCCTGGCGCTTGTATTTCTTTAACAGAAATAGCTCCATCACTTGTTTTAATAATTAATTCTTTGTCGGATTTTATTATCTTTCCTGCTTCTTTATCACAATTATCATCAAACTCTTCTGCCTTGTAAATTTTATAGAACTTGTCGTCATACTTGAACCTTACCCCATAGTGTGGGCTAAGTCCCCTTATTTTATTTACTATATTTGCAGAAGTGTTATTAAAATCTAAATCTAAATCATTTTTTAAAATCTTACTAGCGTAAGTTTTTTTGTCTTCATCTTGTTCTATAAATTCTACTGGTCCCTTTGAAGCATCAAGTACAAACTCTTCTAGTAGATCTGCGCCCATATGTGAAAGCTTATCTTCAAGTTCTCCTGCATTCATTTCTCCAATTTCTATTTCTTTTACAGCAGAAACTGGACCGGCGTCAAGACCTTCTTCAACCTTCATTAGACTGACACCAGTCTTGGAATGGCCTTCCATAATAGCCCTGTTAATTGGAGCTGCCCCTCTTAGATTTGGTAAAAGAGAAGCGTGAACATTCACTATATATTTTTTGGGCAAGTCTATAATTTCTTGACTCAAGATTTGACCATAGGCAACTACAACTATAATGTCAGCTTCAACATGTCTTAATTTATCAATTGCTTCAGGAGAATTTACATCTGCTGGCTGGTAAACTTCAAGCCCAAGTTCCTCTGCCTTAACTTTTACAGGAGTTTTAGTAAATTTCTTTCCCCTGCCCTTTCTCTTATCTTCTTGAGATACTACAAGAGCTACTTCTCCTAGAGTATTTAGTCTTTCCAAAATTGGAACAGAAAAATCAGGAGTTCCCATAAAGATAAACTTCATTATTCTTCACTCTCCGCTTCATACATATCTATGGCCTTATCTGTATAAAGTATTCCGTCAAGATGGTCTGTCTCATGTTGGATAATCCTAGCCAAAAAGTCTTCAGCCTCCATAAGTTTTTCTTGACCCTCTAGGTCATTATACTTAACCTTAATGTGCTTTGCCCTCTTAACTGTTCCTTGTTTTCCAGGAACTGAAAGACATCCTTCCATTGAGACTTCTTCTCCATCTTTTTCTATAATCTCAGGGTTAATCATGTAAAATCTCATTGGCTTTTCGCCCTCATCATTATCTTCTTCCCTGTTATCAACAACAATCACTCTTTTTAAGATTCCAATTTGAGGAGCTGCAAGTCCAACTCCAGGAGCAAGGTCCATAGTTTCGTACATATCATCTATTAAAAGTTTTAATCTATCATTATAATTAGTAACTACTTTTGATTTTTTCCTAAGAATAGGATCTCCATCTGTTCTAATTTTTCTTATTGCCATTAAATCACCTAAAATTCTATATTTAAAATAATTTTTCTTTCATTTTCTATCTTACTATTATTTATTACCCTATTAAGACCTTCAATTAACAATCCAAGGTCCTTAGGCTTGACTTTGATGGAAAATTTAGTCTTGTTAATATTTTTTATCCTTGGCATCTTAATAAATTTTGTAACCATAATATCCATTCCCTTTAAGTCAATAGACATTTGTTGTAAAAACTTTTCTGCCCAAACTTGAGTTAGGTTTTCATCATAGGATGAAAATTCGAGTTCAATTAATTTTGTGTAAGGTGGATACAAGAAAGTCTTTCTCTCTTCAATTTCATACTGGTAGAAGTCTTCATAATCTCCCTTAGCAGAGTAATTTATGATCTCACTGTCAGGACTGTAGGTTTGAATTATCACTTTCCCCTTCTTTGATGCACGACCAGCCCTTCCAGAAACTTGAGTAATAAGTTGGAAGGTTCTCTCTCTTGCCTTGTAATCAGAAATGTATAAAGACATGTCTGCTGCTACTATACCCACAAGAGTTACATCTTCAAAGTCAAATCCCTTAGACACCATTTGAGTGCCTATAATTACATCAGCTTCCTTATTCTTTATCTTTTCATAAAATTCATTAAAGGAGTTTTTTTTCCCAGTTGTATCTCTGTCCATCCTTAGGACTCTAGCCTTTGGAAAATATTTTTTGACTTCCTCCTCAACTCTTTGGGTTCCAACTCCAAATTGTTTTATAAATTTCGATCCACATGAAGGACATAACTTAGGTAGGGGTTTTGTTTTACCACAATAGTGACATATTAGCCTATTCTTTGCCTTGTGATAGGTCATGGATATGTCACAGTCGTCACACTTTATAACTTCTCCACAAGACCTACAAGAAATAAAGTTAGAAAAGCCCCTTCTATTTAAAAATAGGATAATTTGCTCCTTGTTGTTTAGCTTCTCTTCTATAGCTTTTTTTAATTCTCTACTAAATATTGAGACGTTACCCATAATTAATTCGTCTCTCATGTCAACTATCTCCGTATCGGGTAGAAAGGCTCCCTTCTTTGCCCTATTTTTTAATTGGCAAAGATTATAAAATCCCTTCTTGGCATAGAAATATGATTCCACTGAAGGAGTTGCAGATCCAAGAACCACCTTACCTCTATCCTTCATCCTATTTATAGCAACTTCTATGGTGTCGTACTTTAAGTTGTCGTGAAAGTCATAGGAAGAGTCGTGAGCCTCATCAACAATAATCATTTTTAAATTTTTAAAAGGAATGAATACGGCAGACCTCACTCCAACTACGACCTTTACCTGGTCATTTAGGACCTTCCTATATTCATCATATCTTTCACCTGCTGAGAGCTTAGAGTGGATTATTGCCACTTCATTTCCAAACCAAGATTTAAATCTCTCAATCATTTGTGGCGTCAAACCAATTTCTGGTACAAGAACAATAACTTGGCCACCATCTTCTATGATCTTTGAGGTTAAATTTAAATAAACTTCAGTCTTGCCTGATCCAGTTAGGCCATGAAGAAGAGACACAACTTTATGAGTCTCTTGTATGCTTTTTAAAGCTTCCTGCTGCTCATCATTTAATGCCAACTTATTTGTTTTATAAGAATTTTCCACAGGTTCTCGATTTACCTCTTTTTTATATTCTTCAATTAAGTTTCTTTTCATTAAACTCTTAATTGGGGAATAAGAAATATCTAAATCCTTCATTACATCTGCCCTAGATATATCTTTCTTATCTTTTATAAAATTAAAAACCTGAGCTTGCTTCTCGCTTATGCCCTCAAGATTTTTTGGATCAAAATTCTTTGAAATTTTTAAATAGTTCACAAGCTTTGGCTTTATAGTCACAAGTGAATCGTAAATATATTTTATATATCCCTTTTTCCTTAATCTCTTAATAAGAATTTTTTCATCATCACTTAAGTCTTCAAAGTATTTTGATAAGTCAACAGAATTTAAATCTTCCAGGTCTTTGCCATAGGGATACTTCTCCACAAGAATTTTCTTTTTAATTCTTTGAAGGTTTCCTGGAGGTAAAATTGGAGAGAAGGCCTTTGAAAAACCGATTAAATATCTCTCTTTCATCCAGAGTCCAAGTTTTATTAAGTCCTCAGATATTATTGGTTCATCGTCTAGGACTGAATGGATTTCCTTTAACTTTTCTAGGTGTTTTCCAGAATAATTTTCATGTAAAAGAAGGACGATACCAACTCGGTAAGATTTACCAAAATTTACGAGTACTCGCATACCAGGTTGAACATCATCTTTTACTATGTATGTATAAAGTTTATCAATTTTTTGAAAATTATTTTCTATAAAAATATCTGCAAACATGCCTTCACCCACAAAAGAGCTAGATTTCTCTAGCTCATAAGTTTTTTTGCCCTATCTAAAATTTCTCTTGCAAGTTCAGTCTTACTCATAATTTCTAAATCATCAGTCTTGTCTCGTGAAATAATAGAAACTATGTTAGTGTCGCTACCAAAACCTGCGCCTTCTTTTTTTATATTGTTAACAACTATAATATCAAAATTCTTTTTTATTAGTTTTTCTTTTGCATACTCATAGATATTAGTTGACTCAGCTGCAAACCCAACTATAACTTGATTTTTCTTTAGACTTCCATAGTGTGCAGCTATGTCAGGATTTTTTTCCATCTCAATAAGATTCATCTGACTGTCGCTACCCTTTTTAATCTTTTCTTCACTATAAGTCTTTGGTCTATAATCACTTGGCGCCGCTGCCTTAATTAATATATCGCAGTCATCAAAGTATTTTCCAACAGCATCAAACATTTGACGAGTTGAGTCAACTCTAACAAAGTTGTCAACCTTTGGAACTTCTATTTTTGTTGGTCCAGAAATAAGAGTTACCTTTGCTCCTCTTTTTTTTGCATTGTCAGCAAGAGCATAACCCATTTTACCTGAAGAGTAATTGGAAATAAACCTAACTGGATCAAGTGCCTCTCTTGTAGGTCCAGCAGTTATTACAACGTGTTTACCTTCAAGATCTTTTTCAGTAAGAGCCCTGTCAATTTCATCAACTATTTCGCTAGGCTCCAGCATCTTACCACTACCATAGTCGTTACATGCAAGAAGGTCCTCTTTAGTGTCTAAGATTAAAACTCCCCTGTCTCTAAGGGTTTGCATATTTTTTTGATTAGCTTCTGAATTTAACATTACAGTATTCATTCCAGGTGCCAACATTACCTTAGACCTTGATGCCATTAGGACTGTGGATAACATATCATCAGCAATTCCATTGGCAAATTTTCCAATAATATTTGCAGTTGCAGGTGCTATTACAATTATATCTGCCCACTTAGCAAGAGATATGTGTTCAACATCCATGTTAAATAGTTGGTTAAACATCTCACCATGTACCACATTGTTAGACATAGTTTGAAAAGTAAGAGGGGTTACAAATTCAGTGGCGTTTTTTGTCATTACTACCTTTACTTCTGCCCCTAGTTTTCTCAAAAGACTGCAAATACCTGGTGACTTATAAGCCGCAATCCCACCTGTTACTCCAAGTAGAATTTTTTTACCTTTTAGCATCTTATTCCTCTTCTACTTCCTCTTTATTTAAATCTTCAATCTTTTTTTGTTTGATTTCTTGGATAAGATTTTCTTTTTCTTCAGCGATTTTTTCTTCGTATTCTGAATCACTTAATCTTTCTCCAAATTTTATTTTACCAGCCATGATTTCTTCGATAGCTATTGTAACTGGCTTATCGCTATCTGTATCAACAAGAGCTGGGTTTCCATCTATAAGCTTTCTTGCTCTCTTTGATACTAAGATTGCAAGTTCATATCTTGAATCTGCAACTTCTTTTAATTCTTTAAAAGATGGTATAATCATTTGCTTCTCTCCTCTTCTGCTTGAACTTCCTTCTTAATATTTTTGTGCCTTTTAACCCTAAGTTTTTCAGCTGCTATAATAGTTTCAATGTCTTTTACAGCATTATCAATCACATCGTTAATAACAAAGTAGTCATATTCTCCTACGAAGTCAAGTTCTCTAAAGGCATTTCTATATCTTGTTTCAATTTCATCTTCAGTTTCTGTATCTCTCTTAACTAGACGAGATCTTAATTCATCCATAGTAGGGGGAATTAAGAATATGAAGACTGCTTCCTTATACTTTTTTTTGATTTGAAGGGCACCTTGTACATCTATTTCAAGAAGGACAATTTCTCCCTTTTCTATTTCATCAAAAACAAATTTCTTTGGTGTTCCATAGTAGTTAGTGTGAACAAAGGCATGCTCCAAAAGCTCATCCTTTTCTACCATTTTTTCAAATTCTTCTCTTGTGGCAAAAAAGTAGTTTTCGCCATTAACTTCTCCTGGTCTAGGAGTCCTAGTTGTAACAGAAGTTGAGAAAATAATATCGTCATTATTTTTCATTAAAGCTTCACTTACTGTTCCCTTTCCGGAACCAGAAGGACCTGATAAAACTAATAAAAATCCGCCGTCCAAATAATCACCATCCTAATTTTTATTATTCAACATTTTGCGCTTGTTCACGCAATTTTTCTATTTCTGATTTTAGCATTACAACAGCACTTGTAATTTCTATATCATTGGATTTTGAACCTATGGTGTTAGCTTCCCTATTCAATTCTTGAATTAGGAAGTCTAATTTTCTTCCAATTGGTCCCTCTTCATTTATTATATCATTAAAATTTTGAATATGGATTTTAAGCCTTGTAATTTCTTCATCAATTGAAAGTTTATCAAGCATTATTGCTATTTCTGTCAAAATCCTATCTTCATTTACTTCACTTGATTGTAGAAATTCAGCTATTCTTTCTCTTAATCTGTTTTCATTTTCTTTTAAGCTTAATGGAGCTCTCTCTTCAATAAAATAAGTAAGTCTTTCAACTTCATCGAGCTTCACTTTAAAATCTTCCCTAATCTTTTCACCTTCGAAGGCTCTTGATTTGAGAAAATCTTTGGCAGCTTCGTCAAGAACCTTTAAAAGTTCTTCCTTAATATAGTCGCCATCAAAATCAGCTTTTTGAGCTTTTACTATATTTGAGTCCTTCATAATCTTAGAGAAAGATAAGTCTGAGCTTAATCCATAATTTTCCTCTAATTCTTTACTTATACTAATATACTTATTTAAAAGCTCATAGTCAATATCTATTTCAACCTGGCTTGAGTCCAAGTATTCAAAGTTTATGAATACATCAAGCTTGCCTCTTTTGATTTTTGACTTAATAAAAGATCTTACAGCTTCTTCTGCATACATAATTGAGCTAGGCATCCTGACATTCATGTCAAGGTATCTGTTGTTAACAGATTTCATCTCTACTTTTATATAAAAATCTTCACACTTTTTTTCAAAAAGGCCGTAGCCAGTCATGCTATTCATAAATTACTCCTCATAAAGAACAAAAAGCACTAAAAAGTGCTTTTCATTTTATTTTACAACTATATTTACAATCTTATTTGGAATATAAATTTTCTTAACAACATTTTTTCCATCAATATTCTTAGCGAAAAGTTCATCCTTTTCTGCAATTTCAAATACTGTATCTTGTGACGCATCTCTTTCAATATTAATTGTATATCTAACTTTTCCATTAAATTGAACTGGAATTTCTATTTCATTATCAATAGTTAATTCTTCTTCAAATGTTGGCCAAGTTTGTTCTGACAATACTCCACCTAGGTTGCAAACTTCCCATAATTCTTCTGTAATGTGAGGTGCAACTGGATTTAATAAAATTAAGAAAGTTCTAAAGTCTTCCTTAGTAATCCTGCCAAGATCACTAAATTCATTGGAAAGAGTCATAAGTTGTGCAATTGCAGTGTTGGCTTTTAAGTTAGCATAATCTTCTGTAACTTTTTTAATAGTCTTGTGGATTTCAGTAACTAATTCTTTACTGTATTCATCGCCATCAACAACAATCTCTTGTAGATTCCAAACTCTTTCTAAGAATCTTCTACAACCCTTAACACCATTTTCTGACCAAGGTACAGGTTTTTCAAAGTCACCAATAAACATTTCATAACATCTTAATGTATCTGCACCATAATCTCTAACAATATCATCTGGGTTTACAACATTTCCCCTAGATTTTGACATTTTTTCATTATTTCCACCAAGAATCATTCCGTGAGATGTTCTTTTTTGGTATGGTTCTTTAGTTGGAACAACACCAATATCGTATAGGAACTTGTGCCAGAATCTTGAGTATAGTAGGTGAAGAGTTGTATGTTCCATACCACCATTGTACCAATCAACTGGAGTCCAATATTCAAGAGCTTCCTTACTTGCAAGTGCCTTATCGTTGTGAGGATCAGTATATCTTAAGAAGTACCAAGATGATCCGGCCCATTGTGGCATTGTATCAGTTTCTCTCTTTGCTGGTCCACCACATTTTGGACAAGTAGTATTAACCCAATCAGTCATCTTGGCAAGTGGAGATTCGCCAGAGTCAGTTGGTTCATAGTTTTCAACTTCTGGAAGTAGAAGTGGAAGTTCTTCTTCAGGAAGAGCTACATAACCACACTTTTCACAGTGAACTATTGGAATTGGTTCTCCCCAGTATCTTTGTCTTGAGAATACCCAGTCTCTTAATTTGTAGTTAATTTTTCTATCTCCAAGCTTGTGTTCTTCAAGATAGTCTATCATTTTAGCTATTGCATCTTTAACTTCAAGTCCATCTAGAATACCTGAGTTAATCATTTTGCCAGTGGCAGTTTCTGTATTTGCATGCTCTGATACATCTGAACCTTCAATTACTGGAACAATATTAAGACCAAACTTCTTTGCAAAGTCATAGTCACGATCATCATGGGCAGGTACAGCCATAATAGCCCCTGTTCCATAAGTCATTAGAACATAGTCAGAAATCCAAATTGGAATTTCTTTGTTAGTTAAAGGATTAATTGCCTTAATTCCTTTTATTTCTACACCAGATTTATTTTTTTCAAGTTCAGTTCTTTCGAAGTCACTCTTCTTAGCACATTCTGCCTTATAGGCATTTATTTCCTCTAAGTTTTCAATCTTGTCGGCGTGATTTTCAATTAATGGATGTTCCGGTGCAATTACCATGTAAGTTGCTCCGTAAATTGTATCTGGTCTTGTTGTAAAAACTTCAAGTTTTTCATCGTAGTCCTTAAGTGAGAAGTTTATACTTGCTCCTTCACTTCTACCAATCCAGTTCTTTTGTTGTGTTACAACCCTATCTATAAAGTCAAGATCGTCTAAGTCTTCAATAAGTCTATCTGCGTACTCAGTAATCTTAAGCATCCATTGGCTCTTAACACGTCTTACAACTTCTTCTCCACATCTTTCGCACTTTCCACCAACAACTTCTTCGTTGGAAAGTCCTACTTTACATGATGGGCACCAGTTAATTGGCATTTCTTTCTTATAAGCAAGTCCCTTTTTATAAAGTTGTAAGAAAATCCATTGTGTCCATTTATAATATTCAGGATCAGTTGTGTTAATTTCTCTAGACCAATCAAAGGAGAATCCTATTGACTTTAATTGTTTCTTAAAATGAGCAATGTTGTTTTTAGTAACAAGTGCTGGATGAATTTTATTTTTTATTGCATAGTTTTCTGTTGGTAGTCCAAAGGCATCCCATCCCATTGGATAAAGTACGTTATATCCTTGCATTCTCTTCATTCTGGAAACTATATCAAGGGCAGTGTAAGGTCTTGGGTGACCTACGTGAAGTCCTTGTCCAGATGGATAAGGGAATTCAACTAAAGCATAAAATTTTTCCTTGTCTGAATTGTTTTCACATACAAAGGATTCATGCTCATCCCAAAAGTCTTGCCACTTTTTTTCTATTTCACTTGGTGTATATTTATTCATGATAACTCCTAAAATTTCAAAAATTAAAATTCAGCATTTCCAACAGTTCTTGGGAATGGAATTACGTCTCTTATGTTTTTCATTCCAGTAATATACATTACTGCTCTTTCAAATCCTAGACCAAATCCTGAATGAACTACAGATCCGTATCTTCTTAAATCTAAATACCAATCGTAATTATCCATATCCATTCCAATGTTTTTCATTTTTTCTTCAAGAACATCAAATCTGTGTTCCCTTTGGCTTCCTCCAATGATTTCACCGACTCCTGGTACTAAGAGGTCCATAGCTGCAACAGTTTTTTTATCTTCATTTTCATACATATAGAAGGCTTTGATTTCCTTTGGATAGTCAGTTACAAAAACTGGTTTCTTGTAAACTTCTTCTGTAATGTATCTTTCGTGTTCTGTTTGTAGGTCAATTCCCCAGCTTACTGGATAGTTAAATTCCTTGTCTGCCTTTTCAAGAATTTCAATAGCTTCTGTATAAGTTATTCTAGCAAATTCATTTTCTACAACATTGTGAAGTCTTTCAAGTAGACCCTTGTCAATGAAGTTGTTGAAAAATTCCATTTCTTGTGGTGCATTTTCAAGTACGTAGGAAATAATGTATTTTAACATTTCTTCTGACACGTCCATGTTTACATTTAAGTCAGCAAAGGCCATTTCTGGTTCAATCATCCAGAATTCTGCAGCATGTCTTTGTGTGTTTGAATTTTCTGCCCTAAAAGTTGGTCCAAATGTATAGATATCTCTAAAAGCTTCAGCAAAAGCTTCTGCTTCTAATTGTCCAGATACTGTTAGATGTGTTTTTTTGTTGAAAAAGTCCTTAGAATAATCAACTTCTGTTGGTTCAGACTTTGCAATCTTATCAATATCAAGAGTTGTAACTTGGAACATTTCTCCTGCTCCTTCAGCATCTGATGTTGTGATAATTGGAGCGTGAACGTAAACAAATCCCTTTTCTTGGAAGAACTTATGAATTGCATAGGCAATTAGTGATCTAACTCTAAAAACAGCATTAAATGTGTTTGCTCGTGGACGTAGATGAGCTATTGTTCTCAGGTATTCCATTGTGTGTCTCTTCTTTTGAAGTGGATAAGATGGATCTGATGAGCAGATCGCTTCTATCTTATTTGCTTGTAATTCAAAAGATTGGTTTTTTCCAGGTGATTTAACAATTTTTCCGCTTATTTCAAGTGAAGAGCTTATTGGAAACTTTTCAACTTCGTCGAAGTTTTCTAACTCTTTACCATAGACAACTTGAATTGGTTTGAAAACTGTTCCATCAGTGAGTTCAATAAAACCAAAGTTTTTTGAAGCCCTAGATGTTTTCACCCAACCACTTAATACTATTTCTTTATCTAAAAAATCTTCTGGATTTTTAAATATATCTCTAATGCTAATTGACATAATTCCTCCTAATTTTCAATTTCTTACTTAATTGTTAAGTATATAATTAATTGCCCTGTTTGTCAATTTTACTCACTTTAAACTATCTAAATATTCTTTTATTTTTCTTTCATAGCCAATTTCTTTTGGCTCGTAATATTTTTTTCCCTTGAAATTATCTGGCATGTATTTTTGATCTACGTAGGCATTTTCATAATCATGGGGATATAAGTATTTTTCATCAGTTTCATTTTGCGGGTTTCTCTTATCCCTTATATATTTTGGTATATCAATGTTATTTGATTTTTTTACATCTTCCATAGCCTTATTTATTCCACGATAGGCTGCGTTAGATTTTTCTGAAGTTGCGAGATAAGTAGCTGTTTGTGCCAAAATTATTCTTGCTTCAGGCATCCCCACAGCATTTATGTTATTAAAGCAAGCTGCAGCTACTTGAATAGCTTCTGGATTTGCATTTCCCACATCTTCTGATGCAAAAATTATAAGTCTCCTTGCAATAAATTTTATATCTTCGCCGCCTTCTAGCATCTTTGCAAGATATATCAAAGCAGCGTCAGGATCAGAACCCCTCATAGACTTAATAAAGGCCGAGATGGTGTCATAGTGCTCGTTGTTATTCTTATCGTACTTTACGTTTTTAATAAGTAGTGAGTTTTCAATAACATCTCTATCAATTAAAATTTTTCCATCAACTTGATCTGTGGAAAGAACTGCAATCTCTAAGCTATTTAATAAATATCTTCCATCTCCATTAGAGTTTTTTATTAAAATATGCTTTGCTCCTTCAGTTATTACTATATTTTTCTTTCCAAGTCCACGTTCTTTGTCACTGAGAGCCCTACCCATCATATCTTCAAGGTCTTTATCTTCAAGTGGATGCAAGTTTATTATTTGCATTCTTGATAAAAGAGCCCTATTTACTTCAAAGTAAGGATTTTCAGTTGTAGCACCAATTAGACTTATTACTCCCCTTTCAACAAAGGGCAATAGAGCATCCTGCTGACTTTTATTAAACCTATGTATTTCATCAATAAAAACTATAGTTGATACATTGTCAAACTTCATAGAGTCTTCAGCCTTTGCTAAGACCTCTCGCAGTTCTTTTAAATTTGAAGTTACAGCAGATAGTTTTACAAAGTTCTTGTTTGTAGTCCTTGCAATAATTTCTGCTAGAGTTGTCTTTCCAACTCCAGGAGGCCCATAAAATAACACTGAAGTTAGCCTGTCACTTTTTATAAGTCGAGAGAGATACTTTCCCTCTCCAATAATATGGTCTTGACCAAAAAATTCTTCTAAAGTCCTTGGCCTCATCCTATCAGCTAGTGGTGCCTTGGTCTCCAAATTTTTTTGCATGCTAAGTTCGAATAAATCCATATTAATTCTTCTTTTTTACAAAGTTTTCTAACTCATCAATAAAGGATTGAAGGTCTTTAAACTCTCTGTAAACCGATGCAAACCTAACATAAGAAACTTCATCAAGATCCTTTAATTCATCCATTACCATTTCTCCAACTTCTAGAGAACTAATCTCCTTCTTCATAGAGTTTTCGATTTTCTTTTCTATATTATTAACAGCTTCTTCTATATCAGCAGCAGAAACAGGCCTCTTTTCACAAGACTTTATCATACCTCTAATAATTTTTTCCCTATCAAAGGCCTGTCTATTTCCATCTTTTTTTATTACCATAATTGGTGACTGTTCAATTTTTTCATAAGTAGTAAATCTCTTTTGACACTTTAAACACTCACGTCTTCTTCTAATTGTATTACCTTCATCAGTTGGTCTTGTATCTAAAACTTTGGAGTCATCGTATCCACAAAAAGGACATTTCATACTTTTCACCTCATTCAAATAAGGTCCAAAAGGACCATTTAACTAATAATATCACTTAAAATTTTATTAATCAATTACAATACAATATAAAAAAGCTGAGCCCTAAGGCCCAGCTAATTAATTTTGATTTAATTAAAAATCTTATGAAATACTTTGAGCAATATTCAAGAATATTGTAATAAATACTGAGTTTGTAATATCAATTGCAAAGGCTCCAACCATTGGAAGGATGAAGTATGCCTTTGGAGATGGACCAAATCTTTCAGTGATTGAGTCCATGTTAGCAAGGGCGTTGTAAGTAGCACCCATACCAAATCCACACATGCCGCCAGATAGTACTGCAGCATCGTAATTTCTTCCCATAGCCCAGAATGTTACAAAGTAAGAAAAGAAAATCATAAATGCTGTTTGTGCAAATAATATAACAAGCATTGGTCCTGCAACTTCTTTAAGGTCAATTAAGTTAATGTCAATTAAAGCCATTACTAGGAATACATTTAGTCCAACGTCTCCACAAATAGAGTTTGCTCTTTGGTTAACCATAAGAGGTCCTTGTTTACCAATTGTGTTAACAAAGATACCTGCAATAATCATTGAAGTTACATAAGCTGGTAAGTTTAATTCTTTGCCCATAATTGACACGTGAGTTCTTATAAACTCTTGAAGAATTGAACCAAATCCAATTGATACGAAGATTAGTCCAAGAACTTTAATGAAATCTCCAGCTTGAAGAGGTATTACTCTTTCATAGCCTTCACCTGCGTTATTTTCTTCTAAGTGTTCAAGAACATCATCGTAGTTAGAAGATTTACTCTTGTTTCCAGAAAGATTCTTTCTGTTAATAAGTGTTGATCCTACTGGTCCTCCAATTAAAGATCCCATGATAACACCAAAAGTTGCTGCTGCAAGTCCAAAAGTCTTTGCATTGTCAAGACCTAATTGAGCAAAGGTACTTCCCCAAGCTCCTGCTGATCCGTGACCACCAACCATAGTAACTGAACCACAAATAAGTCCAAGTAGAGGATTTTGTCTTAATACCTTAGCAAGAACAAGTCCTATTGTATCTTGTCCTAAAACTAATATTGCTGAAATTAGCCAGAATATTAAGAATCCTTTTCCACCCTTTTTTAATGTGTCAAGGTCAGCCCCAACACCAATTGCAGTAAAGAATACCATCATAAATGGATTTTGTAGCGCTTGATCAAATTCAAAAGTTGCTATACCACCAACTTGCAATAAGAATCTAATAATTGCAAATAAAAATCCCCCAATTACTGGTGCTGGGACGCAAAACTTTTGAAAGAAGTTAATCTTACTTCTTAAAAATTTACCTATGTAGTAAACCATAATTGCAAATCCTACCGTTTGCATTAAGTTAAATGAAAAATTCATTTTTACCTCCTTTAAATTTTTCTCAGCAAATATATTATAACAAATAATATTTTAAAAATAAAAAACTTTCTTAAATTTTATCTATTGTTTAATTCTATTAGCTTTTTTTGTTAATATGATAAATTAATTTTTGTTTTTCTACCGATTCGTAATCATAAATTTTTGATTTTTTAAATTTCCAATTTGATTTGACAATTTTATTATTGAATAAAATTTTTGATTTTTATTTTTATCGTAAAAACATTTTTACAGGATGTAATTATGTATCTATTCTTTATGATTTTGTATTAAAAAATTTCTAAATTATTTATACTATTTTAACTAAATATATAAGTTTGTACTTGAAATATAATTCTATTTTTTTGTTTAGACACTGCTGATAAAAATTTTTCTAAACAATTTAATAAATTTTTCAATAAAAAAAGGACATTGTCTCCAATGTCCTAAATCTTTATTAAATTATTTTCTATTAATTCTTAAGAAAGAAGGGATTTTAAGTTCTCCATTATCTTCATCATCATTGTCTTCAAGAGATTCGATGGGAGATTTTTGACCTAAATCTACTTTTTTATCCTTTTTGTCTTTCTTGTCATCCTTGTATTGATCAAATTCAGTAGCTATAACTGTAATCTTAACTTCATCCTTAAGTGATTCGTCGATTCCTGCACCAAAGATAATATTAGCATCTTCAGATACGCAGTCTCTAATAAGATCAGCTGCTTCATTAACTTCAAAAATACCAAGGTCTGAACCTGCTGTAATGTTAAGAAGAACAGATTTTGCTCCTTCGATTGAAGTTTCTAGTAGAGGAGAGTTTATTGCAAGTTTAGCTGCTTCTGTTGCTCTGTCATCACCAGATGCACGTCCAATACCCATGTGAGCAATGCCCTTGTCATACATAATTGTCTTAACGTCTGCAAAGTCAAGGTTGATAAGGTTAGGAACAGATATTAGATCTGAGATACCTTGAATACCTTGTTTTAATATATCGTCTGCCATTTCAAAGGCTTGTGAGAAGCTAGTCTTTTTATCTGCAATACTTAGAAGTCTGTCGTTTGGAATTATAACTAATGTATCAACTTTTCCCTTAAGAGCATTAATACCTAATTCAGCTGATTTTGCTCTCTTTCTACCTTCAAAAGTGAAAGGTTTTGTAACAACACCAACAGTAAGTAGGCCTAATTCTTTTGCTACATCTGCAATAACAGGAGCAGCACCAGTACCAGTACCTCCACCCATTCCTGCAGTGATAAATACCATATCAGCACCATCTAGTGCTTCTCTAATTTCATCTAAAGATTCTTCAGCAGCTTGTTCACCAATTTCTGGGTTAGCACCTGCTCCAAGTCCCTTAGTAATTTTTTCTCCAAGTTGAATTTTTGTTTCAGCATTTGAATTCTTAAGTGCTTGTCTATCAGTGTTGAATACTAAAAACTCAACGCCCTTTACACCAGCGTCAATCATTCTATTAACAGCGTTATTTCCGCCGCCACCAACGCCAACTACTTTAATTTTGGCAAAATCGTCTTGGTCCATATCGAATTCCAACATAAACATCCTCCTCGTATACTAAATAATTATTTTTATATTCATTACTACCATTTTATAGAAATAGTGTGGAATAGTCAATATATAAAGGTTAAAAGTGTCCTTTAAATTGTATTTTATCTAATCCTGATTTATTTCTCTATAAGATTTATTTTTGTTTTCTTCTTTTTTTAATTTTTTGTTTTCTTCTTGGTCTGATTTAGAATCTGTTTCTCCATCAGTAATGAGAATTGGGCTGTCTCCCTTTTCCATTTGAATTAAAATTGCATTTTTATTTGTAGTGCTAATATCCTTTAAAATTAAGGAAAGCATCTTTAGTTTGTAGTCAATATTAGAATATGATCCAAATTCAATTTTAATTCCATCAACTGTAGTAAAGGTTGAAATAGAATCAAGAAGTTCTATGTCTCTAATATTTCCACGAAGTGAGTACTCGTCATTTCTTAGTTCTAATAAGAGATCTCTCTTCTCTCGGTCTTCTTTGTTTGTAAGTATATAGTTACCAGCTTGTGGGTTTTCTACATTAAAACCAGATAAATTAACTAAGTTGTCTCTTTTTTTATCTGAGTTTTCAAGAATTCTAAAGTTATCATCAACTAATAAGTAGTCATTTACATCTAATTGGTAATAAGGAACTCTTTCCTTTACCCTAATTGTCACTCTTCCCTTTAAGTTGTAAGAAATCTTAGCATCTTCTATATAGGGAACGCTTTTTAGTTTTTTAACTCTGTCTTTTTTTGATACGACAAAAAATTTACTTCCCTTATGTAAGCCAGAAACTTTTTTTATTTTAGCAGCACTTACATTTTTGTTACCCTCTATGCTGATACTTGTCACATTAAAAAAATTTGAGTTTTTTAGTGCAAAAATTATCAAAAAAATGAAGGAAAAGAATATAAAAAACCTGCTAAAAATTCTAAAATATCTTTTCTTTTTATTCAGTTTTCTTTTTTTCTTTTCCATCTTTTTCATAAAATCACTTTAAAATAATATCTACTATTTTTGAAACAGCTTTAGGACTAGCGAGTTTTTTTGAATTTTTCGCCATCTCATTTCTTTTCTTATCATCATCAAGAATTTTATTTATTTCATCTAAAAGTGTCTTACCATTTAAGTCCTTCTCTTCAATAACTGTAGAAGCACCCATGTTTTTGTAACTCATGGCATTGTAGTATTGATGATTGCCTGCAGTGTAAGCCTTTGGAATTAAAATAGATGCAAGACCTAGCGCAGAAATTTCTGCAAGAGTCATAGCAGATGATGATGCTATAACAAGATCAGCACTTGATAGATAATCATAAACCTTATGTGTGTAATCTAATATTTCTACATTATCAGGAAGTTCATCTAGCTTTTCCATAAAAGCCTTATAATGTTCCCTACCAGTAACATGAGTTAACTTGAATGGAAGTTCCTTGTTTTCTTTTAGGATTTCTAAAATTGCATCATTTGTTGATTCTTGTCCACCAGATCCTCCAAAGGAAAATACAAATTTTTCTCGATCTTTAATATTTAATCCTTCTCTAGATTTAGCTCTATCTAAATGAGAGAATACATCTCTTACCGGATTACCTGTGAAGATGATGTTGTCATTGTCCAAATACTTTTTAGCTTCCTCAAAGTTAATAAAGACATAGTCAGCCTTCTTGGCAAGAATTTTATTAGTCTTGCCTGGGTAGGCATTTTGTTCTTGTACTACTGTATTTATCTTTTTTTGTTGAGCCTTAAAAACTATTGGAGCACAAACATAGCCACCAGTTCCAATTACATAATCTGGTTTAAAGTCATTAAGTATCTTGTTACACTCCCTCAATCCCTTCATGAGATTAAAGAAAGTTATAACTGTATCTTTGTTTAATTTTTTTCTTGGAAGGCCAGAGATATCAATTCCCTTAAAGTCAAAATTATACTTCTTAGCTAATTCTTCTTCTAAGGAATTTTTCTTTCCAACATAAAGAATCTCTGCTTCCTTATCCTTCTTTTTAATTTCTTCTCCAATTGCTAGGGCAGGATATATATGTCCCCCAGTACCGCCACCGGATAAAATGTATTTCATAGTGTGCCTTCTTTCGAAATTTTTAATAATATTGCTGTTGATACAAGTGCCATTACAAGAGCTGTACCCCCATAAGAAATAAAGGGTAAAGTTATACCAGTTACTGGAAGAATCTTGGCACAAACCCCCATATTAAAAAAGGCTTGAATACCAATGTAAGTTGTCATACCAATAGCTGTAAACTTGTCAAAATAATTAGTTGCCTTAAAAGCAATCATGTATCCCCTGTAAATATATATTATAAATAATAATATTACTATAAAAGTTCCAATAAAACCAAATTCTTCTGCAATTACAGAAAAAATAAAGTCAGTATAAGCTTCTGGTAAGTTTGTGTACTTTTGTCTAGACCTAAATAGACCTACACCAGAATAGCCTCCTAGGGCAAAGGCATATAAGGACTGCCTTGATTGATATAGGGCTGCTGATTGGTAATCTGTAGAATCAGATACAAAGCCTAGAATTCTCATAATTCTAAACTTGTTCTCAGGGTCCTTTAAGATTACATAGATCAAACCTATACCAAGAATCACTAAAAATAAAAATTGCTTCTTTGTAATTCCACTTGCAAGTAAAATTGCAAAAAGCGCAACACCAATAACAACTGCTGTAGAGAAGTCCTTAATCATAATTGGTCCAACAGAAATACCCATTATCCCTACTGCCATTAAAAAAATCTTTCTATCTCTTAGGGAGTAGATATTCTTAGCCAAGTACTTTGCCAAATATATTATTGAAGACAATTTCAAAATATCTGACGGTTGAAATCTAATTATTTTTAAGTCTAGCCATCTTACCTGTCCCTTTGACTTGTCTCCAAGTGGTGACCATAAAAGAAGTATTAAAATGATACTCATAGGAAATATCCATTCAATATTTTTATAAATCACTGCTCTTGGAATTTTTATTATCATAAAAAGGGCTATAATACCTATCACTAAAAAACCCGATTGTCTTGCCAAATAATGGAAACTGTTAAGGTTGTATTTTTTTGCCGTTGGAAAGGAAGCTGATGTAACTGCTACAAGACCAATTATAATTAGAAAGATTGTAGTCAGAAGCAGCATCAAGTCAATATCTTTTATTTCCTTTTTTAACTTCATCTACATCAACTCTTTTACAAGGTCCTTAAAGTGTTGGCCCCTCACTTCATAACTCTTATACATATCCCATGAAGCGCATGCTGGTGAAAGCAAAACATCATCACCCTTAATAGCAAGTTTTTTTGCAAGCTCTACTGCTTTTTTTAGGTCCTCTGTAATATAAAACTCTACTCCATGATTTTTACATGAATTGGAAATTTTTTCTGCTGTTTGACCAAATAAAATTGCTGTCTTTAATTTATCCTTAGATTTTTCTATTAAATTATCAAAATCTGCGCCCTTGTCATAACCGCCAGCGATTAAGACTACATCTCCATCCATGGCAGCTACAGCAACTTCTGTAGAGTCTGGGTTAGTTCCCTTGGAGTCGTTATAATATTTTACTCCGTCAACTTCTCTTACAAATTCAATCCTGTGTTCAACTCCAGTAAAAGATACAATTGATTTTTTTATTACATCTAAATCAATCTTCAAAAGTTTGCAAGCAATTACTGCAGCCATAATATTTCTTATGTTATGGTCTCCAGGAATTTTTATGTCTTTAACATCTAAAATTTCTTCTGTTTTATCTCCATCGGTAAAATAAATTTTACCTTGGTCAAGGTAGGCTCCCTTTTCAGAGATTTTTTCCATAGAGAAATAATATTTTTCTGCCTTTAAATTATATTTTTCTGCAAGTTCTTTGTCTTCATAATTTAAAATTGCAAAGTCGTTTTCATCTTGGTTTTTGAAAATCTTAAACTTTGCATCCACATAGTTTTGTCTAGTCTTGTGCCAGTCCAAGTGGTCACTAGTAACATAAGTAAGCACTGCAATGTGTGGTTTGAAATCTACGGTATTCTCTAATTGGAAGGAAGATGCTTCTATTACAACATAATCTTCAGGCTTGGCTTCTCTAGTTATTTCAAGAATTCCTCTGCCAATATTTCCAACAACATAAGTCTTTGCTACCCTTCTTAGGATGTCCCCAAGAATTGTTGTTGTTGTAGTCTTTCCATTAGTACCAGTAACTGCAAGTACATTTTTTGTTTGTAAGTTTCTATAGCTAAGCTCAATATCAGAAATAATTTCAATATTCTTTTCCCTAGCTTTTTCTAAAAGTTCATGGAAGGGATAAATTCCTGGGCTTTTTACTATTAAATCAATATTATCAAGATTTTCATCTTTGAAAATAATAAAATCTTCTTCGACATTTAATTTTTGTAGGTCTTGATTGCTATCATAGACATAAATTTTGCATGGAAATTCTTTTAAAAACTTTAGGGCTGTTTTTCCAGTAACACCAAAACCCATTATTAATATATTTTTGTTTTCTAACATCTTAAATCACCTAAAATAAAATTAAGTAGGAAATCACACAAAGTATAACTTCTACTAATGAAAATACTGCAACTATTTTTTTCTCATGCCATCCCTTGTGTTCAAAATGATGGTGAAGCGGTGACATAAGGAAAACTCTCTTACCCCTCGTTTTAAAACTAACTACTTGAATTATAACTGAAAGTGTTTCTATAAAATAAATTCCACCAGCAATAGGTAAAATTAAGGGCACATTTAAAAGAAGTGCAATTGCAGATATTGCTCCACCTAGGGCAAGAGAGCCTGTATCTCCCATAAATACCTTAGCTGGAAACTTGTTATAGTGTAAGAAGCCCATTAGAGCTCCTGATAGTGCTAAGCAAAATCCTGCAATTTCATATCTTTGAAATTTAATTGCTACAAAATTGAAAAACATAAGACAGATAATTGTCACACTAGATGAAAGACCATCTAGTCCGTCAGTTAAGTTTACTGAATTTACTGTTCCAACAATTACAAAAATCACAAAAGGAATATAAAGAAATCCTATTGACCTATAATCTTTTAAGAAGGGAATATAAAGGTCTGTTCCCATTTCCTTAGAATTGTATTGATAAATTATTAAAATTATCGCAACTAAAATTTGAAGAAGTAGTTTTTGGTAAGCACGAAGACCAAGATTCCTCTTCATAACAACCTTGATATAGTCATCAATAAATCCAACTGCCCCAAAGGCAAGAGTTGAAAATAGTATCATTAAAACTGACAACTTGAAATTTGCAGTTACAAGGCTAGTTATGATTACTGATGCTAAAAATATTAAACCACCAATTGTTGGAGTCCCACTTTTTACCAAGTGAGACTGAGGTCCATCTTCTCTTATGCTTTGTCCTGCGTGTAATCTTTTTAATATTGGAATTATAAGTCTTCCCAAGACTATGGAGAGAACAAATCCCAAACCTATATTAATTAAATAATTCATTATACTTTAACCTAATCCCTTTTATTTTTATTACTTTCTCTATTATTATTTTCTAAATTTTCTTTAGATTTTTTCTTTTTACTTGTAGATTTCTTAATTTCTTTATTGTTTTCTTTATTGTTTTCTTTATTCTTCTTATTTACTTCAGACTTTTTTTCACTATTATAATTTTTTTCCTCATTATAAGACTTATTGTTAGAATTTTCTTCACTAGGCTTATCAAAATTCTCATCTCTTTTTGAGTAATTAAGTGTGATGCTTTCGCTGCCACTTAATTTTTGTCCAGGCCTTGGACTTTGTGATATAAAGTCGCCATTTCCCTTGATATTATACTCTAAATTCATAGAATTTAAAATAGATTGGCTTTCTTTTCTAGTCTTCTTGCTAAGGTCTGGCATTATTAATAGACCACTGTCCTTATCATTAACTGCAAGGTCAACTATGGTATCTTTTAGTACATAGGATCCTGCCGATGGACTTTGGTTAGTAACAACAGAGTAAGGCAATACAGTTTCTGAGTTATTGTTGAACTTAAGGCCTGCATCTATCATTATCTTGCCTGCATCTTCAAGTAGAAGTCCACCTACATTAGGCACAGTTACAAACTCGTCTTTTTCATCAACTTCTTCAGTTTTTTGAATCTTCATATAGTTAAGAGATTTAGCTAAGACTTCTTGTACAACTGGTGCTGCTACTGCCCCACCAAGGATTCCACCCTTGGGATTATTTACAACAACAAGAACTGTTAACCTTGGATCATTTAGAGGTGCCACACCAACAAAGGATGAGTTGTAGGCTTCAAGATAACCAGTAGGTGTTGCAATGTTAGCAGTACCAGACTTACCTCCAACGATGTATCCCGGTACTTGTGCACGCTTACCTGTACCCTTTTCGACTACTCTTCTCATCATCATCTTCATCTTGTCAGAAGTTTCCTCAGATATTACCCTTCTTCTAAGCTCAGGTCTTTTTCTCTCTATAACATTTCCATTGGCATCTACTATTTCCTTTATAAGAGTTGGTTTATTTAAGAAACCTCCATTGGAAATTGCACTTACAGCATTTATAAGTTGTAAAGGAGAAACTGCAATTGAGTGTCCATAGGACATTGTTGCCAGATTAACCTTGCTTATATCCTTGTAGGATCTTGGAACAATACCAATGGATTCACCATAAAGCTCTATTCCAGTTTTTTTACCAAAACCAAAGGCCTTGATATACTTTAAGAACTTTTCAGCTCCTAGTTCTTGACCGACTTGAATCATAGTCATGTTACAGGATTCTTCTATGGCCTTGGCAAGAGTCTTTTTCCCCCTAGTGTGGCTTGTACAAGTTAACCTACTATTGCCCATAACCATTGCTCCGTTACAAACATATTGTGAATCAGGTTGGGCAGTGTTTTCTTCTATTGCAGCAGCTGCTGTTATAAGTTTAAAAGTTGATCCGGGCTCATACTGGTCGTTGACATTAAAGTCTCTCCAATTGTCATAGAGGATGTCCATCTTTTCTTCTTCACTTAATTTATCCCACTCCTCTTCTTGCTTTTCATTAAGAGGTGCCCTTGGATCATTTAAGTTGTAGTCATCCTTAGTTGTCATCGCCAAGATTTCTCCAGTCATAGTATCTTGAACTATGATAGAAACCTTGTCTGCCATATTTTCCTTTTTTGCATGTAAGGCTGCAGTTTCTGCAAATTGTTGAATATTAGAGTCAATTGATAAAACTACAGAATAACCTTCTTTTGGTGCATAGGTCTCCTCATCTGTTAGAGGAATCTTATTTGAAGCATTGTCCTTTAAAGATACATTCTTTCCAGATATTCCTGATAATTCTTCGTCAAAGGATGCCTCAATCCCATATTGACCTACATTTTCGTCATTAGTAAAGCCGATAACATAAGATGCCAAGTTGTTAAAGGGATATAACCTTCTTGTTACATCATCAATAGACATAGGAATAAGGTTGGATTTTTTATTATCTTTTTTTTCTTTATTTTCTTTTATAATTTGTAATCTTAAGTCCTTTAATTCTTGGGCCTTGCCCCTTTCAATGTTTGTTGCAAGTCTTACAACCTTGTCCCCTTCCATCTTGGACCTGATTTCATCATAGTCTATACCAGTTACATCAGAAATTGTTTTTGCATCTTCGTCATATAACTTTTCTTTCCTATTTTTGAAGTCACTTTCGCTTTCGTCCTTTCTTTGCTTCAAATAATCCATGTTGTAAAAGACATTGCACTTAGTAATGTTAATTGCCATTTCTTTCTTGTTTCTATCATAGATTATTCCACGATTAGAGTTTATGACCTCAGTCTTTGTTAATTGGTTTAAGGCTGCGATAGTTAATTCTTCTGACTGGACTATTTGTATCCAGAGAAGTTTTGCGATTAATATTACAAACAAAAAAGCTAGGAAGATAAAAAATACAAATATGAATCTATTGGCATTGTTAGTCTTGGCCTTAAATCCATTTTTCATTTTTTTATCTCTAGCTTTCACTTTATTAGTTTTCAATTATATCCTCCTAATCTCTTGTAAAAGACCTGAGGACAGAGACAATTGGACTCAAAAATACGTTGTAGTTAATGTCTCCCACTTTTTCTTCTTCCCCTGAATCAATGTAAACTATTTGGTCTTCAGAAGGATAAACCATTCCAAGTTTATACATTGCTTCTTCTGCTATTTGTGCAGATGACTTTACAGCTTTAATATCGCCTACAAGAGTTGTTTTTGTTTTATTTAATTCTTCAATTTCAGCCTTTTGTCTCAAGATTTCCCTGTCGAGACCTGCAACTTGCGAATAAAGAATAATAACAGCTGCAAATATTATAATAACAATTGCTATTGTAAAAATAAAAGGCCTATTATTTAAAAGTCGATTTCTATATATATTATAACTTTTATTTGAAATTTTAGTTAATCTTTTTGCCATTTTACACCTCTAATTTTTCGGCAATTCTTAGTTTCGCTGAGTGAGATCTCTTATTTTCTTTTAATTCTTCTTCACTTGCAGTTATTGGCTTTCTAGTTAAAATTTTTATTTCTTTTTTCTTGTCACATGTACAAATTGGAGACGATGGAGGACAAATACAATCCTTTTCTAAATATTTAAAGGCATTTTTCACTATCCTGTCTTCTAGGGAGTGAAAAGTTATTATTGCAATCCTCCCACCTGGGTTAAGTCTATGAACAAATCTCTCAATTGAGTCCTCAAGAACATCGAGTTCCCTATTAATTTCAATTCTCAAGGCTTGAAAAGTTCTCTTTGCTGGATGAGGTCCATTTCTTCTTGCAGAAGCTGGAATAGCATTTTTTATAATTTCAACAAGTTCAAAAGTTGTTTCTATGCTTTTCGTTTTTCTCTCATCTACAATGAACTTGGCAATTCTTGCTGCCCACTTTTCTTCCCCATATTCTTTTATGATTCTTGTAATTTCATTTTCGCTATAAGTATTTACAATGTCTCTTGCTGATATCTCAAGTTCTTGATCCATCCTCATATCAAGTGGTGCATCAAACCTATATGAAAACCCTCTCTCAGGATTGTCAAATTGATAGGATGAAACTCCAATATCAAGGAGGACACCGTCGATTTTATCAATTCCAAGCTCATCAAGAGCTTTTTCAAAATTTATATAATTTAAGTTAAAAAATTCTACATTTTTATAGTCGGAAAGTCTTTCTTTTGCAACTTCAAGGGCTTCTATATCTTGATCTATTCCAATTAAAAGTCCAGATCCCTTTAGTTTTTTTAAGATTTCACGGCTGTGACCTGCTCCACCAAGAGTTCCGTCCAGATAGATTTTTCCTTCTCTTATGTTTAATCCTTCAATTGTTTCATCTAAAAGAACACTTTTGTGTGCAAATTCCATTATATTCCCAACTCCGACATTTTTTCAGCAAGCTCTTCATAGGATAGAGCTTCTTCTTCATTGTACTTATTCCAATTTTCCTCTGACCAAATTTCTGCCCTGTTTGAAAGTCCTATGATTACGCACTTGTCAATTAAGTCTGCATATTCTCTTAGGTGTTCACCAATTAGGACTCTTCCCTGCTTATCTAATTCGCAGTCCACTGCTCCAGAGAAAAATGTTCTCACAAAAGACCTTACAGCCTTGTTAGTCATTGGGAGTTCCTTTAACTTGTTTTCAATTTTCTCCCACTGGTCGCTTGGATATAAAAATAGGCAGTCGTCTAAACCCTTCGTCATTACAAAAGATGAAAGGTCTTCTCTAAACTTTGATGGAATTGTAACTCTTCCCTTAGGATCGAGGTTGTGTCTAAATTCACCTATTAACATAAAATTCTCCACTTTATTCCATTTTGACTATTTTTTACTCCACTTTGCTCCACCTAAGTTAATTTTACTACACAAAGTCCCTATTTTCTAGTGTTTTAATTAGTTTTCAAAAAATAGGACTATAGGCCCTAAAATTTTACTCTGAATAAAAAATGTTTTCATAAAATACAATTTTTATTTATGTGGTATGGAGATTTTGAACATTGAAAAAAATTCTGTATTAGTAAGTCTTTAATTATGAATTAATAAGTTTCTACGATTTTTTAAATCTTCACAAGTCTATAAACTTCTATAACTTCTTAAATTCTCACAAGTCTATAAATTTCTATAACTTCTTAAATTCTCATAAGCCTATAAACTCCTACGACTTCCTTGATTATCACGACTCAATAAATTTTTACAAATTATTTAATCTTAACGAGTTAATAAATTTTTATAACTTCGTTGATTGTCATAAGCTCAATAATTTTTTCAATAAGCAAATAAATTTTTCCACAAAAAAAATCGACTATCTCTAGTCGATTTAATCTTTTATTATTTTATTTCTTTCCTATAAAGTAGAAGTCGGAACCCTGACCTAGCTTTGAGTTAACTCCGTAGTCAAAGCCGTGAAGATCCATTATTGTCTTGACAATATAAAGTCCCAGTCCAGTTCCAATCTCAGGTCTAGTGTGGTTGTCGCGAACCCTATAAAATCTGTCCCAAATTCCCCTTATATCCTTTTCACTTATTCCTATTCCCTTGTCTATGCAGTGGAATTCAGTTTTCTGTTCATCACCCTTGATTACTAATTTTATCTCCTTGTTAACTGGCGAATAATTAATGGCATTGTTGACCAAATTATAAATTACTCGGTTTATCTTAGACTTGTCTGCAAAAATTCTTGTATCACCAGAGGCTTCAATGTCAAACTTATAGGCTGTAAAATCTTTATTTATTTTAAACCTATCTAAGACTTCCTCCACAGAATCTTTAAGGTCATACTCTTCCTTCTTAATTTCTTCTAAGTTGGACTCCATCTTTGATAGATCTAAAAGATCATTTACAAGATCTGTCAGCTTATCAGCTTCGCTAATAATTGTTTCCAAGTGCTTGTTTCTCAAAACTTCATTAGGACCAGATATGTCCCTTATCATCTCTCCATAAGATTTTATAACTGTGAGTGGAGTCTTCAAGTCATGACTTACATTGGCAACAAGGTCCTTCCTCATTTCAATTGTCTTTGTGAGTTCATTCTTTGCATAGTTAAGAGTGTTGGATAGATCATCTATTTCAGTGTACTCTCCCTTCCTAAAAGTAACCTTGTAGTCCCCCTTAGCAAGCTCTTTGGCAGTGTTTGACATCCTAACAAGAGGTCTTGAAAGTCTCTTAGAAACAAAGTAGGCAGTGATAGATGCAAATATAAGTGACAAGAAGGAAATTATTATAAGTATTCTTCTAATTACATCAACAGTTGCATCTACGGGCTTTAAAACTGAGTTGATATAGAGATAATAGTCTTCTCCATCAGTTTTACCAAGATAACCTGCATAAATAATGGAAGGGTCCTTTAGGTTTTCATACCTAACTGTATAGATTTTATAAGTCCTGTTGTCCCTACTTAAGGATCCAAAAAACTTATCGAAATTATCCCAAATCATCCTTGGTCTCTCTACAAATTCATCGAATAATCTAAGAGGAAAAACCCAAGCTCCATTTTGATCTAAAACTTTTATCTCAAGTCCCTTAGTGTTTGCATAGTTTGAAAGTTTAGTTTCAAAATCTTGTGACTTGTATTCACTCCTAAGTTCATTACCAACCTTTGTAACTTCACGAATTTTCATAGTTTCGTAAAAACTTGAAAGGAAAACTGTTTGAAAGAGCCAAATAGAAATTAAGATCAGTCCAGCGAAAAAGACAAAGTACTTCCACAGCTTAAAGAGAATGCTGTTTTTGTCTATTTTTATCCTCCTCACTTCTTTAATTTCTCGTATCAAACTTATATCCCACTCCTCTTACTGTAATAATAAATTTTCTGTACTCTTTAATAGAATTTCTAAGCATCTTTATGTGTGTGTCGACTGTCCTGTCTTCCCCGTAGAAATCATAACCCCAAACTTGGTTTAGGAGCTTGTCACGAGAAAGAGCAATATTTTTATTTTTCACCATGTAGACTAAGAGGTCATATTCCTTAGGAGTTAGATCAATCATTTCATCGTCAACAAATACAACACGACCATCTAAATCAATTTTAAGTCCTTCAAACTCCATAGTCTTATTTTCTTCAACCTTGTTGTTACGATTTACAATTACATTGAGTCTTGCCATGAGTTCCTTTGGAGAGAAAGGTTTAGTAACATAATCATCTATTCCAATTTCAAACCCAAATAATTTGTCATATTCCTCACTTCTTGCCGACAGCATTAAGACGGGAATATTTTTTATTTTCTTTATTTCCTTGTAGGATGAAAAACCATCAAGCCTTGGCATCATAATATCCATTACAATTACATCGAAGTCTTCTTCTTTTACCTTATCAATAGCGTCAAGACCATCAACAGCTTCAACAACTTCGTGGCCTTCAAACTCCGCGTAGGTTCTTATAACTTCTCTAATGCTTTTTTCATCATCTACTACTAAAATTTTAAACATTTAATCACCAACTTAATTATAATAAGAATTTGTGAATTTTTGATGAAAGCTTTGTTAAGCCTCTTCTTATAAATTCTCTTTACATTTGATTTTATTATATCAATAAGATAAGTTTTTTGTTAGAATCTTTTCTTTTGAATCCAGTAACAATCTAAGCAAAATAAAAAAAAGCCCGTAAGAAATTTCTTACAGACTAAAAGTTTTTATTAAATTATACTTTGAATAATCTTTGACCCTGCAATAATAGTTCCAATTGATGAACCTAAGTTAGCAAGTATTACTACTAAGAGGGCTTTCAAAAACTTATTGTGAATCCATGACTTAAGATTAAATATGTCATCAGGAATATTATTTACGTCTTCAACTGTTGGCTTCTTTAAACTTGCTTCAACTAAACCTGCAAACCATCCACAAGCAAGGACTGGATTGATCGAAGTAAAAGGTGCTGCCACGAAAGCAGTTAATACACTTAGTGGATGTGGAAGACATAAAGCTGTAAAGACAGCAGCTAAGACTGAATTAAATATAAACCAGGATTTAATTTGAGATATTCCCGTATTCATACTTTGCTTAAAGCCTAAGACTATTAAGATTACAATTAGGGCTGGTATTATCCAAGGCAAGAGCTTACCTATTAAGGATTTAGGTGGAATCTTATTAAGCTCTTCAATATCTTGGTCCTTGAAGACTTCTTCTTCAACACCTGGCGTGTGGGCTGCTCCAAGAATAGCGACAACTTTTTTGCCTGGCGCATTCTTAATGTTATAAGCAAGAAATTTATCTCTCTCGTGCAAAAGTGTTGCGGCAATTTGAGGATAGTCCTTACCCATATCTTCAATAGCAAGTTCAAGATTATCTCTTTCGATTAATCTCTGAAGATCTTCCTCAGATACGTCTTCATCGTCATCAATGGACATTAAAGAGAAAAATAATTTTATTTTTTCAAAAAATCCCATTTTTCTCCAAATCCTCATGAAAGTTGTTTGAATACTTCTGTCAGCTAGGACTAAGTTGATTCCCATTTCTTCAGAAGCCTTAATACCTTCCATCATCTCTTGACCAGGTTTTGTTTTTAGTTTTTTTGCAATATTTTTTTGATATGATGAAAGAATTAGGTTTGCTATTAAAAGGGTAACCTTCTTCTCCTTTATAATATCAATAATATTTGTGTTCTTCCAAGCCTCAGGATTTTTTAAATTTTTATACCTTTGGTCGTCAAGCTCAATACATATTGAGTCAGGATTCTCTTCTTTTATAGTTTCCCTAACCAAATTAACACTTTCTTGTGAAACGTGAGCCGTTGGTATTAAAATAATTTCCTTTCCTTGGTAATCTATTCTAATTAATTGATCCTTCATTTTTCTCCTACGTAGAAGTTTTATTCTTTTTCTTCACTAATGGTGTAGGCTTTTTCATCTACACCCCTATAATAATTTGTAATCAGCTTCTTGCCTTCTATCTTCTCTGTCATAAGTATCTCGTCTTTGGATTTAAACTTATTAAGACCATCTTCATTTTTTATCTCATAACCCTTTAGATAATTAATTGAAGAGTTTAAAATATCAAGACAAAGAGCATTTAAGATTTCTTCTTCATTGTCTTCTTTTTCTTTGTCTTTAACAACCTTAAGGTCTTTTAGATTTTTATTTTTTGAATTCTTATTTAATCCATAAATATTCTCATAAACTTCTAAAAGATTATCTTCTTTTTCTAAGATTGCCTCTTTTTCATCCTTTAACTTAGATATTTTAGAGGAATCATTTAGAAGAATGGACTTAAGCAAATAATTGTCTCCCTTTAATAAGTATTCTACAAGACCAAGATTTTCAAATCCCTTGATGTTGTGCTTTCCTATGGACCTATTCAAGTCATAAGCATAATGGGAGTCTATAAAAAAAGGAAGAAGTCTTAAGTTGTCTTCCATATCCTTCCTAATCAAATCCTTGTCAATAAAATTGCCTCTAAGAGGTGTAAAAGAATTTATTTTTTCTTTTGAAATTTCAAAAAATTTTAATTCTCTATTCTCTTCAAAGGGAATTAAAGAATCTCCCAGCTCCCTATTGAGGTTTTCTATCTCAGTAGACTTGTTTTGTAAAACATCAAATTTTTCAATTTCACTTGATATTACATCAAGCTTTGAGTTTTTTAAGTTTATATCTTGGCTGAGATTTTTTATTTTTTCCTCTGTCTTATTTTTCTTTTCTAAGAGGGAAGAATTTTCTCTTGTTAAATTAAAGTAAGAAGACTCCATGTATCTTAAGTTGGAAAAACCAAGATAAGAAAGTATAAGACTTAGAATTATAAAGAGAAAAGACAAAAAAGTTTTTTTATTTTCATTCATTTTTATCACTCTTTTCCAAGGCCCTTATAATTCCATAATTTTTATAGTATTCAGAAACTTTTTCATCTAAGAAGTTTTTCAAATATACTAATTTTTCTGATGATAGGTCGCCAGTTTTAATTGATTTCTTTTCCATTTCTTTGTAGATATCCAATAAATTGTTAAAATCGACGTATACTTCAGATAAAGATACCTTGTCATCCTTTATAAAGTTATAAATACTTGAAGAATATATTGATGCATAGAATACAAATAAGTTTACTTCCTTAGATGGCTTATTTTCTTTTATCAAATAAGAAGCAAATCCATCTAGGTCTTTAAAAAGGCTTTCAATTTCTAGGTCCTTATAAAGATTTTTATGCTTTTCAAGGTTTTCTTCTCTACTTATACTTAAGAAGTCGTCTACAATCCTATCGTAATTTTCTTTTTCATAGATATTTGAATTAAAGAAAGCACCGTAAGCTCTTAGTCTTTCTCTAACTTCAGATTTGATGGCCTTGTTCTTTTCTTCATAATCTGCTTTAATTTTTTTAATCTCGTCAGATTTATTGGCTTCAAATTGGTATCCATATTTTTCATAAAATTCTTGAGACTTTAAATTAAATTCAATGTCCAAGTCATCTATTTCTTTGTCAAAAGTCTTAGACTTATCTTCCAAAGACTTTATCTCTTGTGCCAAGGCCCTGTTTTCGGAAATCAGTCTTGTCGAAAATTTTTTATTTGCAATAGAATACACAAAAAATAATAAAGACAAGACTAGGATGCAAAGAGAAAAAATATAGAGAACCTTGTGCCAGTTTTTACTACTCATCTTTCACCTACATTTTTTCAAGAAGAATGCTGGCTCCACTTGTCTTCCCAAAATTTTTATCAATACTCCTAAGGATAATAAAGGAAATGATAAAGGATAATATCCCTGCTATGAGAGACATTAAGTCCTTGTTAGCAAGTCCCATCTTATTAAAAACATAATAAGAGAAAGAAATTGCAGACATAAATAGGACTAGTGGCAAGCCATAAACTAAAAACCTATAGGAAAGCACTGACTTGTCATTGGTTTTTAACTTGACTACATCTCCAACTTTTGCAGAAATTGTATTGTTAAACTCAAAGAGCTCCTGTTCAGATTCGGCGCACTTTGCATTACAAGACTCGCAAGATTCTCCGCAGGCACTTTCTCTAGTAAATTCCACAAATATTTTGTTGTTCTTTTGAGCTCTTACAATTCCAATACTTTCCATAAAATCACCTATTCTTAATCTTCAATTACCTTAATGTGGACTTCTTCTAATTGTTTTTCTGTAAGTTCTGTTGGTGCACCTGTTAATAGACAAGTTGCAGCTTGAGTTTTAGGGAAGGCTATTACGTCCCTGATACTCTTAGCTCCTGTAAATAACATTACAAGTCTGTCTAAACCATAAGCAAGTCCTCCATGTGGTGGAGCTCCATACTTAAAGGCTTCAAGAAGGAAACCAAATTTTTCCTTAGCTTCTTCTTCTGATAAGCCCAGTGCTTCAAACATTTTTTCTTGGACTTCTGGGTCGTTGATCCTAATACTTCCACCACCCATTTCGTCACCATTTATAACAATGTCATAAGCCTTTGCTCTTGCATTTTCCTTGTCACTTACTAATTTATCCACGTCTTCATCAAGTGGACTTGTGAAAGGATGGTGCATAGCAACATATCTTCCTTCCTCTTCATCATATTCAAATAGAGGGAATTCTGTAATCCAAACAAGTTTATAGTCATCTTTGTCAATTAAGTCCATGTCCCTTGCAATCTTGTTACGAAGGTTACCTAAGCCACTAAATACAACAGAATTTTTATCAGCAAGAATTAAAATTAAATCGCCTTTTTTTGCTTCAAAAGCAGAAATAATTTCTTGCATTGTTTCTTCAGAAAGAAATTTAGCAATTGGCGAGTCAATTTCTTCATCAACTCTTATCCAAGAAAGTCCCATTGCCTTATAGTCTTTGACAAAGGATTCTAGTTTTTTAACTTGCTTCTTGGAATAGAATTCACTTCCGCCATCAACCTTGATACCTCTAACACTCTTGCCCTTTTCAGTATTTCCTTCAAATACCTTGAAGCCGCAAGTTTTTACTATTTCAGAAATATCTTTTAATTCCATACCAAATCTAAGGTCTGGCTTATCTACCCCGAACCTATCCATGGCTTCAGAGTATTTCATTCTCTTAATAGGAAGTTCAATATCTTTATTAATTACTTCTTTAAACAATTTTTGAAGGAATCTTTCATTTATTCCCATTACATCTTCTTCATCAACAAAGCTAAGTTCCATATCAATTTGAGTAAACTCAGGTTGTCTATTGGCTCTTAAATCTTCATCTCTAAAGCACTTAGTAATTTGGATGTACCTATCCATTCCTGCAACCATTAATAATTGCTTCATTAATTGTGGTGATTGAGGAAGAGCATAGAACTCGCCTGGATTAACCCTACTTGGGACTAAGTAGTCTCTCGCTCCTTCAGGAGTTGGCTTAGTTAACATAGGAGTTTCAACTTCTATAAATCCATTTTCATAGAAGAAATTACGAGTAATCTTATAAATCTTTGAACGAATCATAAGATTTCTTTGCATACTCGGTTTTCTTAAATCAAGAGTCCTGTACTTAAGTCTCATGTTTTCAGCAACATTGTCATTGTCCTTGACATAAATTGGTGGAACTTCAGACTCACTTAAAATTTTAAGTTCACTAGCTAGGACTTCAACCCTACCAGTTTCTAGTTCTTCATTGATTGAAGATCTCATACGAACTGCACCCTTGACAGCAATGACAAATTCTCCACGAAGGTGTGATGCCTTTTCTAAAAGCTCTTCTGATGAAGTATCGTCAAAAACAATTTGTGCAATTCCACTTCTATCTCTTAAGTCAACAAAAACTATGGATCCCAGTGACCTTTGCTTTGCCACCCAACCCATTAGGACAACTTCTTTTGAAATCATATCTTCTGAAATCTCATTACAATAATTTGTTCTCTTGAGATTTCCCATTTTTTCAGCCATATTTCCTCCTAAAAATTAAACTCCAAGCCTCAAATGGTTTGGAGCTTATTCGTTAACATTTTTTATAATCGATTAGCCATTTATATTGTTTTTATTCCATAAAAATCTATTTTAATTATAAAGCAAGGCCTGTCAAAATTCAACTTTAACAGATTCTCTTGTCGATTCTGTGAGAAAATCCTTGGATATCTTTCACCTTGTTTTCTCTCAAAAGTTTTTCCTTTACAAAGCCTGCTCCCTTATCCATGCCTTGGCAACCAGCAAGGAGTAATACATCATCTTGATCAAGTAAGTCAATAGCATCGTTAATTGACTCTTCGAGTGTGTCATATACTTTGCAAGCAATCTTATTCTTTTCTAAAATATCTTTAAAAACTTTTAGTTCTTCATCAGTTACCCTGTCCTTTTCCTTGACAGTATCTCTTGATAAGGTTGCAGTAAGGGATTTTGGATTTAAAACTTTTATCCACTTAACTAATCTTTCTGTAATTTCACGATTTACTTCAACCCCTCTCTTGCCCCTAATTGCATAGAGAATATTAAGATTTTTATAATCCATTTCCTTTAAGGTTTCCATAGTTGCGTCAATATTTTTTTCATTGGCGAAGTGGTCATCTAAAATTTTAAATTCTTCATCAAATATTAATTCAAATCTTCTCTCTACTCCCTTAAAATTTTTTAGAGCTCTCTTTATAGTTTCTGTATCAATTTTAAGACAGAGACCTATTATTATGGCAACAAGAGAATTCATTACAGATGAATAACCAACTGAACCAAGTTCGATTTCAAATTCAGATTTTTCTAAAATAAAATCTTTAATTTTTATGTCCCTATTTATCTTAAAAGTAAATTTTCCCTTACCAGTTGAAAGGTCAAGATTTTGAATTCCAAAGTCAGCGTCATTGTTTTCTAAAGAGAAGCTAAGAACCTTTGCCCTTGTCTTATCCTTTAGTGAGTAAATTTTTTCATCGTCTGCATTTAATATTGCAAGGGCATCTTCTTTTGCGTGTCTAATAAGTCTAGATTTAAATCTAAAATAATTTTCAAAACTTCCATGTTGATCAATATGTTCTCTGCCAAGATTATTAAAAGTTACAATATCAAAATCAATGTTTTTATTTCTATATAATTCTTGAGCAGATGAAGAGACTTCCATAGTCACATCAGTTACTCCCTTGTCCTTCATATCCCTGAAATAGGATTGAAGAGTTAAGGACTCTGGTGTTGTAAGTACAGATGGAATCATTACATCAGCATATCTTGTTAACACAGTTCCAATAATCCCTGTATTTCTTTTATCTTCTTCTAAAATAGAATTTACCATAAAGGCAGTAGTTGTCTTGCCATTAGTTGCAGTAATCCCTATTACATTCATATCTTTTGAAGGATCTTCATAGAAATTTCTTGCCATGTCTGCAAGGGCAATTCTTGAATTTTCAACTCTTATTTGTTTAATATCTTCCTCAGAGTAGTCTTCGACTACAGCAATTTCTGCTCCAAGTTCTCTTGCTTTCTTTATAAACTTGTGGCCATCTGTGACGTATCCTTTTATGGCAACAAAAATACCGCCCTCAACTACATCGTCTGTGTGAAAGGCGATATTTTTTATTTCTATTTCTTTATCAATTTCAAAATTTGCATCAATAATATCTAAATTATTTAAAATTTTTTCTAATTTCAAGCTTATCTTCTCCTTAGAAAGTCTTCAAGGTTTTTAGAATTTAAATTTCTCTCAAACTTTCCCTTTTCATTTAAAATCTTTGTGCTTGCGCCTAGGCCAAAGCCAATAATGTTTTCAAGTTCTTCCATCATAACAATATTATAAACTGAAGCATGACCCTTCTTTGCATATCCAATATTCTCTGATGAAATTACAGATTTTTTCTGCCTATAAAGATAATAGGGTTCATAATTATTTTCTATTAAAAGTTTCTTCGATTCTTCCAAAAGATTTCCAAAGTCTTCATCATTGTGGTAGGAATTTTCAAAAAGTTTTGATCCATTCTTTAAGGCTAGAGTGTGCAGCGTAATATTTTCTGGAGAAAAGTCTATTGCTTTTTTTATAGAATCAAGAATACTAGCCTTATCTTCTCCAGGAAGTCCCATGATTAAATCCATATTTATAGTTTCAAAACCAAACTCTCTTGCCTTATCAAACCAAAAACAAAAATCTTTATTTGAAACCCTATTTAATTTGTTAATTACCTCTTCATTGAAAGTCTGTGGATTTAGAGAAATCCTATTAACTCCCTTGTCTTTTAACATTTTTAAAATTTCAAGGCTCAAGCTATCAATTCTTCCGCATTCAACAGTAAACTCTCTTGTGTGGCCAAACTTTTTAATCAGTGAATCAATAATTTTTTCCAAGTTGTCCAAGCCAATTGATGTGGGAGTTCCCCCTCCTATATAAATTGAATTAGGCTCTTTAGAAAATTCAAGCTCATAGGAATTTATATCGTAGGTTAAATTTTTTGTGTATAAATCCATTTTCCCCTTGTTCTCTATTGTCGTGTCAAAGGAACAATAAAGGCACCTTGATGGGCAAAAGGGTATGTGCACATAGACATTATAATTTTTTAAATTGGAATTAAGCCTTAGATCTTCTTGATTTTTATAAATTTTATATAAAAAATCTGCCTCCTCATTTCCAATCCTATACTTGTCCCATAAAATTTTAAGGGACTCATCATAGGAAGAGCCCTCAAAAACTTTTGAGATAAGTTTTAAGGGCCTCACTCCAGTTAGGATTCCAAAGCTTGGATCAAAATTTTCACCCTTAGAAAACAAGTCAAATAAATATCTCTTAATAGCGAAGTGAGCTTTTTCATCCCTAAGCCTAAGCCTTTCACTAACCTTTATCTTGTCTCCAAAGATGCTAATAAAAACATTTTGGTCTTCAATTTTTATTTTGATGTCAAAGTTTAAATCTTCATAATTTTTAGGAAGCTTCATCCTAAAAAATTCGAAAATTGATTTCTTTAAGCCTTCGCTTTCGTTTTCTATATTAATCATAATTGTCTAAGATAAGGATTTGTCATTTTCTCATAGGATATTTGTGACTCAGGACCGTGACCTGATAGGACATAAATCTCATCGTCAAGTTTTTTTAATTTTTTTAATGATTCAATCATAAGTGAATGGTTTGACTCTGGAAAGTCAGTCCTTCCTATGGATCCATTAAAAAGAGTGTCTCCTGCAAATAAATAATTTTCAAATAAGTAGCAAACTGATCCAAGAGTATGGCCTGGCGTTTCAATAACTTTTATAGTTCCTTCTGAGAAAGGAATTTCATCCCCCTCTTTTACAAAGACATCTACATCAGCTGCTTCAATTTGCATACCAAAGGCAGAAGCTCTGACTTCCTTTGGACTCTCTAAGAAGGCCCTGTCATCTTTTGACATGTAAACTGGCGCCTTGTATTTTTTCACTAGAGCAGCAACTGCCCCTACGTGATCAAAGTGACCATGAGTTAGCAAAATATATTTGATATTTAGTGAGTTCTTATCAATAGCTTCAATTATATTTTCACTTGATCCACCTGGATCAACTACAAAAGCATCCTTGTTTTCATCAAAAAGTATAAAGCAATTTTCTTGTAACTCTCCAACAACTAACTTCATAATTTTATATTCCATTATTTCACCTAAAATTCCTTGCTTGAATCCAATAAAATAGTAACCGGTCCATCATTAATAAGTTCAACATCCATATCTGCACCATATTCGCCAACAGAAACCTTAATTCCTAAATTTTTCATCTCTTCAATGAATTTTTCATAAAGAATTATTCCATCATCAAACTTTGCCGACCTAATGTAGGATGGTCTGTTGCCCTTTCTGGCATCCCCATAGAGGGTGAATTGACTTACAACTAAAATTTCAAGACCATAATCAAGAAGAGACTTATTCATAACCCCTTCTTCGTCATCAAAAATTCTCAATTTGCTTACTTTTTTTATAATATATTCTAAATCTTTTTCGTCGTCATTAGCTTCTATGCCGAGTAAAAGCATAATCCCCTTGTCGATTTTAGAAATCACTTTGCCATCAACAGATACACTTGCTCTTTTTACTCTTTGAACTACTCCACGCATTTTATCACGCCTTTATTCTGTAAACTTCAAGGACATTGTTTATCCTCTTAAGTTTTTCCATTAGTCTTTCAAGTTCTTCACTGTCAGTTATTTCAACTGTAATATCTATAACAGCGTCGCCATTTTTTACAACTTTTGCATTTAAATAGGACATGCTAAGTTTAGATTCATTTACCCTACTTGCAATATCAGCAATAACATTTGGCTTGTCAAAGGCCCTGATTTCAATAGAAGCACTGTAGCTTGTTGAATTTGAATTTTCCCATTTAACTTCAACAAGTCTTTCTGGATCAACATTGTTTTGTAGATTTTTACAGTCCTTTCTGTGAACTGAAATTCCTCTTCCAATAGTTATATAACCAACAATTTCATCTCCAGGGACTGGTGTACAACATTTTGCAATTCTAACATTTACACCGTCAACACCCTTGACTTCAATTCCTTGGTTATTGTATCTCCTCTTAGATTCAACAATTTCTTCAATGCCTTTGTCGTCTTTTTTGTAATGCTTATTATAAATATCTTGTAATTTTGCAGTTACTTGGGCAGTAGTTATAGTTCCAAAGCCAACTGCTGCATACATTTCATCAAGACTAAGCATATTTAATTTTTCTTTTACTTCTTCTAGCCAATCATCACGCAAGATTTTGTGAGTTTCGTAGCCAAGTTTCTTAACTTCTCTTTCAATAGCATCTCGTCCTCTTTCAATATTCTTTTCCTTATCTTTAACCTTGAAATATTGCAAGATTTTTTTACGAGCTTGAGGACTCTTAACAATTTTTAACCAATCAAGAGATGGGCTTGTGTTTGGATTTGTAATAACATCAACAATATTACCACTTTGTAGGGTGTAATTAAGTGGTACAATCCTTCCATTGACCTTAGCACCTACACATGTGTTACCAACTTGGGAGTGAATTCTGTAGGCAAAGTCAATTGGAGTTGACCCTTCAGGTAAGTTTATAACATCTCCCCTTGGAGTGAAGACAAATACTTCATCAGCGAAGAAGTCAATCTTTAGGGTATCCATGAAGTCGCCTGGATCATTTAAGTCTTTTTGCCATTCAAGTAATTGTCTAAGCCAAGTTAAGTTTTCATCAAAAGCTGTTTCTTTAGATACTCCAGCCTTGTATTTCCAGTGGGCAGCGATACCATATTCAGCAGTTTGATGCATTTCATAAGTCCTAATTTGAACTTCAAAAGTCTCTCCATTATTGTCTATAACAGTTGTGTGAAGAGATTGATACTTATTAGGCTTAGGCATAGCTATATAGTCCTTAAACCTACCTGGTATTGGTTTGAAAAGTGTATGAACAACACCTAGGGCACCATAACAATCCTTTACGGAATGCGTTAATATTCTAACTGCAGAAAGGTCATAAATTTCATCAAAGACCTTGCCCTTCTTCTTCATCTTATTATAAATTGAGTAGAAGTTCTTTGGTCTTCCCTTAATTTCACATTCAATTCCAACATTTTTTAGGTTTTCTTCAAGAAGCCCTATTATGTGGTTGATTAAATCTTCTCTTTCATTCCTTCTCTTGTTGACCATGTCTACTAATTCATAGTAGCCTTCTTCATCAAGATACCTAAGTGAAAGGTCTTCAAGTTCCCACTTAATCCTGCTCATACCAAGCCTATCAGCTATTGGTGCATAGATTTCAACAGTTTCTGTTGCCTTTTCAATCTTCTTGGCATCAGTCATGTACTCAAGAGTTCTCATATTGTGAAGCCTATCAGCTAATTTAACAATAATAACCCTAATGTCCTTGGCCATGGCAAGAACCATTTTTCTTATATTTTCGGCTTGTTTTTCTTCCTTGTTTTTATAATTTAATTGTTTTAACTTTGTAACGCCGTCAACTAGGTCAGCAATTTCTTGACCAAATTCATTTTTAACATCTTCAAGAGTTACATCTGTATCTTCAACTACATCATGAAGAAGACCAGCAACTATAGTTGCTGTATCCATATTCATATCTGCCAAAATCAAGCTGACATTAAGGGGGTGAATAATATAGTCTTCACCAGAGTTTCTCTTTTGTCCCCTGTGGTGTTCATCAGCCATCTTATAGGCACGTTTAATCATGTCTATATCAGCATTTTCATTATAGGATTTTACTTTTTCAATTAATTCATCTATTAATAACATTCTTCTCACCTGTGATTCTATAGCTTTTTATCTTTAGCTGAATAGTAACATTTCCATTAAATTTATTTAAGTCAAGATTAAAAACTATATCTATAAATATATTTGAAGGTCTTCCATTTAAAAGACCCATAACTTCTTCCCTGCCATAGGAACTAGCAAGCTTATTTAAAAATACTTTTGAATCTTCAAATAATATTCCTGTGTAATTTATATTATCTTGGGATAAAGTCATCTTTAAAAAGTTTTTATTTTTACCCAAGATATTAAGTGACTTTATCTGTAAGTTTTTAGCACCAAACTTCGGCGCAGAGTTTCCATTTCCAAAGGGAGCCAGAGCCTCTATGTCCTGGACAAGCTTCATGCTAATGTATTTGAGCTCTAAATTTCCATCAATATAAATCTTTCTTATTAAGTCGTTCCTTGTTAAGCTCTCTTTTTGGTCTACATCCCTAATAAAGTCATCTAGATTTTCTAGGGGAAGAGCTAGTCCGCAGGCCATCTTGTGACCACCAAAGCTCCTCAGGTATTCCTTAGATTTAGAAAATTCTTGGAACATATTATATTCTTCAATACTTCTTCCAGATCCCTTAATTAAGTCCTTGGAATCACTTAGAACTACGCTTGGCCTGTAATACTTTTCTTTGATTTTTCCAGCAACAATACCAAGAATGGATTCATTTAAGCCTTCCTCATAAACTATTAGGACCTTATGCTTATCTAGCAATCCTTCTTTCTGTATCTTCTCATCTATTACTTCAAAGGCATCACTAGTTAGCTTTTGTCTTTCATAATTTAGGTCTCTTAATTCTTTGGCTTTTTCAAGAGCAATAGAATAGTCCTTTTCCAAAAATAATTCTAGGGCTTCTTTAGCAGATTCAAGCCTTCCACTGGAATTAATAGTTGGTCCAAGGATAAAACCAAGATGGTAAACATCAATATCATCTTTTTTTATATCGGCTGCCTCTATTAAGGCATTAAGGCCCAAATCTTTGCTTTTCCTTAAGATCTTAATTCCCTCAGAAACTATAACCCTATTTTCATTTGTAAGTGGCATTACATCACATACAGTAGCTATGGCAGCATAGGGCAAGAATTTTTCATAAAACTCTTCCTTGTCTACTCCCTTGATCAAAAAAAGATACTCTATGAGTTTAAAGGCAACTACCCCTCCGCAAATTTCCTTAAAGGGATAAGAGCAAGCATCCTGTTTTGGATCTATAACTGCACTTGCCTCTGGTATAATCTCAACTTCATTTCCATCTTTAATAATCTTCGGCACCTCATGATGGTCAGTTACAACTACATCAATATCTAAAGACATGGCATAATCAACTGCATCTCTTGCAGCTATTCCATTGTCACAAGTTATAATGCACTTGACACCATCTTCATTAGCCTTGTCAATTAAATTTTTGTTGATTCCATAGCCATCTTTAACTCTATGAGGTATGTCATAAGAGACATCTCCACCAATAGTCCTTAAGCCTTCATACAAGATATAAGTTGATGTTACACCGTCAACATCATAGTCTCCAATAATTCTAATTTTATTTTTCTTAGCCAAGTGACTTAAAATTATATTTGAAGCCTTGACCATGTCCTTTAACAAAATAGGCGAATTTAAATTTGAAAGACTTGGCTCTAAAAACTCTCGAATGTCTTCTTCAGTATTTATTTCCCTATTGAGTAAAATTTTATATATGACATTGTTTATCCCTAATTTTTTATAGTCGATTCCAGGATCACTTTTGTTTTTTATAAACCATCTTTCCATTTAATCACCACTTTATATATACGATTAATTATATCAAAAATTATCATTTAGGTAAAACAATTAGGCTATCAAGCAACAAAAAAAGAACCCTCATGGGGGTTCTTCAAAAGATTTTATTATTCTTCATTAGCTAGAACTGAAATTGCACATTCAATTCTTTTCTTTTCCATTTCACATCCAACCTTGTAAGGTTTGCTTAAGTCAATGTTGCTGTAATAAGCGTTGGCGTGACAACCACCTGAGCAGTAGTATCTTGCCCAACAAGTAGGACAGTCTTCATTAGTATAAACGTTGGAATTTTTAAAAGTGTCTCTAAGGTCAGTGTTTTTTATTCCTTCATCAACATTACCAAGCAAGAAGTCTTCTTCACCAACAAATTGGTGACAAGGATAAATTTCTCCTTGTGGAGTTATAGCAACATATTCCGATCCAGCACCACAACCAACAGTCCTCTTAACTATACAAGGTCCTTGAGATAGGTCAATAATAAAGTGGAAGAAGGAAAAGTCCTTATCTTTCTTTCTTATTTCAATATAATCCTTGGACATTTTTTCATATTCATTAAGAATTTTATCAAGATGTTCTTCTCTTATTGCGTAAGGCTCTCTCTCATCAGTAACTACTGGTTCAATAGAAGTCTTTTTAAATCCATGAGAGTAGAAGTCCTTTAAGTCTTCTGAAAAGTCTAAATTTTCATTTGTGAAAGTTCCCCTTATAAAGTAGTCTTTGTCTCCTCTCTTATCAATAAGTTCTTTGAACTTTGGAACTATAATGTCATAAGACCCCTTACCATTTGTAGTAGGACGCATTTCATCATTAATTTCTTTTCTTCCATCAATTGATAGAACTACATTGTCCATGTTCTCATTAATAAATTCTTCTATTTCGTCATTTAGTAGGACGCCATTAGTTGTAATTGTGAATCTAAAGTGTTTGTCATATTTCTTTTCTTCTTCTCTACCATAAGCTACAAGTTTTTTTACTAAGTCAAAATTCATTAGAGGTTCGCCACCGAAGAAATCCACTTCAAGATTTCTCCTGTTACCAGAATTTTGTAGAAGAAAGTCTAAGGCCTTCTTACCTGTTTCAAAAGTCATAAGACTTCTATCTCCCTTGAAGTCACCTTGAGATGCAAAGCAATACTTACATCTTAGGTTACAGTCGTGAGCAACATGAAGGCAAAGTGCCTTTACTACATTTTGAGGATTGAATCGAGGAAGTTTAAAGTGTTCATCTTCAGAAAATAATAAATCTTCCTTAGCCAAGTAGTCTATTTCTTCATAGGCTTCTTTAGCATCTTCTTCATTATATAGTTTTGAATATTTTTCTATGATTTCATCTTTAGATAATTTTTCATAGTCATCAATCATTTCGTATACAATTTTTTCTACAACATGAACTGAGCCACTTGCTATATCAAGGACAATGTATCTATTATTTAAATAAAATTTATGAATTCTTTCTTCCATCTTTTCTCCTTTACTTAACCCCTAACAAAATAAAAGCAAGGTTTCCCTTGCCTTAGTTTTCAGAATTTTCACATTTTTGATTTCCAACTGTACAGCTAGTTTTGCAAGCTGATTGACAAGATGTTTGACATTCGCCACATCCGCCTTTTTCATAAGTTTTCTTAAGATTTTTTTGTGTAAGTGTTTTAATGTGTTTCATAATATCTCCTATTCTTCTTCAGCATCTTTTAGATCAGCATTCTTTTTATAAGTACCATTAATTCCCCACTTCATGACTTCAATTTTTGTGTTGTCAGATGAAGTTTCGATAACTAAGTAATCTTCCTTTACAAGGATAATTTTTCCAATAATACCGCCGATTGTTATTATTTTATCTCCAACCTTTAAGTTTTCACGCATTTCATTTATTTCATTTGCTTTTTTCTTTTGCGGTCTTATTACGAAGAAATAAAAAACAACAAACATCAATATTAAGGGAATAAAGTTTAACATTGCGTTTTGATTCATTATTAACCCCTTTCTTATTTATGATTTATAATTATATTATACATTTTATCTTATAACTTAACAAGAATATCTTTAAGACTTTACTTGTAACCGTATTTTTTATAAAAATCTTTTTTATATTCTAAGAAGTAGTCTCCTTTAATAGACTCTCTAATATTTTTCATCATGTCGATTAAGAAATAAAGATTGTGAATAGTTGCAAGCCTCATTCCAAGTATCTCGTCTACATTAAATAAGTGTCTAAGATATGCCTTAGAATAGTTTCTACAAGTGTAGCAATCGCATTCATCATCTAATCTTGAGAAGTCATCCTTATAAATTGCATTTTTAATTGGAATTCTTCCCAGATGAGTTAAGACAGTCCCATTTCTTGCAATTCTTGTAGGAAGAACACAGTCTGCCATGTCCACTCCTCTTTCTACTGCTTCGAATAAGTAGTCTGGACTACCTACTCCCATTAAGTATCTAGGTTTATTTTCAGGCATGAAGTCTGTTGTGTAATCTAAGATTTCAGTCATTAAATCAATAGGTTCACCAACTGAAAGTCCTCCAATAGAATAACCCTTAAAGTCCATATCCACCATTTCTTTTGCAGAAATTTCTCTTAGGTCCTTATACATACCACCTTGAATAATTCCAAAAATAGTTTGATTATCTACGTTCTTATGGTGGTTCTTACATCTTTCAGCCCATCTAAGAGTTCTTCTCATTGAATGATCTATATATTCATGGCTTGCTGGATAGGGTGCACATTCGTCAAAGGCCATAATTATATCTGATCCCAAAATGTTTTGGATATCAATTGATTTTTCAGGAGAGATAAACATCTTGCTCCCGTCAATATGACTCCTAAAATGAACGCCTTCTTCAGTAATTTTTCTATTATCTGATAAAGAAAAAACCTGAAATCCTCCTGAATCTGTTAAAATTGGTTTGTCCCAATTCATAAACTTGTGAAGACCTCCAGCTTTTTCTATTATCTCAGTCCCTGGTCTTAAAAATAAATGATAGGTATTAGATAAAATTATTTGTGCTCCAATATCTTTTAACTCTTCAGGAGTCATAGTCTTTACTGTTGCTCTTGTTCCAACTGGCATGAAAATTGGAGTTTCAATTTCCCCATGATTAGTTGTTATCTTTCCAAGTCTTGCCTTTGAATCCTTAGAAGTCTTTAATAATTCAAATTTAAACATAAAACCTACCTTATAAACATGGCATCACCAAAGCTGAAAAATCTATATCTTTCTTTAACAGCTTCTTCATATGCCTTTAAAATAATCTCTCTACTTGATAATGATGAAACAAGCATTAGAAGAGTGGATTCTGGCAAGTGAAAGTTAGTTATCAGTGCATCAACACACTTAAACTTATAGGGTGGATAAATAAATATATTTGTAAATCCACTTTTTTCACAAACTCTTCCATCTTCATTTGCAATAGACTCAACAGTTCTCACACTTGTAGTGCCAACTGCGATTACCCTGCTTCCCCTGTCCTTGGCTGCATTTATTTTATCTGCAACTTCCTTTGTCATTACATAAAATTCAGAGTGCATTTCATGTTCATCAACATTTTCCACCTTCACTGGTCTAAAGGTTCCTAGCCCAACGTGAAGGGTAATGTAACAAACTTCTACACCCTTATCTTTTAATTTTTCTAATAATTCCTTTGTGAAATGAAGTCCTGCAGTTGGTGCTGCAGCTGATCCTTCTTCCCTTGCGTAAACAGTTTGATACCTATTTTTATCCTCTAATTTTTCTTTTATATAGGGTGGAAGTGGCATTTCTCCAAGTTCATCTAAGATTTCTTCAAATATTCCGTCATATTCAAATTTTAAAAATCTAGATCCGTCTTCAGAAATATCTACAACTTCAGCAGAAAGTTTATCACTGAAAATAATTTTACTTCCAATTTTTGCTTTTTTACCAGGTTTAGATAGACATTCCCAAATGTCATCTTTTCTATTTAAAAGAAGAAATTCAATTTTTTCTTCTTTTCCTTCCCTGTGTCCATAAATTCTTGCAGGCATTACCTTGGTGTCGTTTAATACCAACAAATCACCCTTCTTGAGATAATCTATAATGTCATAAAAGTGTTTGTGTTCCATTTCTCCACTTTCTTTATCTAAAACAAGAAGTCTTGAATGATCTCTTTTTTCTTCAGGATGTTGTGCTATTAATTCCTTTGGTAAGTCGTAATAAAAATCTTTTGTTTTCATTTTCGCCTTTCTATTATTTTATTTTTTCAATATTTGTTCCTGGAAAATAAAATTCAATAATATCCTTGTAATTGCTTCCTTTTTTTGCCATTTCAACAGCACCGTATTGACTCATGCCAACACCATGTCCATATCCCTTTCCACTTACAAATATTTTATTTCCTATTACATTTACATCAAATAGGGTTGATTTGATAATTGTATTGCCAATTTTTTTTCTAAAATCAGTAGCCTTTATTTTTACATCTCCCTTTGATGTAGAAAAAGTTAAGTTGTTAACTCTATTCGAATTATTGTAGTCAAGACTAACGCTAAATACATCAGATAAATTTAACTTCTTTAAATCGCTATCTTTAAGCTCATACTTCCATGGATGAACTGAGTAAGGATCTTCTTGTGCAATGAGGTAAGGAACACTATTTCCGCCCCAAGCTTCAGAAGAAGCGACAGTATAACCACCAGAAGAAGCACAGAAAATTGTCTCTGCAACTTCACCCTTATATTTAATAACTTGGCCAAGAGTATCTTCTACAGCCTTATTTGTAGATTTGTTCTCAACATCTTTTCCATAATAAACTTGTGAGCTTGTAGTATCGTCAAGGTTATAGCCTTTTTTAATAAATTTGTTGTAATTATTTATAGCAAAAGATCTTGAACATAGGGCTTGGGCCTTTAGAGATTCCATTGGAAAACTTGGGCTCATTTCTTTTGGAAGAACTCCCTTTAAGTACTCGTCTATCTCCACCCTATTTACTACATCAAGTTTTTTGTTATTAACTCTAAAGGAAATTGCTCCCCCATAGTTTCTCTTGATTTTATCTACGTAAATTGGTGAATCAGAGGATATTAAAAAGGCTCCATTTTGTGGAAAGTTATTTAATTTAAAATTCTTTCCATCTAAATTAATTTTATTTCCATCAAATATAATATTAATTTCATTGTTGTTTGTATTGTTTATTACTTGTTCATCAGAAGTCACAACTTTTAAATTAGATTTAGATTTTAATTTTAAAGTTTCACCAACTGAAATAGATTTTCCGACCTTAATGTCAATCTTGTCATAGTCTTCCTTAGCAAAGATATTTAATGGCAGTAAAACCAAAAATAAAGCTAACAATAATATTTTTTTCATTTTATTCATCCTTATACTCCAAACCAAAATGGTCATAGGCCCTCTTAGTGGCCATTCTTCCTCTAGGCGTTCTAATAATAAAGCCTATTTGCATTAAATAAGGCTCATAAACATCTTCTACTGTTCCCTTATCTTCACCAATAGCAGCTGAAATCGCATCAATTCCAACTGGTCTACCGTTGAATTTCTCAATCATTGTAAGTATAATTCTTCTGTCAATATTGTCTAAGCCAAACTTGTCGATTTCAAGAAGGTTAAGTCCCTTAATGGCAACCTTAGTTGTTATAACTCCGCCTTCCTTTACTTCAGCATAGTCTCTTACTCTTTTTAAAAGTCTATTGGCAATTCTCGGTGTTCCCCTTGATCTTCTTGCAATTTCTATAGCTCCCTCTTCTTCTATGGGAACATTTAAAATTTTAGCCGACCTCATTATAATCTCAACTAAAGACTTTGTATCATAAAGGTCAAGTTTCAACATTACCCCAAACCTATCTCTAAGAGGTGATGTAAGCATACCTGCCCTTGTTGTGGCACCAATAAGTGTAAAAGGTGCAAGGTCAAGTCTAATTGATCTTGCAGAAGGTCCCTTGCCTATTATTATATCTAATGCATGGTCCTCCATAGCAGGATATAAGATTTCCTCCACAGACTTATTTAGCCTATGAATTTCATCAATAAATAGAACATCGTCATTATTTAAATTTGTAAGAATACTTGCTAGGTCTCCCTGCTTTTCAATTGCAGGACCAGATGTAACCTTTAGGTTAACCCCCATCTCATTAGCAATTATGCCAGCAAGTGTGGTTTTCCCAAGTCCTGGTGGTCCACTTAAAAGTGTATGATCCAAGGGTTCTGACCTGTTTTTTGCAGCTTCGATAAAAATTTTTAAATTCTTAACTACCTTTTCTTGGCCAATATACTCTTCTAACCACTTAGGTCTAAGACTTACCTCCCTAGCATCGCCATCAATAAGTTCTGGCTCAACTAATCTATTTTTTTCCATTATATCAACCCATTAATTTTAAAGCTTCTCTTATTCTCTCAGAAATATCAAGAGAAGGATCTACCTTTTCTAGTGCTTTTTTAGCATCATATACATTATAACCTAAGGAAATTAGGGCCTCAACTGCTGAATCGTCCTTTTCTTCGATAATTTCTACATCATCAGTCATAGAAGTCAAGTCTAGGTCTAACTTCTCAACCTTATCCTTTAATTCAAGAATTATCCTTTGAGCAGTTTTCTTCCCTATACCAGGTAATTTTGTAAGAGATTTTTCATCCTTGGATATAATATATTTTGCAATATTAAAGACATCATCGCCATCAAGAATTCCCATGGCTAACTTAGGACCAATTCCTGTTACACTTGTAAGAAGATCGAAAGCATCTCTTGTTTCTATATGTCTAAAGCCATATAAAATTGCCGCATCTTCTCTTAAAACAAGCCTAATGTTGATGAAAACTTCTTCATTTTCATAAAATGTGTGAAGTTCTCTTTCCACCATATTAACTATATAGCCTATTCCATTGGATTCAAGTACTAGGTATCCCCTGTCAGTAGAGTGAACTCTTCCCCTTAAAAATTCTATCATTATATCATCCTAAAACTTTCTTTAAACTTAATCGAGCTTCCATGAGTTATTGCAACTGCCAAGGCATCTGCAACGTCGTCAGGTTTTGGAACCTTTTCTAAGTTTAAAATAATTCTTACCATCTCTTGAACTTGATTTTTAGTAGCCCTTCCATAACCAACTATGGCTTGTTTTACTTGAAGAGGCGTGTATTCATAAAGTCCTGCTCCAGATTCTTTGGCAGAAAGGACTTCAACCCCACGAGCTTGGGCAACTGTAATTGCCGTCTTAACATTCTTATTAAAAAACAATTCTTCAAAGGCTATGTCGTCAGGCTTATACCTTTCTATAAGTTCATTCATTTCTTCATAGATAGTATTTAGTCTTTCTGGAAGAGGAACCTTCGCCTCTGTTGTTATTGCCCCATAATCTAAAACTTTATAAGAATTTCCTTTAAGTTCTAGAAATCCATATCCAACAATAGCTATCCCTGGGTCAATTCCCAAAATTATCAATTTATCACCACTTTAAAAAGGATAGTATAAAACTATCCTTACTTGTATCTCTTTAAAACTCTATCATTAACTCCATCCCAAAAAGCATTTCTAAAAACTCTGAAGCAATCTATGTAGAGAAATTTAGAAATCTTATTATTTAAATTTTCAATTTCAGAATCAGTTAAGTAGGAGTCAACTTCTTTTATTTCAACGTCGTCATCTTGACTTCTAAAAATAAGCTGCAAGTCTAGGTGGTCGTTTATACTTTGGATCTTACTATTGAGAAGTCTTTTTCTAACATCAGTAAGAGTGTTTTTTATAAAAATCCTTATTTGCCTATCTTTTCTTATTTCTTTAAAAACTAACTTCTTAAAAGATAAAACTTCTTCGTTTTTAAATTCATATTGAAAAAGTTTTTTTCTATTGTAAAGTTCATCTATTGTAAGGTGCTTTAAGGTTATTATCTCAAGCATATTTATGTGCTTTTTTGAGTTAAACCCAAGTCTATAACCCTCTAAGTATAAGTAAAGTTCAAGCCTATTTATGTCATCATGAATAAGACTTGAGAGGTTCCTTGCTATAAGTTCAATTCCCTCTTTTTGCCTATAAACTTTTACAATATCCTTTCTCAAATTCTCAAGAGTTACATACCTTGGATAAATATTTTCAATGGATTCGTAAACATTGTAAAGATTGAGTAAAATATTTATGCTATCCAAGTCGCCCTTGTACAAAAAGTTTGCGATTAGGTATTTTTTTATATCTTTAAAGGCAAGCCTTTTATAAGGTGTCTGATTTAATTTTTCTGCCAATTCCATAAAAAAATCCTCCGTTACTTCGTATAAAATAATTATACTATAAGTCACGGAGGATTGAAATCCAAATTGTAAATGTAATGTAATTATAATAATTTAATTTTATTGTCTTTGCAGAAGTCTAAACTCTTTTCATCCCAAACACCTACTTGGACTTCTCCAATGTGTTGCTTTTCTAAAAAGAACATACAAATTCTTGATTGGCCAATACCACCACCAACAGTGTAAGGTAGGTCTGCATTTAAAATATTTTGGTGATAAGGAAGTTTAAATCTTTCAGTTGTATTTGTAAGTTCGCATTGACTCTTTAGAGATTTATCATCAACACGGATGCCCATGCTTGAAACTTCAAGAGAGTTATCTAGGACTTCATCCCAGAACAAGATGTCTCCATTTAAGTCCCAATCATCATAGTCAGGTGATCTGTGATCGTGTGGCTCACCAGACTTTAATTTATGTCCAATGCCCATGATAAACACAGCACCCTTTTCCTTGCAAATTAATTTTTCTCTTTCCTTAGAAGTTTTTCCTGGATACATATCTTCTAATTCTTGGGAAGTTATAAAGAAGATTTCTTCTGGAAGTTTCTTTGAAAGAATATATGGATAAGTTTGGTTAATATATTCTTCAGTTCTTTTAAATACAGAATAAATTTCTCTTACAATTAAGAAAAGATATTCCTTATTTCTATCAGACTTGCTGATAATTTTTTCCCAGTCCCATTGGTCTACATAAGAAGAGTGAATTTCATCAAGTTCTTCTTCTGCCCTAATGGCATTCATATCTGCGTAGATTCCTTCATACATATTAAAATTGTAGTCCTTAAGGGCATTCCTCTTCCACTTAGCAAGAGATTGAACAATTTCAACATTAATTCCATATTGTCTAAGGTCAAAGTCTACAGCTTTTTCTCCATTTAAGTTGTCGTTAAGTCCAGTTTCAGGTCTTACAAAAAGAGGTGCAGAAACCCTTTGTAGATTTAAAGTGTTTGCCAAATCTCTTTGAAAGTAATCCTTAACTGACTTGATTGCAATTTGTGTCTCTCTAAGATCTAATTTTGTAGCACTAGAGTTGTTCCTCATCTTTTCCTCCCTAATTATAAAAATCTTCCACCCACATTGAGTGAAAGATTTCTTTTAAATATATTGTATATCAAAATCTCCTTGAAATTGGAGACTTGATTCAATAACTAAAATAGAAATATTTGTACAAAGATTTAAAGCAAAATTCAAATCATTATCGAAGGAATGATTTGATTCCTTGTATTGGTCTATTACATCTATTAAATACTTCTTAACTCTTTCTTCAAGCCTCATGTCAGAATCTTCTAAAAAATTAATATCATTTATACTAATCACAGAAGAAAAATCTTTTTCTAGACATTTATTTTCCCTTGCATAAAGTGCTAAGTCTTGTTCGTACTTAACGTGTTTTCTCAAATTTTCTACGAAAGTCATTCTGTAGGCGTGAGGATAGCAAACAAAATCACATAGATAGTGCATTATTATGCCAAGCCTCCTGCTTACATAGTTAATTAATAATTTGCTTTCATTTCCTTCAGAATAAGAAAACCTTGAAAAGAAAATTAATTTTGTAATTTCTTTTGCTATATAGTCTCCAGATTCGTCGAAATAATGTCTCTTCAACTTATAATAAGGAAGAACATCGGGAGCAACTGATCCCCAAAGCATTTTTTCTAAATTTAAATTGACATTGTATTTATCTTTTATTCTATCGTGGACAATTTTTGCCACGATTTTATGTGTATCTGGTAAAACTTTTAAACACATCCTAATTAAAATGTTTTCAACATCTTTACAAAATGATTTTATACTTTAATAGTGAAATTGTCAATTTTTAGTTTGTTTTGTCAAGTTCCTTTGATATTACATCCCAAATATTTGGAGTTTCAAATCCAAGTCTCCAGCTTCCAACACCTGCTAGGTTGTATTTATTAACAAGAGATACTTTTTTCTCAAGTGAGTTTGCATCTTCAATCCAAATTTTATAGTCTGCATTGTTTTCTTGATATTCGATATAGTTTTGTTGTGACTCTTTGTCCCAAACTGGTTTTAAACCTTTAGCTGCAATTATTCTTGCAACTTCATCCATAGAAATTGTCTTAGAAGTTACCTTGCCGCCAGCTTCCTTCCATATTCTTGTATAAAGTGGAACTCCAAGAATCATTTTTTTATTTGGAATATTTCTAAACAATACATTGACAGATCCTTCTACCCATTTATATTGGGCAACAGATCCCGCCTTATCAGAAGATCCCCAGTGTTGGTCGTAGGCCATTACTACCATGTAGTCAGCTATCTCAGCAAGAGCCTTCCTGTCATAAGGTTCCTTTGTAACATCAGCTGATATTTGCGGTGTAACGTCAACAGTTATTATAAAGTCATCACCTGCTGCTTGTCTAAATTCTCTTACAAAGTCTGTTATATAATCTCTATCGTCAATCTTTGTATGTTCGAAGTCAATGTTTATTCCCTTCATGCCATACTTTTTGCATAGCTCAAGAGTTTTATTTATAACTTTTTTACGAGTGTTTTCATTTGATAGGGCCTCATGAGTTATATTTGGATCAAAGGAGTTGTCAAGATATGCCCAGACATCTATTCCTAAGTCCTTATATTTTTTAATATAATTTTGATTTCCCCTGTCAATCATATCTCCATTTCCATTTCTAATGGAGAACCATGTTGGAATTATTACATCAAGTCCCTTTATGTCCTTAATTTGGTTTATCTTGTCTTCAGAATGTTCTGCATAAGTGTAATCCCAAGTCAAATTAATTGGACCATCAGATGTGTTTTTTGAAGTTGACTTTAAAGATACTTTTTCAAAATTTTCGTCAAGGTCCTTCTTTAAAACATATCCGGCATATCCTTCTGGCATCCTAACTTTGTAGAACTTACCCTTTTCTTCATATACATAAAGTTCTTCTCCCTTTGGAAGCTTCTTTATAATTGGGCTCCTCTTAGAAGCAGATTCTCTTAATAGAGTTTCTGATGTAGTCTTAGTTAGGTCATACTCCTTGTCCCTGTAGTCAAGAAGCAATAGTCTAATGTCCTTGTTGTACCTTAATCTAACATCATAGTCGTAGATAAAGGCTTCAATTGGAAGCATAATCTTTCCATTTTTTTCAATAACAGGAGCTCTTAAATCAATTGTCCCGCTGTTAAACTTTGCTTCATATTCATTTAATTTTAAAATTTTATTAGCATGATTGTTGTTGATTTTTACTTCACCTGTTGACTCATCATATTCGATTCCCTTATCAAGGTATTCTTTTATGTAGTCTAGTGAAAGGTAAATCATTCCATCTTCAATACAAAAATCGTCTTTATCAATGTCTTTGTCTTCTGTCAAAAAGTTAAACTTATCGTACTTAGTTGAGATTTTGCTAGTTCCTCTATTTTCAACAAATAAAAATGCACCAGCTGCTAGGACTACTATTAACAAGAGTCCCATAAAAAGTTTTTTCATATTTATCACCCTTTATTAAATTATTTGCTCAAAATAAAAGATACTAAAAATAGGACTTAAAGTCCCATTCTCAGTAATTTGTCTTTTCTCTAACTTTTGCAGCCTTACCTTGTCTATCTCTAAGATAGTAAAGTTTAGCACGTCTAACTCTACCCTTTCTTGTAACTACAAGATCAGCAATTCTTGGTGAGTTAAGTAGGAAAGTTCTTTCAACTCCAATACCGTAAGAAATTCTTCTTACTGTGAAAGTCTTTCTAGCGCCTTTTCCTTGAATTTTTAAAACAGTACCATCGAATACTTGGATTCTTTGTCTTTCGCCTTCGATAATTCTGTAGTGAACGCTAACTGTATCTCCAACATTAAATTTAGGTAAGTTTTCATTTATTTGTTCAGCTTCAATTGCTCTAATATAATCCATTGTCTTTACCTCCTTCCAGTAAATCTTTCAAAATATCTTTTTCTTCATCATTTAAGGTTTTATCTTTTAATAAGTCTGGCCTTTTCTGTAAAGTATTTTTAATTGACTCTCTAAGTCTATACTTCCTAATTTTTTCATGATCTCCACTTAAAAGAATGTCAGGAACTTCAAGTCCTCTAAATTCTCTCGGCCTTGTGTATTGAGGATGTTCTAAAAGTCCATTGTAGTGTGATTCATCCTCAAAGGATTCCTCACTTGCAAGTACACCATCAAGTAGTCTTGACACGCCATCAATGATAACCATAGACGCCAGCTCTCCACCAGTTAAAACATAATCACCAATGGAAATTTCTTCATCTACATAATTTTCAATGACCCTATTGTCAATACCTTCATAGTGACCGTTTAAAAGAATTATGTGTTCTTCTTCTTTTAGTTCTTTTAACTTATCCTGTGTAAGAACCTTGCCCTGTGGGGACATATAATAAACTTTGGAATTTTCTGTCTTTACAGATTCTATTGCCTCTACTATTGGTTTAATTTGCATCAGCATACCAGGTCCACCGCCATAGGGATAATCATCAACTTGTAAATATTTATTGATGGCAAAATCTCTAATATCTACAGTTTCTAATTCTAATTTTCCTTGGCCAATAGATCTTCCAACAATAGAAAAATCTCTAATATTATTTATGAAATCGGGAAATAATGTTAAAACACTAATTTTCACAAAATCATTCCTTCTATTAACTTAACAGTTATTGTTGAATCTATTTTTTTAATAAATTCTTTTACTCCTGGCACTTGATAAGTTTCCTTATCCTTGCCTTCTATGACAAAAATATCATTAGCGGGATATTCCAATACTTCTTTTAAGACTCCAAGGTAATTACCATCAGTGTCATAAACTTCTTTTCCAATTAAATCGGAAACATAATACTGGTCTTCCTCAAGTTCTAACCTGTCTTCATCTTTAATATAAATGTTAGATCCCTTTAAATTTAGGACATCATTTATATTTTCATATCCTTCAAAGCTTAAATAGACAAAATCATTAACTCGAACTCTTTTAATAAAAAATTCTTTTAAATCTTCGCCTACAAAGACGCTTTCCAGTTTAGAAAACCTCTTTTTGTCAAAGGTATAAGGATCAACCTTAAGGTCTCCCTTAATACCATGAGTATTAATTATTTTACCAATGCAAGTAATTGAATCTTTAATATTCTTCAATTTCCAAATTAACCTTTACATCTTCTTTTAGTGAAACAGCTTTTAAAATTGCTCTTATTGCCTTAGCAATTCTGCCTTGTTTGCCAATAACTTTTCCCATATCATTTGATGCAACTTTAAGAGTAATATCAATTGAATTATCATTCTTAGTCATTGCCACATCAACTGAAGAAGGATCGTCAACTAAAGATTTAGCAATATATTCAATTAATTCAACCATTTGGTCCTCCAAACATACTGTTATTCAGTAGCTTCTGATTCACTTGCTTCTGCTGTATTATTTGAGTTTGCACCAGCGCTGTACACTGAGTTTTCTCTGAAAAGTCTGTCAACTGTATCAGTAGGTTTTGCACCATTCTTAATCCAGTTGTTAGCTTTTTCTGCATCTACAACAACTTCCTTAGGAGTTGTAAGTGGGTTATAATAACCAATCTCCTCGATGAATTTTCCATCTCTAGGACTTCTAGAGTCTGCTACAACTATTCTATAAAAGGGTTTTTTCTTAGCACCCATTCTTCTAAGTCTAATTTTAACTGCCAAATTATTCACCTCCACAAAAAAATTTATATATTAAAATATATAAGCTAACTTAAAAGGAAAAAGGTAATTTAAACTTTCTCTTTCCCATTGTCTTGGACATGTTTCCAAATTGTTTCATCATCTTTCTCATGTCCTTAAACTGTTTAATCAGTTTGTTTACATCGGCTGGACTAGTTCCAGATCCCTTTGCAATTCTCTTCCTTCTGGAAGAATCTATAATTTCTGGCTTTTGTCTTTCCTTCTTTGTCATGGAAAGAATAATAGCCTCTACCTTAGCAAATTCGTTGTCAGGTAAGCTAATACCCTTTAGAGCCTTGCTGTTCATACCAGGAATCATTCCTATTATATCTTCAAGTGGCCCCATGTTTTTCATTTGTTGCATTTGATCTAGGAAATCCTCAAAAGTGAAAGTTGACTTCCTAAGTTTTTCTTCAAGTTCCTTTGCCTTTTTATCATCAACAGCTGATTGTGCCTTTTCGATTAAGGAGAGCACATCTCCCATTCCAAGTATTCTTGAAGCCATTCTATCTGGATGGAAGACTTCAATGTTGTCCATTTTTTCACCGCTGGCGATAAACTTAATAGGAACATCTGTAACTGACCTAATTGATAGGGCAGCACCACCTCTGGCATCACCATCAAGCTTAGTTAAGATAACACCTGTTAGCTTTAACATGTCATCAAAAGTATCAGCAACATTTACTGCATCTTGACCTGTCATTGCATCAAGGACAAGAAGGACTTCTGAGGGTTCAAGTGCCTCGTGAATATCTTGAAGCTCCTTCATAAGGGCTTCATCTATGTGAAGTCTACCTGCAGTATCTATGATGACAACATCATTTCCATTTTTCTTGGCATGCTCAAGAGCTGCCTTGGAAATATCAACTGGAGAAATCTTATCTCCCATAGTAAATACTGGAGTATCAACAGACTCACCTACAACTTGAAGTTGTTTTATAGCTGCTGGTCTGTAAACATCACAAGCAACTAAAAGAGGTCTCTTTCCATCTTTTTTTAATTTATTGGCAAGCTTACCACTTGTAGTAGTTTTACCTGCACCTTGAAGACCACACATCATTATAACAGTTGGTTTCTTTGAAAAGTCAATTTTAACTTCGCTAGTGCCCATTAAACTTGTGAGTTCTTCATTAACAATTTTTATTACTTGCTGGCCGGGAGTTAGGGATTCTAAAACTTCTTTTCCCAAAGCCCTTTCTTTTACTGTCTTAACAAAGTCTTTTACAACTCTGAAGTTTACGTCAGCTTCAAGAAGTGCAAGTTTTACCTCACGCATTGCTGCGTCAATATCTTTTTCAGATAATTTACCTTTACCTCTTAAATTTTGCAAAGTATTTTGCAATTTATCGGATAAACTTTCGAATACCAAAAATCCACCTCCTAGTCAAAAAGTATTTCTCTAAGCTCTTTAATTTTTAAATTATTGTTTTCACTTAGACTTTCTTTTTCTATACTTTCTAAAATTCTTTCTATTTTTTCATTTTTTATTTCTTTATTAGCTTCTTCTTTTTTTGCATTTTTTATTAACTCAAGTTTTGCTTCAAACTCCTCTAAGTTGTTCTCTGCTCTCTTTAAGTTGTCGAATACTGCTTGCTTAGATATATTAAGTTCAGATGAAATCTCGTTGATTGTACAATCATAAACATAATACATTAGGGCAGCCTTCATCTGCTTTTCAGTAAGAAGCTTTCCGTAAAAATCAAGTAAGCTGTTCATCCTGAAAAATTTCTCATTCATTATATCACCATTTTTCTTGATAGGTCAACCTCTTTACTTGACCTATCTAATTCTAACTAATAGCCCACTTAATGTCAACAATTTTTTTAAAGTTTTTTAGTTTTTTTATTGTTTTCTAGGATTTTTTCTATTATATCTAGGCTTTGAATTCAATAACTTTAATAACTTTTTTAGATTTTATAAAATAACAAAATAATATGGCGTCATAAGAATTCATAACTTCGTAATTTCCTATTAGTTTATAAATTTTTATGACTTAATAGGTTTTTATAACTCAGTAATTCTTTATAAATTTGTCAGCTTTTATGATTTAATAGATCTTTATAACTTTATAAAATTTTATTTTTGAAATTCTTCAAACTCCTTAAAATAATTTTTCCACAATAAATCCTTCAAATAATTTTACAAAAACCATCACTTAAAAGTTAGCAATAAAAAAGTAGGCCCTAAGACCTACTAAATATTTTTATAAATTTTATCCAAAAATTGTTTCTAAGAAGTTATCGATGTTGAAGTCTTGAAGGTCATCTATGCCTTCCCCTACTCCAATAAGTTTAATAGGGATTCCAAGTTCTGATTGAAGGGCAACGACAACGCCACCCTTGGCTGTTCCGTCAAGCTTTGTTAGCGCAATTCCTGTTATGTCAGTTGCTTCTTTAAAGGTCTTAGCTTGGTTAATCGCATTTTGACCTGTTGTTGAGTCAAGTACCAATAAGTTTTCACGATTTGCTTCTGGAAACTTGTTAGAAATAATCCTATTAATTTTTTCAAGTTCCTTCATTAGATTAGACTTGTTGTGAAGTCTTCCTGCTGTGTCAACAATAAGGACGTCAGTTTTTCTAGCCTTAGCTGCTTCAATTGCATCGAAAACAACTGCTGCCGGATCTGAGCCTTCAGCGTGACTAATTATATCAACGTGAGCTCTATTGCCCCACTCTTTTAATTGATCAATAGCTGCTGCCCTAAAGGTATCTGCTGCACAAACAAGAACTGACTTGCCCTCTCTTTTGAATCTTGATGAAAGCTTTCCAATAGTTGTTGTCTTACCAACTCCATTTACTCCAACTACTAAAATGATTACAGGTGGCTCTGTCTTAATTGGAGTGTTTAATTCAGGGTTCATAAGTTTTTTTGCTTCTGCCATTAAAAGAGGTTTAACTTCTTGTGGGTCATTTATCTTTTCCCTAATTATTGTTTCACGCAAGTTGTCAATTAGCTTCATTGTAGTTTCCATTCCAATATCTGCTGAGATTAAAATATCCTCAAGGTCTTCAAGCATTTCGTCATCTATCTTGACATAGGCCCCTAGGACAGTGTTGATTTTAATTCCAACTTCTTTTCTAGTCTTGTCTAGACCTTCCTTTAGCCTTTGGAAAAGTGAAACTTTTTTTGGCTCTTCTTCTACTACTTCTTCAGTATTTTCAACTTCCTTAGTTTCTTCTTTTGCTTCTTCTCTAGCTTCTTCCTTTTGTTCTAGAGCATCTTCAATAACTTCCTTGTCCTTGAAGGCTTCATTTGTGTCTTCGATTTTTTCTGAAGTTTCCACGTCTTCTTCAGAAAGTTTTCCTTCTTCAGAAACTTCTTCTAGCTTTTCATGAATTTCTTCTATATCTTCTGCTTGAGCTTCTTCTCTTGCTGCTTCCTTTTTCTCTAAAGCATCTTCAATAACACTCTTGTCCTTGAAGGCTTCATTTGTGTCTTGGATTTTTTCTGAAGTATTTACATCTTCTTCAGAAAGACTTCCTCCTTCAGATACTTCTTCTAGCTTTTCATGAATTTCTTCTATCTCTTGAGCTTCTTCTTCACGAATCTCTTCATTAGTTAAAATATTTTCTTCATCAGCTTCTTCCTTAGACTCAACTTCTTCAGAAAGATTCTCTTCAATTAACTCTTCCTTGTTTTCCTTGTCATCTTTTTTCTTAAATTTATCCTTAAACCAATTAAACATATCTATCTCCTAATCCTTTAATTTTACAGAGAATAATTTACTAATTCCCTTCTCTTCCATTGTAACACCATACATAGTCTTTGCAATCTCCATTGTGAGCTTCCTGTGAGTTATGATTATAAACTGAATACCTTCAAGAGTTAAAAGGTAATCAGCATACCTCTTGATGTTTGCATCATCAAGGGCTGCATCAATCTCATCCAATATACAAAAAGATGCTGGCCTGTACTTTAATAGGGCAAACAATAGAGCAACTGCAGTAAGGGACCTTTCGCCACCTGATAATAGAGAAAGGGATTGTAATCTCTTTCCTGGAGGCGATGCCTTGATCTCAATTCCTGATTCTAATACATCTCCCTCTATGCTTATCTCTGCACGGCCACCATTAAATAAAATTTTGAAAATCTCAGTAAAGTTTCCAGAAATTTCTTCCATGGCTTCATTAAATAATTTTTTCATCTCATGGTCGAGCTTACTTAGAATAGATTTAATTTCTTCTTTAGACTTAATCAAATCATCTCTTTGTGAAGTGTAAAAATCGCATCTTTCTTTTACAAGTTTATATTCTTCAATAGAAGAAATATTTACTTCTCCATAGTCGCGAACCTTCTTCTTTAATCTTCTAAGACTTCCCTCTTTTAAGTCCGTGAGATTATCATCAATAAAGTCGTGATAATCCTGAATGTCGTAATCTTCCTTTAGTCTATCCACTTCACTAGAAATTTTATTCCTGTTCATTTCAATTTTTAGTTCAGTTTTTTCTATTTCAGAACTTATTATAAGGGATTTCTCCTTAAGGTTTGAAAGCTCGTCCCTCTTATCTAAGTAAGCCTTATTTTTCTCATCTAAATCTCTTTTGAGTTCTTCTAATTTGAGATTTAAGTTTTCTATGGATACCCTAATCTCTTCAAGAGATTTTTTATTTTCTTCATTAGACTTGGTCTTCTCTTCAATATTAGCTTGAGACTCTTCTAATATTTTCTTATTATTCTCAAGTTTTTCTTCAATTGAAGAAATTTCAGACTTTATTCTTTCAATTTCTCTGGACTTGTAGAGGATTTTTTCTCTATTTTCTCTTTCAAGTAATTGAATTTCTATTTTTTCATTCTTTAAGCCTTCAATTTCCTTTGAAAGTTCTTCTAGCCTATCTCCGCTATCAACTTCAGCCAAGAGTTCTTCTAAAAGTTTCTTCTTGCTTTCAATTTGTATCCTGTTATCTTCTAAACTACTTATATCAGCTTTTATATTTTCTTCAAGCTCTTCTCTTTCTCTTACATACTTGTTCAAATACTGGGAGTTAAGCTCATTATCATTTTTATTTTTGTAAATGTTTGATTCTATTTCATTTATCTTGAGGCTTAGAGAATTTCTTTTTTCCATGTAAGATCCTGCAAAATCATTGAGAATAGAAATCTTTTTTTCAACTTCTTCCTTTTCTGTTTCAAGTTTTTTAAGCTGACCTTGAAGAATCTTAAATTTATTTTGGAAGTCAGTAATTTCATTCTTACGCAAGATAAAAGAGCTGTTGTAGTTGTTAAGTGAACCACCTGTGATGGCACCTGATGGATTAAAGACTTCTCCTTTGAGAGTTACCACCTTAAGCTTGTGTTTTTTTGAAATCCTTGAAGCATTTTTAAAGTTGTCAGCAATTATAACTCTTCCCAACAAGTTATAAAAAATCCCCTTAAATACTTCATCAAATTTTATTAAATCACAAGCTAGGCCAATCATACCTTCTTCTTTGGAGTTAACACTTACTCTACTTCCAGAAACCCTATCTAGTGGAAGAAAAGTTGCTCTTCCCATCTTATTTTTCTCCAAGATTTTTAACATCTCTGATGTGTCCTTAGTAGAGGATACGATGATGTTTTGGGACATTGAACCAAGGGCAACAGAAATTGCCCTTTCAAAATCTTTTTCAACATAAAATTTTTCTGCAACTGGACCATAAAGTGAATCCTTGAAGATATTATTTTTTGAAGAGAAGTTCATAAAGGATTTTACAGTCCTGTTGTAGCCTTCGTAGTTTGATTCCATGTTTTCAAGAATCTTTAGCCTTGCAAGGATTTCATTTCCTTCATTTCTTCTTTCTATTAGATTGGATTCAAGTTTTTTATTTTCATCATCAAGTCTTAAGAGATCTTCCTTGGTCTTTTCAAAGTCTTGGTCATCTTTTTCGAGTTTCTCCTTTAGATTTTTTAATTCTAAGTTATCTCTATCAATAATTTTTTCAAATTCAGTTTGATTTTCTCTTAGATTTTCTATTGACTTATCAAGATTAGACTTTCTATTGTTTTTTTCTTCTATTATATCTTCAAGGGTTTCGCTCTTAAATTTTATATTTTCAATTTCATTTTTTACTTTGTTTTTATTTTCAAAATTTAAGTTGCCAAGATCTTCTAGGTTCTTAAAGTCTGCTTCTAAGTTTTTTATTAAGTCTTCTTTTGCATTTAGTTTTTCAAGAATTTCTTCTTTAGAGGAATTTAATACTTCCCTATCTTTTTCAATTTCTCCTATTGATTCCCTAGCACTAAGTAAATCTTTATCTAAGCTTTCATTTTCAAAGCCTATTCTTTCAATATCCCTCTTGAGAGAATTTATTTTTTCCTCATCTAGGGTGATTTCTAAATTTAACTTGTCAAAATTTTCCTTGTGGCTATTTAATTTTTCATTAGAAGACTCGCTTTCTTCTTTTAACTCCTCAAGTTTCTCTTGAATTTCTTCCAGATTTTTAGATAAATCTTCTCTCTTGCTTAGAATTTTATCAGAATCAGATTTTAAAACTTCAAGTTCCTTGACCTTGTTAAGTAAGTCTTCTTCACGCTTTTTCATATCCTTGCAAGAAAAGTTTATGTCGTAAATCTTTAATTCTTCATAATCTTTTAAGTAGGCTTCAGCTTTTTCTGCTTGGGCTTTTAAGTTTTGTTCTTGGACTTCTATTTCTGAAAGAATGTCTTCAATCCTAATTAGGTTCTCCTCTGTCTTTAGAAGTTTATTCCTAGATTGAATTTTCTTATACTTGTACTTTGAAATTCCTGCAGCTTCTTCAAAGATATTTCTCCTGTCTTCAGGTTTTGAACTTAGAACGGATTCAATCTTACCTTGCCCTATAACAGAATAGCCGTCTTTACCAATTCCTGTATCCATAAAGAGTTCCTTTATGTCTTTGAGTCTGCACTTCTTGTTGTTAATCAAAAATTCACTTTCGAGGGACCTGTACATCCTCCTAGTTACAGAAACTTCACTATAATCTACGTTAAGGGACTTATCCGAGTTGTCAAATACAATAGTTACCTCAGCCATGCCTAGGGGCTTTTTGGAGTCAGTTCCAGAAAAAATTACATCTTCCATCTTGCTTCCACGAAGATTTTTGGCGGAAGATTCCCCCAATACCCAGGTTATTGCATCTGTAATATTACTTTTCCCACTACCATTGGGTCCAACTATTGCCGTAGTGGTTTCATCTAATTCAATTTTTGTTCTATTTGCAAAGGACTTAAATCCCTGCATAGTAACGGATTTTAAAAACATTTGCTCACCTGTAGTAGTTTCTCACATCAATAACTTCGTCTTTCTTTGACAAAATTTCCACTTCAAAATCAGAAAGATCCTTTTGTCTAAGATTTAATTTATCTATTCCTAATTTATTTATAATTTCCTTCTTGTTCTCTGACCCTTGTCCACTTATATTAGAAATATTTTTACCATTGGCAAGTAGGGTAATTTCATCAGCAATATTATTTGAATCCACAAAATAATTTATAAGTGCATTTTTAAAATAATAGGATTCT
>OAZW01000178.1_pt1 | contig 90315 bp, 76 predicted proteins | sample 1495231 | NCBI WGS metagenome assembly OAZW01 (sample SAMEA2580062, study PRJEB22360) | human gut metagenome | reverse complement strand
TGCAATCCACCGATTTTATTAGCCATAAGTGTTACAAAAATGCTTGACCACAACACTGCATTACCACAAAACTGGAAGAAACGCAGTTGACATCTATCGCATTATCTGTATTCGTGACGAATCTGTTCAGGATTCAGAGGCGAATACTTTGTGCTCTTTTGCATCTGTTCCGATTCTGGCATGACCGGAACAAATGTAAGAGTTGGAAGTTACAGATAGCTGCTTAATCAGCAGACACTAATTATGCACATGCACATAAATTGATTTTTGAATACATCGAAACATTTTACAATACCGTGCGCATTCACAGTCATTGTGGATATTTGTCTCCAAATGAATATGAGGAACAATATCTTGAAAACATCGAGGAGAATGCAATAAAAATAGCAAGTTAAATTTCGCTCAGAACAGAGAAAATTGGTTACATTTAATTTGTACTTTTTCTTGACATAGGACCAAGTTCTTTCTTTGCATCATCATAGCCGGTGTGCGTATAAATATTGAGTGTTACAGATATATCTGAATGTCCCATCAGATATTGCAGTGTCTTTGGATTCATCCCTGAATTGGCCATATTGGTACAATAAGTATGCCTGCATACATGAGGAGTAATTGGCGGTAGTTGCAACAAATGCTCACGATTATATTTTTCTCTTGCATGCTGCATGTACTTTTCCCAATGAAGTGCAACCATTGGTCTTCCATTCTTGTCCAGAAACAGTTGTTCTTTCTTTGGTTCCTGTGGTTACAGTCTTGTTAAGCAAGGAAGAATACTTTGTTATTTAAATTCTGTATACTTTTCTTTACTCCCAAAGGCTTTCTCTACTGGATATTTCTCATTGTTCTTTTTAACTTTGTCACGAACAATTTCATCTAAGTCCAATCCGCAAGTATCAGCCATTAGAATACAATAGTTAACTACATCAGCTAACTCTTCCTTTATTTTATCCAACTTTTTTTCACAAACCACATCTCCTGCACTCCACTGGAATACTTCAAGCAATTCTGCTGCTTCCAGACTAATAGAAATAGCCAAATCTTTGGGATTATGAAACTGTTTCCAATCTCTATCATCTCTGAACTCTAATACCTCATTAATCGTTTCTTGTGTCATTTTGATATACCTCTTCTCCCCTTATTCTACATCTACATATCGTGAAATATAATCTCTAAGATTCGGATCGCTTACATATAAATATGTTCCTCGAATTCCTCTTGTCATAAGAACATAATAAATATGTTGTATATACTCTTTAAGTTCTTCATATTCTGCTGTCTTTTTACCATTTTGATCGAAATAATTTTCCGCACGAATTATAATATTTTTTTCATCCGGATCATATCCTATTTCATCCCCAAGAATAATAAACGCATAATTTAAGTCATACCCCTGTATAGAATGGATACACCCGACCTCATCAATTGCATTTTCTGAATGAACCCAACCTTCTGTACAATGATTCCATTGTTTCTTTATTTCCTGAATCTCAATATCATAAACAGTTTTATCATTTTTACTAAGCCAGTCCCATGCATATCCAGCTGCCATTCTCACCAGGCCTACTTCTTTTTCCTTCTGGTACATCAAATTATTGAACTTCGTAAAGTCAGTCATTAATATTAAATTGTAATTTGCAAAACTTTTCTTCGACTTCACTTCGCCGGATAAAATTTCTTTTACATAAGCAATATAATCATTTCCACCTTTTACACGCATCTGTGTTTGTAAGCTGTAATAAGTAAGCATACGTTTTGCTTGTTCTATTTTCATTTTACTACCAAACCGTTTCACATCAATTCCTGATGGACCAACAATCTGCATTTCATCATAGAAAAGTACAGGACATTTACATTGATGAAGTATCCAATCTAACTCATCACTTTCCGTTGTTAGACCAATTCTTTTGCAACTTGCTTTAAACGCTCCCATATATGAAATATTTTTATACTGATGCAATCTATGTGCTTCATCTACAAGCAAAATATCATAATACTGTTTTGTCACATCAGAAGGCGACAAAACATCAGACGCCTTAAGTCCATAAATACTCTTAAAAATGCCTTTTAACGTCTTTCTCAAGGAAGTCTGTGGCACCACAAAACCAATCTTTTTATCCTTAAATTCTTCACTGTCTCTCAAATATTTCAATAGAAAAATTGCAACGATTGTCTTTCCACTTCCAGGCATACCATTTACAACTACAGTTTGATTTTCTTCTTGTTTTAAGGAATCAACAATTTCTTCTACTGCTGTTCTTTGATCATTATTCAGTTCTTTAAATGGTGAATATTTAAATAAATCTGAATTTTCAAGTTCTTCTAAAGAATGCTTCACTAACTTTTCACGCTGCAAGCTGCGCCAAAGAACCTGGAATTTCTCATCATATTCTTTTTTTCCATAATATTCTTTGTCTGCCATTCCAGCATTTTTGTTGCGCACTTCATAAAGCTCATCGGCCACAATATACTGAATCAACTTTGACTCATAATCAAATGTAACAGACTGATTAAATTTAGAAGAATAAATAAAATGTACTTTGTCGAAAATTCGCTTATCTACAGAACTATGATGCTGGGACATACGATTTTTCACATGATTTGACTCTCCAATATAAGCTTGCTTTCCATTTTCCAAAATATAAAGCATTGGCCAATTAGACAAATAACTTTCGTCCCCATATGTTTGATTTTTAAAGTCACCTTCTGTAATTTTAAACATGTTAATCTTCCTTCAAATATTTTTCAATTTCTCCGACTAATCCCATATCCGCCGGTAGCCACTCCACACTTCCCAGTGTGTCCTTCGTCAACCATTTTGCAGCTTCATGTTCTTTGAGCACCAAATCCCCAGATTTGATTTTACAAATAAAGCACCCCATAGATAAATGAAAGTTCGGATAATCGTATTCAACCGTATCCAACAACTCAATCACTTCCACTTCCGTATCTAGTTCTTCTTTAATTTCTCTTACAATCGCTTCTTCTGGTGTCTCGCCAGGTTCAATCTTTCCTCCGGGAAATTCCCATCCATCTTTAAATTCACCATATCCGCGCTGTGTCGCAAACACTTTGTCGTTTTCAATTATTATAGCAGCAACAACTCTAACTGTCTTCATGAACAATTTATTCCTTTCCTATTCTCATCGCTGAACACCATTACCCATTTATAATGTACTCGTAAATATCCTCTCGAACCGGAGTATCCAATGCCCATTCGATTTCAACTGCTGATTTATCCGTATTCGGCATTATAAATTCTTTTACTTCGCCCGTGGCATACATTCGATCCAAATAATAGAATTCTTTTGATATTTTATCATCTTTGTTTTTTCTCACAAAAAGCTGAACATCTATTCCTCGTTCCTTCGCATTTAAGAAATTCTGCACATCTTCTGATTCAATACTTCTTCCACTTTTTGAAATCGCAATCAATCGATTGTGGCTTGTAAAATGGTCTTCGTATTTTGTAGTATCACTAATATCATCCTGCTTATCATAGTTGATAAATACAGGAAATGTTTTTGTTTTTTTATCGTACTTATAACCACCAATATTCAATGGAACTTCATTTCTTTCCCAATTTAACAAACGACAAGCATCTTCGTATGTATATTTTTGATACAGAACTAAATCCGTATCTTGATAACGCATGCTGAAATTTTCTTTATAACGAGAAATACCAAAGTCAATTAGTTCTTCTAAGATATTATAGAAATCTTCATTTTTCAGCATTTCGCCAAATGATTGGGACATACTGTAGTCTGATCCTTCTTTTTCTAAAAAAACACACTGAGAATATGTTTTCTTAGCTGCGCTTGTAGGGAATTCATTTGTCATCATGTTAACAACATTCTCTGCGCAATCATCATCCATGGAACAGTTATAATTTTCATGCAATGATTTCTTTAATTGGGCCATGATTCCATGTTGATATTTAAGCAATCGTTTCAACATTTCCAGCTCATGAATTCTTTTCCCACTTGCCAGCTTTTTAGAAACGAATTCTATTACCTTTTCTTCCGCTTCGGACAACCGAATTGTATATTCTTTTTCATATTTCACAAGAAACTTATAATAAGAGCCCAAGCTATTATTATCAAAAATCCGAAGTACATCCATTTCTCCGTATTTATCAAAATCACCCAATACCGGAATATGTCCTAACTTATTTTTCAGATTTGTATAATTCTCACGAATCAATTTAATATCACTAAAATTCGCATTATCAATCGCTTGAAAAATTCGTTTTCTTGAAACCTCGTCAAAGTGGATCGTACTTGCCCCAGGGATTACTCGTCCGCCTTCTGTAACATAACGGCGAATATTATCCTTGTTATAACTGAGATCTCCGGATAACGCAATTGGTATCATAAAATTATTCCTATAATTTCCAATAAAATCCAAAACAACAACGTATTCTTTTTCTTCTGCTTTTCGAAGTCCACGCCCCAATTGCTGAATGAAAACAATTGGAGATTCGGTTGGACGCAACATAATTACCTGATTAATCTCCGGAACATCTACACCTTCCGAAAAAATATCAACAGAAATAATATAATCCAGCGCATCCTCACGTTCGTCTCCCGCCAAACGCTCAATAGCCTCTACTCTCGTTTCTTCCGAATCATTCCCACTTAACACCAGCGTACGCCAGCCTTTCGAATTGAATTTCTCAGACAGTATTCTTGCCTCATCAATGCGACTGCAAAAAATCAAACCTTTCACCCGTTCTCCACTGTATCCAAAAAATTCTGCCTGCTTCATAACGTTCAAAGCACGCTCATCGGATGTTAAGTATTGAAAATTTTCAATTTTATCCTGCTTAGATTTTCCAGCATCTGCGATGACTTCCAAATCGGTAATTCCAAAATAATGAAACGGGCAAAGCAAATCTTCTTCCATAGCATCCTGCAAACGAATCTCATAAGCAATCTGATGGTTAAAAATTTCATAAATATTTCTTCCATCCAGATTATCATCCCGTTTATCCGGGGTCGCCGTCATCCCAAGCCAAAGTTTAGGCTGAAAATAATCCATTACCTTTTTATAACTATTTGCAGCACTATGATGCGCTTCATCAATCACAATCGCATCAAATGCTGTTTTTCCATATTTCTCTAATATCTCGTCTTTACTCAATGTCTGGATCGTAGCAAACACAAAATCCGCATCATATTTCTGATGTTTTCCCGTAACCAGTCCCATCACCACTTGTCCACCAAACACTTTCCGATACGACTTCATGGCTTGTTTTGCAATCTGATTTCGATGTACCAAAAACAAAACTCTCTGAAACCCCAACTCACGCATAGCAAAAGCGGAGGCATATGTTTTCCCAGTACCCGTTGCTGAAATCAGCAATGCTCGATTTTCTCCAGCCTCATATATTTTTTGCAGATTGTTGATAAATCCAACCTGCATAGAATTCGGCTGTAATCGATAAACCTCCAAAGATGGAATTTCTGTCTCACGCGCTAATTTCTTCTGTTTTTGAATAACCTTATTTCTTGTATAAGTATCTGTATATCTTTCAATAAATTCTTCAAAAGGCAATACCTGCTCAGAATTCCACAGTTGGTCGAATTCCTCTACAACATTATGCGTATATTCCCCCTGCTCTGTTGAAACAATCTTTGTATTCCATTCCCGATTTGTTGTCAGAGCACTTGATGTCATATTGGAACTTCCCACAATGATCCGATATATTTCTTCCTTTTTGAAAATATATCCCTTTGTATGAAATCCTTCTTTTCTATTTTCTGTCACAAACATCTTTAGCTCGAGATTTTCAAACTGTGCGAGCTTTCGCAGAGCCTCTGGTTCACTGAATGTCAGATAGTCTGTTGTGAGTATCTTTCCCCGGACTCCACGATATTCCAACTCCCGCAATGTCTGAAGAAGTGGCGTAATACCACCCATTGTAATGAACGCAACACTGATTGCAAACTCTTCACAGTTCAGCAGCTCGTCCTCAACAGATGAGATTACCTTACGCCCTTCTTTATAATTGTTTGATATAAACTGTGGCTTGTATGCCAGATTTGACGCATGACTGTAATTGATAAACGCTGTCGTCAATCCTTGTTTCAACTGTATAATCTTCTTTTCTTCCATATTTGTTCCTTTTCGATCTTTTTCTGCACTATTTCTCTTATTTTAGCATTTTACCAAAATAATCACAATCAGAACTTCAAAACAGGGAACCTCCCGCTACCGCCAAAGGTTCCCTGTCTCATTCTTTTTTATTATTCCACCGATAATTTCCCCAAAAATTCCTGCATTCTTCCATGTTCTGATGTAAAGACCTCTTCCGGAGTGCCTTCCACCGCAATGACGCCTTTATCCATAAAAATAATCTTATCAGCCACGTTCCGCGCAAAATTCATTTCATGTGTCACGATCACCATAGTCATATGCTCTGCCGCCAGATCCTTAATTACCTTCAAAATCTCCCCCGTCAACTCCGGATCCAGTGCAGAGGTCGGTTCATCAAAAAACAGCATCTTCGGTTTCATCGCCAGTGCCCGTGCGATCGATACTCGCTGCTGCTGCCCTCCGGAGAGCTGATACGGATATGCATCCGCCTTATCCGCAAGTCCCATCTTTGTAAGGAGCTTCTTCGCCTCCTCATAGACTTCTTCTTTCTCTCGCTTCTGCACACGGATCGGTGCATCTGTAATATTTTTGATGACGGAAAAATGAGGAAACAGATTAAAGTTCTGGAATACCAGACCAAAGCAGGACTGAATCTCTTTCATCTCCTGCTTTTTCGGAAAAGCGGGTCTTCCATTTTCCACCCATGCCGCTCTTTTTCCCAGATACAAAATCTCACCGTCATCAATCGTCTCCAGCATCGTCGCACAGCGGAGCAGCGTAGACTTGCCGGAACCGGACGGTCCGATGATGGCCAGAATCTCTCCCTGCTCCACAGAAAGCGAAATATCCCGGATCACCGGCATCCCGCCGAATTCTTTTTTGATATGTTTCATTTCCAAAAGACTCATTTCGGAAACCTCCTAATGATAATAATTCAGCTTTTTTTCAAATAATTCCATCACTCCGGCAACCACATAGTTAAAGATATAGTAGTAAACACCGGCAATAAAAAATGGAAGTACGGTTGTCTGTGCCGCCGCAATCTGTTTTGCCACTGCAAACATCTCAATATAAGACAGGGAATACACAAGGGACGTATCCTTCACCAATGTGATCACTTCATTTGTCACAGACGGAAGCACGTTCTTTACCATCTGCGGCAGCACGATCCGGAAAAATGTCTGCCCTCTGGAATACCCTAAAAGTGTGGCTGCCTCATACTGTCCTTTGGGGATTGATTCGATTCCGGAACGATAAATTTCTGCAAAATATGCCGCATAATTCAGAGAGCATCCAAGAAGGATCGCCGTCAGCTTATACCCGCCGATATTCATCTGCCACAGATAATACGGTGCGAAATACCACACCAGAAGCTGCAGCATCAACGGGGTTCCGCGCATGATCGAGATATAGATCTTCACGATCCAGCTGATCGGCTTGATCCTGCTCACCCTTCCGAAATATACGAGCATCCCCAGAGGCAGAGAAAAGATCAGCGTCATAAAAAAGATCAGGCAGGTCTGTCCGAATCCTGCTGTCATTTGCCTCAACATCACATCAAAACTCATGTCTCTTCCCCTCTTATTTTAAAGTCACCATATCCGCAATCTCGTATTTCTCAGCCAGCTTTGCAACTGTTCCATCTTCTGTCAGTTTTTTCAGATCCGCATTGACTACGTCGCACAGCTCCTGATTTCCTTTCTTAAACCCAATCGCATACTGCTCTGTATTCAATGTCTCATCCAGAATCTTATATCCTTCCCCTCTGGACTTGATCTGATAATTGGCAACTCCCACATCGATTGCAAGTGCATCCAGCGCGCCTGCCTGAAGCTCGGTAAATGCGGTGTTGTAATCTGCAAACTCATTCAAAGCTCCAAATGTATCTGCCAGTTTTTTCTGACCGCCTTCTTCTTCACTCTTCAGCAGATCCAGTGCCGCGCTTGCAGCCTGTACACCGACTGTCTTTCCCGCCAGATCTTCCAGGGTATCAATACCGGATTTTTCTGCCACAACAATCACCTGACTGTTGTCTACATACGGAGTTGAAAATGTATAATCGTCTTCCCTTCCATTCATGGTAAATCCATTCCAGATGCAGTCAATCGAACCGGAATTAAGTTCCATGTCTTTGGAATCCCAGTTGAGCGGTTTTTTTACAAGCTCCCAGCCTTCCAGTTTACAGACTGCCTCTGCCAGCTCCAGATCGAATCCTGTGTATTCTCCGTTCTCGTCCATATATCCGTATGGCGGATATTCTGCATCAAATCCTACCGTAAACGTTTTCTTATCTTCCACACTTTCTGCTGTCTTTACATCTTCCCCGGATGCATTGTTTTTTTCTCCACATCCTGCCAGTACCATTGCTGCCATCGCTGTCCCTGCCAAAATCAGCGCTAATTTCTTTTTCATCTTTGTTTCCTCCCTGTTTGTACGTCATCATGCTAATGATTGACCACTTTACTATGCTAAACTGTCTTTCATGGTATCATATATTTCCGGCATTGTCAATGTTTATCGTGACAGGATATGTAACCTTGACAGAAAATTCCACAAATAGTATCATTTAATTATGTTATGAAAGAGAGGAATTTTTAAATGTCAAACAACCATGAAGAACAGATCCGAATCGTGCAGGAGACCGTAGCCGGCAAAGAGATCACCTTTGCTCATGTAATGGGTGGTCCGGCGCCGATCGTATATCAGAAACTTGGTCTGAATCCACAGGTCGATTATCGTTCTTCTGCTATCGGAATTATGAATATGACGCCGCCGGAATCTGCTGTCATCGCATCCGATATCGCAGTAAAAAGCGGAAACATTTACCTTGGATTTGCAGATCGTTTTACAGGAACACTCATCATCACAGGAGAGATTTCAGACGTCATGTCTGCCCTGACAGAAGTGGTAACCTTTTTCAGAGATTCTCTGGGATATGTCGTTTGTGATATTACAAAGAGATAGGAAGTGTGACCATGACTCGTATAACAAAGGAAGAACTTCTGGAAAAGATTTTCAATGATGACTATGAGCATCTGAAAGGGAAAAAACTGCGCATGACACGTGTTCGTGTTCCCGGCAAAGAAGTTTGTCTGGCTCACATCATCAATACTTCCCAGACCCCTGTTTATCAGAATCTGGGATTGCATATCGGTGTACATGAGGGGGAGGATCACACCGGAGAATCCATTGGTCTGATCCGTTTTACCCCATGGGAAGCAGTTGTCGTTGCTGCGGATGTGGCAATGAAAAGCGCCGATGTAGAAATTGGATTTATGGATCGCTTCTGCGGTTCCCTCATTTTAACCGGCGGTCTGTCACAGGTACAGACTGCGGTGGAAGAAGTCGTTCGATTTTTTCATGAAGATCTGGGATTTCGCACCTGTGAGATCCATAAAAACTAAGAGAACCGGAGACATGACGATATGAAAAAATTATTTTTGATGGGAAGAAGTGAAGCCGGAAAGACTTCCCTGACACAGGCATTAAAAGGGGAAGAGCTTCACTATGAAAAAACACAATATACGATTACGGCGGATGATACCATTGACTCTCCGGGAGAATATGCGGAGTCAAAACAGTTCGGTGCCGGTCTTGCATGCTTTTCTTTTGAAGCGGACGTTGTCGGGATCGTTCAGGCAGCGGATGAACCATACAACCTGTTTAGTCCCTGTCTGCGCACGTTTATCCTGCGGCCGCTGATCGGCATCATTACCAAGACCGATTCCCCCTATGCCAATGTTCCTATGATAAAACAGTGGCTTTTAAATGCCGGCTGCGATCGTATTTTTCTTGTAAATAACGTGACCCGGGAGGGAATTGACGAATTGATGGAATACCTTGCCGAAGATCCGGTCAAGATTACCATGGAACAGGCAAAATTCAAACAGCATCTGGGGCTGAATGAATGGGATCCTCTGCCGGATGGCGTAGAATATCCGGATGGAATTTAAATAAACTTCAGTAAAACATAAAACGAGATGCATTTCCATATGATGCATCTCGTTTTTATGTTTTACAATCTATCCGGACTGTTCGCTTCCTACACTTCTTTCTGTCCTCTGAGCCGCTTATAATAGAATCGCAGCTTTCCGATCAGCCAGGTCAGATATCGCAGCACCGGCTCTGTCGCAATGGCAAATACCACAAACAGCATCACGCACTTCGTAGTCATCCCTGTAATCGCAAACAGATCATTGAGGAAAATACTGCAGAACAGAAGTCCTACGATACATCCGCCAAGGATCACACCGCGCAGTACATTCATCGGTGCACTGATCGTGTACAGGATCATAAATCCGACAATGGATAACAGCATCGTTGCTGCTGTGGAAATATCGGCTGAACTCACTCCAAATGTCCGTCCGAATATGACCAGCGCCCCAACTGCCAGCACATCAGTCAGTGCCGCAGGAAGTGCTTTTAAGAATACATTTGTAAGGAAATGCCCTTTGATTATATTCTTATTCGGCTCCAGCGCCAGGAAAAATGCCGGTACTCCGATCGTAAACATACTGATCAGTGAAATCTGAGACGGTTCCAGCGGATAGGTAAACATAAATACAAAGGATACCAGCGACAGCAGGAACGAGAAAATATTTTTTACAAGGAACAGACTGGCTGACCGCTGAATATTATTGACGACTCTTCTTCCCTCCAGTACCACTTCCGGCATACAGGAGAAATCCGATTCCAGCAGGACGAGCTGGGATGCCTGTGCCGCTGCATCACTTCCGGATGCCATAGCAATACTGCAGTCCGCATCTTTTAAGGCCAGCACATCGTTGACACCGTCTCCGGTCATGGCCACAGTCTTTCCTTCTTCCTTCAATATCTGCACAAATTTCCGCTTCTGGTTCGGAGTGACACGGCCAAATACTGCATTGTTCAGGACTGCTGCCCGCATCTCCTCTTCCGTATGAAGCGTGGACGCATCCACATATCGTTCTGCGCCTGCGATTCCCGCCTCTTTTGCCACCTCTGACACGGTCAGGGGATTGTCCCCGGAAATAACTTTCACCTCCACGCCCTGCTCCGCAAAATACGTAAAGGTCTCTTTCGCCTCTTGACGGATCGGGTTTGCTAACAGTACATAAGCCAGAGGCGTGACTGCTTCTTTCAAAGGCTTACCATCCGGTTCTTCTTTTGCTGTTCCAAATACCAGAACGCGGGCTCCTTTGGACGCATGTGCACTGATTGCTTCCTCATAATTTTCATACTGTTCTTTGAGCACAAATTCCGGTGCTCCCAACACATAGGACGCCTCTTCAAACGTCACACTGCTGTACTTGGATGCAGAAGAAAATCCCGTCTTTGCCACAGCCTTCTTCCCGGATGCGATTTTAAAATACCGTTTCATTGCTTCCATGGTAATATTATCACTGCTCTGTGCTGCCGTAAAATCTCCCAGAAGCTCCGAAAGCGGGCGCAGCTCACCTTCCTCGTATTCCTTGGTCGGAATCACATCCTGCACTTCCATTGTATTTTCCGTGATCGTTCCGGTCTTGTCCACACACAGTACATTGACCCGGGCAAGCGTCTCTATACACTTCATGTCATGCAGCAATACTTTTTTCTGCGCCAGACGGATCGAACTTACTGCAAGCGCCACACTGGCAAGCAGATACAGCCCTTCCGGGATCATTCCGATCACGGCCGCGATCATGGACGTCACACTGGATCGGAACCCTTCGCCCTGAAATACAAATGCCTGAATAAACAAAATAATCCCGATTGGAATGATGGCAACGCCGACCCATTTGACCAGCTTGTCCAGAGAACGGATCATCTCCGACTGTTCTGTATTCTGCATAGCTTTTGCTTCCAGTGTCAGCCTGGAAATATAAGAATCCGCCCCCACTTTATCAAGCCTTGCATGACACTGTCCGGATACAATAAAACTTCCGGACATCAGCTGATCGCCTTTTCGTTTTGTGATCTCATCCGATTCTCCGGTCAGAAGCGACTCATTGACCTGCACTTCTCCTGCACACACTTCGGCATCCGCACACACCTGATTTCCGGCTTCGAAGATTACGATATCATCTACCACAAGATCTTCTGCATTGATCTGACTCTTCTTTCCATCCCGTATCACCATTGCATGAGGTGCATTGAGCATCGTCAGATTATCCAGTACTTTTTTCGCCCTGGTCTCCTGAATGATCCCGATCAGAGTATTCAATACAATTACAGGTAAAAAGGTCAGATCTCGAAAGGAACCGACCAGGCAAAGCAGAACTGCCAGTACCAGAAAGATCAGGTTAAAATAGGTAAAGACATTTTCCTGAATGATCTCTTTTGTAGTCTTAGACGGCGGATCCACCGGCTGATTGGTCCACCCATGCATCCGATGCTCCTGCACCTGCTGCGCAGTCAGCCCCGTCTGATGATCCGGTCGGTATCTTGTGGTGGGAATCCGCTTCTCCAGTGTGATCTCCATCGTCTGCGTTTCGTCTATGCTTCGTTTTACTCTTCTTTCTCCACGCTTTTTCTGCCGCATTTTTCTCGCTTCCTTCCGTATGTCCAATCCTGATAGGATCTTTGTTTCGTATAATTGCTTACATTTTAACACACTGAATGCGTTTTTCCAGTAGATTCCAGAAAACTTTAGAAAATCTTCAAAAACTCTTCTTCTAAAACAGGAAAATCTTGCAGATTCCTTGTCTTCTTCCTCCATTTCCCTTATAATAATACAAGTATTTCAAAGAAAAGGATGATAGTGGACTACTATGAAATTAAGAAGCAGACTTGCAATTACATGTGCAAAAGGGACAAGTGCCCTGATCAAAAAATTAAACCGCGGAAGCGGCGTTACCCTCCCCGGATATGTGGCAAGATTGATCGATCCCAATATTTTAAGCGTCATGGCTTCCCAGATCCGGGAGAAGACTATCGTTACCATGGGAACCAACGGGAAAACAACGACCAATGCCATTTTATACAAAGCATTGAAGGCCGAGGGAAAAACCGTAATCATCAACCGCACCGGAGCCAACATGCTCAACGGGATTATTTCGGCATTTGTTCTGGCCACAGACAAGCACGGACAGCTGAATGCGGATTATGCCTGCATTGAGGTCGATGAGATCGCATCTGTGGGAGTTCTCCCTCAGTTAAAACCGGACTGTGCGCTTTTGACAAATATTTCCAGAGATCAGCTGGACCGGTTCGGTGAAGTAGATATTACCTTTGACAAATTGAAAACAGCCGTCACCAGTGTCCCTGATACGACACTGATCATCAACTGCGATGATATTCTTTCCTATTCCCTGGCGGAAACAAGCGGCAATCCGTTTGTGACATACGGGATCAGCGAACAGATTTTTGATGACATCTCCCGCTCTGAGATCCGGGAGAGCATTTTCTGCCGAAAATGCGGAAAGAAACTACAGTATGATTTCTTCCATTATGGACAGCTTGGAATTTATCACTGCCCGAACTGCGGATGGGAGCGCCCGGATCCTGATTTTACAGCCACACAGATCACGCTCAAAGACGAACTCTACACCTTCGATATGGGAGATCTGCACCTGGATTCTACGGTACGGACGCCTTACAATATTTACAATACCCTTGCTGCCTATACGGCACTGCATACCATGCATGCCCCGATGGCACATTTTAAAGAGATGGCAGAGTCTTTTGATTACGGAAATAACAGAGAGGAAATCCTGACCATCAACGGCGCCCGGGTACAGCTTCATCTGTCAAAAAACCCGATTGGATTCCAGCAGAAGATCTCTCTGGTCTTAAAGGATCCAAAACCAAAGGACATCATCATTCAGATCAATGATACGTATCAGGACGGAGAAGATGTTTCCTGGCTTTGGGATGTCGATTTCCAGTATCTTGCAGACAGCAATGCAGCTACCATCACAACGTGCGGAACCCGCAAGCATGATATGGGGCTTCGTCTCAAATATGAGGACATCGACTGTACTTCAACTGATGATATGCGCTCCCGTGTTGAAGAGCTGACCGAAAACGGAACGAAAAATCTCTACATCATTGTCAACTACTCCGGGCTTTACCGCACAAACCGAATGCTCAAAGAACTGGCGCAAAATACAAAGGAACAGAAAGGAGAACAGGCATGAAACTGACGATTGGACACTTATACCCCGACCTGTTGAATCTGTACGGAGACCGCGGAAATATCCAGTGTTTCCGAAAACGTCTCAACTGGCGCGGAATCGAGGCAGAAGTCATTCCCGTACTCTCCGGAGATAACATTGACTTTTCCAAACTGGATATCGTACTTCTGGGCGGAGGTTCTGACAGAGAACAAGAGCTCGTCTGCGGATATCTAAAAGAGATTCGCAAGGATTTCAAAGAATATGTAGAGGATAACGGCGTTGTGCTTGCCGTCTGCGGCGGCTATCAGCTGCTCGGCAAATATTACAAGACCGATAAAAAGATGATCGAAGGTCTTGGCATTCTGGATATCACGACCGAATGGGAACCGGAGCGTCTCATCCGCAACATTATCCTGAACAGTCCGCTGTTTGACACTCCTGTTGTAGGATTTGAAAACCATGGAGGCCGCACTTATATCGGAGATCACACTCCATTTGGAAAAGTATTTTTCGGACTGGGAAATACCGGAAAATCCGGTTATGAAGGCGTTGTATACAAGAATGTAATCGCAACCTACCTGCACGGACCTCTTCTTCCGAAGAATCCGCAGGTTTGTGACTATCTGTTAGAGCGGGCGCTGAAGCGCAAATACGGTGAAGAAATAACCCTCGCTCCACTTTCCGACGATTTGGAGAAAAAAGCAAACCGTTATATTGTAGACCGCTACAGTGATAAAAAATATGTATTAAAAGAGACCATCAAACGTCACACCTGAAAAGGGCAGAAAAAAGTCCCATTGGATCAAACTTTCCAATGGGACTTTTTCATTGCCTGTTTATTTATTTTTTCTGAACATCAGTTTGATTTTTTTCATCAGCTGAATGATCGGAAGATTTACAAGTGCCAGACCATATACGATCAGCAACTGTGTAAAGGTCAGTGTCTGTACTTTGAAAACTTCATCCAGTGCCGGAATCGTCATTACACAAGTGATCAACACCAGACCAAGCAGGAATGCTCCGATCAGATAAATATTGTTCCAGAATCTCTTTGAGAAGATTACCGGATAATCAGACTTACAGTTAAATCCGTGTACCAGCCTTGCTGTACACAATGTTCCAAATGCCATTGTGCTGGCAAGCACTGCGTTTCCGCCTTCTCCCGTCAGACCGATCATAAATCCGATCATTGTCGTGATTCCGATGCAAAGACCTTCTGTTCCGATCTTTGTCAGGAAATCTTTTGTCAGGATTGATTCATTCATCGGTCTCGGTTTTTCATCCATTACCTTTTTCGAATGCGGCTCCAGTCCAAGGGCGATAGCCGGAAGACTGTCTGTCAAAAGATTGATAAACAACAGATGTACCGGTGCAAATGGAACCGGAAGTCCTGCGATAGATGCATATAATACTGCCAGGATTGCTCCGAAGTTACCGGAGAGCAGGAACTGAATGGAATTCTTAATGTTCTGGTAAACATTTCTTCCGTTCTCTACTGCTTTGACGATTGTTGCAAAGTTATCATCTGTCAGTACCATAGAAGCAGCATCCTTTGATACTTCGCTTCCTGTGATACCCATGGCAACTCCGATATCTGCCTGTTTCAGAGCCGGCGCATCATTGACACCGTCTCCGGTCATAGCTACGATATTGCCCTTTTCCTGCCATGCGCGCACGATACGGATCTTATGCTCCGGCGAAACACGTGCATAGACAGAAATCCCTTCTACAAAATCTTTCAGTTCTTCATCTGACATGGAATCGATCACAGCGCCTTCACAGGCCTCAGATTCGTCTTCCAGAATCCCGATTCGTTTTGCAATTGCTGCTGCAGTCACTTTATGATCTCCTGTGATCATGATCGGACGAATACCCGCTCTCTTACATTCCGCAACCGCTGCCATAGATTCCTCTCTCGGCGGATCCATCATAGCGATCAGACCAAGGAATGTCAGATTGTTTTCATCTTCCAGACACAACTCTTCTTCTGCAGACACTGCCTTATAGGCAAATCCAAGCACACGAAGTCCCTGTCTTGAAAAACTCTGGTTCTGCGCTTCAATCTTTTCTTTATCTTCTGCCGTAATGACACGCACTTCATTTCCAAACTGAATGCTTGCAGTACGCCCCATAATGACATCCACCGCACCTTTGACAACCATGATCGGTGTCTCATCAATGGTATGTTTTGTAGACATCAGCTTTCTGTCGCTGTCAAATGGATTTTCGCTCTCTCGAGGATATTCTCCACGGATCTTCTGAATATCCAGACCCAGTTTGCTTCCCAGATTGATCAAAGCCGTTTCTGTCGGATCTCCGATCTCCACACCGTCTACATTGCTGGAGTCGTTACACAAGATACTGAAATACATCAGTTTTTCCTGTTCGGAATCTTTCAGATCGATCTTGTCTGCCGGAATCACGGTTTCATTGACATAATACTGTTCCACAGTCATCTTATTCTGTGTCAGAGTTCCTGTCTTATCAGAACAAATGATAGAAACACTTCCCAGACCCTCTACTGCCTGCAGTTTTCGGATGATCGCATGTTCTTTCGCCATCTTCTGGGTACCGAAAGAAAGTACGATAGTTACGATGGAACTGAGTGCCTCAGGAATCGCTGCAACTGCAAGTGCAACCGCAAACAGGAAGGCATCACCGATATTGCCGCCGCGGAATACATTGATTCCAAATAAAATACCGCAGAAAATCAGAATAATGATGGAAAGCTTCTGTCCAAACTGATCCAGATTCACCTGCAGTGGTGTTTTCTTTTCGGATGTGGTCTTTAACAGACTTGCGATCTTACCGACTTCTGTCTCCATCCCGATTCCGGTTACAATGAAGGAACCCCTTCCATATGTGACAAAGCTTCCGGAATATACCATATTCGTACGGTCTCCAAGCGGAACCTCCCCTTCTATGGCATCTGTCATCTTTTCTACGCCAAGACTCTCTCCGGTCAGCGCACTTTCATCTACTTTCAGACTGGCGCTCTCTAACAGACGGCCGTCTGCCGGAATGTAATCTCCTGCATCCAGCATGACAATATCTCCTACTGTCACTTCTGATGACGGGATCGGAACAACGCTTCCGTCACGTAATACTTTTGCTTCCGGTCCGGAAAGCTTTTTCAGACTGGCTAAGGACTGTTCTGCTTTCACGGTCTGAACTGTACCAAGGATCGCATTGATCGTGATTACAATTAAAATAACGATGGCACTTTCTGCATCCCCCAAAAATCCGGAGACGATCGCCGCTGCGATCAAAATGATCACAAGGAAATCTTTGTATTGCTCCAGAAAGATCTGAAGTGTGGTCTTTTTCTTCCCTTCTACCAGTTCGTTTGGTCCGAACTTCTCCTGATGTGCTTTTACTTCCGCAGCTGTCAACGGCTCTTGTTTTCCATTAATATCCTGTTTGACTTCTTCTGCAGAAAACTGATAATAGTTTTTCACATTCATTCCTCCATTTCTTTTATGCAATAAAAAAGAGACTTTTATTGCACGTTATGTATGCAACAAAAGTCTCACCATTTAATCACGATACGGATGGACTTCTCCATCGTACTGACGACATCGTGCACGCCATAAGCGCTGGTTACTCCCTTTTATTTAAGAAAACTATAAAGCATTTTCCTTTTGTTGTCAACGATTTTTTCTGCAACCATACTACATTCCCAGTTTTTCCTTGATTTTCCGCGCTTCCGGCGTATTGGCAACTCCGCCTTCTCCGGTCTCACGCAGAGAGACGTGCATACTCTCTCCGACCTCCTTCATCGCATCGATCACCTGATCCGGTGGAATCCTGCTGGTAATTCCTGCCAGCGCCATATCCGCAGATGATAAAGCATTGACAGCTCCGATCACATTTCTCTTTACACAGGGTACTTCCACAAGACCAGCTACCGGATCACACACCAGTCCCAACAAATTTTTCAGCGCCATGGCTGCTCCATGTGAGATCTGCTCTTCATCTCCCCCCTGTAAAAACACGAGTGCACCTGCTGCCATTGCAGATGCCGCTCCAATCTCCGCCTGACATCCACCTGCCGCTCCGGCAATAAATGCACGGGATGCGATCACCTGACCGATACCGGCCGCGGTATACAATGCATGGATCACCTCATCTTCCGATACCCGTTCTTCTTCATAAAGGGGAACCAGTACAGCCGGCAGCACTCCGCATGCACCTGCCGTTGGTGCTGCCACGATCCGCTTCATACAGGCATTGGATTCTCCCATCTCCAATGCTCTCGCGATCACCTTTGAGACAAATGGACCGCACAGCGGCTCTTTACTCTGACGGTATTCCTCCATCTGCGCCCCCATCTTTCCGACCAGTCCGCTGGCAGAGACCTGTGTCCTGTCATACTGCTCACTCGCTGATTTCATCGCTGTCCACATCTGCTGCATCGACTGCATCGACTCTGCCTCTGTCACAGAGCGATCTGCCATATCTTCTAAAAGGACCGCTCTCCAAAACAAAATGTTCTTCTCCCGGCAGGATTTTTGAATCTCCTCTAATGAATGAAATGCCATCCGCTATACCCCCTCTGTCTCAATGTAAGTCACTTTGCTGATACCGTTTAAACGTTCCAGATCCCGGATCGTGTCCGGTTCTACAGGCTGATCCGTTTCAATCACCATGACCGCATAGCCTCCCCGCTTGTCCCGGTGAAGCTGGAGTGTAGCAATATTGACCTTCTTTCCATATAATACAGAAGTCACCTCTGCCACTTGTCCCGGGCTGTCTTCGTTTCTTATGATTAATGTCGGACAGGTGCCTGTACAGTTTACGGTGATCCCATCCAGTTCATTGAGCATAATTCTCCCGCCGCCAAGAGATGATGCCTGCACCACGATTGTCTTTCCGTCAACTCCTTCTACATCCAAAAGCGCTGTATTTGGATGTGCTTCTTTAATCTGTGTATTGTATATTTCAAACTCCAGTCCTTCCTGTTTTGCAACAGAAAAACTATCCGGAATCCGCATATCATCTGGTTTCATCCCCAAAAGTCCTGCTACCAGAGCACGATCTGTTCCGTGTCCTCTCCCTGTTGCCGCAAAAGAACCGCTCAATCCGATCCTTGCTTTTTTCGGTTGGCTCCCCAGCAGCTTTCTTGTAATATAGCCGATCCTTGCTGCTCCCGCAGTGTGGGAACTGGATGGTCCTACCATAACCGGTCCGAGAATATCAAATATATTCATCTTTCGTTCTCCTTCTTCTCTTGTCTATTATTGTAGTATAGCAAGTTTTTGTCAAAATATCCATTCCAATCTGCCAGCATGATACATAATCTTTCGTGCTCTTCCTGCAGCAATTTTCTTCCATGTTCTGTGATCACATAAGACTTTCTTCTTCCTTCTTCTTTTGTCCTGAAAATAATCTGATTTTCCTCAAATTTAGACAGCATTGTATACAGCGTTCCCGGACCAACCTTCACTCTTCCGCCGGAAATTTTTTGCACCTTTTCCATAATGTCCACTCCACAGCATTCTTCGGATAACGCGATCAAAATATAATACATCGGCTCTGTCAGTGTCTGAAACCGCTCTCTTGCCATAGTCCACACCCTTCTTTATTCTTTCAATTTCAGTCGTTCTTCCACAACCTGAATCTGTTCTTTTGTCAGAGGTTCTTCCACTGAAAGACGTAAAATTTTCTGACCATAACAGATGTAGTAAATTCCGGAAATGGAAGCTGCCTTTTTTGCATTCCATCCATTCGGTGTTTCTTCCATCGGTACACTCTCCGTCTCTTCCGTCCAGACTCGTTGTAACACCCATTCATAAGGACTGCTGTAAATCGCATAACGGAGACTTTCTTCCTGCTGCATCTGATTCCGATATGTAAGCCAATACTCTTCTTTTATTCCAAACAGACTCTGCGTGCGATAACAATCCACTGCCTCCACACTGGATACCTCTTTCTGCAAGTCCTGCGGAAGAAGTGGAAACTGTTCCAAAGAGGGAGGATTTGCCTCACCTTTTATCAAAGCATTCCCTGTGCAGAGAAGTAATACAAAAATGTAGACTCCTACCAACACTCCGTTCCAAACCGCATCTTTCTCTCTGGAAAACCGCAGAATTTTTCGCAGTCCCTGTCCCATGATCAAAACCAGACAGAACCCAAACAAAAGCACACTTTGAATTTCTGAAAACAAGTCATTTCGAGTTCCCCAAATGAAAAGATACAAAATCACACCATAAGAAAACAGAGTGATTCCTGCTCTTCCTATGTGAAACATTTTTCCATAATAAGGCGTTTCTCCTTTCTCCAACTGTTTCCTGTACTTTCTGCACCGGAATATGGAACTGATACCAGAAATTCCAAACAGAAGAAAGAGAATACTGTAAGCGATCAATAACACAATCTCTATTCCATTAAAAATATAATGAGAAAACATCGTAAACAAACGGAAAAGAATGAGCAGTAGGAAACTGCCCGCAAGCAAAATCCCATACAGAATTTTTCCCTTTTCTGCTTTTTTGATATATTCAAGTTTTTCCTGTGCCGTTACAATGGGGACTGCATCTTCTTTCAACTGCTCAAACACACAGAATTTCCCGCGGGCATCAAGAAACTTCCACCCGGCCTCTTCACAGTATATTGCATATTCCTGCGCATCCTCGGACGTACTTACATCCTCCTCTTTCCCTTTCGGAAACACCTCTACCGCATAAATACGTTCTTTCGGCTCCCCCTTTTCAAATACCATCCCCAGTTTCCATCCTGAAAAATGCCATCCAGATGCTGCCATTTCCTTTAGATATTCTGCAAATGCATCACATTCCAGATATCCAAAACTACGAAACACTCTTTTCTTTGTTCTCATGAGATTTCCTCCTCCCAAAAAGAAATATCGAGTATCGATAATTTATACATTCATTATATTATCGATACTCGATATTGTCAATTTATTTCAGAAACTCATTCGCAAACATCGCCAGTGCATTCTCATCCCGACTGTTTCCGATTCCGTGGGTATCCACAAATTCTTCCGCTCTTCTGGCATCCTCATGCGTAAAACGATATACTTTTCCACCATTCTTTTTCCATGTCTTTTCGATCACATCCTGATACTCCTGTTCCTGATACCATTTGGAGTCTACATGAAGTCCTCCGTTTTTGCTGTATGCTTCTTTTTCGTCCTCTGTCAGAGCGTCTGCATCCACATTCTCATTGATCCGATAATATTTTTCACTGATAAAACGGACATTCTGTTTATGCGGTGCTTTTGGAATTTCTCCATCCTTGACAACATACACAGTAAACGGCCGAACCGTTTCTTTTCCTTTGCCATCCGGACCCATGCTGTCCTGAACATGCCAATTCAACACGATATACCCTGAATCCGTAAATTTTTGAAATTCCTCCGGATGAAAATCAAGCAGTTTCAATTTTTCAGAAAGATCTCCTTCTTCCGTATCATTGGCTTTTACTTTTCCTTCTGATATTGCCTGAGTCTTTAACACTTCTTCCGTAATTGCACCCTGCTGTGCCTCTTGAAGAGTAAAATAGCGATCCTGTGCTTCAATCACCGGAAATTCATTATATTTAATCTTAACACTGCAGGACTCTTCTGTAATATTTCCAATGCTGTCCGTAACCTGATATACGACTTTATGCGTGACTGGGCTGACTTTTTTATCCAGCTGCAAAAACCACGTATCCAGAAGTTCTTCTGATGACATTCCGTCTTTCCATGTTTTCACCTCTTTATCCGCTTTTCCGTCTTCTGTCAGTCTGCCGGGCGCATATTCAATCTGAACGATCTTAATCTGCGCAGTTAATTCCCCATCTTCCCGATCCGTACTCTGAACATCTTTCAACAGATCCTCTCTTTTTACGGTCTCTCCTTCAAAGTACTCTTTATCCGGTGCTGAAATCTCCGGAGCCCGGTCCCAGATCGCATACAATGCCACTTTTGCCATTTCCCTGCTCTCCCCGGTTTCGGTTCTCTGACTGGCAGCAATCTTTCGAAGCTCTTCATAAGAAATTCTGTTTTCGCGATTTTCCTGAAATGCCGCTTCTTTTGCGCCCACATCCGCACGCTGATCCCAGCCTGCAAATGTATGTCTGTTTCTCTTATAATCTGTATAGCCTTTATTTTTCTGAATCCGGTATCCGTTTTTGAGACACTCCTCATAAGAAACAATTTCCGACTTTTCCTGTCCTTCTTCTGCGTGATTTCCCAGATAACGGATCGATACCCGGTCCTCCCAGATTGCATACAGCGTCAGATCCTGATTTTTCTCAGCAAGAAGATTTTCTCCCGGCTGATATTGTCCCTCTTTTGCCGTCTGATTTTCATTCCATCCCAGAAACGGTACGTCCAGCCATTTTGGAATCTGTTCCGAAACCGATGCTTTCTCATACCAGTATTTGACAGACGGTTCCGGCATCTGTTCCACCTGTGCTTTCGTGTTTTTATCATACTGCACCGTATATTCACTGCTGATCGTAACTGCTTCTTTTAAAGTACCTGCACGCCGTTCCTGATAATCTCCCGGGCGCAGGCAATATCTGCTCTGTGGTGTCAGCAAAAACCGCTCCCACTCCATACTTCCTGTACGGTTTCCATAACTTACCTTTACGACCATTCTGCCATTCTCATATCGGTCCGGTGTAACTCTTGCCGCAGGAACAGACTGAAGCTTTCGTATTACCTCAATGTATTTTTCAGCTGGCAGATATACGTCATTCCCTTCATCTACCACTGCCGGACCACTCATCTGGTAAATTCCATCCTGATAAACACCGGAACCGATCTCTGCCGTATTCGCGGAAAAATTTCCCCCTTCCTGTTTCACGGTTCCACTCTGATTGTAGATTCCTCCGCCCTGGTTTTGTGCACGATTTCCATAAAAACTGCCGTCTTTCAAAAGAATCTCCCCATCTTTTAAATAAATGGCGCCTCCCCGATCTGCCTGATTCTCACAAATCGTTCCGCTATTCCATATAATCGTTCCCCCATTGAGAAAGATACCTCCACCGTTTCCTTTCTGTCCGCACTGTTCCGTATTCGCTTCTTTTGCATTGTTTCTTGCCAGAGTCGTATTATTAACCACCGTGCGCCCTTTACTCATCGTTGCAATTCCATGGACGCCATTCTCATAGCTGCATCCATTCACACTTGCTTCTACATTGGAATTGCAAAATCCGGTACTGAACCATCCTGAGTAGAGATCTCCCACATTCGGATGCTGTGAAGTACTTTGCCATCCATGATACCTCTCATTGGACACATTTACCTGAAACGCAGAAGCTGCAACCGAAGTACCCTGACTGAAACTTTCCCCGATATAACAGTTCTGAAACGTATTTCCCTGAATCCGTGCACTTATCGGTCCGGTATATGGAGCTTCATCACTTCGGATTCCGCCAATCCCGATCCGGCAGTTTTTAAATACATTGTTCTGAATCTCTGCACGGATATTGGCTCTATGTATAGAAAAGTGAACCGCTCCGATATCCGCAATCCCATCAAACACAGAATTTTGCACGCGAAAACTGATTTCTGTCGGCGTGAATGCAGAACTTGCCTCTGTAATAACTCCCACTCCATTGTCGCAATTTTGAAATTTACACTGATCCACTGTTACAGAACCATATTCTCCGTGGATCATCCATCTTGACAGCTGATCTCCATTTTGAAAAACGCAATTTTCAAATGTCACAGAACTTCCCTTATTTGCACAAATGGCACCACAATACAAATTATCCGAATCCGGAACGGAAGTTCCACTCAAATCAAATGTCAATGGATCGCTTCCTTTACTTCCGATCGCAACACTTGATTTTGTAAATGCCAGCCTGTGCCGGTCCGGCATCCTGACCGTTCTCGGACCGCCCTCGGGCAAAATCCGGACATTCTGAAACTTTCTCGTTCTGGTCTTTTCCACATATACAAAACTATCCTTCATCGTATGACTCTGTACAATATAAATCGTTTCATTATCCTTTACTGCATGCAAAGCCGCCGAAAGATCCTCATAGTATGTATTTCCAATCCGGCAGGCGCCTTCTGCTTTCTGCTCTTTGGACACGTTGTCCGGCAATGTTTCTTCATTTTCAACAGGCTCTTCTTTATCATCTGTTCTGCTGTTTCGGATTTTTTCCAGGCATGCTTCCACTGAAAAAGACACCTGTGTCTGCAAAAACTCTCCATATCGTTGCAGACTGTCCACCCGGCTTTCTTTTCCATCAATCACATAAGATTGCCCGTTTTCCGGAAGCATTTTTATAAGCGCTTCTGTGAGGCTTTGCTTTTCTTCCTCACTGATCAGTGCTTCCTCCCGTCTCATCCATTCCTCAACCACTTCCAGATACATTTTGGTATCCCACGCAGCCTCTTCTTTTCCAATGTGTTCTTTGATCATCAGATAAGGTAAAATTTCCTGCAGCTGATAAAGCTCTCCCGGAGAAAGTGCCCCCACAAACTGTATACGCTCTTTCATCTGACTCAAATATGTATAAGGCTGCTCCGAAGCGATCAGTATTTCCATGTTACTTTTTTCTTCTTTCTGTATCTTTGTTTCCCATCCGGCATCCGGCTCCTCGGCAGCCCATACCTGCAAACCGCCAAACAACAGGGAAAATACAGTCAAACCTGCTGCCAGATATCTCCGATTCTTTCTTCTTATTATTCACACCTCCATTTCTTTTCCTACTGCTGTCAGACAACTGTCGGCGGAGCGCGAATGCCATCATGCTCCTCCATCTGCTCCCTCCTTTCGGGTACAAAAATAAAACAGACGTTTCGTCTATCTCTCCTGTATACTTCTTGCTATAACTGGAATACATTTTACTGATGTGATGAAAACCATCACTTCTGAATCATATAAAACGATGAATCTGTACTTCAGATTCCATGAATTTTTAGAACTCAGAAACCAGATCTGTCTCTAAGTGATATGGATTATAACACCTGTTCTGAAAAAAAGCAAGCAGAATACACAAAATGAGCAGACGAATACTGCCGCCTGCTCATTTCACATATTTGCTTGCTTTAGAGATTATTTTTGTATGATTTGTAATATCGTTTATACAATTCCCTGCGCGGTCATTGCTTCTACAACCTTCTCAAATCCTGCGATATTGGCACCAACTACATAGTTTCCTTTCGCGCCATATTTCTCAGCAGCATCTGCCATATTGTGGCAGATATTTACCATAATCTGCTGTAATTTTCCGTCTACCTCTTCGAATGTCCAGCTTAAACGCTCGCTGTTCTGAGACATCTCCAGAGCAGATGTCGCAACACCACCGGCATTCGCTGCTTTACCAGGTGCAAACAGAACTCCGTTTTTCTGCAGGTATTCTGTAGCTTCCAGTGTGGTCGGCATATTTGCACCCTCTGCAACCGCAATACATCCGTTTGCAACCAGTGCTTTTGCGTCTTCCAGATGAAGTTCATTCTGTGTTGCGCACGGAAGTGCGATGTCCACTTTTACGCTCCATACGCCTCTTCCTTCATGGTACTCTGCGTTTGGACGATAATTTTTATATTCTGTAAGTCTTGCACGTTTTACTTCTTTGATCTCTTTGAGTGCCGCCAGATCGATACCTTCCGGATCATATACCCATCCTGTAGAATCGCTGACTGTCACAACTTTTGCTCCGAGCTGCTGTGCTTTTTCTGTCGCATAGATCGCAACATTTCCGGAACCGGAAACTGCAACTGTTTTTCCTGCCAGTTCGATTCCGTTTAATTTCAGCATCTCCTGTGTCAGATAGAGAAGTCCGTATCCTGTTGCCTCTGTACGTGCCAGAGATCCTCCGTAAGTAAGCCCTTTTCCTGTCAGGACTCCTTCAAATACTCCGCGGATTCTCTTATACTGACCGAACATGTATCCGATTTCTCTTGCTCCTGTACCGATATCTCCTGCCGGAACATCTGTATCAGCGCCGATATATTTGCATAACTCTGTCATAAAGCTCTGGCAGAATGCCATGATCTCTCTGTCTGATTTTCCTTTCGGATCAAAATCAGAACCACCTTTTCCTCCACCGATCGGAAGTCCTGTCAGAGAGTTCTTGAAAATCTGCTCAAATCCAAGGAATTTGATGATTCCGAGGTTTACAGAAGGATGAAGTCTCAGACCTCCTTTGTAAGGTCCGATCGCACTGTTGAACTGTACACGGTATCCTGTGTTAACATGTACCTGTCCGTTGTCGTCAACCCATGGCACACGGAATTTGAACTGTCTTTCCGGCTCAACAAGTCTTTCCAGAAGTGCATCTTTACGGAACTTCTCCTCATTTGCTTCTACTACTACTCGCAGGGATTCCAGTACTTCTTTGACTGCCTGGTGAAATTCCGGCTCTGCAGGATTTTTCTTTACAACTAAATCAATTACTTCATCAACGTATGACATCATTATTACCTCCTGAAAATAGAAATACCCAAATAGATAAATTGCATCCGGGTTTTACGAGACATCTTGTCCTTTTTCTATATTATAGTGATATTTCCCGATTGTCAAGAATTTCTTGCATCAAATTTCATTGTTTTAATACTTTGTCTTGATAAAGTTTTTGAAATTTTAGATTTGAAATCCTGCATTTTTCTTCTTTATTGCATAATTCGTATACTCATAATCTCCCTTGCATGAACAACTGCCTCTGCAATCTTTAATTTACATTAAAAATAGAGTGTCTTACGACACTCTATTTATCTGCACATATTAGTTATATTTACGTTTTCTAGCAGCTTCAGATTTTTTCTTACGTCTTACGCTTGGTTTTTCGTAATGTTCTCTTTTACGAATCTCCTGCTGGATTCCAGCTTTTGCGCAATTTCTTTTAAATCTGCGTAAAGCGCTGTCTAACGTCTCGTTTTCTTTTACGATTACATTTGACATAGTCTCACACCTAACCTCCCCTCCAGCCTGGTATTGTGCATCATACGACTGTTCGGGTATTTTTATTGCACTACAAAGAATTATAACACATTTTTCGGAAACGTCAACTGATTTTTTCCATTTTTTTAAGAAAGTTGTCCTTCCAGTACTTCTGCTGCTTTTTTCAGTGCTTCCTGGATTCCTGCCGGGTTCTTTCCACCAGCCTGAGCCATATTCGGACGACCGCCACCACCGCCGCCTACAAGACCTGCAATGGCTTTGATCAGATTTCCTGCGTGTGCCCCCTGTTTCATGGCAGCATCTGTCGCTGTGACCATGAGGCTGACTTTTCCGTCATTTCCGGATGCCAGAACAACCACGCCATCTCCCAGTTTCTCCTTGAGCTGATCTCCAAGATCACGCAGTCCGTTCATATCGACTCCATCCACCTCTGCTGCGAGAAGTTTCACACCTTTGATCTCCTGTACCTGATCCATGACATCTCCCATGGCATCCTGTGCCAGTTTGCTCTTCAAGCTTTCCACTTCACTGTGCAGCGCCTTGTTTTCTGCTGTCAGATGCGCAATCTTCTCAGCCAGATTATCTGGTGTCGCTTTCAGTACTTTTGCAGCTTCATTCAGTTTCTTTTCCAGATTGTCATAGTAACGGATCAATCCCTTGGATGTCAGTGCCTCGATTCTTCTCACGCCGGCAGCAACTCCCGATTCAGAAAGAATCTTGAACGCCATGATCTCATTTGTATTCTTTACATGAGTTCCTCCGCAGAATTCAATAGAGTAGTCTCCCATATTGACAACTCGTACCACATCTCCGTATTTTTCACCAAACAGGGCCTGTGCTCCTGTTTTTCTTGCCTCTTCGATTGGCATATTTTCTACTTTTACAGGAAGTCCTGCCACGATCTGCTCATTCACGATTTCTTCCACTTTTTGCAGTTCTTCCGCTGTCATGGCAGAGAAATGAGAAAAGTCGAAACGAAGTCTTTCTTCGTTCACGCTGGATCCCGCCTGCTCTACGTGTGTTCCAAGAACGGTTCTCAACGCTTTCTGAAGCAGGTGTGTCGCACTGTGGTTTCTTGCAGACAATGCACGTTTTTCAGCATCTACACACAATTCTGCCTGATCCCCTGTTTTGATCATTCCTTTGATGACCACTCCTACATGACCGATCTTTCCACCTAAAAGTTTTACTGTATCTTCTACTTTGAATTCACCTTCTGCTGTACGGATGATTCCTGTGTCTGCCTCCTGTCCTCCGCTTGTCGCATAGAACGGAGTCTCTTCTGCAAATACAGTACCTCTCTGTCCGTCAGAAAGCGCTTCTACGATTTCTGTGTCAGAAGTCAGAACCGTAATCGGAGACTTCCATGCCAGATTCTCATAGCCTACAAATGTACTTGTGATACTTGGATCAATGGATTCGTAAACCGTCACGTCCGCTCCCATATAGTTCGTCTCTCCGCGGGCTGCACGGGCAGTCTTTCTCTGAACTTCCATGGATGCGTGGAATCCCTCTTCATCCACCTGCATTCCTTTTTCTTCCAGGATCTCTTTTGTCAGATCGATCGGGAATCCATATGTGTCATACAGCTTGAACGCATCTGCGCCAGACAGAGTCGTTGTCTGCTCTGCTTCCATTTTCGCTGTCATTTCCGCAAGAATACCAAGTCCCTGATCGATTGTTTTGTTAAACTGATCTTCCTCTTTCGCAATGACTTTTAAAATAAAGTCTTTCTTTTCTTCCAGTTCCGGATATCCGTCTTTTGATCCTTCGATGACGGTCTGTGCCAGTTCCGGAATAAAGCTTCCCTCGATTCCGAGCAGTCTTCCGTGGCGGCATGCACGTCTTAACAAACGGCGGAGCACATATCCTCTTCCTTCATTGGACGGCATAATTCCATCAGAAATCATAAAGGTCACAGAACGTGTATGGTCTGTGATGACACGGATGGAAATATCAGCCTGTGCATCTTTTCCATACTCTGTATCAGCAAGACGGCAAATGTGATCACGCAGTGCCTTGAGTGTATCCACATCAAAGATCGAATCCACATCCTGTACAACAGATGCCAGACGTTCCAGTCCCATTCCGGTATCAATATTTTTCTGCTCCAGTTCGGAATAATGTCCATGTCCGTCATTATCAAACTGTGTAAATACGTTGTTCCAGATTTCCATGTAACGGTCGCATTCACAACCTACCGTACAATCCGGGCTGCCGCATCCGTATTTTTCCCCTCTGTCATAATAGATCTCGGAACAAGGACCGCATGGGCCGGAACCATGCTCCCAGAAATTGTCTGCTTTTCCAAAACGGAAAATACGCTCTGCCGGGATCCCCATTTTCTTATTCCAGATTTCGAATGCCTCTTCATCTTCTTCGTATATGGACGGATACAATCTGTCTGGATCCAGACCTACTACCTCTGTCAAAAATTCCCAGGACCATTCGATTGCTTCATTCTTAAAGTAATCTCCAAACGAGAAGTTTCCAAGCATCTCAAAGAATGTACCATGACGTGCTGTCTTTCCTACATTCTCGATATCTCCTGTACGGATACATTTCTGACAGGTTGTCACTCTGCGTCTCGGCGGGATCTCCTGTCCTGTAAAATATGGTTTTAACGGAGCCATCCCCGAGTTAATCAGAAGAAGACTCTTATCATTGTGTGGCACCAAAGAAAAACTCTTCATTGCCAGATGTCCCTTGCTTTCAAAGAACTCCAAAAACATTTTTCTTAATTGGTTTACTCCATATGGCTGCATACCTTATCCTCCGGTTTCATTCGCTAATCTCACAAAAAGGGGCTGCCGCAAGACATTCGTTTTGCAGCAGACCCACGTCTAATTTATCATACCACAGCTTATTTTTTTTGTAAATCCTATTCTAGCTCAATTTCTTCCAGCTCTTTCGGCGGAATCGGCGTAGTTGAATTCTTTACATAAGCTGCCAGATCCTTTTTCGCCTTCAATACCGGAATATTCGTTCCTGCTCCTGCAATACATCCTCCGGGACATCCCATCCCCTCAATCAGGCAGCCGTTAAGTCTTCCGGCTTTGGCAAGCGTCAGTGTCTTTTTGCACTCGGCAAGCCCTTCTGCATGCTCAATGCTGACTTCCACATCCGGATAGTATTCATTGATACACTTTTCAATCGCTTCTGCTACTCCGCCTGCACAGGCATATCCTCTTCCGGCACCTGTCGCATCGTGGAAAGAGGACTCTGCTTCATACTGGGAAAGATCAATCTCTTTGGCATCAAACATCGCCTGCAGTTCTTCAAAAGTAACTACAAAATCCACATCACTTCGAACACTTCTTCTGGAAGCCTCCAGCTTTTTCGCCGCACATGGTCCGATAAAGACTACTTTGGCATTCGGATGCTCTTTTTTGATACTTCTCGCTGTTGCCACCATTGGTGTCAGTTCCTGTGAAATCTGATCGATCAGATCCGGGAAGAATTTCTTCGCCAGCATTGCCCAGGAAGGACAGCAGGAAGTCAGAAGGAACGGCAGCTCTCCGGTCACGACTTTTTCTACATAATGATGCGCCTCGGCAACTGCACCGATATCTGCTCCCAGCGCCACCTCATGCACGCCTTTGAATCCCAATTCAATCAATGCCGCCTTGATATTTCTTGGATTAATATTCTCTCCAAACTGCCCGACAAATGCCGGTGCAATCTCCGCAATGATCTCGCTTCCCTCTTCCTGTAGTGCTCTTGTGAGCTGGAAAATCTGGGACTTATCCGAAATCGCTCCAAACGGACAACTCACCATACACATTCCGCAGGACACACATTTTTCTGTGTCAATATAGGCACGGCCGTATTTGTCAGAAACAATCGCTCCCACACCACAGGCATTTTTACATGGGCGCTCTTTTTTCGCGATCGCATCATACGGACAGACTGCCTTACATTTTCCGCATTTGATGCATTTTTCCTGATCAATATAGGATTTTCCGTTGACCATGGAAATGGCACCCTTCGGACAGACCTCACTGCACGGATGTGCAAGACACCCCTTGCACATATTGCTGACTTCATATTTGTTCTCCTCACAGCTTTCACAGGCAGACGGAATCACCTGCATCAGCGGCGGCTCATAATATTTTTCGGAAATATTACTTTCCTGCACTCCCGCCGTCAGATGTACCGGCTTGTCTTCCGGGCGCAGGGAAAGTCCCATCGCAAGACGAAGTCGCTCCCGAACGATCGCACGGGAACGATACGTACTCTCTCTGTACTTTACCGTATCATCATTGACAATCTCATACGGAATGGCTTCCATATCTTCCAGCAGGGTCTCTGAATTTGCTTCAAATCCAAGCTTTGCCACTTCCTTGAACACACGTCTGCGAATTGCTCTCACCTGGGTATCCAGGCCTCTCATATTGGACATTTTGATTTCCTCCTTTGTCTGTGACTTTTTATTGCTGCAGCAGTCCTTGTGCGTAATACACGGACTGCATTGCATCTTTTCCATAAAAATCTGCACCGATCATATCTGCATATTCCTGATTTAGGACAGCGCCTCCTACCATTACTTTGCACCACGGTGCTTTTTCTCTGAGCTGGCGGATCGTCTCCTCCATACTGACAACAGTCGTGGTCATCAGCGCACTCAATCCCACAAGCCGAATCTGCTGTGCAACAACAGTATCTACAATGGTCTCCGGCGGCACATCTTTTCCAAGATCCACTACCTCAAAACTGTAATTCTCCAGAAGAACTTTTACAATATTCTTGCCAATATCGTGAATATCGCCTTTGACTGTCGCAAGCACGATTTTTTCTTTTTTCTCCTGCACGTCTCCACTGTTCTCCAGCCCTTCTTTTAAAACTGCAAATGCTGTTTTTGCAGCCTCTGCGCTCATCAGAAGCTGAGGCAAAAAGACCGTTCCTTTTTCAAATCCCTTTCCCACGGTATCCAGCGCGGGAATCAAGTGTTCATTGATGATATCCAACGGCTTTTTCTCCTGCATCAGCACATTTGTAATCTGATGTGCTTCCTCTTTTAAGCCTTTTTCAATCGCAGCCTGCAGTGTCATCATCCCCCCGGCTGTCTGCCCTGTGCCGGTTGTAATACTTCCGGGCGCAGAAGCGAACTCTACATTAGCACTTCCGTAGCGTCCAATGTAATTTTCACAGTTCGGATCCAGATTCATCAGTACATGATACGCATAATAGGAACGCATCATATCTTCCGATGCAGGATTGATGATGCCGGCGCTTAATCCCTGGAACATGGCCATCGTATAAAAATTCGCATTGATGATCGGTCTTCCCGGCAGTCCAAATGAAATATTGGAAACACCAAGAACCGTATTCACACCAAGATCATACCGGACTCTGTGCAGTGCTTCCAGAGTAATCTTTGCCCCTTCCGGTTCTGAGCTGACGGTCATGGCAAGTACATCGATCACAAGATCTTTCTTGTCAATGCCATACTTTGCCGCCTCACGGATGATCTTCTCTGCAATTGCCACACGGCCGTCTGCCGTTTCTGGAATCCCGTCTTCATCCAGCGTCAGACCGATCACTACACCGCCGTATTTTTGGATCAGCGGGAATACCGCATCCATGGATTCCTGTTTTCCACTGACTGAATTCACCATCGGTTTTCCATTGTAGATCCGCATTGCCTGTTCCATCGCCTGAATATCCACGGTATCGATCTGCAGCGGAAGACTGGTCACACTCTGAAGCTCTGTAATGACTTCTTTCATCATCGATACTTCATCAATATCCGGCAATCCTACATTCACATCCAGAATATGCGCTCCATTATCCTGCTGCATGATCCCTTCTTTGAGGATATAATCCAGATCATGATCTTTGAGCGCCTGTTTGAACTTCTTCTTTCCCGTCGGATTGATCCGTTCTCCGATGATCCTGGATCCCGTACCAAGCATCACTGCCTGTCCGTAAGAAGATACGATCGTATGAACTTTTTTCTCCGGTGTTTTGATCAAAAGATCCTTACACTGTGCGATCATTGCCCGGATGTGATCCGGTGTCGTACCACAGCATCCGCCGATCACACAGGCTCCTGTTTCTACGATCATTTCCATCGTCTTTGCAAACTGCTCCGGCTCTACATCATAATAAGTCTCACCATCTCGCTGTTTCGGAAGTCCTGCATTTGGCTTGACAATCACCGGAAGAGACGTATATTCCAAAATCTCATGCAGGATCGGCATCATCTGCTCAGGTCCCATCCCGCAGTTGATCCCCAGTGCATCCACGCGCAGTCCTTCCAGAAGTGCAACTACAGAAGGTACATCCGCTCCGGTGAGCAGCTTTCCTCTCTCATCAAAAATAGTCGTCACAAACACCGGAAGGGTTGTATTCTCTTTCGCTGCAAGTACCGCTGCCTTCAATTCATAGGTGTCACTCATCGTCTCGATATGGATCAGATCTGCTCCGGCCTGTTCTCCATAGATCATCACTTCCTTGAAAGCTTCATAAGCGGTCTCAAATTCCAGATCCCCCATGGGCTTTAACAGCTTTCCGGTAGGGCCGATATCCAACGCGGTATACACTTCCCGGTTGTCTCTCACCCCCTGTTTCGCCGCTTCCTTCACATGAGAAACCGCAGAGAAAATAATCTCTTTTAAGGAACAGCTCTCATCGTGAAACTTCAACGCATTTGCTCCGAATGTATTGGTCAGGACAATATCACTTCCGGCTTCAAAATAACTGCGGTGAATCTGACGCACTGCCTCTGCATGCGTCAGATTCCAAGTCTCCGGCAATTCTCCGGGAAGAAGCCCCTTTGCCTGAAGCAAGGTTCCCATCCCACCGTCAAAAAATAAAAGTTCTTTTCCCAAGCGTTCTAAAATCATATCGTATCCCTTCTATATTCACAGTCCTTTTTTTCACAAATCTCGCAGCCCTGTATCGGACACCGCTCTTTGATACGGCTCATTCCGATCACTGCTGTCACCGATTTTGTCGGAGTCATCATAAAACTGTCCGTCATGGTCAGTCCGATCGTTTTTGCGCAGTCTAACATCTGCATCAATGGCTTCTGATACTGAATATCAAAATCTCCATATCCCGGACTGAACCTCGGACGCAGATACCAGCCTTCTTTTTCCTGCTGCTTCGCAATTTCTCTCTGACACGCATCACAGTATTCCTCCAGCATGGCCGCTGCGCAGGCCTGAAGCACCACTGCTTTTGCCATGTCTGTCAGAGATGCCCGCGTAATCAGCCGGTCTGCTCCTGTTCCCAGTGTCGCTCCAAAGAGAATCAGCTTCTCACATTGTTTTAAATTTCTGCCCAGACTTCTGCTCTTCATCCGGATATTTCCAATCTGAAAGCTCTCCTCGCTCTGATGCTGTAAATCAAAAATACGGCAGATGGATTTTGGACTTACTGCAGATCTCAGACTCTCAAAAGAGTCTTTGATCAAAGCAAGTGTCTGTTCATCTACCGCATTTCTTCCATAGCCCAGATAACGGATAGCTTCTTTTGTCATTCTATCCATTACTCCGTCTCCTAACACTGAATGATTTCTGAAATATTATGCATGATAGCTGCTGCCACTTCCGGTCTGTTCATCGAATAAATGTGGATATTCTTCACTCCGTTTGCCAGCAGGTCAATGATCTGGTCGGTAGCGTATGCAATTCCTGCCTGTTCCATCGCCTTCGGCGAATCCCCGAACCGATCCAGGATTGCCTGAAATCTCCTTGGAAATACGGTTCCGGACAACTCACAGCTTCGTTTCATCTGTCTTGCGCTTGTGATCGGCATGATCCCCGGCAATACCGGAACAGTGATTCCTGCTTCACGAATACGGTACAGGAAATTATAGTGGATATCATTGTCAAAAAACATCTGTGTTGTCAGAAAATCCACACCACTGTCTACCTTTTGTTTCAGATACTTGATATCATCTTCTTTATGCTCATTCTCCACATGCCCTTCCGGATAACACGCAGCTCCGATACAGAAATCTCCATGTCTGCGGATCTCTTCTACGAGTTGATAGGCATAATGAAAACGATCCTCGCTCGGAAATACCATATCTTCTGAAATATCACCCCGCAATGCCAGAATGTTCTCAATCCCCTGTTCTTTCAGGCTGGCAATAACGCTGCGCACCTCATCTTTTGTGGAAGAAGCACACGTCAGATGTGCCAGGCTTTCTACGTGCAGATCATGTTTGATATAGGATGCGATCTTTGCTGTGTTTTTGCTGGTACCGCCGCCTGCCCCGTAAGTCACACTGATAAATTCCGGCTTTAAGCCTGCCATTTCTTCTGCTGCCCGAATTACTTTGTCATATCCCGCATCTGTCTTTGGCGGAAAAATCTCAAAGGAAATATGTATCCCGTCTTCTCTGAGTCTGTCAATAATCTTCATGCATTTTTCTCCTGTGTATATTTTGTCTATTCTCCAATAAGCTCTTTGTACAATGTCTCGTACTGTTTTGCAGAATTCTTCCATGAGAAATCCTGTTCCATCGCACGCTCTACAATCTTATTCCAGTCCCGCTTTTTGTCATAATAAATATGCTCTGCATACCGGATCGTGCCAAGCATCTCATGCGCGTTGTAATTGGAAAAGCTGAATCCCGTACCTGTCTTCTCGAACTCATTGTAAGGCTCTACCGTATCCTTGAGCCCGCCTGTCTCCCGCACGATCGGAAGCGTGCCGTAACGCAGACTCATCAGCTGGCTCAATCCACATGGTTCAAACAGAGACGGCATCAGAAATGCATCTGCAGATGCATAGATCTTATGCGACATATCCTCTGAATAGAAAATATTGGCCGATACTTTATTCGAATATTTCCATGCAAAATGGCGGAACATATTCTCATATTTTGCTTCCCCGGTTCCCAGTACTACAATCTGTACTGCATCCTGGCAGAGCTCATCCATCACATAATCAATCAGATCAAATCCCTTCTGATCGGTCAGTCTGGACACAATACCGAGCATCATCACCTTCGGATCCTTGTCCAGTCCAAGCTCCTCCTGCAGAGACAGCTTGTTGGAAACCTTGTTCTTGCGGAATGTATCGACCGTAAAACGTTTTGCGATCCGTGTATCCTTAAATGGACAGTACTCATCATAATCCAGTCCATTTACAATTCCACAAAGGTCATTGGATCTTGCACTCATCAGACCATCGAGACCTTCTCCAAAAAACGGTGTCTTGATCTCCTGCGCGTATGTCTGACTTACCGTTGTCACTTTATCCGCATAGACGATACCGCCTTTTAACAGATTGGCATCCCGGTATGCCTCCAGCTTATCCGGAGCAAAGTAATACTCCGGAAGCCCTGTGATCTGACGTACAGTGCTGGTGTCCCACACGCCCTGGAATTTCAGATTGTGGATCGTCATGACACTCTTGATTCCTCTGTAATATTCACCCAGAAATCTAAAATTGTCCAGATAAACCGGAATCAATCCTGTCTGCCAGTCGTGACAATGGATCAGCTCCGGACGGAAGTCGATCACCGGCAAGATACTCAGCACAGCCTTTGAGAAAAAGGCGAATTTCTCGATATTCCATCTCGGATCTCCGTCATACGGTGCAAATCCATTAAAATAATACTCGTTGTCAATAAAATAAAATGTGATTCCGTCCTGCACATATTTCAGAATTCCTACATAACGGTCTTCTCCCGCCAGATTCATATAAAAATGATCCATATATTCCAGCTGGTCCTTCCATTTCTGGTTCATACAGGAATACTTCGGAAGTACCACCCGCACATCGTATTTCTTTTTGTCAAAATATTTTGGAAGTGAACCGACAACATCTGCCAGTCCTCCTGTTTTGATAAATGGCACACATTCTGAAGCTGCAAATAAAATGTTCTTCATAGCTTTCCCTCCCATTTCCCTCCGTTTTACTAAGCCAGTATTTTTCTACATTATACTCCATTTCCCGAAGATTGCAAAGGTTTCTGTGTGGTTTATCTGTGTTTGTATTCCAACTGGATCGTATCTGCGATCAATGCTACGAATTCTGAATTGGTCGGTTTCCCCTTTCCGGTACTGACCGTATAACCGAACAGCTCATCCAGGGTATCCAGTTTTCCACGATTCCACGCTACCTCGATCGCATGACGGATGGCCCGCTCCACACGGCTGGATGTCGTCTGATACCGTTTTGCTACGGTTGGATACAGCACCTTTGTGATCGCATTTAACACATCCATATCCTGCACTGCCATGATGATCGAATCCCGCAGATAATGATACCCCTTAATATGTGCCGGAATTCCGATCTCATGGAGCAGGTTTGTCACTCTGTTCTCCAAATCCCCTTCTCTGATGTATGGAACCTGTGATGACAGTTCATCATTCCTCTTTTCGCAGCTTCTCACTGGTCTTCTGACTGTTTTTATCCGATTTAACAGCATTTCGTTGTTAAACGGCTTCATGATATAGTAATTTGCGCCTCGATTGAATGCATCTTCTGTAATCCGCTCCTGGCCGACTGCTGTCACTACGATAAAGTCCGGACGCTTCTGTACATTTTTATCCTGATTAATCTTCTCCATCACAGTCAGACCATCCATTTTCGGCATAATCAGGTCCAATAATACGACATCCGGCTGCTTATTTCGGATGATCTGACACATTTCTTCCCCATTTTTTGCTTTTCCTACAACATGAAGTTCTTTGTCCATGTTGATGATTTCCTCCAGAAGATCCAAAATCCGCTCATTATCGTCAGCAATCGCCACGTTTACCTGTTCCATAGTTCCTCTCCCTCTGTTCACTGCCTGAACTTTCAAACGCCACGCTTTCCATTATATCTGCCCTATCTGCCAAAATGCAAGAAAATCAGGGAGACCTTATTCGACAAAACTAGGCAGAAAGATTCGACAACATATTCTCAATAAAAATACCGTAGCCTTTTGCCGAATCCTGTACAAACACATGGGTAACCGCTCCGATCAGCTTTCCGTTCTGTAAAATCGGGCTTCCGCTCATCCCCTGTATGATGCCGCCGGTCGCATCAAGCAGTCTCTGATCTGTGATCTCGATCACCAGCCCTTTGTTGATTTCCTGTCCGGAATCGTCGATATCTGTCACCAAAATGTCGTAATTTTCTACTTCTCCGTTAACATAACAGCGAATCACAGCTTTTCCTTTTTGTATTTCTCCCCGCTCTGCCACCGGAACCATCTCCTGCTGCAAAAACAGTTTTTCTGCGGATTCAATCGTCCCGTAAATCCCCGCCTCCGTATTTTTATCTATGGTTCCAAGACGATTATAATGACTGTACACAATCATTCCTTCCATACTCCCCGGAATTCCGTTCTGTCCCTTTTGAATCGAATGAATACTGGTCTTATAAAGACTCCCCTGCCGTATCGACAAAAGCGCACTTGTATCCATATCATGAATTCCATGTCCCAGCGCTCCAAAAGCTCCGTCTCTGGTCATAAAGGTGATTGTCCCAAGTCCCTGCACATTGTCTCTCACCCAGATTCCCAGCTTATATTCGTCTGGTTTCGTTTCTACGGGTTTGACCGCAACTGTCAGCTCCTGCTGCCCTCTTCGCAGCGTCAGCGCCACCTGATCTTCGTCCAGTTCGGATAATTTCTGGAACAGTTCTTTTTTATTTTCAATCTTTTCATCATTCCATGCCACAATATAATCTCCCGGCCGCACCAGATTCTCTGCCGGCTGATACTGTTTTCCGTCTGCGCCGGTGATCTGGTCTGTACCAAGTACCATAACCCCATCCATCTCCATGTAAATCCCGACTGGCATGCCGCCTGGTATGACGCCTTCTTCCATGACTGCCTGGGTACTGGCTTCTCTGACCTTTTGTGTCTCCTTTTGGGGAGACATCGCACAGCCGGAGAGACACACAAGGAACATCAGAACAGCCGCCAGTTGCCTATACTTTCTTTTCATCTTTGTCACATCCTCTCTGCCAAGTAAAAAACGGACACCAAAAGGTATCCGTTTTAGTATGTGACATTTTTTTATTTTCACACTGGAATTCTATACTCTCTTTGCCATTTCTTTCATTTCTTTTGCACTGTCCAGAATATTTTTCGTCACCTGAGCGCCGCCGAGCAGACGCGCCAGCTCGCCCACAGAAGCATCCTCATCCAACGGGAAAATGCCTGTTTTTGTCGTCGTCTGATCCGTCTGTTTTTGAATCAGATAGTGAGCATCGGCAGCTGCCGCAATCTGCGGAAGATGGGTGATACAGATCACCTGACGCTTCTGTCCGATGATATGCAGTTTTTCCGCCACCTTTCCAGCTGTGATTCCACTGATGCCGGAGTCGATCTCATCAAAAATCAGTGTTGGCGTGTCTTCTTTATCTGCCAGCACAGTCTTGATCGCCAGAAGGATTCTTGAGAGTTCACCTCCTGAAACCGTAGTTCCAAGCGGCTTTGGCGGCTCTCCCGGATTCACAGAAATAAAAAATTCCGCGTCATCCATTCCCAGAGCAGACATTTTTGCCTCTTGTAAGAAACGCATTTCCAGCTGTACATCCAGAAAATTAAGATCCTCAAGCCCGGCTTTGATCTCTTTTGTAAAGGAAATAGCTGCTTTTTTTCGAATCTTACTCAACTTTTCGGCACAGCTTTGCATTTCCTTTTGCGCCGCTTCGGTTTGAGACCGCAGATTTTCAATATAAGTCTCATAATGCTCCAGTTCATTTAGTCTCTGCCGTTTTTCCTCTGCGTATTCCAGGATTTCATTGACTGTATTTCCATATTTTGCCTTTAATCGATTAATCTCATTGAGGCGGTTCTCTGTCTCATAAAACTCTTCTTCTGAAAATTCAAAGCTTTTGGCATACTCCGAGAGTTCCCGGTTAAAATCATTGAGCAGACTGTCGATCTCCACCAGCTGTCCATACAGTGCATTTCCTTTTTCATCGAAATTTTCCACTTCCTGAAGGGAACGGATTGCACGGCTTAAGAGGTCGCTGGCGTTGTTTCGGTCATCTTCACTGGTGTACTGGTATGTCTGGGCCACCGCACTGGTCAGGTCTTTACTCTGCGTCATCCTCTGGTAGATACTTTCCAGATCTTCGTCTTCCCCCATTCGTAAATGCGCGCTTTCAATCTCATGCAGTTCATACTCCGTCAGATCAATCTCTTTGCGCCGCTCCTTCTCTTCCATTCCAGATGCTTCCAGCCTGCGGCTGTACTCCTGATATGCCCGGTAAGCCAGGGCCATCTTCTGTTTTGGCTTTTCCACCTGCTCCTTGGCATATACATCCAGAAACGTCAGGTGATTGCGCTTATTTAACAAACGCTGATGTTCATGCTGCTCGTGAATATCAATCAGGAGACTTGCCACATCCCGCAGTACTCCCATCGTCACCGTCTCTCCATTGATCTTGCTGACACTTCTGCCTTCCATCAATTTCCGGCTTAAGATCAGCATCCCGTCTTCCGGAAAGATATCCATTTCTTCCAGCTGACGGATCAACTCCTGATTTTCAATTGAAAACATCAGTTCCACAAGTCCGAACCTGGCGCCCTTTCGGAGCATATCCGCATTGTATCTTCCGCCGAGTGCCAGATTCACGGAACCTAAGATAATGGATTTACCGGCTCCTGTCTCTCCTGTGAGAATATTGAGTCCCGGTCCAAAATCCACCTCCACCTCGTCGATCAGCGCCAGATTTTTTACATGTAAATTTTGAAGCATATTTTTTCCTATATCCCTTTTGACACAATCTTTCGAATCTTATCCATCACATGTTCCGTATCCTGTACGCTTCTGATCGCGCACATGATCGTATCGTCCCCTGCGATACACCCTACTACTTCTTTCCATTTCATGGCATCTACTGCGGCCGCTACCGCCATTGCCATTCCGGAAACGGTCTTGATCACCAGAATATTCTGCGCCATATCCATGGAAATATATCCGTCTCTGAGCACACGGATATATTTTTCATTCATCTCATCCTTTTCCGGTGCCAGTACCACATATTTCTGTCTGGAGCCGTCCACTGCCACTTTTGTAAGCCGCAGATCGCGGATATCTCTGGATACGGTAGCCTGAGTCACCTTAAATCCCTCTCTGTTCAAATATTCTGCCAGTTCTTCCTGTGTTTCAATGTCATGTTGTGCGATCAGTTCAATAATTTTTGCATGACGGCTTACTTTCATTGTATTAGTTTCCTTTCATCTTTTTTCTCATTGTCTTCATAAAGCTCTCTTCACTAAGTTTTGCAAGTCTTGTCACATGATCTGATCTTTTGATCGTGACACGGTCTCCAGTACCAAGGCGGAGCATATCTGCCCCGTCAAACGTCACCAGTGCCTGCTCGTCTTTTCCATATCGTCCCTGGCTGATCACAATCTCGATCGTATCTTCCGCCGAAAGCACGATACTGCTGGTATTCAGCGCATGAGAACAGATCGGCGTAATCACAAACATACTGGCTGTCGGTTCTACAACCGGTCCGCCTGCTGACAGATTATAGCCTGTCGTTCCTGTCGGAGTGGAGATGATCACACCGTCAGCCATATAGCTGTTGAGCAACGTTCCATTTACATAAACATCAAAGTGAACGATCCGAAGACTTCCATCTCTGGTAATCACGATGTCGTTGACTGCTACATTCTGATAACTGCTGTTGCCGGAAACCTCACCGGAAAGCATCATCCGCTCCTCAAATCCCACTTGATTTTTAAACAATCGCTCCAGCGCATATGAAAAATCCGACCGTTCCACTTCTGCCAGAAATCCAAGCGTCCCCAGATTGATCCCGATCAGCGGAAATTCATATTCTGCAAGCTCTCTTGCCGCACGGATCAGTGTTCCGTCACCGCCCAGCACGATCCCGCAGTCCACATTCTCCGGCACAGTTCCGGGAAAAATAAACCCCTGCTCATCTTCTTTTGCCAGAATACACTCTCTGCCATGCTGTTCTATATATTTCTGAATCTCCTTTGTAATCCCATAATCCGGATCTTTCATCAGATTTGTAATAATATAAAAACGCTCCATACCACACCTCTTATTTTGCAAGTGTCTCAAATGCCCGGTCCACAACCAGACTCAAATCTTCCAAGAGTGCATCCTCCACCGGATTCGGCCATTTTTTCAGATGGATCAGATATTCAATATTTCCCTCCGGTCCTTTGATCGGTGAAAAATCAATATTCAAAATCTTAAATCCGATGGACTGTGCATACAGCGCTACTTTCTCAATCACTTCATGGTGGGTACTCTTCTCGCGGACTACCCCTTTTTTGCCGACTTTTTCTCTGCCCGCCTCAAACTGCGGCTTGATGAGCGCCACGATCTCACCGTCTTCCTTCAGGTAATTCCGGATCGGCTCCAGCACTTTTGTCAGCGAAATAAAGGAAACATCAATGGAAGAAAAATCAATCGGTTCTCCCAGATCTTCGGGCACTACATAACGGATATTGGTCTTCTCCATACACACAACCCGCTCATCCTGTCTGAGTTTCCAGTCCAGCTGTCCTCTTCCCACATCGATCGCAAATACCTTTCTGGCGCCGTTTTGAAGCATACAATCCGTAAATCCGCCGGTGGATGAACCCACATCTGTGCAGACTTTTCCATCCACACTGACGTCAAAGTTGGCAATCGCCTTTTCCAGCTTCAATCCGCCCCTGCTCACATAAGGGAGCACATGACCGCGCACTTCAATCTGCACCGTATCCGGAAATGTCGTTCCGGCTTTGTCCTCTCTTTGTCCTTCTACAAACACATTTCCTGCCATAATGACAGCTTTTGCCTTTTCTCTGGACTCTGCCAGATTTCTTTTTACAAGCAATACATCTAATCGTTCTTTCATGTCAATCTTTCCCTATCGTCACATAATCTGCAATAATCTGTTTTACAATCGTCTCCGCATCCAGTCCGACTTCCCTGCGCAGCAAGTCTACATTGCCGTGTTCTACATAATCATCCGGAATTCCGATGCACCTGACACCTACATCCAGCTTTGCTCTCGATACATAGTGAAGTACCTGTTCTCCAAATCCGCCGGACAATACATTTTCTTCAATCGTCACAAAAAGTCTGTGATCCTTTGTCAGAGCTTCCAGCATCTCTGTATCCAGAGGCTTTACAAATCTGGCATTGATCAGTGAGCAATGATATCCGATCTCTTTCAGTCTGTCACGCACCTGAACTGCCAGCTCTGCCATGTGCCCCACAAAGATCACCGCAATATCCTCCTCTTCATAGAGAATCTCACTTTTTCCATAGACGATCGGAGTACGAAACGCCGACAATCCCTCGTAAGCGGCGCCTCTTGGATAACGCAGTGCCACCGGATACTGGAAATCTGCACAAAACCGCACCATATCCGCCATCTCCCACCTGTTTTTCGGTGAAAGGATCGTCATATTAGGGATCATATTCAGAAATGACAGATCGAAAAGTCCCTGATGTGTCTCTCCGTCACTGCCCACCAGACCGGCTCTGTCCACTGCGATCATCACCGGCAGGTTCTGCAGGCACACATCATGAATCGCCTGGTCAAACGCCCGCTGCAAAAACGAGGAATACACCGCAACAACCGGCTTTAGTCCCCCTGCTGCCAGCCCTGCTGCAAAGGTCAGCGCATGCTCTTCTGCAATCCCGACATCAAAGAACCGATCCGGAAACATCCTTGCAAATCTGGCAAGTCCGGTTCCATCCGCCATGGCTGCTGTAATTCCGACTACTGCATCATTTTGCTTTGCAATATCACAGAATACTTTGGAAAAAATATCGGTATAGCTGTCCTTAGAGCTCTTCTCTTTTGCCTCCCCGGTCTCAATGTCAAACGGAACGATCCCGTGAAATCTGGATGGATTCTCCTCCGCGGGACCGTATCCCTTTCCTTTCTTGGTGAGTACATGAACCAGAACTGCATGATCTACCCGCTTGGCCTCCTGAAATGTCTTATACAGCTTTCGGATATCATGCCCGTCCACCGGTCCCAGGTAGGTGATTCCCATATCTTCGAAAAACATACCCGGAACAAATAATTGCTTGAGTCCGCTTTTCGTCTTTTTCATCTGGTACAGGATCTTCTCACCCTGTACCGGAATCTTCATCAAGGTATCCTCAACACCCTTTTTCAGTCCCGTATATGCCTCTGCCGTGCGCAGTCCGTTCAAATATCTGGACATCCCGCCCACATTTTCAGAAATCGACATATTGTTGTCATTTAATACAATGATAAAATTGCTTTTTAAACGGGACGCATTGTTCAGTGCCTCATATGCCATCCCTCCGGTCATGGCTCCATCTCCGATGATGGAGATCACGCTGTGCTCTTCCCCCTTGATATCTCTCGCCGCCACGTACCCGAGGCCTGCGGAAATAGAGGTGGAGCTGTGTCCGGTATCAAATGCGTCACATTCACTTTCCTTTCGCTTTGGAAATCCGCTCATGCCGCCATATTTTCTCAGATCGTCAAATCCGGCGCGCCGTCCTGTCAGGATCTTGTGTGTGTAGGACTGATGTCCCACATCCCAGATCATCTTATCCTGCGGCAGTTCAAACGCCAGATGCAGCGCCATCGTCAGCTCCACAACACCGAGATTCGATGCCAGATGCCCGCCTGTGACACTGATTTTCTCCACAAGAAACTGACGGATTTCTTCTGCCAGCTTTTCCAGCTCCTCCGGCTTTAACTGTTTGATATCATTTTCTTTTTGAATCTTTTCTAATAGCATAAGGTATGCCCCCTTATTTTTCCCTGTATATCAATGACTCCAGCAAAATCTCCAGATAATCATCTGTTGGATTCAGTGCTCTTAAGTCTGAGATGGCTTTTCTGGACAAATGCTCCACCTCCTGTTTGGCCACATCCAGCCCTTTCCACACAACATACGTCATTTTTTCATTTTTCTCATCGCTGTGCACCGGTTTTCCGAGCACTTCAGTGGTACTGATCACATCCAGAATATCATCCTGGATCTGAAAAGCCATTCCCACTTTTGCTGCAATCTCTTCCACTGCCTGTACACACTCATCGTCCGCTCCTGCCAGAACTGCTCCGATCATCATGGAAGCCTCGATCAGAGCTCCTGTTTTTAAACGGTAGATAAACTCCAGCTTCTCTCCGTCAATTTTCTTACCGGAAGATTTTACATCCACCACCTGACCGCCGATCATTCCGTAGATCCCTGCTTTTTGTCCAAGGATACGGATTGCTTTTCCGATCAGAAGACTCTTCTCTGGCGCCATCTCAAATGCCGATGCCGCTGTCTCAAATGCATAATTGAGAAGCGCATCCCCTGTCAGGATTCCCATATCTTCCCCATATACCACATGGGTCGTCTTTCGTCCCCTGCGATACTCATCATTATCCATGGCAGGCAGATCATCATGAACAAGGGAATAGGTATGGATCATCTCAATGGCAGCCATAAACGGCTCGATCACCCTGTCCGCTCCGCCAAACATCCGATATGTCTCCTGCATCAGCATTGGGCGCAGACGCTTTCCCCCTGCCAGCATACTGTAGCTCATGGCATCCATGATCACTTCCTGATACCCCTGCACCCTGGGCAGATATGCTTTTAAAATCTGTTCGATCTGTGCTGTTTTTTCTTTTTGTATCTCCTTAAAACTCATGAACTTCTCCATTCTCGTCCAGAACCTGAACTTTCTTTTCTACTGCGTCAATGGTCTCATTACACTGCTTTAACAGCTGCATTCCCTCATTATATAATGCAAAAGACTCTTCCAGAGTAATGTCTGACTTTTCCATGTCAGCTGTCACTTCTTCCAGTCTTGCAAACAATTTCTCCAGACCGGGTGTATTCTGTTCCTGATTTTCCATGTCTGCCTCCTTTATGCGTGATATTGGATTTCTTCTGTCATTCCTTTTACCTGCGCTTCGATCATTCCGTCCGATACATAAATACGGATCGCATCTCCTTCTTTTACATCTGCAATCTGCCGCACTGGGCGGCCTTTCTTATCTTCTACATAAGCATATCCCTGGTTCAGCTTTTCCAGCGGGGATAATCCCTTCATCTTTTCCACATAAAGAGCAAACTGGTGTCTCTTTTGCTGAAGGATCTCTTCCATCCGGCTGCGCAGCTGCAGTTCCAGATCTGAGGCATACTGCCTGTTCTCAAGGAGCTTCTGCCTTGGGTGAAACAGCCGCAGTTTCAGTGCCGCCTGTTTCAAATACTGACGGTTCTGTTCCGCCTTTTTCAAAACCGCACTGCTCAAACGCATCTGATACTCCTTCATCAGATTCTCTGCAGCCTGATATTCGTATACCGCAAGCTCTGCAGCCGCAGAAGGAGTCGGAGCCCGAAGATCCGCCACATAATCCGCGATCGTCGTATCCGTCTCATGCCCTACTGCGGAAATCACAGGCACCCGGCTCTCAAAAATCGCACGCGCAACGATCTCTTCATTGAATGCCCACAGATCCTCGATCGATCCGCCTCCGCGTCCCACGATCATAACGTCCACATCTTGTTCTTCCAGCATCCGGATTCCCTGTACGATACTTTCCGCTGCGCCTTCTCCCTGCACCTTGGCAGGACAGAGGATCAGCTGTACATACGGATTTCTTCTGGCGGCAATATTGATGATATCCCGCACCGCAGCTCCCGAAGATGCAGTCACGATCCCGACTTTTTTTACAAACTGCGGAATCGGTCGCTTGTACTCCTGTGCGAACATCCCCATCTCTTCCAGCTCTTTTTTTAACGCTTCAAACTTTAAGTACAGCTCTCCTGCTCCGTCCAGAATGATCTCTCTGGCATACATCTGGTATCTGCCATCCCTCTCATAGACACTGACCGAGCCGAGAACAACCACCTGCTGTCCTTCCTGCATACGAAAAGAAAGCCCTGACCGTGAGCCTGCGAACATCACGCAGGCTATCGTGCCGGACTCATCTTTTAATGAAAAATATATATGCCCTGATGGATGATATTTACAGTTGGACACTTCCCCTTTGACGTACAGCCGGTTCAGCATAAAATCCTGTGTAAACATATTCTTGATATAGGCATTGACCTGTTTTACTGTGTAGACATTCTTCAGCATCTGTCCGCCCCGCCATCTTTAATCTGCAATCTTGGCAAGTACTCCGTTTACGAATGCAGGACCTTCTTCCCCGCTGAATTTCTTCGCAAGTTCCACTGCCTCATTGATTGCAACTTTTACAGGAACATCATCATCCCACTTGATCTCATAAACCGCAAGTCTGAGGATCGCCAGATCGACCTTGTTCATTCTGGAGGTTTTCCATCCTGTTGCTTTTTCATTCAAAATCGCATCGATCTCTTCCAGCTTTTCGATCACTGCTTCCAGCTTTTTCTGTATGTACTCTTTATCCTTCTCTTTTGCGCTTGTCAGCTCTTCAAAGTACAATTCCAGATGCTTTGGCATCTCTTCTAATGTATTAAATTCAATCTGGAACAACATCTTAAAAATGTGCTCCCGAAGTTCTGTTCTTACCATATCGGCTCCTTCCGTCCCTTATGCTTCTTTCGTCCATATTTCTTTTTGCAGGGCTTTTGCTTTTTCTAAAACAGAAAAAGGATGTCCTGCGACATCCTTTATTATACTACAGCTGTCCTGTCTTTTGCAATGAATTTCTATTTTGCAGACTCCTGACTCTCCATCTCCACGCCTGCCACTTTCACATTGACATCCGCAACTTCCAGTCCTGTCATGTTCTCCACAGCGCTCTTTACTTTTTCCTGTACCTTGGCCGATACATCCATGATGCTGTAATTATACTTCATGTTCAGTGCCAGAGATACTGTCACAACGCCTTCCAGCACGTCTACTTTCACACCTTTGGAAAGATTTTTCATTCCCAGTCTGCTGATCAGCTCGTTGGTAATATTGCCTGCCATAGATGCCACACCTTCTACCTCTGTAGCGGCAAGTGCTGCGATGATTGCAACCACTTCATCTGCTATTTTTACTTCTCCCATGCTGGAGTCATCCTGTATTGTATAAATATTTCTTTCGTCCTTTGCCATGATAAGACCCTCCTGTTTGTGTCTACTGTTTGCGCTAATCTTCTTTTCATATTATATCAGACATGCCCTGCATTGACAAGGGTCATGAGCGCCCGAATTCTGACAGGATCAGCCCTTCGTTCCGCTCCTGTGTCATCCGGATGCTCCACTCATGTGTAAAGAGAAGCAGCGGTCTGTCTTTGAGATCCTTGATCTTCTTCATGTCCGAAGTTCCGACCAGACGGTTCATATCGATCTCTTCATTTTCGATCCAGCGGATATACTCATACGGCAGATTTTCCAGACGAATCTCCACCTTGTATTCATTTTCCAGGCGGTATTTGAGCACATCAAACTGAAGGACACCGACTACTCCTACTATAATCTCCTCCATACCTGTATTATATTCCTGGAAGATCTGGATCGCACCCTCCTGCGCAATCTGGTTGATTCCCTTAACGAACTGTTTTCTCTTCATCGTATCCACCTGACGCACTCTGGCAAAATGCTCCGGCGCAAAGGTCGGGATTCCTTCATATGCAAACCGCTCCTTTGAAGTTGTCAGCGTGTCACCAATCGAAAAGATACCCGGATCAAATACTCCGATGATATCTCCGCCATAGGCTTTGTCAATCATTTTTCTCTCGCTTGCCATCATCTGCTGCGGCTGGGAAAGGCGTACTTCTCTGCCCCCCTGGATATGATACACATTCATCCCGGCTTCAAACTCACCGGAACAGATCCGCATAAACGCGATCCTGTCACGGTGTGCTTTATTCATATTGGCCTGGATTTTAAATACAAATGCCGAAAAATCTTTTTCCTTCATCGGGTCGATCGGTCCCTGATCTGACATTCTCGGAAGAGGAGACGATGTCATTGCAAGGAAATGCTGCAAAAATGTCTCCACTCCGAAGTTGGTCAGTGCAGAACCGAAAAATACCGGAGAAAGTTCTCCTTTGCTCACCAGCTCCTGATCAAACTCCGCAGCCGCTCCGTCTAAAAGCTCAATCTCTTCTTCCAGTGTCACTTTTGCTTCTGTACCGATCAGCCAGTCGATCTCCGGGTTGTTGATATCTACCTTTTTGACTTCTCCCACAGAAGTTCCTTTTTTCGTATCCGAGAACAGCTCGACCTCCTGCTTCTGACGGTCGAACACTCCTTTGAATTCTTTTCCGGAGCCGATCGGCCAGTTCACCGGGCAGGTTGCAATCCCCAGCTCTTTTTCGATCTCGTCAAGAAGATCGAATGTATCCTTGGCTTCCCGGTCCATTTTGTTGATAAATGTAAAAATCGGAATATGGCGCATCACACAGACTTTAAATAATTTTCTCGTCTGGGCCTCCACACCCTTGGAGGCATCAATGACCATCACCGCAGAGTCTGCAGCCATCAGTGTACGGTAGGTATCCTCCGAGAAATCCTGATGTCCCGGTGTATCCAGAATATTGATGCAATATCCGCCGTAATTAAACTGCAGCACAGACGATGTAACTGAGATACCTCTCTCCTTTTCAATCTCCATCCAGTCGGAAACCGCATGCTTTGCGGTCGCCTTTCCCTTTACGGAACCTGCCTGATTGATTGCTCCTCCATATAAAAGAAACTTCTCCGTCAATGTCGTCTTACCGGCATCCGGATGAGATATAATGGCAAATGTCCTTCGTTTTTCTATCTCCTTTGTAATATCTGACATCTTACTTCTTCTCCTGTTCTATAAAACTTCACATGTCCTTTTAGTGTATCACAAGCATTTCTCTGCCGCAATCCAAATTTCTTTATTTTTCGGCTTCTGCAGTCTCATGGATCGGTGTGATGACGATCTTTTCCGGAGCAATGTTTGTTTTTCTGGTCACGATATCCTCGATCTGGGCACGATTTGCATCTGTTAATTCCGCTGCATTCACCACAATATCCGCAGAATCAGCGGTCAGACTGACAACAGATTCAGAAAAGCCTTTCGATGCCATCAATGTCTCCACCGCCACTTCCTGCTCTGAAAGCTGTGTCATCTGCAGCATCTGTGCGATCGCATCCTTCTTTTCTTCTTCACTGATATTCGCGTTGTCAATGATCGCCTGGAGCGTTTCTTTGTTCTGCGAACGCATCTGTTCTCTGGCAACTTTTGCCTGCGCTACGGTATTTTCCGCCTCACCGCTGGTCAAAACAGCCTCCCCCGGTGTCCCCTCCACTTCCGAATCATTGCTTGCGATCTCTCCGTCTGTCTCCAGATCTTCTGCCGAGATATCCAAAAGTTCCTGATTAGCGGTTCCGGCACTCGCCTCTTTTGCCCCATCTTCTTTTGCTCCGAACAGGCGTCCTGAATAGTTCAGATATCCTGCGATCGCGATCATCACCGTCAGCGCTGTAATAATGATTTGGTTTTTCTTAAATAATCGTTTCAAAATCATATCCTCCTCTTTTTCCTTCTGTTTTATGCATTTGTCCGTTTCATTATTTTAATCTTATGCGCCTCCACTCCGAATAATGCCTGCACTGCCTCTGTCAGATTTTTTACCACGACCGGATCATCTCCTCCATCAGCTGCAATCACCATTCCCTCAATCTCCGGCGCCATTTCCTTACTCACATAAGGCGTCTGTGTCCCATCGGATTTCTGCTCATAAATACTGGTATGACTCAGCGAACGATCTTCTGAAACCCTGCTCCCTCCTTTACTGTCTTCCTCTGTGATTTCATTTTCTTCCCTCTGGCTGTCCTTTTCCACCACTTTCTCTTCCGAAGATTTCAAGGTGAGCATCACCTTTACTTTCCCGACTCCCTCCACGCATTCCAGGGTATCTTCCACCCTTTTTTCCAGCAATCTTTCATACTGTTGTTCTGTCGCCTCTCCCCCTTCTGTTTCCGTTTCTTCCTGTCCCGCCCCTGTCCCGATTTCCGGATCTTTCTGATCCGGAACCGGGGAAACGACCACCACCAACAGGATTCCTGCCAAAAGCAGGATCAAAAGCTGCTGTTTTGCCGGCAGTTTTCCTTTTTTTCCAAATCCGGAAATCCACTGCTTCCATTTATTCTCCAATCTGAATCTCCTCCACTTCAATCTGCTCCTTTTCTTCCGTCTCCAGGGTCATCTCTCCCTTTCCTTCTTCCTGCTTCTCCCGGATTTCTTCCAAAAAAGAAGCGCTCTCCTGTTCCATGTTCTGTTCCTGTACCCGACTTCTAAAACTGTCCTCCATATCGGTCAGCCTTAACAGCGGAGTCATCAGAAGAATGATCAGTACCAGTCCGGAAAAGAACCGGATATATTTTTGGTACAATTCCTGTGGAAGTGCCTGCAAAATGGCGCTGACAAGAATCAGATAGACCGCCAGATCCTGAAGCCACTGATAGAGTTCTTTCAAGGTCTTCTCCCTCCTTTTACGTGGCAGAAGCCGCGACCACAGCGATGGTCAGCAAAAACAAAATCCCTGTGGTCGCCATTACTTTCACAAGCATTTCATATCCCTCACTGACCCCTCCGATACATGCTGTAATTCGTTTGTCCGATATCGGCTGTGTCACCGCCGCCACCGTTTTATACAAAAACGCCAGAAGAAGAAGCTTCACGATCGGGATAATGCAGATACCCGCTGCGATTACCGCGCCTGCCATTCCAATCCCGTTTTTTATCAGAACTGCCGTTCCAAGTACGACATCCATCACGGAACCTGCCATGTTTCCAAGTCCCGGTATCGCCTCCACTGTTTTTGTAACAAAACTTCGTTTCAGGGAGTCAAGTGCAGGAGAAAGGATTCCCTGTACGACATTGATCCCGATCACACACGCCAGCATGGTCTTTAGCGTCCAGCCCGTCAGTTTTTCCAGAAGCTCAGCAAACTGCGACAAAAATTCTTCTCCGGTAAGATTGCCCATCACCTGGATCATCATATAGACATTGACGAGAGGCACCAGAAAATTCAGGATTACTGCCTCTGCCAGAAAGATCAGAAATAGTACCACCTCAAAGAAAAACATGGATGTCACACTTCCGGAAGCTGCTGTAACTGCTAAAAAATACGTCGGACAAAGCACCTTCATAAATTCCAGCAGGAAGTTTAACGAAGTCTCCATCTCGGATACTGCCAAGCGGAACCCGTTCAGACAAAGTGCAATAAGCAGCATATAAAAAATATAAAACGCAATCTCTGAAACCTGACGTTCTCCGAAGGCGCCGGAAAAATTTGCAAACACCGCAGCAATCACCGCGATCAAAATCAGATATACCAGAAGTTTCCGGTGTGTCTGCAGTTCATAGAAAAACTGATCGAAAAGAAAGCCTGTAAACTGCTCCCCCGCTTTTTTCAAATCACCTGACACAAGCGTCTCCACAACATCCCGGAAGGTCATTTTTTCCCGTGGAAACATCTTTTTCAGACTGTCATCGAGATCTGAAAAATCAAATTCATCCAACAGCTCTTCCTGTGTGATCTGCAGGCTTTCTTCCTCTTCTGCAGCATACGCTGTATGTACCGCCCCAAACAGGCACAGGCTCAAAAAAAGAATGCCGAATATCCCATATTTTCTCATAGCAGAAACTCCTGAATTGTTTCCAAAAGGGCAAGAAGGACCGGCATCCCCACCACAAGGATCGCCAACTTGCCAAATATCTCGATCTGCGCTGCAATCGCCTGATACCCGGCATCTTTGCAGATTCCGGAAGAAAACTGTGCAATGTACGTGATGCCGACCATTTTGAGCATGATGGCAATATATTCCGTATCAAGAGTCAGAAAGCTTTGAATCTGTTCCACTGCCCGAATAAACACTTCCAGTTTTCCCACAATGCAGAAAAAAAGAAAGATGCCTGCCGCCAGATTTATCAGAAATCCGTACTCCGCTCTTCCTCCTTTGAGCTGAATTGCCAGAAGAACCGCCACCATCGCGATCAGACTGACCTGCAATACACTCATATCCGCCTCCCTCTTCACAGTGAAAACAGGCGCTTCATGGACGCAAACAACTCATAAATATATGGGAGCACCCAGGACAATACCAGAATCAGACCTGCAAAGCTTGTCAGAAACGCCTGTTCTTCCCTTCCGCTGTGTTTTAATACCTGGCTCAAAATAGAAACCAGAATGCCGACTGCGGCAATTTTAAAAATAACACCAATCGTCATGAATTCCTCCTGTCTGATTTCCCGGCAAAATTCTTCTTAAAATAATACGATCACCAGAAACAATCCGCTCATCACGCCGAGCCAGTTTCCGATTCTCTTTTTTGCCGTGATCTCCTGCCGGGTTTCTTCGATTTCTGCCCCCAGATTCTCAAGATACATCTGCATACTTGTTCTGCCTGTCCTCACATCCATCTGTCCAAGATACATCCCCACCTCCGAAAGTTCTCTCATATGCCTGCTCTTAAGATGAAGCTCCTTTAATTTTGTTTCCGTGCACACCTCCCAGATCCCCCGAAAACTCTGCCCGCCTCTTGCCTCCACCCTTCTTTGGAGATCCAGCATCCAGCTGCGATAAGGCTCCTGCACCCGGTTTGCAGTTTTTCCAAAAACCTCAAAAAGAGGTGCGCCGCTGTATTCGATTTCTCCCTGGATCAGTTCCAGAATATGGCGGATGTACATCAGTTTTTCCAGATACTGCTGCTGTTCCACGCCATATAAAAATCCCCCTGCCGTGGTTGACAAAAGAATCAGAATGCAGCCGATCAGTTTCTGCATAAAAGACTCCCCCGCTCATCGAAAATCTCTTTGATTTCTCCCGGATGTTCTCTGTTCTCCAGTACCACATAGCGCTCAAAGCGCCGCTGTCTCACCAGTTCCCCCAGTCCCGGCTTGGACGCGATCTCTGACATCGAATTCCCATGTACACTGGCGATCAGCTTACAGCCGCACTGCATGGCATACTCTACGGCACGAATCTCCTCCTGTGCCCCAATCTCATCCACAGCCAGAACTCTTGGGGACATCGATCGGATCAGCATGATCATGCCCTCTGCTTTTGGACAGCAATCCAGAATGTCCGTCCTGCTCCCCAGATGATTCTGTGCCACTCCCAGATAACACCCTCCGATCTCGGAGCGTTCATCCACAACCCCTACCGTGCATCCTTTCACATGCGCATTCCCGTCTGAAATCTGCCGGATCAAATCCCGGATCAGCGTTGTCTTTCCACCACATGGTGGAGAGATGATCAGTGTATGACATACCTCTCTGTTCTTTGTGATCATCGGAAGCAGCCTGTCCGCACATCCGGGAATTTCATGTGACATCCGGATATTTACAGACGAGATATGCTGCAGACTTTTCACCTTTTCCTGTTCTAATATTGCTTTTCCTGCCACCCCCACACGATGTCCTCCTTCCACTGTCAGAAATCCCTGCCGGATTTCATTTTCATACGCATAAAGGGAATAATGACTGCTGTATTCCAGCGTCTCCTTTATCTCTTCTTTTGTCACCATATGCTTTTTCGCCCGTCCTGCAGGCAAAAATAATTCTTCTCCCTGATACAGGATCAGAAGCGGCTGATCTGTTCGCAGCCGGATCTCCTGGAGCTTTCCATAGTCCAGGTGCGCTTCCTCCATCACCTTGCGGATTCCGGCCGCCAGAATGTGAAGGATCTGCTGTTTTCTTCTCTCTTCATTCATCTTGTCCACCTCTTTATCCCATGTATATGAGAGAAGTGAAAGTTTATTCCTGTGGGTTTGAAAAATTTTTAAGTTTACAGGTTTACCGGCTATTCAGAATTGGGATAACGGGAAAGTTTTGGGGGCAGATGCAACTCGTGCGAGTCACATCTGCCCCCTATTTAGAACCATCTATTTCCCGACAGCCCCAACTATGTATTTTCTATTGTTCTTCTTTGCCCGCTGCCCTCTCTTCTCCCATCTCTCGGATCATTTGTGCAATAACATCTTCCTCTTCTTCAAGTTCCTCTGAAATCTCAGAAATAGATTTTCCTTTTACCAGTTTCTTTTGAATCAGCCTTTCTAAAAGCTCCTGTTTTCCCTTTTTAATTCCCTCTTCTCGTCCTTCTTCTCTTCCAACCTCTCTGCCCTCTTCCCAGGACGCTTCCCGCTCCTGCCGCATATGCTTTTCCTCATCATATTCATAAATACTCACTTGTTTCGCCTCCGCTCTGTTTTGTTTCAAAAACTCTGCCATGATCCCTTCCCGAATACACTCACTGATTGCCTGTTCCACTGCTTCTTCCACCGGCTTTACCTGGGCGTACTCCCGCACTCTTGCCGTATATTCCGAATAATCCTTGAGAGATTTGCACATTCCCTTCAACTTTTCATTATGCCCGCGGTTAATGTTCAGCATCACCGCAGTCAGCTCCAATGCCGGATGTTCTTCTTTGACGCAATACGCATCAGACAATCTTAAAATTTTTCGATCCGGCTGTTCCTGACTTCCATTGTAAAAGATCACAAACTGCGGAGTCGGAATCTGAATCCTTTTCGTACCATACAGGTTTTCATCTTTCTCTCAAACCTCTCTGCTGTTTTAGATTGAAATCAAAGCATAGAGATCTTCCGATATGCTATAAGAATAAAAGATGCGGTATCGTTCCGCTTAGAAAACCAGAATTTTATGCTTTTCTGCATTATAACATGATTATTTGAAAAGAGAAAGTTGAAATTCATTTTTCCCCTTGAAAACTCCATCGTTTCTTATTACGTAAAAGAGGCTGACGGGAAATAGATTGAACCGCCACGATACTAAGTCTTTGTGGCGCTGATACGCTTTCCCTTGTATTTGTAGAATGTCATAAATGCTCCTTCAAATCGGAATTTCTTAGCGAATCACTTGATAGCGCAACCTTAGATTTTTGACCCCACCCTCTCTATGTGATATAGTATTCTCAAATCCATGATACCATACAGTATCGGACGAAGTTCACCCGCCGCGGGCATGTATTACGGGATGCCCGGATGGGTATACAACAAATGAAAGGGGTAGACAAACTATGAAGCTCGTATTTTTAGATGTAAAAACAATTGGCGACGACATTGATCTGTCCAGATTTGATCTGTTTGGAGAAGTTGTGAAATATCCTTTTTCCACCCAACAGGAAGTGCCTGAACGCATTCAGGATGCAGATGTGATCATTGTAAATAAAATTCAGGTGAATGAAGCCTCCATCGGCGCTGCCAGAAATCTCAAATTGGTCTGTGTCACTGCCACCGGCACAAACAATCTGGACAAGGAATATTTAGACAAACGCGGGATTGCGTGGAGAAATGTTGCCGGATATTCTACAGAATCAGTTGCCCAGCATACTTTTGCCATGTTGTTCTATCTTCTGGAACATCTGCGATATTACGATGACTATGTCAAAGAGGACCACTACACAAATGACACTATTTTCACTCATTTTGCCCAGACCTTCTACGAATTAAAAGGAAAGATCTGGGGCATTATCGGACTTGGAAATATCGGACGCAGAGTAGCTGCGATTGCAGAAGCTTTTGGTGCGCAAGTCATCTATGCTTCCCCATCCGGTGCAGCGCCTCAGGAGGGCTACCATCAGGTTTCTCTTGATACACTTCTTGAAACTTCCGATATTGTCTCTGTACATGCACCTTTGAATGAACATACAGAACATCTTATGAACTTGAACGCCTTTTGTAAGATGAAAAAAAGCGCGATCTTCTTAAATCTGGGACGTGGTCCGATTGTTGTGGAAGCAGATTTAAAAACCGCACTGGAAACAAATGAAATACAAGCTGCCGGTCTGGACGTTCTGTGTGCAGAACCTATGTCCGAAGACAATCCGCTTCGCGGCTTCACGGACAGCAACCGGCTTCTTATCACACCTCACATCGCATGGGCAAGCATTGAAGCCAGAACAAAACTTATGAACATCATTGCCGGACAAATCCAGGAGTTCTTCGGACTGTAACGCCTGACAATATAAGCTGTAACGCATTTTATCTTTATGATAACACGTTACAGTTTTTCTCTTTTCAGCTTACACTCTCCCTGCTATTTTCGGGCGTCATTTTTCTCAAAACGCCCCACTACATCAAATCTTTCGTCTCTGCATGACACACAGAAAGTACCGCAAAAACAACCGATATTCCTGTTAAGATTACAGGAAATGCCAGATTATCTTTCAGCGTAAAATCACCGATATTCGCCTGTGTCAAAAAAATCAGAAGGAATGACGAAATGATCGTTGCTTTGGATGATTTCATTGCCAGACCGATAAACAGCGCAATAAAACTCATACTTACAATCACAATCGATTTCAGAATAAGCTGCACATAAAATGACGCACTTGCCATGTTAAAATCAAGCAAAAATGCAGATTTCATAAAAAGTGAGCCGATAAGAACACAGCCATAAACCAGCAATTTTGTCAAAATCAGTGTAATAAAATTGAAAATCCATACTGCCAGCATCTGTGATACTAATATTTTCTGCCGTCTGATCGGATAGGAAAACATCAGATTCATGGTTTTATTTTTATACGCTGTGACAATAAACGAAGCCAGCATCACCCCGGTAAATACTAAAAAAGACATCCCCGTAAACAGTTCAATGGAAGACGAAATCATCTCATTTCCCAGTGCAGCATCCGGCACTCCGGTGTCCGGATCATTTGCAATTCCCAGATACGCCAGTGCAAACAGAAACGTGCAGAGGATAATCGCAAGAATCACAGCATTTCTAATGTACTTACCGATGTTGTTCTTTTTCCATTCCAGTTTGATCAATTTTAACATCTCACATCACCTCCTGTCAGTTTGAGGAAATATTCTTCCAGTGATTCTGACTTTGTTCCAATCGCAGTCATTTCCACATCGTGTAATGCCAGCGCCTTTGACAATTCTTGCACCGATATATTCCCGTCATAAATTCGGATGATTCTATCTTCTACAATCTTAAAGTTGTCAATCCCTATCTTATCCGACAGTACATACGAAGCCTTTCTTGTATCCACAACATTCAATTCAATATAGGCAAGACTTCTTTCCGTAATTTCCTGCATCGCGATTTCCTGAACGAGAACACCGCGGTTGATCACTCCGATCGTATCTGCAATACTCTCGATCTCTGAAAGAATATGACTGGACACAATAATCGTAATGTCGTATTCCGTACAAAGCATCCGCAGTAAATCCCGAATCTGTTTGATTCCTGCCGGATCAAGACCATTAGTCGGTTCATCCAAAATCAAAAGTTCCGGCTTACACAACACCGCTCGTGCAAGTCCTAATCGCTGTTTCATTCCCAGAGAATACTCGCGTACTGATTTTTTCCCTGTATTGTTCAAGCCTAACAGCTCCATGGCATTTTCAATACTTCCTGTATTGTAATATCCCATGTATTCACAATGAAGCGCAAGATTCTCTCTGCCACTTAAATGCTCATAAAAAGTAGGAAATTCAATCATGCACCCCATCCGCTTAAGTACCTCATACGAAGTCGATGTCAGTTTCTCTCCAAACAGCTCGATGCTTCCTTCTGTCGGTTTCCAGAGATTTGTCAACAGCTTCATAACCGTCGTTTTTCCCTACAGTGTCAACGATTTTTCAAAAAAATATTGTTCATATCTTGACTCTTTAATTTATAGTATTTTGAATACTTCTCAGATATTGATATTATAACACTCCTTACTTGCACTATCTAATGGGATTTTTTATGCTCCGAATAAATACCTGCATGTTTCGTAAGACCTTCACGTTCATTTATCCATTTCTTAATCTCCTCAATCTCTTCTTTAAAACTACAACTTTCATTTTTACATTCCTCTTTGTAATCATTAAAAATCCCTTCCAATTCATTCTGGATTTCCTGCCTTTCCAGATTTTCATAATCTTCTAATTTATGAGCCGAATCGTAGTGTTCCAACTCTTCTAGCAAGCCTTCTACATAATCTATCATAGTCATATTGTAGAGATAAGAAAGAAATGATGATGTTCCGTAGTCAATGCTGAACCAGCAGCGTTGAAACCATTGTTCTGCATACATACGTTCATCAGATCCATTGGAACGCTCTCCTATGATTAAATCATTTATAAAATTCTCTAACAATTCACCCACAGTCAATCCTACTGATCCCGCCTTACAGCATAGACTTCTTAAATCTGCTTTAGAAAGTTCTATTGGAATACTATAGGTTCTGCTTTTCTTATAGAGTTCTTTTACTTCTTCCGGCTCACAATATATTAAATCTGTTCCTGAATAAAGAACCTTTTTCAATTCTGAAAAAGGTCTCTGCATCCATAAATATTTTCCCGTTTCATCTCTTTCAAAACGGCAGCCATTTTCTATTTCATACTCTCGCATATCATGCCGGATTATCTCCTGCGTTTCGTCTGAAAGCAGATTTACAAGAAAAGATTCCTCCGCTACAGCAAGGGCCCGTTCACTATCCATCTCCTGATCCTCCTATGTTTCATATTACAGGTGAATATACTTTAGCCTGGATTATTCACGGCGTAGCCGTGAAAGTGGCTGAAAGCCACATAGTTACTGTATTTTAATTGAATATTGCTTTTCACTTATCAAGTGAATAAAAAAAGAGCATCCGTTTGTGGTAAAATTAAGGTGTTCAAAGCCATTAATAATACAAACAAAGGAGCCCTTCATGAGTATTGTAAACACCTTATCACTAGAAAGCAATAGACAGATTAAAATAAATTTTGATGAAGGAGATTTATCCTCCGATGCAGGCCTGCTTCTTATCAAAGAATTCGTAAGTAAACTTGACATTGATAAACTTTTCAGTCGCTCATTTAAGACTAATGATTCTGCATCATTTAGATATCACACTGACAAGGAGAATCTCCTTCAGATAATCTATATGATTATTGCAGGTTATTTTGAAGATGATGCTTCAGATGAACTTACAAATGACCCAGTATTTAAAGCAGTACTAAATAAAGATGCTTTAGCATCACAACCTACGGTATCAAGATTCTTTAACCGTATGGATGAAGATACTTTAAACCAATTCCTTACGATTGGCAGAATACTTCGAAAAAGAGTTTACAGTATTCAGATGCCACAGGCTGTTATTCTGGATCTGGATTCCACTCTTCTTGATGCATACGGTAAACAGGAAGGCAGAGCCTTTAACTTTCATTATCGGAGCAATGGATACCATCCACTTGTCTGTTATGATGGAATGACTGGGGATCTGATAAAAATCCAACTTCGTGATGGAACACAGTATTCCTGCACTGGAGTGGTTGACTTCCTGCAACTGATACTTGATGAATATCTGAATGATTATCCAACAATCCAAATTCTGCTTCGGGGTGACAGCGGTTTTGCTACGCCTGACCTTTACAAGCAGTGCGAGGAAAATGGCACAAGCTATGTCATCCGGCTGAAGGAGAATGGTATTCTCCGTGAAAAAGCATCCCATCTTGTGGATGAGCTTGATGAAATCACCAGGAATAACAAAGTTGATTATGCGGTAGTTTATGGTGAATTCATGTACAAAGCAGGTCCATGGCCTTATGAAAGGCGTGTGGTTTGCAAGGTTGAAAAGCCGGAAAACCAGATGGTTTACATGTACACATTTGTTGTCACAAACATGGATTCCTCACCAGAGTATCTCATAAAATTTTACTGCAAAAGAGGACGGATGGAAAACTTCATCAAAGAAAGCAAATCTGGTTTTGATTTCGCTTCTGTAAGTAGCCATGCTAGAATCGTAAATGCCAACAGACTTCAGGTACACGCTCTTGCGTATAACATATTTAATTGGTTTAGACGATTGGCGTTATCAGCAAACATGCGAAAACAACGCATAGATACCGTCCGTTTAAAACTGCTGAAGATTGCTGCAAAAATAATTCGTTCAGCAAGATATATCACATTCAAGCTGTGCAGTAGCTGCCCTTATAAGAATGAATTCTATGAGACACTTTCAAATATCGGTAAGCTGAATGTACAGCTGGAATAGCAACTATTAACGAACCTTGATAGCTTAACAATTGCACTCTGAACTCTGCCACAGGGATTTTATACCCTTTTGACGGGTTAATTGAGTGATGTTATGGCTGCATGGATCAATTTTTAGATTCATGGCACAGTTATCGCTTCAGATACTGTTCCGTGAATAATTTAGGATTAGTTGTATTTTTCTTCCTTTAATTGGCATAATCGTATCTGCATACGCTATTATCTCTGAAGCCAATTCCTCGTACCCAGGCTGTAAACTGAAATAAATATCTGTCACAGGCGCTTCGTAAAAGCAAAAAGCAACTACCTTACTATTATCCTCCCAAATACGATTTTTATAAGAATATATGATATCCATCCAATATACAAACGATGAGAATGCATATTCAAAAAATGGAGCCGAGACACCGTTTCTCTAATCCCTCTCATAAATATCCAGCGTAAACTGATAGATTTTTCCACAATCCGCTAACACACTAAATTGTCTTGTTGTTATATTTTTCATTTTCAGCCTCTCAATATCTTTACACTCTTCCCCTCAGTAATCCCATTTTCATTAAATGCATCCACACGCACATAATATTCCTTTCCCTTAACCAGCGCCCCTATACGCTGCTCATTTCCGAATACCATATGACTGTGATAGAGTTTATCAGGCTGACTGCCCCACAAAATATTATAACCTGTGGCATTTGTACCTTCTATTTTCACCATCATATCCAGCTCATTTTCCCTATACGCTTCAAACTCCGGTGCTTCCGGCTTTTCCCCGTCGCCCACGCCAAATATGCGTAAACCGGAAACGCAGGCCGTCTGCCCATATGGTACTTCGATTACCGTCAGTTTCAGGAACCGTGCCTGAACGCCTTCCAGCCTTACAATCAAGTCGTGGGGTAAGTCCGTATCTGCTTCTGACTTATCCTCTATCATAAAATAATTTTTACCATCAAGAGAACCCTCCAGTTTCCAGCGGGTCACATGGTCTTTCTCTTCGATATAACGAGCTTGCGTAGTTCCTCGGATTTTCCCCGGCACAGGAATATCGATACCATCATCTGCAAAATTAATCTGTACAGCGTTTACCGTATAACTTTTTTCCAGATCTACCTGAATCCACTCACCGCACTTAGCTGTTGCGGCACGCCACCATGTCTGCACATTTTCATCTACAGCATATTTCGGTTCTTTTTTCTCTGTAAAGGAAGACGCGGATGCCGTTTTCCCGTAACTTAATAGATACCATTGAGGCTCCTTCCATGGGTCCATCCTGTCGTCTTCTACTTCCATCGGCCAATCACCATAACGCTGGTTACAGAAAAGCTCGCCGTCTTCATCAAATCCTGCCGGCCAAATTCCTACGCGTCGCTCAAATGTATGGTTCATACTAATCCGCATCGTGGATGCATGCCACAGATTCCCTTGTTTGTCCCGCATCGTCGAGCCATGCCCGGCTCCCGGCAGGAAGCCACCCGGCTTATAGGAATATGGGTTATTATCCGCCAGCGTAAAAGGACCAAGGGGAAAATCGCTCACATAAACCCCGTCACTATATACATTGTACTCTGCACCTGTACATGCATACTGGAGATAATACCTGCCTTGATATTTATCCATCCATGCGCCTTCAATAAATGGCTTACGGCTCACATGTCCATGTAATTGCATAACCATACTCTCCGGCAGCATCGCTTCTTCTATATGATGTGACTTTAGGAACTCCTGATAACGCACTTCAATTTCTTCTTCCGGAAAAGGCGGTGCACAGTGATTCTCCCCGCTTCTCTCATACCCCTTTGTCCATGCGTCACCCCATATCAGTTCTTTCTTCTCCGTCAGAGGCTTCATAGTCTCAGGGTCAAGCTCTACGCCCCATATAGGTGTCTGATTAGAGCAGCCCCAGTAAAAATACATTCTGCCGTCATCATCTATGAAAAGATTCGGATCCCAGAAGGGAAACGTTCCCTTTATCTCCTCATAAGGTCCGTTTATAACGTCTTTGGTCCGATAAAAATTGCATGCTTCTTCCTTCTTGGAAGCACAGATGTATATATAATCCCCCACCACTCTTGCATCCGGCGCATAATCATACAACGGAAGTGATTCCGGCAGACGGTGGCTTTCCCAATGCACCATATCCTCCGATATCCATACGCTGAGCGTCATAGATGCGAAAATATAATATTTCCCTTGAAACTGAATCATTGAAGGGTCTGCCGCTTCGCGCGCCACCTGCACCGACGCATCGCCGGACATTCCCTGAACCTGCGGTTTATTAAACTGATACCGGTAAGGTACATTTACCGGATTACAAAAATATTCCTTTCCCATGAACCATTTCTCCTTTCAGCAAAACTCAAACCCACTGCCAGTCTATGCTACCACTTCCCCTATATGTAAAATATAAAGCACGTACGCCCGTCTCTATATGAAATTCTCCAGATTTCTCCTGCCAGTCTGCCGATGGGCGTACCGGAATAACTGCCCTGATTTCCCCATCCTTTTCATCCTGCATCAGCATTTCACCTTCTGCATTTCCCCGCACGTTGATTCTAATCCGGCTGCTCTGTCTGATATCGAAGTATTTAAATTCGGCCCATGCGCCATCCCGCAGATTAGCAATATATCGATTGGGATTATCCTCTCTGTCTTCTCCACCCTGCGTAAAATAAGGATGCCTCTCTTCTACTGCCGTTTTTTCTTTCTAGTACATGAAAGTTCCTCCGGCACTTGATAAATTGCAGACAATTCGGGCTTCATATCTTCCCGTTCCCTGCAACGATCCTCCATTTAAGCCGCAGCTCGTAACTTCTGTTTGTGTAATCCTTCCATCTTCTGCAATCTTTATCGGCTCTCCGCACATTTGTCGGGAATTACGGTGGCGGTTAGTATGCCGGTGATAAAATACATACCACTGTCCCTCTATTTCCACCAATCCGCCATGGGTATTACTCAGGTAATTCACAGCCTGCTCCTCTTCTACAATGCCGATATCTCCAATACTGACAATAATACCCCCATATCGGAACCCCTTCACAGGAGATTCGCTGACTGCATAACATAAATCATGGCTTTTGACTGAGGAATAAATCATATAATACCGCCCATTAATATTCCGCAGGCCGCTTGCCTCAAAAATCTATGCCCCTCAAAATCCGTTCCTTCCGACAAAACCTTCCCGGGAACTGCCAACACAGGATCGCTCTTTAGTGTCAGTATATCCTTATCCAGTTCGACACAATATGAACCGTCTATCTGAAACATCCCTGCAAGATATTTCCTCATGGGTGCGTCTTTTAGATAAGACAACCTCGTATACAGATAGATTCTTCCGTCATCATCTTTTAGTACTCCCGGATCAAAATTAAATACATCTCCCTGTTTTTGTCCATATAAAATTCCATCCACATAACGGATATGTCCATAAAATTGATATTCCCCTGCTGGCTCGTCACAGACCGCCACAGAGACAGTGGGCGAACGATGCAGACAGTAAAACAAATAATACCTGCCCTCTTCTCCTATCTGCACATCCGATGCAAATAGATGCTGTGTACCGTCTTCGTTTAGCGGCTCCTGCACGGAACGGTAAATAACTCTATCTTTTTCCATGCCCCCAGATCATCAATCGGCGCTGACCAGCACACATAATCATTCCTTCAAAAATCCTCCTCGTCAAACCGGTCATTACTTTCGTAGACATACAACCTGTTTCCGAATACATAAGACTCCGCATCTGGTATATATTCATAACTCGGCAAAAACGGATTAAATGCTTGTGTTTTCATTTCTTATGAACTCCTTTACATCATTATGAAATGGCCACTACAAAACGACTATCTGATATGACCTCTACGCCTTGTTGACTTCGTATGAGTATTCTCCTGCACTAACTTTTTCCATCCTGCCGTCCGGAAGATAAATTTCTGCTTCCACCGGCACCGCTACCGTAATCATTACTTTCTCACCCTCATATTTCCATGCAGACTTGATTTCCCCTGCTCTGGAAAGATAAGACCCTGCTGCCCTTCCAAGACGTTCATCCGGATAAGGCTGTATTTTTACTTTACGGAAACCCGGCTCCAGAGGCTTTATCCCTAAAATATATTGATAGTAAAATTCTCCTACACTGCCAAATGCATAATGGTTAAAGGAGACCATATTATCATCTGTTATTTTATCTTCGTTTACTGTACCATCTTCACGGATAGCATCCCACCGCTCCCATGTAGTGGTAGCCCCCCTGTCAATCTGGTACATCCACCCCGGACATCCTTCCTGAAGCAGAACATCATAAGCAAGCTTCGCCTCTCCAGCCTCCACCAGCATAGGAAGCAGATGCTCCGTAGCAAAAAATCCTGTCGTCAATCCTTCCCGTCGGACATTTTCCACAAACTTCTTCATAACCTTCTGACGCAGTTCCCCTTCCGGAATGACAAACTTCAACGCCATGATATACGCAGACTGATAATCATCCGCTACATCACCATCCTCTTTTACAAACATTTGAAGGTAGGCATCTCTGGTTGCCTGATACTGTGCCTGATACCGTGCCGCGTCCTCCTCATAACCAAGCGCCTTTGCTGTTTCGCTTACCACCTTTAAGTCATGTACGATAAAGGAATTGGAAATGGGATTATTATGCTGTGCCTGCCATGCCATATCCTTTCCAAGCGCCAGCCAGTCACCTAAGGATACTCCAAGCCACAGATTCCTGCCCTCCATCTTCCGTATTTCCGCCTCCACAAATTTCTTCATACTTTCATACTGCTGTGGAAGCGCCTTTTCATCTCCAAACTGCCAGTACATCAGCTCCGGAAGAATCGTTACTGCATTTCCCCATCCCAGCATGTTCACAAATCCAATTCCTGCCGGTCCGGTTTGGGGTACAGTGGCACAGACATACCCCTCCGAGTTATCAAGCTGCCCCAGTTCAAGGTCACGCAGGAAATTTTTCCAGAAATCATTCGTGTCAAAATTATATGCACCTGTTAAAGCAAACACCTGTCCATCCCCTGTATATCCCATGCGTTCATCTCTCTGGGGACAATCGGTGGGAACTTCCACATAATTGGATTTCTGACCCCATACCTGATTCTCGTATAATTTCTGCACCTTCTCATGTCCGCATTCAAAGAACCCTGTCCGCCGCATATCCGTATAAAGGGCATACGCCTTTACCATCCCCGGCTTATACTCCGCCCCGGAAAGTTCCACATAACGGAATCCCATATAGGTAAACCTTGGACGATAAGTCTTTTTTTCTGCCCCTGCATGATAAATGACAGTCGCCTTTGCCTTCCGAAGATTGGCAGTATACAGGCTGCCGTCCTGGTTCAGGATTTCTCCATGTCGGATTGTTAACGTCTCACCCTCAAAAAACTCTGGGTGAATCTCGACAATTCCCGCAAAATTCTGTCCGAAATCCAGAATGGTCTTTCCTTCTGATACTGTTACATTTTTAACTGGCATCTCTTCCTGTATACGCACTTCTGTCAGGGTTTTTTCCAATGCAAAATCTGTTGTTCCCGTATAGGCAACAGGATTTCCGATTACATTATTTCGCCCATCTGCAAAGTATATTTCTCCGTCATATTCTCCGGCATATTCATAGGGAGATTCCAGTTCATCCACATCTATTCCGGAATGAATCTCTTTCTCGCTTCCATCGGCAAATTTAAGCTGCAGTATCCATGAAACTGCCGGCTTTTCTCCGTATATCTGCGTCTGGTTCTCACATAGAAATCTTCCGCAGTACCAACCCTGTCCCAGATAAAAGACCAGCTCATTTTCCTCACTCCCAGTATTCAGAAATGCCGTCACGTCATGCTCCTGATAAAGAACCCGGCGCGGATAGTAAGTATAACCAGGGGCAAACATCTGCTCTCCTGCTTTCTTCCCATTCAGTTCCGCTTCATATACCCCCAGTGCCGTAGAATAAAGTACGGCACTGACAACATTTTCTCCAGAAAATTTCTGGCGGAAAACTGCCACATCTCCCTCTTTATATTCCCTGTCTATGGCAATAAAATAATTTTTCAAATCCTGCATTTTGACTCATCCTTTCTAGGTGGTAAACTATACTCATGACAGTCGGACGAAATTATACATACTTTTTCATAAATTCCGCTGAAAGCTGTATGGATTTTACTGGTGATTTATCCACCCAGTTCTTATGGCTCTCCAGTATCACCGCATCCACTCCCGCCGCTTTCGCCTGCTCTACAAGAGCTTCCAGATTCATATTCCCATACCCCAGCTCCATGCTGTCTGATTTCAAGATAGGTGTCATCGACGCTCCTGTTACTCTGCTTCCCCTGTCATTGATATGGTAAAGCCTCAGTCTATCTCCCAACTGCCGCATCAACTGTAACGCATCCACTCCCGCTTCCGTAGGCCAATAAGAATCAAACTCAAAATTCACATACGCCGGATCCGTCTCTTCCATCAACATCCTGTATGCCGTCTTGTCTTTTGATACCTTGCGAAATTCACAATTATGGTTATGGTATAAAAGTTCTACGCCGCCCTCTTTTAGTCCTTTTCCTGCTTCGTTTAAATCCTCCGCCAGTTTCCGGACTGCCGTTTCATCAGAGTAATCAAAACGGTACATCCCTGTTATGACCACATATTTTGTTCCAAATTTCTTCGCTTCTTCAATGACAATTTGCGGCTCCCTCTGGATGGTTCCCAAATCCTCATGTACACTTACCACCGACAATCCTGCCGCCTTCACCAGACCTGCCCAGTCCAGATTCCCGCCTTTTCCTACCGGCATCCCTGCCATCTTCGTCATCATGCGCACCATAAAGGACGTGGGACGGATCATAAATCCATTTAACTCAATCCCATCATATCCTGCTTTTTTGATAGCAGATAGTGTCTGCACAGCCTGATTTTCTTTTGCAGTCACTGTCCCAAGCATAATCTGCTGTACTGCTCTCATCGGCATTACGATATCCTCCTAATTCCATAGTCACCTTTCCGGTCTTTTCATCAATCGGTAACTTTCTTAATCTTCTGCAAAGCATCATTCAGTGCCTTTATATCTTCCGGTTTTATCACATCTCCTGCTTGTTTCAGCATACTCTGCAGGGTCATTCTCTGCATCATGCGCTGCAGCGCCGGATTATCCTTCACACTCTCTGCCACATCTCCCCGGCTCGCCGATGCCTTATCCGTCAGTCTCTGTACAATTGCATTTGCCTCCGGGCTTTTGGCAATCTCGCCAAGAGTATCCCCAATGGAATAACAGTCCTTACGAAAATCTTCCTTGTCAAACCAGTTAACAATATCTCCTTCTTTCACAAACAGATAATCTTTATTGACTTCAGCGACCTTCTTTATAGTAATTTCGTCCCTGTATTCGCCTGCCTGAGCAGTAACCGTATGAACACCCGATATTGGAACTTCAAAACAGAATACTCTGCTGCCATTCTGCTCTTCCACAAGTTTTCCGTCTACATACAACATCACCGAAGGTTGATTAGAATACACCTTAATCTTTGTCACTTCCTCTGCCCGGTCTACATACCGCCGGCCGCACAGATGGACAAAAGCTTCTTTGCTCCAATACGCTTTATACAGATAAAATGCATCTTTTCTGAGCTCGCGGTCAATCGTTACCAATCCTTTTTGGTTTTCCCCATGTTTGCCGCCCTCGTCTCTTCCGTCAGCGGCAAAATCAAACATATTCCACACATGAGTCGCCCAGAGCCATGGACGTTCTTCAATCATACGCAGCATGTGCTCATGATACAGGCACTGATATTCCTCTGTATAATCCCCCCTGTCAGGCTGGGAAGAATGATATGCAGGATTTGCGTCCGCCCCGTATTCTGAAAATCCAATGCAGCGATCCGGGTAAGCACTGTGATACTCGTCAAAGAATTCATCCGTCTGAATCATCTCTCCCACATACCAGCCGAAATAAAGATTATAGCTATTAATATCCGGTATCTCCAGCAATGGGCTTTCCTTTTCCAGCATAAACACGTTTGCCATTACAGTTTTCCTTGTCTGATCCAGCTCATGGCATAACCGGTTCAGTTCCCGATGGTTCTCTATCAATTCTTCATTTACTGCGCTTGCTGCTGTGATCTCATTAGAAAGTCCCCAGCAGACAATCGACGGATGGTTATAATTCTGGATAACCAGTTCCCGCATCTGGCTTAATGTATTTTCTCTTCCTCCAGACATATGCATCGTAATATAAGGAATCTCCGCCCAGACGATGATTCCGTTTTCATCGCACAAATCATAGAATTCCTGCGCATGCTGATAGTGGGCAAGACGGATGGTATTTGCCCCCATCTCCCTGATTATCTCCATGTCGCGCACATGATGCTCACGGCTCAGGGCATTCCCCGTTCCTTTGCAGTCCTGATGACGGCTTACACCCCGCAGTGGATAGAAACGTCCGTTCAAGAAAAAGCCCTTCTGTGGGTCAATGGAGAAGTGACGGCATCCAAATCTTACAGTGACCGCATCTCCGCTTTCCAGTTCCGCTTTAGCTGTATAGAGGTAAGGGTCATCCACACCATCCCACAAATGTACCTTGGACAGTTCAAATTCCACTTTTGCATATCCTTCTGTAACCAAAGCCTGTTTTGTCTCCTCCGCAACCGTTACAGTGACCACATCAGCACCACCCTCTGTATACACTTCTACAGTTACCGTTGCGCTTGCCGCTTCTTTCCCTTCCCCAGCCAGAGTGACCACAGGAGTTACTTTAATCCCATCTCCCCCGTGATACTCCATAGCAAAATGGCTCTCAGGCACTATGACGAGACGTACCATGCGGTACAGCCCTCCATAAAAAGTAAAATCGGCTTTTTGCGGATACACAGTTCCATTGTCCGAATTATCGACAGCGACCACCAATTCATTTTCCGCCGTCGTAAGTTTCTCCGTAATATCTACACGGAACCGTGAATATCCTCCTTCGTGATGAGCCAGTTTTTCTCCGTTTAAGTATACGTCCGCTGTCATGGCAGCACCGTCAAATTCCAGATAAGCCTTCTCCCCTGCTTCTAACTCCGGTTTTTCCAGAAGGCGGCGGTACCAGCAGGTTCCCCTGTGATAATCATTTCCTCCATCCTGCCCGTCTAAAGCATTCCATGTATGCGGCAGTAAAACACCTGTCCCCTCTGCGGCTGTCGCTTCCTGAACATCCTCGGCATTTTTTACAAAAAACCAGTTATCTTTTAATTCCGTTATCTTTCTCATGTGCTTGTTCCTCCTGTCCCTGTTCATTTAATTATATTTTACCGCTTAACCTTTACTTATGTGTTTACTTTTTCCATAATATGTTTTTAAATTAATGAATTCTAAGACAGAATGAAAGAGACTGCCACACAATGTGAAAACCCGCAAGGGTGACAGCCTCATTATCAAACATAACCATATTCAAAAAACAAATACCTCTTGATAATAAATATCACAAACAACGCTATTTATTACCTAACGCCTGATTCATTCCCTGAATCATCAACTCAATCTGTGCTGCCATCTCTGCACCAGCAAAGCTTGCCAGAGATTTTAGGGGCATTCCATACATCATTGCCTTCATCATCTCTGCACCCGTACCAAGGGTATCCTCAACATTTTCTGTTGGATCTGACTGCATGACTCCCATTGCTCCCTGCATATTCTGCATCAAACCTCCGATGATCGGCGCGGTCACAGGATGCGCCATAAGCTCTCCGATCGTTGTCGCTCCACTGACGTACAGAGGAAGCTGCTTTTCGGTCTTGAAGGAAAGTTCCCCTCTCAAGGCAATCTCGTCACTTGCATGCCCTATCAACACCTCGTAAGTTCCTGAAGGTGCATACCAATCGCCAAGCCCTTCATGGTAGAAAGATAAATCCCTTGCAGTAAGTGCAAATTCTACAGTCTTTGTCTCACCCGGCTGCAACTCCACCTTAGCAAAGCCCTTTAGTTCCTTCACAGGACGCCCTGCTGTGCCGTTTTTATCGCTGACATAAAGCTGTACTACTTCCTTACCGACCATACTTCCTCTATTTTTAACATCTACGGTTACTTTTACACAACCCTTATCATCCAGACTTTCTGCAGGCATATTCAGATTACTATACTCATATTCCGTATAAGAAAGTCCATGTCCGAATGCCCAGCGCACTGGCATTTTTCTAGCATCATAATAACGGTAGCCTACATAGATTCCCTCCGCATAATCCACATTCACTCCATCGCCGGGGAAATTCAGGTAACTTGGATTATCCTCCAGACGAAGCGGGAATGTCTCTGCCAGACGTCCTGAAGGATTTACTTCTCCATAAAGAAGTTTATCTGTTGCTTCTCCCACGCCCTGACCGCCAAGATACATTTCCAGAATAGCTGCTGTTTTATCTGCCCAAGGTACTTCAACCGGACTTCCATTGTGCAGCACAACAACCGTGTTAGGCTGTACTTTGATAACTTCCTCAATCAGTTTATTCTGGCATGCGGGAAGTTTCATATCCTTTCTATCATAGCCTTCCGCTTCCATCATATCAGGCAGTCCCGCGAAAATAACTGCCACTTCGGCATCCTTTGCCGCCTGCACAGCCGCCGCCAGTTCTTCCGCGTTTTCTTCATCCTTATCAAAGGGGAATCCTTTCACATAAGATACGGTTCTGCCTTTTTCCTTTGCACTCTCCAACGCGGAAGTCACTTTACTGGAATTGATATGACTGGAACCTCCGCCCTGATAACGGGGTTTTTCAGCATATTCGCCAATGTATACTACTTTTGTTCCTTCCTTCAGCGGAAGTATTCCATTATTCTCCAGAAGAACTGCACACTCTGTCTCTATTTTTACCGCTTTTTCATGATCTGCATCCCTGTCAAACACAGCTTCCGGATGGCGGTTATCCGCATAAGAAAACAATACCTTTAAAATACGCTCTACTGCCTTATCAAGCAGCGCCTCATCCAGACTGCCATCTTTTACTGCCGCAATGATCCTGGCATCATTTACCCCATGGCTGCCCGGCATCTCCAGATCAAGTCCCGCGACAATCCCTTTCACACGGTCTGCCACCGCGCCCCAGTCTGTCATAACATAGCCTTCAAATCCCCACTCATCCCGTAAAATCTCTGTCAAAAGATGTTTGTTTTCAGAGGCGTATACTCCGTTAATCTTATTGTAACTGCACATAATCGTCTTAGGCTGCGCTTCCTTTACCGCTGTCTCAAATGTGGGTAAATAGATTTCCCGGAAAGTACGTTCCGACAAATTAGAAGAACAACTCATACGGTTATACTCCTGATTATTTGCGGCATAGTGTTTCATGCTCGTTCCCACGTCCCAGCTCTGTACACCTCTGATATAGGAAGCAGCCATTTTGCCTGCAAGATATGGATCCTCGGATAAATATTCAAAATTCCGTCCGCAGAGAGGGCTTCTCTTAATGTTTACAGCCGGTCCCAACAAAACACTTAAATTTTCTGCCTGGCATTCTTCCCCAAGGGTCTTTCCCATTTCGTTCATCAAATCCGTATCAAAGCTGGAAGCCGTGGCACAGGCTGCCGGAAAACAAACCGCCACAATACTCTCGCCAATCCCAAGATGATCTGCCTCGCCGGGCTGCTTTCTTAATCCGTGAGGCCCATCTGATACCATAACCTCCGGAATACCAAGTCTCTCCACTTTCTTCAAACGCCAAAAATCCTCGCCGGAACACATCCCGGCTTTCTCCTCCAATGTCATTTCAGAGATAATTTTCTTAAGATCTCTTTCCATAATCTCCATCCTTTCTTTCATTATATTCGATATTGCTATTCCATCTTTACTTTTATGAAAATTTTACCCTCATTTATCCTTTCTGTATTGTCTGATTTTAATATATTTTATCTGATTTTAATTATCCAAAAAATTTTTCACCACATGAGTTCTTCGGTACTGTGCCGGTGTCTCTCCCGTCACCTTCTTAAATACTCTGGTAAAATAACTTTGAGGAGAAAGATTCATATATTCTGCAATAATGGCAATTGACCGGTTAGAATATTTCAGCAGATTACAGGAAACCTGTATTTTTTCCTGCATAATATAATCCGTCAAGGTCATTCCCGTTTGTTTTTTGAAAATCCCTGAAAGGTACGCCGGATGCACACCAATCTCTTTTGCAATTTCCTGTAATGACAATTTCTTAAAAATATGCTTCGCTACGTATTCCCTGCTCTGTTCCACATAAATCGAATGCGTCTCTGATTTTGCTCCTTTCCCCAGCCGTCCAAACTCAGCAAGCGCGTATTCCATTACTTTCCGCATCTCCATCACATTCGCTGCTTTGGCAAGTTTTTGTAAAAGCACATCACTTAATATATATGCAGCACTTTCTCCTACACCCGCTGCAATAGCATATCTGGTAAGTAAAGTGATTCCGCTTACTATGCCGTATTCCAGATTCTTTTTCTGTGACTGGGCCATAACACCCGCACTTTCCACCAAATCCTCAAAAGATTTACCCGTTCCAAACGAAAACTTCCCCTGCCCTCCTCCTATAATCCATTTCCACATCTGATCTTCTCTGGCAAATGGAAAATGTTTTTTGTCGCACTCCTCATTTTCCAATTCATATTCCACACGCCCGGCATGTAAACTTTCTTGAAATCGTCCCGGATCTATCCCATTATCAATTTTGACAACATTTTCATACTCATCTGTCAAAAGGCCATGTACAAACATTATTATTTCTTCCAGTTCCCCCATTTTCATCAGGGGAATATCACATACATATCCTGCCTTCGCTCCATGCTGTTTACAATACAATAAATAATCGTTCTCAGAATGCTCCTCCGTGTTCACAGGTCCCCAAATAACATAATCTCCCAGGTCATGAAACACATAATACCAATCCCCGTTGTCATTCCACCCCTTGTATGTCTTCTGTTCCCTCCCATAATCCATCAACATTTGTAAAAGCTTTGGACTGTTAAATACCGGATCCTCATCCAGGAAACCGTCAAAAGGAACTGCAAGAAATTTTCCTTCTCTGCTTAAAATCCTTCCTGCCAGATGATACAGATGGTATACGTTTTTTAATATGTAGACTGCTTTATCCATTCATTTTCTCCTTGATTATCCTAAATGCGCATTTGTACTCTCATTTTCCAGAGCTTTAGACTGAAAAATATATAAATTAAAAATAATTTTTTGACATAAACACGAAATTTTACATCTTGGTATCTTTCTTTTCTATTATAATAAAAAAAACAAATCCAATAAACACCATATTGAGAAATTATGAATTGCAAGGAGGATTTTCTATGGACAAATTTTCACCGGACTTTCTTTTGGGGGCTGCAACCGCAGCACATCAGGTTGAAGGAAGCAATGATAATAGTGACTGCTGGGCAATGGAACAGATGGAACATACCAGCTTTATAGAGCCATCTCTTGATGCCGTTGACCATTACCATCGTTATCAGGAGGATATCCGGCTTATGGCGGATGCCGGATTAAACGCCTACCGTTTTTCTGTAGAATGGGCGCGTATCGAACCAGAAGAAGGACATTTTGATGATGCACAGGCCGAGCACTATCTGAACGTTATTCACTGTTGCAAAGAACATGGTTTAGAGCCAATCGTAACCCTCCACCATTTTTCCAGCCCTAAATGGCTCATAAGAAAAGGTGGGTGGGAAGCAGAATCCACAGTAGACGATTTTGCCCGCTATGTCCGCTATATCATCGGAAAACTTGGAAATGAGCTTCACTATGTATGTACCATCAACGAAGCCAATATGGGAATTCAGGTAGCTGCCATTGCCAAGCGCTATACGCTGCAGATGCAGGCGCAGGCTGCAAAAGCTCAGAGTGCAGACGGTACTGTTCAGGTCGGAATCAATCTGGAGAAAATGATGGCAGACCAGAAAGCCACAGCGGAAGAAAATATCAAAGTTTTTGGAGTGGAAAAAGTAGAAAACTTTACTTCCATGCGTACTCCTGAAGGCGATAAGATTGTATGTCGTGCTCACGAAGCGGCGCGTGCTGTCATCAAAGAACTCTATCCTGAAATCAAAGTAGGTCTTACCTTAAGCTTACATGATATTCAATCCACAGCCGGCGGAGAGGAACATGCAAAAAAAGAGTGGGATGATGAATTTACCCATTATCTCCCCTATATCCAGAATGATGATTTTCTGGGCGTACAGAACTATACCCGCTCCCTGATGGGCCCGGAGGGTACACTCCCCACTCCTGACGGCGCTGAACTTACTCAGATGAACTATGAGTTCTACCCGGAAGCATTGGAACATGTCATCCGTAAGGTGGCAAAAGATTTCAAGGGAGACTTGATTGTCACAGAAAACGGCATTGCTACCGATGATGACAAGAGGCGTATTGCTTTTATCGAAATAGCTCTCACAGGTGTTCAAAACTGTCTGCGTGATAACCTTCCCGTACGCGGCTACTTCCATTGGAGTCTTATGGACAATTTTGAGTGGCAGAAAGGTTATTCCATGACCTTCGGGTTGATTGCCGTTGACAGAACAACACAGACCCGCCATCCCAAAGAAAGCTTATCCTATCTGGGAAGTTACCGTGGTTAATTCTACGTCAGCATAAAATATTTTGAATGTAAATGGGCTGTCGGATAAATCTGATTTTTAACCCCTAATACTTCAAGAGGAGATCTTCCTGTAACATTCAGGCTTTTTCAATGCCTTGAGTCAAAACAGGAGGGGCTCCTCTTTTCCATGTATTCTATTTTAGGGCGCACGAACCCCTTGCCCGGATTTTTTGCCCCGCGCTTTTGTCTAAGCTGTTTTTTCTTCCTTTTTCCCTTCGTATTTTTGGAGTTCTTCATACAGAAAGCGGTGGTATTTATTGATATTCCGACCGATTGCGTACAGCATAAACTCCTTATATACTTTTTCTGCGGAACGATAGTGAAAACGTCGGAATTTTTCGTTTTCCTTGATATCCCCAAAGTGCCCTTCCGTCTGGATTGATCGGATCTGCCGGTTCAGGATCCCTTCAGGGTTTGTCTGTGCATTATATTTGTACAGACATCTGGCCTTATGCTCACAGCCGCTACAGTCTGCACATCCATACACTTCAAGGGTCTGGGTATAGCCGTTCTGTTCTTTGGTTTCCGTGCGGATATGCCGTAATTCTCTTCCGTCATGGCAGATATAATAAGGCTCATCCTCGAAGACTTCATATCTCATGTTGTAATATTTCCCAATGTCTTCTTTATACGCACGGGTCTTTCTCTTTTCATGATCCTGCAGCTTGATATAACTGGTGATCCTGTTTTCTTTCAGATACAGCAGGTTCTTTTCACTGCAGTAACCGCTGTCAGCAGTCACCTCTTTCAGGCAGTTTTCTCCGAAGGTTTTCCTGTGTTTTTCTAACACCGGGATCAGTGTGTTGTAGTCTGTCCGGTCATTGCTTACATATCCATGGATGATGAAATAGTTTTCTACTGCGATCTGAACGTTATAGGCCGGTTTTAGCTGGCCGTTGAGCATATGATCCTCTTTCATTCTCATAAAGGTCGCTTCCAGATCTGTTTTGGAATAACTGTTGCGTTCTTTCCCCATGATCTCAAAGCAGTCCTTATATCCTATCAGACGGTTTCCGCATTCTTCCAGTTCCTCATAAAGTTTCTGGATCTCCGGTTTCTTCTTCCCCTTACAATCAGTAAACAGGATTCCTTCCCCCGCTGCGATCTGCATCAGGTTTTTCTGCCGTTTCCGGATCTCAAGAGGGGAGCAGTTGTCGATCTCTATGATAGTATGGTTGGGGAGTTTTTTATGCTTTGTCAGTTTCCGGTTCCAGTTTTCTCTGATCACTTTCCGGACTTTTTCCATTCCCTGGATCACAAACATCCGTGCATCCCCAAGGTCGTATTTTGGAGCATACCCATTCTCATGCAGGAAGGTATTATACTTTGAATAAAGAGCATCGATGGTATCCAGCAATCCCACAAGATGATAATTGAGTGTCCCCCGCCAGACAAAGGTATAGCGGTTTGCATTTGCCTCGATTTTTGTGCCATCAATGAAAAGTTCGTTCAATGTAAGCAGGCCTTCCTTTTTCAGGCGGTGCAGGAACTGATAATTTAATTCGTCCAGAACTTCCCCTGTCAGCTTTTTTCCTTTAAAATCATAGAAAGCATCCCGCCTCAGTTTTTGCCCTTTCGTCAGCCAGATAAATGCCAGGTCTCTTTCACATAATTCTACAATGCGGTCAACAGCTCTCACCCCGCGCATGTTTGCATAGGTAACTACAGCGTACATCATAATTGGATGGTACCCGGTTCTTCCCCGATCTGAATAACAGGCCAGCAGGCCAGAAAAATCTAAATCTTCCATCACTTTTTTCAGAGTATAGACTGGATCGTCGTCAGGTAAATGCAATTCGAAGAAACTGAAGTTGATTTTCTGTTGCCCAAACTCAAAAAATCCGTTATAATAATCTTGTTTTAGCATAGTTCTATTTTAACGTAGAACGGGGAGAAAGATGGTTGTCGTTAGCCATCTTTTTCTCTTTTATGATAAAAAGTTTCAGGGGGCATTGTGACTGGATCAGTCACAATGCCCCCTATTTGAGGCTATCTATTTCCCGATAACCCCTTGTCTAATTTCTATCCGAGTAACCAGATGCATCTACAATAGCGCTGGCTACAACGCTGATATTTAATGGTATACTGAGAAACCTTTCAGCTTCCTCCCTCTCCGGAACAGTCAATAATTCTTCCATGGAATTAATGCGAGCAATATTACTGCCCAACAATCCAGCAGCTCTGTCTATGTATGAGCTCTCCTCAATCTTTCGATTGTGCCGCCGCTTTTTTCTCAGCAATACGCTTCTGAACTTCTACCATATCCTTTTTACTCAACGAGCAGAAATGCATAGCAATCAGCGTAATGATCCAGCCAATAATAGGGAAACCATACATCAATGCCATTGTCATCCAGAAAATACCTGCTGTTAATTCATCTGTAGGCTGCGGCATTGTTTCTTTATACCCGATCAAAGCAATCGCCCCAGTTGCAATAAGTGCACTGACAGAAGATACCAGCTTATCAATCAAACTATATACACCCGTTATAACCGCCGGTATATATTTGCCTCCACGATCCAACTCATAATCAATGATGTCTGCCATAAATGCATTATTTCCGGTTGTAACACCCATCTTCGTTCCAGTCGTCAGCAACATCAGAAGAACATATGCAATCATCAATGGCTTTGCGGTTGCAATGCTATGTGTATCTCCAAAAACATAAATTACAGTAAAGAAAGCAAATGAGATAAGCGTTACTATAAGACAATACCATGTCCAGTCCACTACCGTCTTCTTATTGCCGTGTTTTCTGGCATACCCCGCACTGACAAAAGCAAATAATATGGACGGAATAATTCCTATAGTAGTCAGCTGAGTAGAAATCGCCATATCACCGATAATAATACCTGCAGCCATCGTATTAATAATAGACTGGCTGGCAACCTGTTGTGCAATCTTATCGGAAGCGGCAGATGCAATGTAGCACTGCAGCGGGCGGTTGCCTTTGAGAACATCCACCATATCCTTTATTTTGAGCTTTTCTTTCTTCATATTCGTTCCGACAAAGTTTTCCGCCTTATCAAACTCCGTAATACCAATACATGTCAAAACAATACCTACTGTAGAAACCCCTACACACACCCAACAGGCAGATGCCAGAAATTCCAGATTAAATCCGCCAAATTTAGGCATAAGCTTCATATAGAATACAAGATTCAGGATTATAGGCACTAGATAATTAAAAATCGTACTGCAGACACCGATCATCGGACGCTGCCTTGGATCATTGGTCATCAGCGCATACAATGTCTGTACCGTCATGTTGAATATGGTATATCCAATGATATAAAGAACATACAGGAGTATAAAAGTTACGGTACCCCTTCCTTTCCCTGCTGCCCAGTTATACATCATAAGCAATGCAAGAACCATAATCGCCCAACCGCTAATCATCAAGATACGCACCTTACCGAAACGAGTATTAACTTTATCATAAAGGAACGCAAATATCGGATCGGTAATTGCATCAAAAATACGAGTAAAGGTCAAAATCCCTCCTACTGCCACTGTCGCAATACCATAACCGATACTTGCCGTATAGTTTGCAAGGCCTATGAGAGAATAAAACCCCATTCCAATAAATGCGCTGGTAGATACCATGATAATCTGCCATAATTTTGCTCGCCGATACATCACCCCATCGGCTCCGCCTTGACCTGATCTGTTTTGAAACATAATTAAATCCTCCTTCAATACACTCTTATTTCTATAATATTATTATAGAGGAAACTAAAATTACCCCTGTTTAAAAATCGCTGATTTTGTTTCATGTTTCGTGCATTTTATATTCTTTTTTGTAAAATAAAAGGAAATGCCGGAAGCCCATTTTCATTAAAAAGAGAAACTTGATAATAAGGTGTCTGGGCAAAAACAGCAGTAATTTCATTTGACATAATGGCTTCTTTTATGAAAACCGTTACTATATCTCCGTTTACACTCCATCCGGTAATCTCACACTTTTCTTCACCTGTATATATCTCCAGTTCCTGAAGTTCTTGCCCTTCCAGATGCAGGCTGACAGCATTGTCAAATCGAATACATATCTGCTTATCCTGTACTTTCATTTCCACAGCGACAGGAGCATCCCCCTGCACCGCTTCCTCATATACATGCTGTCTTGCACTCAATGCCATGCGTATTCCTATTGGCTGCTTATTTTTGGGATGAATATCAAACCTGTTTCCACAATCTGAAGTGGAAATCATATGCACATTATCAATATGCTCCCATGCATTAAACTGTTGTTTCCTGAGTTCCGGGAATTTATCCCCCCTGCACTGCATCCATCTTTCAAAAGGTGCAAGCTGGGCATATATGACCGGAAGCTCCTCTGCCCAGTCCTTTCGAAGCTGCTCCACCAATCGGGTAAACAGTTTTTCATAAATTTCAGGATGCGTGTCATCACTTTCTCCCTGATACCAGATGACTCCCCTAATGGTAAAGCCTGCGGCCTTTGACAGCATAGACTCATACAACCCACAGGGGCGATTTTCATCATGCGGGCCTGTTACCATAAAACTCTCCTGTGACATGCCGCTGTTTTCTGCCGTTCCTCCCTGCATTTCCATGCCTGCTCCGGCTGCCAGCTTTCCTACATGCTGCATCACCTGTTCCATCGTTACCGTATTTTTCATCATAAAATCGTTGATCATTTGAGCGAAAGGGCTTCCCATTCCCTTTCTCTTCGCATAGTTTATCCGGCAGTATGTTTCCATATCCAAATGTGCAAGATTCTCTTCATACTCACGCAGATACACTGCCAGTTCTTCGTCCGCTTCCAACATTTCCCGGCTGATCCATGCTGATGCGGAAGTTCCTCCCCAATTACAGCTGACGATTGCCACCGGTATGTTATAATGTTTCCGCAACTCCATTGCAAAATATGCTGCTACCGCCGAAAAACTTCCAATCGTCTCCGGAGTAAGACATCTCCAGCAGTTCCAGTCCTGATTACTTTTCAGCCCCTCTTCTTCCTCCCCTTCAAAGGAATACTTTGCCACTTCATAATAACGTAAATGCTCATCCGGCCGGCTGCTTTTCATTTCTTCAAACTGACTGTCATACTTCATGGGAAATTCCATATTGCTCTGTCCGCCGGCAAACCATACCTCCCCAAAATCCACATTTCTGAACACAACATCATTTCCTATCCGGACAGTTACATTCTGTGCTGCTTCCTGCGGAGGAAGAAAAAAAGCAAAATCTCCTTGCGGCAGTTCTCTTTCGGCGACTTCCTTTTCATTCATATAAATAGTTACCGTCTTTTCTTCCGAACTGGTTCCCCACACTTTGCATGGCTTATTTCTCTGAAACGTCATGCCGTCTTGAAATATTTTTGCTAATTTGATCATAGACTCTCCTTGTTTACTTGTTCTGTCTCTGCCTTTTAAATGTCGATGGTTCACAAATCACTTCATTTTTGATTGGGAATCCTGGAAAGCTGATCGTTAACCTGCTCTATTACTTCTTCAGGCATATGAGCATACTCCAATATCTGCCTCATTTTCATTCCTGATGCCATGGACATCATCTCCGGAGTCATCTGTTGAGCTTCCTGCCCTTCCGGTTTTTCCTGTTTCCCTGCGCCTCCCAGAAAACCTTCCACAACCTTCCGCCCTTCCGGATTTCCCATCACGTAACCAAAAGTACAGTCAACGGATAAAAACTCTCCATCATTATCCGTCACATGCGCCTTGCATACGGGCTTTGTCATTCCGCCGTTTCCAAAATCCCCAAATACCTCTTTCAACCACCCGATAGAATCGGATACCCAGTTAGGAACACGTGAGGAAATAGTTGTATCACCACTCTGAACAGAAGTATCGCAGGTTGAAAATCCATGAGGTCCATAGGAATAAATATGGCTTTCAAACGAAATATCCGCCTGCACCAACGCTTCCATAAACCTGATACTGTTCATAACAGGAACAACAGCATCTGTCCGTGTTGCAAATATAAAACAGGGACAGGTATTTTTATCTACACAGGAAATTGTATCCGGCGCAGTAGCACAGCAGCCTTTCACATCGGAACCTGTCACCGGATATCCCAAAATTGCTGCATTTGGACGATTCTTTGACATTGTCGCCGCTGCTGCCGCCAAATGCCCTCCCGCTGAAAACCCAATTACTGCAACTTTATCGGAAAATACTTTCCACTCTTCTGCTTTCGTGCGAATCATTTCCATTGCCTGTTCATAATCCTGCAGGGGATTCGGCCACACCGAATGTTTCCCAACCGAATATCTAAGGATAAAAGCATGATACCCTGCTTTCAGATAAGGCATTGCGACCGGATCAGCCTCTCTTTCAGAGCAGAACTTATATCCACCGCCGGGAAGAATTAAAACTGCCGGGCGTTTACAGATATTCCGGAATTCTCCCCCCGTATCCAGAAGATAGGCCGTTAATGACACTTCTCTTGCTTCATTCAATACAATTTTTTCTACTTTCATGTCCTCGATCCTCCTATGATAATGTAAATTCTAAAATATCAATACTGCCCTCTCCTTGATAGCGAAGGAACAGTGGACAACGCGAAACTGCAATATCTGTCCTCTCCGCAACAATCCGTTCAGGCATAAAATCCGTTTCCGATACCGCCCAGTCATCGCTCTGCGAAAGCAGTATTTCTGCAACAGCTTCCCCGGATTCTCCGTTTAAGATTTCAAGCTTCCCTCCGGCGCCACGGGATACTACCGAAAGATGTCTGGTATTGGTCATATCAAAATATTTGTAACCTGCCTGACTGCCATCCTCAAGCCCTGTAATATAGGAAACCGGCGCATCCTTTTCTGTCTCCCCGTTAATCTCCGCCCCTTCCGGCTTCGGCGGATCATAATCCGGCCCATCCTGTGTCACACATGGACCTGTCATCTCCATCGGGTTAAGCATTTCTCCAGCTGTTTCCCCCATCAGTACACAGGCAATATATGCCGGATAAGTCCCACTTCCTTTCAACGGGCCGTCATTAAGACCGCAACTTGTGGATTCTACCATATCAATGGTTCCATCCGGATGAATGGTGATCTTCTCTGCCACCCCCTGTCTGGAAAAAGGACTTCCATTTGTCACACGATGATCAAAAATATACCATTGTCCTTTTATGCATACCAGACCTCCATGACTGTTTCCTATTGGATAAGAAGCCTGCATAAGACTGCGTCCCTGATAACCAATATTACTGGAACAATGGATTGCCCCCTTATGAACAAAATCTCTGTCTGGGAAACGGCTCATGGAGTAGTTCAGCCCCGTCATGTTTGTTGCCGGATAAACAAGATAATACCATTCCCCAATATGCCGTATGGATGCCCCCTCAAAAAAATTCGGTTCTGTATATACCCATTTTGCAGGAAGGAGAATTTTGGGCTTACTTATCACCGTAAGCATATCTGCAGCTAATTCCATCACGAAGCAGCCTTTAATCTCATGTCCGTATTGTCCGTTCTCCGGCTGGCTGCTACCTGTATAAAGCCATATTCTTCCGTCATCATCCACCAGAACTGCAGGATCAAAGGTAAACCATTCTTCAGATTTGGTTCCGTAAGCATGCCCGTCCGGCAGGCTCACATCTCCCAGATACTCATATTTCCCTGCCGGTTTATCACAAACTGCCACCGAAATAATGCTGGAATTCACTACAAAGTAATAGAGATAATACCGCCCATCCGGTCCCTGCACACAATCCGGAGCATAATATACCTGATTACGTGTATTCCACGGTGTCTGGTCTTTCCGGAAAATCACTCCTTCATATCTCCAATCTGACAGATCCTCCACTGGTGCAGACCATGCCACATAGTCGTTTTCACAATACCCTTCGGCACCAAACCTGTCATGACTCCCAAAAATATACAACCTGTCCCCAAATACTCTGGGCTCCCCATCCGGAATATATTCCCACGCCGGCAGATAGGGGTTATATGCTTGACGTTTCATCCTCATCATCCTCCTTCTAAAACTTACTTTTCTTTCACATGAATAGACACTTCTTTTGTACCAAGTCCCTCACCGCTTACTTTTACTAATATGTTTCCTGACTTTTCACCTGCACGGATTACCGCCTGTGCTTTTCCATAGTAAGTTGTATGCTGCCTGCTATGGAAATCTTCTCCCATATTCGGTCTGGCAGAACCAAACGCCTGTAACGTGCCTGCACCGCTTACCTCTATCGATATAGGCATATCCTCTGATGATTTCGTGATTCCGTCTTCACCTATAAGATCAATGTTCAAATAACACAAATCCTGTCCGTCTGCCGTCAGTTCCGTCTTCTCTGCATTAACAGCCAAAACCGTTTTGCCTTTCGCTGTCTTTAATGAGTTTCGGGAAATTTCCTTTCCCTGTACATCATAAGAAACCGCTGTAATCGTGCCTTCTTCATAACGCACATTTTTAAAGACTGTCTTGCACTCTTTTGCTGTTTTTCTTCCGTAAGATTTTCCATTGACAAGCAGTTCTGCCTCTGCTCCGTTTGAATAAACTGTTACCTTGGTTTTTCTTCCTTCACAGCCACTCCATGACCAACTTCCCACGGCATCCGTATCACGCCACATAGACACAGACCCCAGATCCCCGGCATGTGTCAATGGCTCCACACCGATTCCGGTCGTATTCGTTAATCCCCAGATAAGTTTGTTCCACTGCACCTCAGGACGGATTTTCCCACAGATATCAATAACACCGCAGCCGCCAGAAATAATCGGCGCATCATTTCCCGGTTTTTTAAAGCTTTTGTATCGGACTGTCCCGATACCAGCCTCGCCAAGATAATCCCACCCTGTCCACATGAAATCTCCTATCACATAAGGAAGCTTTTTCACAAGCTGCCAGTTTTTGTATAGATTTTTAGGGAGTGTCTCCGAACCGACAATCACACGGTTGGGATGCAGATCTTTGTCTATCTCATAGCGAGAAGCCGCATAATTGTATCCTCCGATATCAAGGCTTGCGAATGCTTCCTCTGATGCTTTATCCGCCGCCGGTTTGGCTGCCATTTTTTCAATCATTCCACCGGCTATATTCATCAACATATTGAAAAAAGTACTGGTAGGAGCATTGTCCATTGTCTGGCTTCCATTCTGGTTTTCTTTCTTCTTCCCCTTTTTATCTTTCTTGTCACCGTAAATACCTCCTCCTTTTGCCGTCATACTGCAAAGCATAAGGTTAACTCCCAGAGTTACCGGTCTTGACGGGTCAATACTTCTTACAAACTCGGCCATTTTCCGACAGTACTCCTGACCTTCTGGCAACGCAAGCTCCGAAATTTCATTGCCAATCGAATTCATGATCACGCTTGGATGGTTATAATTTTTAAGCACCATCGCCCTTAAATCCTGCTGCCAGTTCTTTCTAAAATCAGCGTCGGCATAATCATATGGATTTTTATGTATCAACCACTGATCTGCAAATTCGTCCATGACATACATACCAAGTTTATCGCATGCCAACAGCAAATCCTTTGATGCAGGATTGTGGGAACACCGGATAGCATTAAAACCTGCCTCCTTCAAAATACGTATTCTACGCTCTTCCGCTTCTCGAAAAGAACATCCTCCAAGGATACCATTATCATGGTGAATACATGCCCCCCTAAGAAGCACTTCTTTCCCGTTTACCCGAAAACCTTTTGTATCCCACGACAATGTCCGGATTCCTAGAAATCCTTTTACACAATCAACTACTTTTCCATCATTAATCAATTCTAACTGATATTCATATAAGTAAGGATTCTCCGCGTCCCAAAGCTTCGCTTTCTGTATGTCCAGTGACAACTTTGCCAATGATTCCTTGATTTCTGCCAGACCTTCAGCAATTTTCCTGCCCTTGTCAAATATTAATGCTCTCAGCTGTTCCCCGCCCGTAACGTCAGCCTCAATTTGTATCCTGTCAATTTCCGGTGTTGTGATTTTTACTCCTTCCGGATGAATATAACATTCCCCTCCCACATAAAGGTTCACTTTGCGATAGATTCCACTGCCGGAATACCATCTGCTGTTCGGGCATTTTGAATTATCAGCAACCACTTTAAGCTGATTGCTCTCTCCATATACAAGGCCATTCTCTAACGGCACATAGAAATTAGAATACCCGTATATATTTGTGCCCGTAAGCTGTCCATTCAGATATACCTGCGCCTGCTGATAGATTCCCTCGAATTCCAATATTATCTTTTTGCCTTCCCATTCAACCGGCGCTTCAAAAGACTTCTCATAGACATATTTTCCACCTGGAAAGTATCCACATGCCCCTGCCGTAACTGCTTCTCTGCTTCTCTGCTCATAAATCATGGCATCATGGGGAAGCGCTACTTCTTTTTTATCCCTTTCATGCCCTTCCTTATAAAATATCCACCCTAAATTAAAATCTGATTTGACCATACCTTCTCTTCCTTCCATCTTTATATTCTTGACACAGATAATAAGCTGTAATATAATTGTAAATGATATAGTTATCACTTTATATAGCGTTTAAAAGAACTTTTTTCCATTTTTATATCATATTCAATTTAAGGAGCTTAACATGTATCACCTCAGTACAGACACTACAGGAAAATGGAATATTGTGGGAGACTATAAAAATATCCTGAAACCATCCGGGTTCGTGCTGCCCTTTAACTACCGGACAGAAGTTCCCTTTGAACTTTTCTTATGCACAAGCCTTCCTGATAATCCGGATGCCCGTTTGATTATCATGCAGTCATCACCCAGCTCTTCCCTCTATACTTCCTTCAGCAATGCAGAAATTGCACCTTATATAGATAACGGAAAACTTCATCAGCATGACTTCTTTGAATTGATGTTTGTTATTGAGGGCACCGTATATCAAAACATTGAATATGAACGGCATGTCTATCCCGCCGGAAGCTGCTGCCTAATTAATACAAACACACAGCATATCGAAGAATATCATAACGCATCAAGAATACTGTTTCTGCAACTATCCAAAAATTTTGCCAGAAACCTGTTTACCGCGGAACAATATTTCCCGACGGAAGACGCCCTCTGCAATGGACTGATGAAGAATTTCTTTCTCCAGACTTTGCATCAGAAAAACCCTGCGCAGAAAGAGTATATTGATTTCATTCCCCTTAGAGATGCTTCGTGGGTGAAACAATATATCCATTCCATATTTGAAAAAATGTTCCATGAAATACAGGAACCCGTCTTTGGCTCCTCTTTCCGGCTGTGCGCCCTTTGTATGGAATTGTTCTGGCATCTGTTTGACCAAAATAACTATCACAACACACCCGTCAAACCCGGAACTGAACCAGAAAGAATACTGTTTGAACAGCTCTCACAATTTATGAAAAAAACAGGCAGAAAAGTTTCTCGCCGACAGCTTGAGGCGAATTTCAACTATTCTGGAGACTATCTTTATAAAATAATACGCAAGTATACGGGCCTTGGAATTCACGAATATAGTTCTTCACTCTGTATGACAAGAGCAGCGCAGTTACTGCTTTCCTCCAAAATGAATATTAATGAAATCGCAGAACTGCTTGGCTTTTGTAACTATACCCAGTTTTATAAAGCCTTTGAGGAATATTATCATATGACCCCCAAGACTTACCGTAAGACCATGCATTAATCTCCGCTCTGCTCTTCCACCTTTTTAACCAACATACGATATTGACGAAACAAAAGCAGTATGCTGACTGCCACAGACAGTATATCTGCTGCCGTATGTGCCACCGCAATACCTGAAAATCCTATCAACCCGTGAAACAGATACAAAGACGGAATCAGAAGAATTCCCTGCCGGAGTACTGACATCACAGTTGCCGGAACCGCACATCCGGAAGCCTGTACAAAATTAGTACTCAGATAGTACAGCCCGATAACAGGGCTGGCTATTACCAGAAACAATACCATTTCCTCGCCCATAACGGCAACTGAACTTTCTTTGATAAACATACTGATAATCTGGCTTCGACAAAAATAACAAAATCCTCCCGTCACCACCCCGACGCCAATTGTAAGGATTGATACTTTTTGTATGATTTCCTTTAAACGGGCAATATCTTTCGCTCCGTAATTATATGCCAGAAATGGCTGGATTCCCATACAGATACCCATTTGTATCATCCCAATCAGCATCGTAGACTTTCCTGCTGCCGCCATGGCTGCAATTGCACCTGTCCCGTAACTCCTAAGCAGCCTGTTGGAAAATGTAGAGGCAAATCCGGACAATATACTGCTGAGTGCATTGGGCATTCCCAGAAAAAGAACGGAAAACAATTCTTTGCGGTTTTTCGCCGCCAAGCGAATACTCATATTCAGTACAACCGCCTTTTTTCTCATAAAATAAACATAATACAATGTTCCCACGAGATTTCCGATTACTGTTGCCGCTGCCGCGCCTGCAACTCCCATTCCAAAGGCTAAAATGAATAACGGATCCAGAAGAATATTTACAAAAGTGGCTACTATATTCCCAACTATTCCTTCCTTGACCGCCCCTTCCGCCCGTATAATGGTTCCGAGCGTTGTAGAAGCAAGCATAAAGGGCACACCCAAAGCGCAGACGTACAAGTAGATTCCTGCATACGGTAAAATCTCCTCCGTTGCACCAAGTACAGGCAGAATAGCCTTTCCTGCAGACAGCAATACCACGCCAATTACAATCCCAAATCCTATGGCTCCCCAGAAACAAAGACTGGCATAAGCTTTTGCTTCCTGTATATGGTCACTGCCCAATGCCTTTGCAATCAGCACACAGCCACCGCTACCTAACATAGTCGCCACTGCTGCTGACAAAGAAAAAAGCGGACCCACCACGGAAACAGCCGCTACCTGTCTTGTATCTCCTAACTGACCCATAAAAAACATATCTGTCATATTGTAGAGAATCATAACCAAAATAATAATTACTGAAGGAACGGCCAGTGAAAAAATAGATTTCCATACTGACTGTGTCCGAAATAATTTTTCATATTGCATTTTGTTTAGCCTCCTTACTTTTACCAATTTCTTTTGACAAACAGATTTCTCTTTTCGGATTTCTCCATTTTTTTATGACTATTCTATCTTAATTGCTAAATTTCAATGTTTTTGAATTCATGTTTTCTTTTAATTTTTTTGGAAAAAACATGTCTTCTAACTCATTACAGCAATTTTTTAACATAATAATTAATTTTTTAAACACTTCTTCTATTTTTCCTGTATACTGATGATATAGTAAAATAAGGAGAATTATTTATGCATATAAACCCGAATATAAACATATTAAATTTCCTAAAACAAGTTCAGAAATGCAATGGCGAAGTATTATTTGAAACCTCAGAAGGCGACCGCATTGCCCTAAAATCAACATTAAGTCAATATATCTTCTTCACGATAGTATCTAATCCGGAACTGCTTCAAAGTGGCACAATCCGGTTTGAACAGGACGAAGACATAAAATTATTGAAAAACTTTTTATGCGACTAATTTTGTAAACTTAAGACGCACATCAAGTATGTGCAGATAGGAGCTATATGAATATTCAGGAAAAACTAGATTTTTTTCAGCAGTTAATTCAATGTAATCATAACCTTCCTCTGCATAGCTTTTCCCCGGATTTTGTCTTTGCACATTCAGATATTTTAGAAGATATATCTGCAAATGACGACCAAACCCTAATCCTTTTAAGTCTGGAAGAGCCAATCAGAAAACATGTGGAAAACCAGAAACGGGAACCCTTATTTATTGATGAGCATCTAGGACTGATCTGGATTGTGGCATTTGAATACCACGAGGATTCTTTGTGCGGAATCCATGCACTGGGACCCGCTTATTCCGGAAAAAACTCTTATCAGATGATAAAAAAGGAACTGGATAAAAAAAACCTTTCCATCAATATCCGTACAAAGGTTTTTCGCCTATTTGAACATATTCCAATCATCCCTACTAATCAGCTTTTTCAGTATGCTGTTATGCTGCATTACTGCGTTACCGGCAGGCGGATTACTACCAATGATATTCAATTTACGGAAAAGGCATCTCAAACTCCCTCTTCTTCTGAAATCAATCTGATTCCAGAGGAGCACCGGGGCGTATGGATGGCAGAACAGGAATTCATGAATATGTTACGGGATGGAAATCCCAACTATCTGGATGCCCTTGCACGCTCTTACAGTCTAAGCGACGGACCACGTTTTGACACAGGTAACTCCCTGCGCAGGGCAAAGTCAACCTCCATTGTCCTCCTTACACTCTGTTCAAGAGCAGCCATCGAAGGTGGTGTAAACCCTTCCGTCGCTTATACCCTCAATGACTATTATATGCAGATGATTGAAGACAGCAAAAACATTGCCGAAACATCCACCACATGCAATACTCTTTTGGAAGACTACGTACAGCGGGTACAACAGGAAAAGAAAAAAAATGATATCTCCGGACAGATAAAAAGTGCATGTGATTACATCGCAATACATATTAAAGAAAAGCTTTCTATCACACAATTAGCCAGACAGGCCGGCTATACAGAATACTACTTCTCTCATAAATTTAAAAATGAGATCGGGTATAGCGTATCAGATTATATTAAACGTGAAAAAATACGACAGGCAAAATTACTTCTCTCAGGAACCCAAATGAGTATTCAGGAAATCAGCGATGAACTTTCATTTGGCTCCCGAAGCTATTTTTCTTCTTCCTTTCAAAAAGAAACGGGATTGTCACCCAGCGAATACCGGGAACATAATATAAAGCTATAAATAAGGGGCTGTAAGGTACACGGTAAACCATGAGTACTGGCTCATTTTTTGACCGCCGTTTCCGGCGGCCAGGTTTACAGATTGGTTGTTTTTGACTTGCTTCCATGGTCAGATTGAAGTGCTATAATAAAGTTGTAACAGAAGTGGCTAATAAGATATAATCATCTTA